>Ga0075160_10000012_pt1 | contig 99473 bp, 97 predicted proteins | sample JI91814C2DNA_FD_70969 | JGI IMG/M metagenome (GOLD analysis project Ga0075160, IMG submission 70969) | Wastewater effluent complex algal communities from Wisconsin, to seasonally profile nutrient transformation and Carbon sequestration -... | ecosystem: Engineered > WWTP > Effluent > Algae... | reverse complement strand
GTGTACTTGCCGGGCTCGAGCGCCTTGGCCTCGGCCGAGTCGCGCGCCTTCTGGATGGCCACCTGGATGTCGTCGCCGGCCTTGAACTGGCTGGCGTCGGCCAGGTTGCGCGCCACCCAGCCCGAACCGCGGCCGTCTTCGGTGCGCACGGTGCAGGTGTAGTTGAAGTTGGTGGACTGCTGGTAGGCGAAGTTGCCCTTGGAGTTGGCCGAGGCGAAGAAGCTGTGGCCGTCGCTGAGATAGCCGGCGGCGACCAGCTTGCTGGCCTTGCAGGGGTCGATGGAATCGGCGGCCACCTGGGCGCGCAGTTCGGGCGTGATGGCGGCCGTGGCGGCGTTGAAGGTGGGGCTGGGCGTGTAGGCCTGCTTGTCCAGCGCCGGCATGTACTCCTCGTTCTCCGGCGCCAGGCGGGCGAGGTCTTCGGCCCGGCGCACCACGCGCTCCAGCGCGGCGTCGTCGAACTCGTTGATGGTGGCGATGCCCTCGCGCTTGCCGAACGCCGCCTGCACGATCAGCTGGGAATCGCTGACGATGCCGCTGGTGGAGACGTTGTTGAGCGCGAAGCGGATGTTGCCGTCCACCGACCCGGTGAGGGTGGCGGTGCATTCGTCGGCCACCGACAGCTTGATGACCTTGTCGAGGATGGCCTTGGCCTGTTCTTCGGTGAAGATGCTCATGTTCTAAGGCTCCTGGCCGGTCAGCCGATGTTGCGGGCGGTGTTGATGACGTTCATGCCGTCGAAGCGGGCCGTGCTGGACCCGTGCGACACGGCCGAGGACTGCGAGGGCTGGCCCTTGCCGTCGAAGAAGCTGCCGCCCAGGCGGTAGTCGGATTCGTCGCAGATGGCCGAGCAGGCGTTCCAGAATTCCGGCGTGCGGATCTGGTAGGCCACGTCCTCGAGCATGCCGGCGATCTGGCCGTCCTTGATCTCGTAGAACAGCTGGCCGCCGAACTGGGCGTTGTAGCGCTGCTGGTCGATGGAGAACGAGCCGTCGCCGATGATGTAGATGCCCTTCTCGACGCCCTTGATCATGTCGGCCACGCTCAGCTTTTCCTTGCCCGGCGCCAGCGACACGTTGGCCATGCGCTGGAACTGCACGCTGGACCAGGAATCGGCGTAGCAGCAGCCGTCGGATTCGGTCTTGCCCAGGATGTGGGCCTGGTCGCGGATGGTCTGGTAGTCCACCAGCTTGCCCTGGTCGATCAGGTTCCAGCGCTTGGTCTTCACGCCCTCGTCGTCGTAGCCCACGCCGCCCAGGCTGCCTTCCTGCACCTTGTCGGCGAACAGCGTCACCTTGTCGCTGCCGTACTGGAAGCGCGCCTCGCGCTTGTCCAGCGTGGCGAAGCTGGTGCCGGCGTAGTTGGCCTCGTAGCCCAGCACGCGGTCGAGCTCCAGCGGGTGGCCGACGTTCTCGTGGATGGTCAGCCACAGGTGCGACGGGTCGAGCACCAGGTCGTACTTGCCGGGCTTCACCGACGGCGCCGTGAGCTTCTCGCGCGCCTGCTTCGCTGCCGCCACGGCGTCTTCCACCATGTCGTAGGTCTTGCCGTAGTTGACGACGCCGTTGGGCGAAACGTACTTGGTGCCGCCGCCGTCCAGGTATTCGTAGCCCATGCCCATCGGCGCCGACAGGCCGTCGCGGGTGCGGAACTTGCCGGTGGCCTTGTCAATGGCGGTGACCGAGAACGGCGCCCAGATGCGGTGCACGTCCTGGTCAATGTAGCTGCCGTCGGTGGAGGCGAAGTACTTCTGCTCGTTCACCGCGAACAGGGTGGAGTTGACGAAGTCGGCGCCGGCCTTGATGGCCGCGGCGTTGACGCTCAGCAGCAGGTCCACCTTGTCCTTCACCGGCACGGCCATGGCGTTCTTGGTGATGGGCGCCTTCCAGCTGACTTCGCCCACGCCGGCCACCTTGGCCAGCTGCACCGGCGCGGTCTGGAACCGGGCGTTGGCCTTGGCGATGGTGGTGGCCTGGCGGGCGGCGGCGGCCACCCCGGCGGTGCTCAGGTCGCTGGTGGCGGCGAAGCCCCAGGCGCCGTTGGCGATCACGCGGATGCCGATGCCGGTGGACTCGGCGTTCACCACGTTCTGCACCTTGTCCTCGCGGGTGACCACGAACTGCTGCAGGTAGCGGCCGATGCGCACGTCGCAGTAGCTGGCGCCGGAGCCGGTGGCGGCCTCCAGGGCGGCGTCGGCGATGGCCTTCTTCATCGCGATGTCCAGGCCCGAGACCAGCTCGGCGGCGGCGATGGAGCGGCTGTAGGGAAGCATCAGGCCTGCAAGGCCGATGCCCGAGATCGTCAGGAAGTCGCGTCGGTCCATCGTGTCACTCCAGCGGATGGGCGGGGCCGGGCATCGAGGCTTCGATACCGTCGGCAGGAAGGGGCCTTTGGACTCTGGCGACCGTGGCCATGGGGCGTCAAGTGACGAATGGCCTAGGGGGGCACCACGTCACGCTTGGGCGGGCGCACCGGGCTGGCCTTGCCTTTGCTGCCCGCCGCCGACCGGGTGTAGCGGTCGCGCAGCGGATACACGGCGTCGCTGCAGGCCTGCGAGTCGTGGATGCAGACGCGATAGGGCTGCCGCCACGGCTGGCCGGGCTTGCCGGTCCAGCGGCCGGTGTTGGCCACGGTGCCGACCAGGCTGGCGCCGAGGTAGAGGTCCACCTGCGCGCCGCCGCCGGTCCAGGCCAGGATGGCCAGTTCCTGGCCGCCCGGCGCGAGCCGGCCGATGCGTGCGCTGAGCCCCGACGGGTCCGGGTCGTCGGCGTTGCGCACGCAGTCGTAGGTTTCGACGATGCGCGGACCGGTCTGAAGCACCTCGAAGTCCTGCGCGCGCAGCGGCTGCGCCGGCACGGCCTGGTCGAAGGTGCGCGAGGTGATGCCCAGGTCGGCCCACTTGCGGGTGGTGTAGCGGTCGCTTTCGGCGGTGAGCGCGACGTTGCCGCCGTCGGCCAGCACGATGCCGTAGCGCTGCATGGTGCGCAGGACCACGCGCGCCGCGGGCGGGTACAGCGACACCGGGAAGTCGGCGCGCAGCCGCAGCCGCGATCCGTATGGCACCGTGCCTTCGGGTCCGCTGGGCCCGCCGGCATGGCTGCCGGGACGCACGTACACCGGGCGGCGGCTGCCGTTGACCAGGGTGGTGGCCATGCGCGCGTTGGGCAGGATGAAGCGGATGGCGTGGCCCAGGTCGCCGTCGGCCAGCTGCATGGCGGCGTGCACTTCGTCGGCGTTGAACAGCAGCGGGGCAATCGGGAAGCCCGCGGCGTCGGCGCTGGTGCAGTGTTCGCCGCGGTTGCTGGCCGGGTACACGCGCTCGAGCCGCCACACGGCCAGGCACTGCGCCTGCAGCCCGCCGGCGCCGCTGGCGTTGGCCCGATAGGCCTCGTACAGGCGGTCGCCCTGCACCACCAGCAGGTGGCAGTCGCCGGCGTCGTTCGCGCAGGCCAGGCCGGCCTGGCCCTCGATGGCGGCATTGGCGGGCACCGGCATGGCGGTGCCGATCGGCTCGCAGTCGGGCGCGTAGTACTCGCTGGCCGAGGGGTAGCCGATGATCGTGCGCGTCGGTGCACCCGCCGGTGCGCGCACCACGTGGAAGCTGAAATCAATCTGCATGCGGCCGAAGCCGAAGCCGCCCAGGCCGGCCCAGGTGCTGACCATGCTGGCCGAGTCCGGGTGCACGGGCGCGCTGCGGATGTCCTGGTGCCAGACGGCCTCGGGCGGGAAGCGCGGCGGCGGCTCGGCGGCGCCGGGCATGGCCAGCGCGAGGGCGATCAGGGCCGCGAAGGACCAGCGGGGCGATGTGCGCATGGGTCGGCTTGCCGGGGGAGAGCCGTGGCCAGCATACGCCCGGGCCGCAGGCGCGGGAATGTTAGGCTGCCGGCTGATTCCACCGCGCCGGAGGCGGCATGTCGCCGCTGCAGTCCCTGGGTCGCCGGCTGGCCCGTTTCCTGGCCAAGCCGCGCGAACGCAACAGCCACATTCCCACCAGCCCGGTGGCGCTGTTCGCCGCCACGCTGCGCAAGGGCGACGTGGTGCTGGTCGAAGGCAGCAGCCGCTTCGCCAGCGCCATCAAGTACCTCACCCAGTCCACCTGGTCGCACGCCGCGCTGTACATCGGCGACACGATGGGCCCGCCCGCGCCCGGCGAAGAGCCGCGCGTGCTGGTGGACGTGGACGTGGTGGAGGGCGTGCGCACCATCCCGCTGAGCGCGTTCGCCGGCCTGCACACCCGCATCTGCCGGCCGGTGGGGCTGGGCGAGGCGGAGGTGGAGGCGCTGGTGCAGTTCATGCTCTCGCGCAAGGGCATCACCTACGACCTGAAGAACATCTTCGACCTGGCGCGCTATTTCATCCGCACGCCGCCGGTGCCCGGTTCGATGAAGCGGCGCATGCTGTCGCTGGGCAGCGGCGAGCCCACCAAGGCCATCTGTTCGACCCTGCTGGCGCAGGCCTTCGAATCGATCCGCTACCCCATCCTGCCCGAGGTCGAGCTGGTGGACGTGGACTCCAAGGGCGCGCGCCGCGCCGTGCGCGAGATCCTGTTCATCCGCCACCACAGCCTGTACGCGCCGCGCGACTTCGACGTGTCGCCCTTCTTCCAGGTGGTGAAGCCGCGCCTGGCGCAGGGCTTCGACTACCGCCAGCTGGAATGGCAGGCGCCGGCCGGGCCCGACGCCGGCGACGCCAGCGGCTGAAGCCCGTTCAGTCCTTCGCGGCGGCTTCTTCGGCCAGGCGCTTGTCCAGCCAGTCGCGGCCGAAGCTTGCGTACGCGCGGCACGACTGGTCGTCGACGAAGGCGGGCTCGGCCTGGCCCGCGTCGCGCGCCGCGGCCCGTTCGAACAGGCGGGTGGGGCCGGGGTGGGCCGACACCGCGAGGTCGCAGTCCAGCGCCGCGATGCGATCGAAGGTGGCGCGGAACTCGGCCACGCGGGCCGGGTCGTCGCTGAAGCGGAAACCGGGCGCGGACACGGCCGAGAGGCTGTCGGCGTAGACCAGGTTGCGGCAGTCGCCTTCGTCACAGCTGCGCCAGGCCCAGGTGGCGCCGCCGGGCGTGTGGCCGGGCGTGGCGTGCAGCACCAGGCTGAGGCCGCCCAGGGTGAGCACGGCGCCGTCGGCCAGTTCGCTCACTTCGGCCACGGGCGGGAAGGCGTTGGCCTCCGGGCCGAAGCCGGCCTGCGGGTCGTCGTGCGGGGCATTGCCCAGCCGCAGCGCCTGCGCGCCGCGCACCGTGCTGGCCACGCGGGCGCCGCTGAGGCGCTGCAGGGCGGCGATGCCGCCGGCGTGGTCGAAGTGCGGGTGCGAATTGAGGATCCACTTCACGTCGCCGAGGCTGAAGCCGAGCGACTCGATGCTGGCGGTGATCAGCGGCGCCGACTGCGGCAGTGCGCCGTCAATCAGCACCAGGCCGTCGCCGCTGTCTATCAGCACCGCGCTGAGGCCTTCGGTGCCCACGTACCAGCTCTTGCCGTGCAGCACGAAGGGGGCACGCGGCCGGTTCCAGTCCGCGCAGGCGTCGCAGTCGATGGGCGTGAGGTCGGTCGGGGTCGCGGCCAGCGCGGCGGCCAGCAGGGCGGGGGTGATCAGCATTGCGGTTGCCCTTCGGCATGGCGCTGCAGTGTCGCGCCCCGAGGCCGGCCTGTGAAGGCCACGCCCGACTTGACGCGGTGCACGCGCTGCCCGAGTGTGTCGGGCAGGGCTTGCCACAGGGGTGGCTGGGCCCGGAACCGCGGACCCGAAGCCCGTGATCCCATCCGACCGCAAGGCAGGCGCAGGCCTGCCCGAAAACCACACCGCCGACTGGCGGTTGCGGCAGGTCGTGGGCGACACCTACCAGCTGTCCAAGATTGGCGGCTTCCTGTACCTGTTTGGCTGGGCCGTCATTGCCTGGCTGGGCGACGTGATGGCGTTCGCGCCGCAGGCCACGCTGGCGATCGGCGCCGGCTTCCTGGTGCTGGCCTTCCTGCGGCTGTGGATGCGGCCGCCCGTGGACGGGGACAGTGCGGCCGACCGGCGCTGGCTGCTGCAGTTCGCGCTGGTGCTGCCGCTGGCTTCGGTGCTGTGGGCCGGCGTGCAGGCCTGGATACTGCTCGACGGTCGCTACGACAGCGACACCCGCATGGTGTCGCTGATCGCCACCATCGGCTACGCCACCGTGTTCGCCAACATCTACTCCACCGTGCGGCACCTGGCCGTGGTGGGCGTGTCGGTGCTGTTCGTGCCGATACTGGGGGTGCTGTGGAGCCACGCCGCCGACCGGGCGCTGGCCATCGCCATGTCGTTCTATGCGCTTTACTTGGTGGGTGCGCTGGTGCGCAGCCACGCCGAGTACCGCCGGCGCCTGCGCCTGGACCTGGCCCTGCGCGAGCAGCGCGACCTGTACGAACACCTCAGCCGCACCGACGCGCTGACCGGCGTGTACAACCGCCGCCATTTCACCGCGCGGCTGGACCAACTGGCCCAGCGCGCGCAGCAGGGCGGCGGCGGCTTCACGCTGCTGATCCTGGACATCGACCACTTCAAGCAGGTGAACGACCGCTACGGCCACGTGGTCGGCGATGCCTGCCTGAAGGCCCTGGCCGACCGGCTGCAGCGGGCGTTCGCGCCGCACCCCGCGCTGCTGGCCCGCCTGGGCGGCGAAGAGTTCGGCGTGCTGTTCGAAGGCAGCGAGGCCGCCGCGCTGTCGGTGGCCGAGGGCCTGCGCCACGACCTGGTGATGCGCCCGCTGGAATGCGACGGCCAGCGCATCACGGTCACCGCCAGCATGGGCCTGGGCGGGTTCGACCCGTTCACCCACGGCGACGGCGACGGCCTGTACCGCGCGGTGGACCTGGCGCTGTACGAAGCCAAGGGCCTGGGCCGCAACCGCGTGAAGTCACTGCAGGCGGCCAGCGCCTGAGCGCCTGGCCGGGCTAAAATCGCCTTTTGGACCCGGCGGAGCACGCCCCTTGGCCCCGGCCGCAGACGATCCCGCGCTCGACACCCTGCTGCTGCCGCTGGCCTCGGGCGCCGTGTCGTGGCCGGCGCCCGGCGGCACGCTGTTCCTGCGGGCGCGCGCCGGCGCGGCGCTGGAACCCTGGCGCGCCCAGGCCATCACCTGCGAGCAGAGCTTCAAGCCCTGGGCCGATGCGCTGGCGGCGGCGGGGCATCGCGGGGTGGACCTGCAGGCCGGTCACTTCGAACGCGTGCTGGTGCTGGCGCCGCGCCAGCGCAGCGAATCGCGCGCGCTGCTGGCGCGGGCGGTCTCGCAGGCCATGCCGGGCGGGGTGGTGCTGGCCTGCGCGGCCAACAACGAAGGCGCGCGATCGATGCAGGACGACCTGGCGCGCCTGGCCGGGCCGGTGCAGGCGCTGTCCAGGCGCCACTGCCGCGTGGCCTGGACCGCGCCGCTGGGCGAGGGCGTGGACCGCGCGCTGCTGGAGGAATGGCGGGCACTGGACGCGCCCCGCCGTATCGCCGACGGCCGCTTCCTCAGCCGCCCCGGCCTGTTCGCGTGGGACCGCGTGGACGCCGCGTCGGCCCTGCTGGCCCAGTGCCTGCCGCCCGACCTGGCGGGCCGCTGCGCCGACCTCGGCGCCGGCTGGGGCTATTTGTCGGGCGAAGTGCTGGCGCGCTGCGCCGGCATTACCGCCATCGACCTGTACGAGGCCGAGGCGCGCGCGCTGGCGCTGGCGCGCGAGAACCTGGCCGGCGCGCGCGTGCCCGTGGGCCTGCACTGGCATGACGTCACCACCGGCCTGCCGCAACGCTACGACGTCATCGTCAGCAACCCGCCCTTCCACCAGGGCCGCGCCGACGAACCCGCCCTGGGCCTGGCCTTCATCGCCGCCGCGGCCGCCGCGCTCGATCCCGGCGGCCGGCTGTGGCTGGTGGCCAACCGGCACCTTCCCTACGAAGCCGCGCTGTCGGGCGGCTTCTCCCGCGTGCGAACCGTCCGCGAGGACGCCGGCTTCAAGGTGATCGAAGCCCTCAAGGAGCCCCGCCGATGAAGCTCGTCAAGCTGATTGCCAACCTGGGCTACGGCAGCCGCAAACAGGTGGCGGCGATGTTCCGCGAAGGCCGCGTCACCGACGCCGCGGGTGACGTGCTGTACGCCGACGACGCCGTCGGCCACGACCAGGTGCGCGTGGACGGCGAGCCGCTGGACCCGCCGCAGGGCCTGCTGCTGATGCTGCACAAGCCCACCGGCTACACCTGTTCCACCAAGGACCCCGGCCGCGTGGTGTACGACCTGCTGCCGCCGCGCTACCGCCTGCGCGACCCGGTGCTGTCCACCGTGGGCCGCCTGGACCGCGACACGTCGGGCCTGCTGCTGATGACCGACGACGGCGCCCTGCTTCACCGCATCACTTCGCCCAAGGCGCACCTGCCCAAGGTGTACGAGGCCGTGCTGGCGTCGGACCTGCGCGGCGACGAGGCCGACGTGTTCGGCAGCGGCACCCTGATGCTGGAATCCGAGAAGACCCCGCTGGCGCCCGCGCTGATCGAGCCGCTGGGCCCGCGCCGCGCCCGCATCACGCTGGTGGAGGGCCGCTACCACCAGATCCGGCGCATGTTCGCCGCGGTGGGCAACCACGTGGAAAGCCTGCACCGCCACACGCTGGGCGGGCTGGGGCTGGGCGACCTGCCGGCCGGCCAGTGGCGGCCGCTCACCGAAGCCGACCGCGCCGCCATCTTCCGCACCTTGTAGGAGGGCCTTCAGGCCCGACGCCCTTCACCAGAAAGCATCGGGCCTGAAGGCCCTCCCACAGGGGCCTCAGTCGCGGAAGTTGTCGAACTGCAGCGGAATCTCCAGGTCGGCCTTCTTCAGCAGCGCCATGGCTTCCTGCAGGTCGTCGCGCTTCTTGCCGCTTACGCGCAGCTTGTCGCCGTTGATCTGCGCCTCGACCTTGATCTTGGCTTCCTTGAGGGTGGCGACGATCTTCTTGGCCAGCTTCTGTTCGATGCCCTGCTTGATGGTGATCTTCTGGCGCGCGCCGGCCAGGTTCACTTCGGGTTCGGCGGCGTCCATGCAGCGCATGTCGATGCCGCGCGCCGCCAGGCGGCCGCGCAGGATGTCGAACATCTGCTTGAGCTGGAAATCGCTGGGCGCTTTCTGGGTGACCACGAAGCCGTCGAGTTCGAAGCTGGCGTCCTGGCCCTTGAAATCGAAGCGGGTGCCGAGCTCGCGGTTGGCGGTGTCCACGGCGTTGGTGAGTTCGTGCTTGTCGACTTCGGAAACAACGTCGAAGGAGGGCATGGCGGCGGATTCCCGATGGTTTTGCCGGATTCTAGCCCAGCCCGCCCGGAGCCCGCAGCTGACTGGCAGGCAAACGCCGCCGGCCACCACCGGCCGCATTCAACACGAATTCATGCGCCCGGGAGCGATGATCCGCGCCGTGGACAGAGTGCTGGCCACGACCCCGAAACCTGAGGTGGACAATGAACAAGTGGATGCTCGCTTCGCTTTCCCTGGTGCTGGCGGGTGCGACCGCGCTGCCGGCACAGGCCCAGGACCAGCGCCGCTGGGGCGGCGAGTCGTCCGGCCAGCCCGGCGAGATCGGCACCAGCGACGCCGAGCGCGCCCAGCGCGGCGAAGGCCGCCAGGAGCGCGTGGACGTGCGCCAGCAGCCTGCCGAACGCGGTCGTGGGATGCCGCGCGAGGAGCGCTACGAAGGACGCGCCTGGCAGGGCGGCAGTCGCCCCGGCGAGCTTCGCGAGCTGGGCGCGGCGCAGGTGGTGCAGCAGGCCCGCCAGGATCGGCAGGACCGCGGCTACGACCGTGGCTATGACCGCCGCGACGACCGCCGTGATGACCGTCGCGACTATCGCCGCGACGACCGCCGCGACGACCATCGCTATGGCCGCAATGACAACCGCTACGACGGCCGCTACGACAACCGCTACGACGGCCGCTACGACAACCGTTACGACAACCGCTACGACAGCCGCCGCTATGACGTGAGCCGTTACTCGCGCCATGACGACCGTCGCTGGAACGGCAACTACTGGTACCCGCAGTACCGTTACCGCGCCCCGGTGCGCTACGTGTACCCGCGCGGTTACCGTGCCTACCAGTGGCGCGTGGGCCACCGCCTGCCGTCGTCCTACTACAGCCAGGACTACTACGTGGACTACAACGCGTACCGCCTGCCGCCGCCGCCCTATGGCTACCACTGGGTGCGCGTGGACCGCGACGTGGTGCTGGTCGCCATCGCCACGGGCCTGATCCGCGACATCCTGTACGGCCTGTACTACTGATCCACGCACCCGCAGCACCCCGAAGGGCCGGCCATGCCGGCCCTTCTTTTTTGCCTCTTTCAGGGCCCGAACAGCGAGGCTTGCGGCGGCAGTTCGTCGTGGCGGCGGAAGTTGGCCAGCCCCACCCCGACCAGGCGGTAGCGCGTGCGCGCCGGCAGCTCCACGCGCGAACGCAGCTCCAGCGCAATCGCCACCACTTCGGCCAGCGTGGCGGGCGGCTGCAGCGGCGTGTGGCTGCGCGTGAGTATCCGGAAGTCCGACGTCTTGAGCTTGAGCACCACCGTGCGGCCGCTGCGGTCGGGTTCGCGCAGCGCGCCCGCCCAGGCCTTCGCCGCCAGCTGCCCGATGGCCTCGGTGGTGGCTTCCAGCGGCACGTCGGCCGCGAAGGTGTCCTCGGCCGACACCTGCGTGGTGGGCCGCTCGCTTTCCACCGGGTGTTCGTCCTGGCCCAGCGACAGTTCGTGCAGGCGCCGGCCCCAGCGCCCGAAGCGCCGCTCCAGGTCCGCCTGGCCGTGTGCCCGCAGCTGGCCCACCGTGGCGATGCCCAGCGCCGAAAGCCGCGCCTCCATCACCTTGCCCACGCCGGGCAGCTTGCCCACGGGCAGCGGCGCCAGGAAATCCAGCACCATCGCCGGCTTCACCACGAACTGCCCGTCGGGCTTGCGCCAGTCGCTGGCGATCTTGGCCAGGAACTTGTTGGGCGCGATGCCCGCCGAGGCCGTCAGCCGGGTCTCCTCGCGGATGGCGTCGCGGATGGCCTGGGCCACCTCGGTGGCGCTGGCCAGGCCGAGCTTGTTGTGCGTCACGTCCAGGTAGGCCTCGTCCAGCGACAGCGGCTCGATCAGGTCGGTGTGGCGCGCGAAGATGTCGCGCACCTGGCGCGACACCGCCTTGTAGCGCGCGAAATCCGGCGGCACGAACACCGCCTGCGGGCACAGCTTCTCGGCCCGCAGCGCCGGCATGGCCGAACGCACGCCGAACGTGCGCGCTTCGTAGCTGGCCGCGCACACCACCGACCGCGCCCCGCGCCAGGCCACCACCACCGGCTTTCCCCGCAGGGACGGGTCGTCGCGCTGCTCCACCGACGCGTAGAACGCGTCCATGTCCACGTGCACGATCTTGCGGGGCGGGGCCATGGCGCTATTCTGGCCCAAGCCGATCCCGACGCCACGCCCGCATGCCCGACCATCCCGCGCCATCGCCCGCCTTGCCCGAACCCGTCGCGCGCTACCGCGCCGAGTACCGCGCCCAGTTCATCCCGGCGGGCTACCGCGGCGGGGCGCATGCGCTGTTCACCTTCGGGGTGGGCGGGCTGGTGCTGCTGGCCTGTCTGCTGCAGCTGCGCGCGGTGCAGCCGCTGGAGTGGCTGGCGGTGCCGCTGTCGCTGGCCTACGCCAACCTGACCGAATACTTCGGCCACCGCTTCCCCATGCACCGGCCGTTCCCGGGGCTGGGGCTGGTGTACCGGCGCCATGCCGGGCAGCACCACCGCTTCTTCACCCACGAGGCGATGCCGGTGGAGACGGCGCGGGATTTCCGCGCGCTGCTGTTTCCGCCGGTGCTGGTGCTGTTCTTCTTCGGGCTGTTCGGGGTGCCGGTGTGGTTCGCGCTGGAGTGGCTGGTGTCGGCGAACGTGGCCTGGCTGTTCATCGCCTCGGGCCTGGCGTACTTCCTGAACTACGAGTTCCTGCACGCCGCCTACCACCTGCCCGAACACCATCCCATCGCCAGGCTGGGGCTGGTGCGCCGCCTGCGCTGGCTGCACCGCACCCACCACGACCCGCGCCTGATGGCGCACTGCAACTTCAACATCACCTATCCGCTGGGCGACTGGCTGTTCGGCACGCTGCGCCGCGACCGGGCCTGAGCACCACCGGCGCCGGGCCCGCAAAACAGGACGGGCCGCGAAGGGCGGCCCGTCCGGGGTGCAGCACTGGCGATGGCGATCAGTCGTCCATCGACTCCGACAGCACCTTGCCGGTGTGGGCGTTGATGCGCAGCTCCACGCGCTGGCCGTTGGCGGCGGTGGCGTCGGCTTCCCAGACGGCGTCGTCCAGGTCCAGGTCATGCACGTCGCGGTAGCCGGCGGCGGCGAGGTCGGCCATCACGCGGGTGGCGGGCAGCAGGGCGCGGCCGCCGCGGTCGTCCATCAGTTCGCCGCTGGCCGCGTCCACGGCCACGTCGTGCCAACGGCCGTCGCGGCCGCGCACTTCGGCTTCCCAGAGGCCGTCGTCGAATTCGATGTCGCGCACTTCGCTGTAGCCGGCGGCGTTGAGCTGGCGGGTGATGTCGTCCGGGCCGCGCGCGGCCTGGGCGGCGGCGGTGCCGGCGGCCAGGGACAGGACGAGGGCGATGGCGAGCGGGGTGGTCTTCATGCGGTTATCTCCTTTGGGGGTGGGTGGTGGCGGGGTGTTCCCGACGACGCCCACTATCCGCACGGCGCTTAACGGGGCCATGATGCGGCCGTTAATGGAAAAGTTAATCGCCGCCGCCATGCTGTGCGCATGAAGAAAACCCTGCCCGCGCTTGCCTGCGCCGCCCTGTGCGCCGCCCTGCTGCTGCCGCTGGCGGCGCCGGCCGACGAAGGCTCGCGGCGCGCGCGCGAAGGCGTGCGCCGCGGCGAACTGGTGCCGCTCGACCGCCTGCTGGCCGACGCACTGCGCCTGCACCCGGGCGACGTGCTGGAAGTGGAGCTGGACGACGGCGAGTACGAGATCGAGATCCTGCGCGCGGACGGCCGCGTGGTCGAACTGACCTTCGACGCCCGCAGCGGCCGCCTGCTCGAGTCGGAGTTCGACGACGAGGACAGCGACTGATGCGGGTGCTGGTGGCGGAAGACGACGCGGCCCTGCGCGCCCGCATCGCGGCGGCGCTGCAGGAGGCGGGCTTCGCGGTGGACGCGGTGGCCGACGGCGTGGAGGCGGAGTTCCTGGGCCAGACCGAGGACTTCGACGCCGCCGTGCTCGACCTGGGCCTGCCGCGCATGGACGGGCTGTCGGCGCTGGCGCGCTGGCGCGAGGCCGGCCGCTCGTTCCCGGTGCTGGTGCTGACCGCGCGCTCGCGCTGGCACGACAAGTTGGCCGGCTTCAACGCCGGCGCCGACGACTACCTCACCAAGCCCTTCCAGCTGGAAGAACTCATCGTCCGCCTGCGCGCGCTGATACGCCGCAGCGCCGGCCACGCGCATCCGCGCCTGGCCTGCGGTGCGCTGGAGCTGGACGTCAACGCCGGGCGCTTCATCCTGGGCGGCGACCCGCTGGGGCTGACGGCGCAGGAGTTCCGGATCCTGGCCTATTTCATGCACCACCCCGGCAAGGTCATCGGCCGGGGCACGCTGGGCGAACACGTCTACGAAGGCGGCTTCGACCCGGATTCGAACGCGCTGGACGTGCTGATCGGGCGCATCCGCCGCAAGCTGGGCCCGGGGCTGCTGCACACGGTGCGCGGGCAGGGCTTCGTGCTGGGCGACGCGCCTTGAACGCGCTGCGTTCGCTGCGCGGCCGCCTGCTGCTGGCCAGCGTGGCGGGCATCGCCATCGCGTCGCTGGCGGCCGCGTGGCTGCTGGGCGCGGCGTTCGAACGGGCAGCGATGGGGGCATTCGAGCGGCGGCTCGCCGACGACCTGGTGACGGTGATCGGCGTGGTGGCGCGCGACGGGGGCGGCGGCGTGCGCCTGCGCCGCGAGCCCGCCGACGGCCGCTACGCGCGCGTGTTCTCCGGCCACTACTGGGAAGTCGGCCAGGGCGCGTCGGCGCTGCGTTCGCGCTCGCTGTGGGATTTCGAACCGGTGCGGCCGGCGCAGGCCGGCGCCGAAGTGGCGTACACCGACCTCATCGGCCCGCAGGGCCAGCGGCTGCGCAGCGCCGAGCGCAGCGTGCGGCTGGCGGGCGTGGCCGAGCCGGTGCGGGTGTGGGTCGCCAGCGACCTGGCGATACTGCGTGCGGAAGTGGACGAGTTCCGGTGGCTGGCGGGCCTGTCGTTCGCGCTGCTGGCCGCGGCCCTGATGCTGGCCGCCGCGGCGCAGGTGCGCTACGGGCTGCGGCCGCTGCGCGGCATGGCGGACACGCTGGCGCGCGTGCGCCGCGGCGACAGCCAGCGCCTGGACCGCGACCGCCTGCCCACCGAGGTGCAGCCGCTGGCCGCACACCTCAACGAACTGCTGGACCACCACGAACGCATGGTGGCGCGCGCCCGCACCGCCGCCCAGGACCTGGCCCATGCGCTCAAGACCCCGCTGGCCGTGCTGGACGCCGAATCGCAGGCGCCCGGCGGCCACCTGCCGGACGTCGTGCGCGAACAGGTCGCCCGCATGCGCCACGTGGTGGACCGGCACCTGGCCACCGGTGCGCCCGCCGACGCGCGCCAGTCCACCGAACTGGCGCCGGTGCTGGCGAACCTGCTGGCGCTGATGGGGTCGGTGCACCGCGCGCGCGGGCTGGCGCTGGAGTCGCAGGCGCCGCCGGGGCTTCGCTTCCGCGGCGCCGGCGACGACCTGGAAGAAATGCTGGGCAACCTGCTCGACAACGCCTGCAAGTGGGCGCAGGCGAAGGTGGTCGTGGTGGCGCGCGCCGCGGACGGCCGCCTGTGGATCGAAGTGCAGGACGACGGCCCCGGCCTTCCCGAAGCGCAGCGTGCCGCCGCGCTGCAGCGCGGCGTGCGCCTGGACGAACGCGTGCCCGGTAGTGGCCTGGGCCTGGCGATCGTGCGCGGCATTGCCGAAAGCTACGGCGGCGAACTGTCCCTGGCTGTCGCGCCCGGGGGCGGGCTGGCGGCGCGGCTGGAACTGCCCGCCGCCTGAGCGCCGCTCAGCCGCAGCCTTCGGGGTAGTGCAGGATGCCGCCCGGCGAGCCGGCGGGCACGCGCTCCACGCGCCCGCAGTCCAGCACCGGCGGCGCGTCGCGATCGGGCAGCCACAGCGGCATGCCTTCGCCGGGCTGCATTTCCCCGGCAGCGACCGGCGCCACGTCCTCGATGGCGCCGGTGCCCAGGTCCACCAGGCAATCGAAGCGGTCGCCGCCGGTGTCGCGCAGCCGCACGATGGCCCGGCCGCGGTTGGTCGGCCATGCGCTGGTCACCACGTCGGTGGCGACGCCACCGTCCAGCACGCAGCGCTGCACGGCGCCCGACAGGTCGGGCAGGCGGCGGCTCCAGTCGCTGACGGGCTTGGCACCGGCGTCGGCTTCCGGCGTGGCCGCCAGGTCGATGCCCAGCTCTACGCTGCAGCAGCCGCTGGCCACCTGGCCGTCGGCCAGGCTGGCCTGCACGCTGTAAGCCGTGGCCGGGCCGTCGGCCATGGTGTCGAAGCACTGGCCGGGCACCATCAGGGCCGACACTGCTTCTTCCGGGCTGCCGTCGGGTGCGCCGCGGAAGGCGAACGAGCCGCCAGGGTTGGCCTTGAGTTCGCCCAGCAGCGCGATCTCGGCGTCCGGTGTCTTGAGCAGGGCGCCGCCGGCGTTGATGTCCAGGGCCCACGACGGTTCGTTGCCGCGGCACTGGAAGGTTCGCGGTACCCGGGCCGGGCCCGCTGCGTCGGACGGCTTGGCGGGGGCGGCAGGCTCGGCCACCGCGGGTGCGGGCGCGGCGGCGGGCGTGGATTCGGGGGCGGGCGGTGCGGGCGGCGCCCGGCAGGCGGCGAGGGCGGCGGCCAGGCACACCGTCAGGGCAAGGCGTTGCATGCGGGCGTCCTGTGGGCGGGGGGTGGCGCCACGATGCCGCAGGCACGCGCGGGCGGCAAGGTGAACGGCGGCTTCGCTGGCGTCATTCCTCGTCAACGCCGGGGCGCCGCCCGCGTTCTAGGGGTCAGGGACGGAATGTACCGGCCTATCCAGGAGCCACCCATGTACAAGACTCTTTTCTGCACCGCGCTGGTGTTGGCCACCGGCATCGCCTTCGCCCAGGACGCCGGCAGTGAGCCCGGCTCCCGCCACGCGCAGATGCAGGCCAAGGCCCAGGCGCGCTTCGCCGCCGCCGACAAGGACGGCAATGGCCGCATCGATCGCGCCGAGGCGCAGGCCGTGGGCGAGCGCATGGCCACGCACTTCGACCGCATGGACGCCAACAAGGACGGCGGCATCGACCAGGCCGAGATGGCCGACGTGCGCCGCAAGATGCACCGCGGCGGCCAGCGCATGCGCTCGGCGATGGCCTACCAGCGCGGCCTGTTCGTCGGTATGGACGACGACGCCGACGGTGCCGTGACGCGCGCCGAGCTGGGCAGCAAGCACAAGCGCTGGAGCGATGACTTCGACATCATCGACACCAACCGCGACGGCAAGCTCACCGGCGAAGAAATCAAGGCCTACAGCCGCGCCGCGATGCAGGCGCGCCGGGCCGATCGCGCTGGCTGAGCCAGAAAAAGAGGGGCGGCCCGGAGGCCGCCCCTGCCCTGGCACTCGTGGCGCTGCTTAGAAGCGGAAGCCGGCGCTGAGGCCGTAAACCAGCGGATCAACTTCGGCGGTGCCGACGGGGCCGAGCGTTTCCACCGTCACGTCCGTGTCGAAGTCCAGCTTGCGCACGTCGGCGCGCAGGAAGAAGCTGTCGTTCACGTAGTAGTCCGCGCCCAGCGTCAGGCTGAGGCCGTTGGCGTTGCTGCCCGAAATGCCCAGGCCCGCCAGCGCACCCAGCGATTCCTCGCCCGACACGCTGATCCAGCCGTAGCCGATGCCCACGAACGGACGGAAGCTGCTTTCGGGCAGGAACTGGTAGTTCAGGCTCAGCGTGGTGGGGCGGTGTTCGACGCTGGCCACCGTGCCCAGGCCGTCAATGGACACTTCGTGTTCGAAGTTGGCCAGGCCCGACCACAGCTCCACCGACAGGTTCGGGTTGAAGCTGTACGCGAAGCTGCCGGTGAGGCTCCAGTCGTCGTTCACCGACGCGTCGCCGCCGGCCAGCGTGCCGTTGTCCGACTTCGGGTCGGTGTTCTGGAAGCCGAGCGTGGCGGTGAAGTCCTGGGCGCTGGCGGCGGACGAGGCGAACGCGCCGGCCAGGACGAGGGCGAGCAGGGAAAGGCGGGGCATGGGAGGGCTCCTGTGTCTTCTTGTGGGGGGCCGGCGGATGCCGGGTGACGAGATGCTGGCCGGGCCGGGTTCAACCTGCGGTGAGGCCGGCGTTGATGGCGCGTGAACCGGCGCGGCGCGATGCCGGGAACCCTGGCCCCACATTGCGGTCCATGCGCCGTGCCGGGGTGGCCTTTTGGCACGCGCCGCCGATGCAACCGATCGGCCATCGTGTGCATCACATCCTTGGCAACCGTATCCACCGCAGCACCGATTCCTCTTGCGCTCGGGTTCCAGGAGAACCCCGCGAAGGTGCGAACAGCACGCGTACCCCCGTGTTTGCGCTCCCCAGCCCCCCGTATCCCCCGGGGGGTTTTTTATGGCCGCGCCGCGGCCGTCGGCGCCGTGCCGTGGCGTACGTTGCGCGGCAAACTTGGCCCCCGGGGCGCAACGGGGCGAGAATAGGGCCAGGACTTCGACGCGGGATCCAGGTGGACCATGGCTGAGCTGATGCAAGCGCGCGTGCCGGATATCGGCGACGACAAGGATGTGCCGGTGATCGAACTGCTGGTGCAGCCCGGCGATACGGTGAAGAAGGACCAGGGGCTGGTGACGCTGGAGTCGGACAAGGCCACGATGGAAGTGCCGTCGCCGTTCGACGGCATCGTGCGCGAACTGAAGGTCAAGGTGGGTGACGCGCTGTCGGAGGGTTCGGTGGTGGCGCTGATCGAGCCGGCCGCGGCGGCCACGCCCGCCGTGGCGCCCGCGAAGGTGGCCGCGCCTGCAGCGGCCGTTGCGGCCGTTGCGGCCGCGTCGCCGGCGGCCAGCGTGGCCGCACCTGCACCCGCACCTGCACCCGCACCCGTCGCGGCGGTGCTCCCCACGCGCACGCCGCCGGTGGCGTTCGACGCCGACTCGCTGCTGCCGGGCAAGGTGCCTCACGCCAGCCCCGCCGTGCGCCTGTTCGCGCGCGAACTGGGCGTGGACCTGGCACAGGTGCCGGGCAGCGCCCGCGCCGGCCGCATCAGCAAGGAAGACGTGCAGGCCTTCGTCAAGGCCGCGCTGGCCGGCGGCGGTGCACCGCGCGCGGCTGGTGGCGGCGGTGGCGGGCTGGACCTCATCCCCTGGCCGAAGGTGGATTTCGCGAAGTTCGGCGCCATCGAAAGCCGGCCGCTGTCGCGCATCCAGAAGCTCAGCGGCGCCAACCTGGCGCGCAACTGGGCCATGATCCCGCACGTCACCCAGAACGACGACGCCGACATCACCGAGATGGAAGCGTTCCGCAAGAAGCTGGGCGAGGAGAACAAGGACACCAAGGTCACCCCGCTGGTGTTCCTGATCAAGGCCGCGGTGGCGGCGCTGAAGAAGTTCCCGAACTTCAACGCCTCGCTCGACGGCGACAGCCTGGTGCTCAAGCAGTACTTCCACATCGGCATCGCCGTGGACACGCCCGACGGCCTGGTGGTGCCGGTGATCCGCGACGCCGACCGCAAGGGCCTGCTGGAGCTGGCCCGCGAGCTGGCCGAGATCAGCGCCAGGGCGCGCGACAAGAAGCTTTCATCGGCCGACATGCAGGGCGGCTGTTTCTCGATCAGCTCGCTGGGCGGCATCGGCGGCACCGGCTTCACGCCGATCATCAATGCGCCGGAAGTGGCCATCCTGGGCGTTTCCCGCAGTGCGATGAAGCCGGTCTGGAACGGCGAGGACTTCGAGGCGCGCCTGATGCTGCCGCTGAGCCTGAGCTACGACCACCGCGTGATTGACGGCGCCGCCGCTGCACGCTTCACCGCCTACCTGGCCCAGGTGCTGGGCGACCTGCGCCGGCTGCTGCTCTGATGCCCGCGGCGCTGCCCGCCGTTCCCGGCCGTCCGCCGGCGCGCGTGCGCGTGGCGGCGGTGCAGTACGGCCAGCGCGGCGTGGCGGGCTTCGACGCGTTCGCTTCCAGCGTGGAGGAGTTCGTGCGGGTGGCGGCCGATTACGGCAGCGATTTCGTGCTGTTCCCGGAACTTTTCACGCTGCAGCTGCTCAGCGCCGAAGCGCAGCGCCTGGACGCCGCCGCGGCGATGGAGCGCCTGAGCGAACACACGCCGGCCTTCACTGCGCTGCTGCAGCGCCTGGCGGTGTCGCACCGGGTGAACATCATCGGCGGCACGCATCCCACCCGCACGCCGGAAGGCACGCTGCGCAACGTGTGCTTCGTGGCCACGCGCGACGGCGCGCTGCACCGTCGCGACAAGCTGCACATCACGCCCAGCGAACAGGGCAGCTGGGCGGTGGGCGGCGGCGACAGCGCCGACGTCATCGCCACCGACGCCGGGCCGATCGGCGTGATGGTCTGCTACGACAGCGAGTTCCCGGAGCTTGGCCGCCACCTCACCGACCAGGGCGCGCTGCTGCTGTTCGTGCCCTACTGCACCGACCTGCGCAGCGGCCACCTGCGGGTCAGGCACAGCTGCGCGGCGCGCGCCGTGGAGAACCAGGTGTACGTGGTGGCGGCCGGCAACGTCGGCCACTGCCCGAACGTCACCAACTTCGACATCCAGTACGCGCAGTCGGCGGTTTTCACGCCCTGCGACACGATGTTCCCGCCCGAGGGCGTCGCCGCCGAGGCCAGTGCCCAGGTTGAACAGGTCATCTTCGCCGACCTCGACCTGGACCTGCTGCAGGACGCGCGCCGCAACGGCACCGTCAAGAACCTGATGGACCGGCGCCCGGAGCTTTACGCCCGCTGGCGCGGCCCCTGATCCACGGAGAGTAGCGATGGCAAGGATTGAACTGCGCGTACCCGACATCGGCGACGACAAGGACGTGCCCGTGATCGAGATGCTGGTGGCGGTGGGCGACACCGTCGCGCGCGACCAGGGCCTGGTGACGCTGGAATCGGACAAGGCCACGATGGAAGTGCCCGCCAGCGCCGCCGGCACCATCGTGGAGCTGCGCGTGAAGCTGGGCGACACGGTGTCGGCCGGCGACGTCGTCGCCATCGCCGAAGCCACGCTCACCACCTCTGTGGGAGGGCCTTCAGGCCCGACAGCCCCCCAGGCGGCAGCGCCCTCTCCGAAGAGCATCGGGCCTGAAGGCCCTCCCACAGCGGCGTCCGCAGCCCCTGCGGCCGCTGCCAACACCGGCCGCAAGGCCGACATCGAATGCCGCATGCTGGTGCTGGGCGCCGGCCCGGGCGGCTACACGGCGGCCTTCCGCAGCGCCGACCTGGGCCTGGATACGGTGCTGGTGGAGCGCTACGAATCCCTCGGCGGCGTCTGCCTCAACGTCGGCTGCATTCCGTCCAAGGCCCTGCTGCATGCGGCCGAAGTGCTGGTCGAAGCCAGGCACGCCGAGGACTTCGGCATCAGCTTCGGCGCCCCGAAGATTGATCTGGACAAGCTGCGCGGCCACAAGGACAAAGTCGTCGGCCAGATGGTGAAGGGCCTGTCGGGCATGGCGAAGCAGCGCAAGGTGCGCACCGTCACCGGCACGGCCACCTTCGTTTCGCCCCACGAAGTGGAGATGCGCGAAGTCGAGGGCACCAAGCTCATCCGCTTCGAGCAGTGCATCATCGCCGCCGGCTCGCAGCCGGTGAAGCTGGCCGGCTTCCCCTGGGACGACGCCCGCGTGATGGATTCCACCGACGCGCTGATGCTGGCCGACATCCCGAAGCAGCTGCTGGTGGTCGGCGGCGGCATCATCGGCCTGGAAATGGCCTGCGTGTATTCCGCGCTGGGCAGCACGGTCACCGTGGTCGAGTTCATGGACCAGCTGATGCCCGGCGCCGACAAGGACCTGGTGAAGCCGCTGGCCGACCTGCTCAAGAAGCGCGGCGTGGCCGTGCACCTGGGCTGCAAGGTCGCCCGGGTGGATGCGAAGAAGGACGGCCTGCACGCCACGTTCGAAGGGGCGTTGGTGCCGGCCAACACGAAGTACGACCGCGTGCTGGTGTCCGTGGGCCGCACCCCCAACGGCGGCAAGCTGGGCGCCGACAGAGCCGGCGTGGCCGTCACCGAGCGCGGCTTCATCCCGGTGGACCGCCAGATGCGCACCAACGTGCCGCACATCTTCGCCATCGGCGACCTGGTGGGCCAGCCGATGCTGGCGCACAAGGCCACGCACGAGGGCAAGCTGGCAGCCGAGGTCGCTGCGGGCGAGAAAAAGGAGTGGGTGGCGCGCGTGATTCCGTCGGTGGCCTACACCGATCCGGAAATCGCCTGGGTGGGCGTCACTGAAACCGAAGCCAAGGCCAAGGGCCTGCACGTGGGCGTGGCGAAGTTCCCGTGGGCGGCGTCGGGCCGCGCGGTGGGCATCGGCCGCACCGAAGGCTTCACCAAGCTCATCTTCGACGAAGCCACCGACCGCATCATCGGCGCCGGCATCGTCGGCGTGCACGCCGGCGACCTGATTGCCGAGCTCGCCCTGGCCATCGAGATGGGCTGCGAGGCCAGCGACATCGGCCACACCATCCACCCGCACCCCACGCTCAGCGAATCGGTCGGCATGGCCGCCGAGATCCAGGAAGGCAGCATCACCGACCTCTACCTCCCCAAAAAGAAGTAGTCGAAATGACCCCCTGTTGGCGCTGGTTGATTGCGGTCTTCATGCTTGCAGCGGGTCCGGCTTTTGCCTGCAGCTGCGGCGGCGAAGGTTGGGACGCGACGCTTGAGCAGCGCCTCGACAGCGCCGAGCGCGTGCAGTTGCTGCGCATCGAGGCCGCCATACTGCGCCAGATCCCAGAGGGGGCATGGGGTCGGGAGCATGACAAGGGCAGCTTCTACTCAGAGCCTTATTCTCGAGGCGCGACGCAGTACGGCTACCGCGTGCTGGAAGTCCTCAAGGGTGAAACAAAGCCCCTTCCCCGAATCTGGACCGAAAACCTCAGCAATTGTGGCCGGCACCTTGGCGTGGGCGATTTCGTTATTGCCATGTATGGTCGCGAGGACCAAGACATCTGGGTATCGCATTGCAACATGAAGGAAATGCGCTCTTTCGGTAATCACCTGGCGGGGCGCAGCGAATTGCTGGATTCGATGCGTGCCTATCTCGAGGGCCGTAAACCCATTCACGCCTGCGACAACTTCGTGCCGCCGCCGGCGGCCATTGAACCCATCTGCCTGCGACGCTGGCAGCAAACACGGGCCAATGACCTATACGAACTCAGGCCTCTGTGGGCTCCACGCCGCGCCCGACCGTAGCCGCTTCGTTCAGTTGAAGGCCACCCAGCAGACGCCGCACAGCACCACCACGCCCAGCATGTCCAGCACAGCGCCATGCCGCAGCATCTCGCGCGACTCCACCATCCCGCTGCCGTAGGCGATGGCGTTGGGCGCCGTGGCTACCGGCAGCATGAAGCCCACGCTGGCGGCCAGCACGGCGGGGAACATCAGCAGCGCCGGATCCGCGCCCACGGCGATGGCGGTCGCCGCCAGGATCGGCATCAGCAGCACGGCCGTGGCGGTGTTGCTGGCGATTTCCGACAGCAGCACCACGCCGCCGACGATGCCCAGCAGCAGCAGCGGCAAGGGCAGGGCGTTCAGGCCCGACAGCCCCTGCGCCACCGCATCGCTCAGGCCCGACGTCTGGAACGCCGTGGCCAGCGCAATGCCGCCGCCGAACAGCACCAGCGCGCCCCAGGGAATGTTCTCCGCGGTTTCCCAGTCCAGCAGCTGGCTGCCGCGCCCGTCGGGAACCACGCACAGCGCCACCACCGCCAGCAGCGCCACGCTGGCGTCGTTGGCGCCGGGCAGGCCCAGCAGCGCGCTCCAGCCGCCGAAGGGTTCGCTGCGGAAAATCCACGCCGCCGCTGTCAGCGCGAACACGGCCAGCACGCGCTTCTCGCCCGGCGTCCATCGGCCGCTGTCGGGCAGCACCGCGGCGGGTGCGCCCGCCAGGCCGCGGCCCAGCCACCACGCCATCACCGGCAGGAACAGCAGCACCACCGGCACGCCGATCATCATCCAGTCGAGGAAGCCGTAGCGCATCCCCGTGGTCTCGGCATACACCTGCATGAACACCAGGTTCGGCGGCGAACCGATGGGCGTGCCCAGGCCGCCGATGCTGGCGGCATAGGCGATGGAAAGAATCAGCGGCGCATGCAGGCGCTTGTCGGGATAGCGCTCCAGGATCGCCAGCGCCACCGGCAGCATCAGCAGGGTGGTGGCCGTATTCGAGATCCACATGCTGACCGCGCCCGTGGCAGCGATGAACCCGTACAGCAGGCTGCGCCCGCTGCCGCCACCGAACGCGCGCACCATGCCCAGCGCCAGCCGGCGGTGCGCGCCGCTGCGCTCGAGCGCGCGCGAGAGCATGAAGCCGCCGCCAAGAAGCAGGATCAGCTCATGGCCATAGCTCTGCGCTACCTGTTTCGCATCCAGCACGCCCAGCACCGGCAGCACGGCCAGCGGCAGCAGCGCGGTCACGGGGCCGCGCACGGGCTCCAGGATCCACCACGTGGCGCACCACGCGGTGAGCCCGACGGTGACCGCCAGCGCGTGTTCGCTGCCGCGTGCGGTCATCAGGGCATACAGGCCCACGGCCAGCAGCGGGCCTGCGGCCAGGGCGAAACGGCGCAGCGCGCCGCTCATTCGCCCGGCGCCCGGGGCGGCACGGGCGGTCGTTCCTTCGGTGCCAGTGCCAGCGCCGCCTTGGCCATCAGGTGCGCACTCACCGGCGCGGTCATGAAGATGAAAAGCGTGACCAGCAGTTCGCGCAGGCTGGGCGCGCCCTGCATTGCCTGCCACAGCATGGACGCCAGCAGCACGCCGCCCACGCCCAGCGTGCTGGCCTTGGTGGGGCCGTGCAGGCGCATGAAGAAGTCGGACAGCTTGGCCAGGCCCCATGAACCGACCAGGGCGAAAGCGGCGCCGCCCAGCAGCAGCGCGCAGACGATGGCTTCCAGCAGCGTGCTCATTCGATGATGTCCCGGCGGATGACGTACTTCGACAGCACCACCGTGCCCACGAAGCCCAGCATGGCGATCACCAGCGCCGCCTCGAACAGCACGGTGCTGCCCTGGCGCAGGCCCGCCAGGACGAGCAGGGCAATGGTGTTCACGTACAGCGTGTCGAGCGCCAGGATGCGGTCCACCACGCCCGGCCCGCGCAGCAGCCGGTAGAGGTTGAGCACCATCGCGACCGCGAATGCGCCCAGCGCGATGTCGATGCAGGCCTGGATCACGGGAAGATCTCCCTGAGCGGGGTTTCATAGTCACGCTTGATCTGCGCCACGGTGGCCGCCGCGTCCTCGAGGTTGAAGCAGTGCACCAGCAGATGCCTGCGGTCGGCGCTGAGTTCGGCCGACAGCGTGCCCGGCGTCATGGTGATGATGCCGGCCAGCGCGGCGATGCCGTGGCCGTTGCGGATGTCCAGCGGCACCCAGACGAAGCCGGGGTGGATGCGCGATTCGCGGCCCAGGATGCGGCGCGCCACTTCGATGTTAGACAGCACGATGTCCCACAGCACGCGCAGCACCAGGCGCGCGGCCACCATCGGGCGGCGCAGGCCGGCGCGTTCGTCGCGCAGACGCTGCGCCACCAGCGGCAGCACCACGGCCAGCGCGGCCGCCAGCAGCAGGTGCGCCGGCTCCACGGTGGCCACCAGCAGCAGCCAGACCACGAACACCGACAGGCTCAGCATCGGCGAGGGCATCCAGGATTTCATGGGTCCACCCCGGGTTGCGGCAGGGCGCCGCGCACGTGACCGATATAGCTTGCCGGTGCCAACAGCTGCGCGCCGGCGTCCTGGGCATAGCGCAGCGCCGGCCCGGCGAACACGCTCAACAGCACGCCCAGCGCCAGCAGCATTGTTGCCGCACCCACTTCCACCGGGCGCAGCGGCGGCACCCGGCCCGGGGCCGGCGCCTCGCCTCCCTCGCGCCAGAACAGCTGGCTGCCCGCGCTCGCCAGCGCGATCAGGACGACCAGGCTGGTCAGGAGCATCACGGGCCACAGCCACGCGGCCTGGTCGGCGGGCACGGCGGCCAGCAGTGCGAACTTGCCGATGAAACCCGACAGCGGCGGCAGCCCTGCCACCGACATCGCCGCCACCACGAACAGCGTGCCCAACAGCGCCTTCGGCCCCAGTTGGTCGAGCTTGCGCAGGCTGTCGCCGGCGTTGTCGCGCTGGCGGTGCACCAGGTCGGCCAGCAGGAACAGCGCGCCGCCCACCAGGGTGCTGTGCACCAGGTAGTAAAGGCCTGCCCCCAGCGCCTGTGCGTTGGCCAGGCCCAGCGCGATGAACAGTGTTGCCGCCGAAGCCAGCACCAGGTACGCCGCCAGCAGCCGCAGCGACGGCGCCGCCAGCGCGCCCAGCGTGGCCAGCGCCATCGTGGCCGCGCCCAGTGGCAGCAGCCAGGGCCAGGCCAGGTCGGCCAGCGCCCCGGCATCGGCGCCGAACACCAGGCTGTACACGCGCAGCACGGCGTACACGCCCAGCTTGGTCATCACCGCGAACAGCGCCGCCACCGCGGCCGGGCTGCGCGCATAGGTGTCGGGCAGCCAGAAGTAGAGCGGCAGCAGCGCGGCCTTCGAACAGAACACCACCAGCAGCAGTCCCGCCGCCGCGCGCAGCGGCCCGGCGTCGGCGGCCGGCACCTGCGCCACGCGGTGCGCCAGCTCGGCCATGTTGAGCGCGCCGGTGATGCCGTAGATCAGGCCCACCGCCACCAGGAACAGCGTGGACGCGGCGATGTTGAACGCCACGTACTGCAGCCCGCTGCGCAAGCGCGGCCCGCGGCCGCCGCTGAGCAGCAGGCCATAGGAGGAAATCAGCAGCACTTCGAAGAACACGAACAGGTTGAACAGGTCGGCGGTGAGGAACGCGCCGTTGAGCCCCATCAGCTGCAGCTGGAAGAACACGTGGAAGTGCCCCGCGCGCCGGTCCCAGCCGCCGGTGGCGAACAGCAGGCAGGGCAGGGCCAGCAGCGACGTGGCCAGCAGCATGATGGCGGCCAGGCGGTCCACCGCCAGCGCGATGCCCAGGTGCGCGGCCCAGTTGCCCACCAGGTACACCGACGTGCCGCCCCGGTCCGCGTGCCACGCCAGCAGGGCCGCCAAAGCCACCAGGCCCAGGCAGGACGCCAGCCCCACCGCGCGCTGCAGCGCGACGCGGCGCGAACCGATCACCAGCATGGCGATGGCCGCCACCAGCGGCAGCAGGATGGGAGCGATCACCAGGTGCGCGGTGGGGCTCACGGCTCACCTCCGTCGCGCGGCTCGATGCCATCCACGTGGTCGCTGCGGCTGTCGGAGCGGCTGCGGATCGCCACCACCAGCAGCACCGCCGTCATCGCGAAGGCGATGACGATGGCGGTGAGCACCAGGGCTTGCGGCAGCGGGTCGGCATGGTTGGCCAGCGTGGGCGCCAGCCCTTCGCGCACGATCGGCGGGGCGCCCACCACCAGCCGGCCCATGCTGAAGATCAGCAGGTTCACCGCATACGACAGCAGCGTGAGCCCCAGGATGACGTCGAAGCTGCGCGCCCGCAGCAGCAGGTAGACGCCCGCCGCCACCAGTACGCCGATGAAACTCGCCAGTGCCAGTTCCATCAGCCGCGCCTCCCGTAAAGCGGCCGGCGCACGCCGCCCATGGTCGCCAGCATCAGCAGCGTGCCGGCGGCCACCACCAGGTAAACCCCGATGTCGAAGGCCATGGCGCTGGCCACGGGAATTTTCCCGAGCACGGGCACGGCGGCGTAGAACGTGTGGCTGGTCATGTAGGGGTAGCCCCACAGCCAGCTGCCAAGGCCGGTGAGCACCGCGGCCAGCAGGCCCAGGCCGATCACGCGCGGGTAGTCGAAGCCGAGGCGCTGTTCCACGTAGTCAGTGCCCGACAGCACGTACTGCATCAGCATCGGCATGGCCAGCACCAGCCCGGCGATGAATCCGCCGCCGGGCAGGTTGTGGCCGCGCAGGAACAGGTACAGCGACACCGCCAGCGCCAGCGGCAGCAGCAGGCGGGCCACCAGGTTGGGGATCAGCAGCGGGTCGGCGCTGCCGGCCACGGAGGTTTCAGGCAGCATGCGTGCACCGCGCAGCATGGCGTGCACCACCAGCCCGGCAATGCCGAACACGGCGATCTCGCCCAGGGTGTCGAAGCCGCGGAAGTCCACCAGGATCACGTTCACCACGTTGCCGCCACCGCCCTCGGGCAGCGATAGCGCCAACATTTCGTCCGCGACGGTGTCCAGCGGGCGGGTGATCACGGCGTACACCAGCGCGGCCACGCCGCCGCCGGCCGCCAGCGACACCGCCACGTCACGCCACTGCCGCGCGCGGGACGGCTCCGCCGGCGATTCCTCGGGCAGGTAATTCAGCGCCAGCAGCATCAGCGCGATGGTCGCCATTTCCACCAGCAGCTGGGTGAGCGCCAGGTCGGGCGCCGACAGCAGCACGAAGGCCAGGCTCACCGCCAGGCCCACGGCGCCCATCACCACCAGCGCCACCAGGCGTTTGCGGTGCAGGGCCACCGTGGCCAGCGTGGCGGCCACGCCCAGGCCCCACACCAGCCAGCCCAGCGGCGGCATCGGCTGGGACGCGCCCGGCGAAAGCGCGAGATGGGCGAATGGCGCCGCGCCCATCACCAGCGCCGCGAGCACCAGCAGCAGGAAGTAGCGCTGCAGGCTGCCATTGCCCAGGGTGCGGGTGAGGCGGTCGGCCAGGTCCGTGGCGTGGCCGAGCTTCCATTCATAGGCGCGGCGGCCAAGCGAGTCGTAGCTGATGCCGTAGAGGTCGATCAGGCGGCGGAGTCCGAAATACAGGCCGATGCCGGCCGCCAGTCCGGCCAGGCTCATCATCAGCGGCAGGTTCCAGCCGTGCCAGATGGCCAGGCTGTAGTCGGGCACGTTGCCGGCGCCAAGCACCCCGGTCGCCGCGGCGTGCAGCACGGGCGCGATGGTGATCGCGGGCGCCATGCCAACCGCCAGGCAGACCACCACCAGCACTTCCACCGGGATGCGCATGAAGCGCGGCGGCTCGTGCGGCGTCCCTTCCACCCGCACCGGGCCCTTGCCGAAGAAAGTGTCGTGCACGAAGCGCAGGCTGTAGGCCACGCCGAACGCACCCGCCAGCACGGCGGCCGCGGCGATGCCCCAGCGCATGAACTGGTGGCCCTCGACCTCGAGCGCCTCGGTGAAGAACATTTCCTTGGACAGGAAGCCGTTGAGCAGCGGCACGCCCGCCATCGCCAGCGACGCGATGATGGCCAGTGCGCCCGTGTAGGGCATCAGCCTGAACAACCCGCCCAGCCGGCGCATGTCGCGCGTGCCGGTCTCGTGGTCGATGATGCCCGCAGCCATGAACAGCGAGGCCTTGAACGTGGCGTGGTTGATGATGTGGAACAGCCCCGCCACCACCGCCATCGGCGTGGACAGCCCGAACAGCAGCGTGATCAGGCCCAGGTGCGAAATGGTGGAATACGCCAGCAGCCCCTTCACGTCGTGCTGGAAGATGGCGTGCCAGGAACCTACCAACAGGGTGACCGCGCCGATGCCACTCACCAGGTAAAAGAACAGGTCACTGCCCGCCAGCGCCGGGTGCAGGCGCGCCAGCAGGAACACGCCGGCCTTCACCATCGTGGCCGAGTGCAGGTAGGCCGACACCGGCGTGGGCGCCGCCATCGCGTGCGGCAGCCAGAACTGGAACGGGAACTGCGCGCTTTTGGTGAACACCGCCAGCAGCACCAGCACCAGCGCCACGGGGTACATCGGATGGGCCAGGATCTGCGGGCCCGAGGCCAGCACCACGTCCAGTTCATAGCTGCCCACGATGCGACCCAGCAGGATCACGCCGCCCAGCAGCGCCAGGCCGCCCGCGCCGGTGATGGCCAGGGCCATCCGGGCGCCGTCGCGGGCGTCGCTGCGGTGTTTCCAGAAGCCGATCAGCAGGAAGGAGCTGACGCTGGTGAGTTCCCAGAACACCGCCAGCAGCACCAGGTTGCCCGCCACCACCATGCCCAGCATCGAACCCATGAACAGCAGCAGGAAACTGAAGAAGCGCGGCATGCTGTCTTCTTCGCTGAGGTAGTAGCGCGCATAGACCACGATCAGCAGGCCGATCGCCAGCACCAGCCCCGCGAACATCCACGCCAGTCCGTCCAGCCTCAGTGACAGCGCCAGGCCCAGCGAAGGCACCCACGGCGTTGAACTGCGTACGCCGGTGCCTTCCAGCACGGCCGGGGTCAGCGCCGCCAGCACCAGCAGCCCGAGCACGGGCGCGGCCGCGGCCAGCCAGGCCGCCGCACGTCGCTGGTCGCGGCCCAGCAGGGCCACGAGCACGGCCAACACGAAGGGAGTAGCGAGCAGCGCCTCGAGCATTGCGATCCTTGCTGGGCCGCCCGGCGCGGGGCGGTGGTCTGGCCGGGTGGCCGCGCCAGTGGCGGCAGCCGCTTGGACTGAAGTCTAACGCATCGCATTCGCTCGGCTGGTGATGGGCCTTTGGTTATGCTCGGGGCATGGAATCCATTCGCGAACAGGGCAGGGGCGCATGGCTGGTCTTCGGACTGAGCGGGCCGATCGGGCGCGCGCTGCACGACGGACTGCACGCTTCCGATCCCGCCGTGCTGGCGGTGTCGCGCGTGCCGCGGCCCGATGATGGCCGCGTGGCATGGCTGCGCCAGTCGCTGCCCGGCTTCACGCCGCCCGCGCAGGCCATCGACGCCATCGCCAGCGTGGGGCCGCTGGATGCCTTCACCCAGTGGTTCGAATCCTCGGACCTGGTTCCGGCGCGCGTGGTGGCACTGGGGTCCACCAGCGTGCACGCGAAAAAGGACTCACCGGTGGCCGCCGAGCGGGCGATCGCACAGGTGCTGCGCGACGCCGAGCGCCGTCTGGAAGCGGCCGCCCAGGCCCGGGGCACGGCCTTGACCCTGCTGCGGCCCACCCTGGTCTATGGCGGGGGCGGCGACCGCAGCCTGGGCCGCCTGGTCACCCTGGCCAGGCGCTGGCGCGTGCTGCCCCTGCCGCTGCGGGCCGGCGGCCTGCGCCAGCCGGTTCACGTGGAGGACGTGGCCACCGCGGTGCTGGGCGCACTGCGGGCGCGCTCGGCCTGCCCCGGGTTCTTCGACCTGCCGGGTGGTGAAACGCTGGCCTTCGACGAGATGATCCGGCGCACGCTTGCGGCGGGTGCGCCCGGGACCCGGCTGGTCCGGCTGCCCGGCCCGCTGTTCCGCGCCGGCGTGGGCCTCTTGAACGGCCTGGGCCGGCTGGACGAGGCCGGCGCCGGGGCCATGGCCCGCCTCGACCAGGACCAGGCCTATGACGCAGGGCCGGCCCGGAAAGCGCTGGGCCACTACCCGCGCGGCTTCCAGCCCCTTCCGGGCGTTTTTCCCGAGTGATGGTGCGCTGCAGCAGGAGTGCCAACGGCGTCACCATACGCGGGAGCATTGCTTTTTCCTAACGAACATTTAATATCCCTAGAGGAAATGCTCTAGAGTCTGGGGGGAGCCAGACCGTCATGAAGAACGATTCCAACGAGACGCGCCACAAGCCGTCCATGTCGCCCGCCGCCACTGGCGGTGCTCCAAATTCAGCCCGCACGCACTGACCCGAGGATCCACCCATGAAGAAACTCCATGCACACCACGGGCTGGTCGCTCGTGCCCCGCTGGCCGCCGCGGTTGCCCTGGGCCTGCTGATGGCCCCGGCCGCGCAGGCCTTCGAATTCTCGCGCGGCGAGCTGACCGGCAGCCTCGACACCACCGTGTCGTACGGCTACTCGTGGCGCGTCGAGGAACGCGACGACGACCTGGTCGCCAAGTCCTTCTTCGACCCGCTGCTGTGCGCGCAGAACGTGCCGCTGGGCGCCATCCCGGTCGGCCCCGGCCGCTGCACCTCCACCGGCGGCGTGCCGGGCTCGCCGTTCCAGCTGGCGGCCCCGGGCCGCTTCTCGGCCAACCGCGACGACGGCAACCTCAAGTACGACGACGGCGACGCCATCTCCAACGCCTTCAAGATCACCTCCGAAATCAGCCTGAACTGGCGCAGCTGGGGCGCCTTCGCCCGCGCGACCTACTTCTATGACTTCGAGAACGCCGACCGCGACGACCTGACGGAGATCGCCAAGGACCGCATCGGCCAGCGCTTCCGCATGCTCGACGCGTTCGTGTTCAAGGACTTCGAGCTCGGCGAAGACGGCGCCCTCGGCGGCACCGTCCGCGTCGGCCGCCAGGTGGTCAGCTGGGGTGAGGGCACCTTCATCCAGAACGGCATCAACGTCATCAACCCGGTCGACCTGTCCGCGCTGCGCGTGGCCGGCGCCGAGCTGAAGGAAGCCTTCCTGCCGATCGACATGGCCTGGGGCTCGATCAACCTCTCCGAGAACGTCGCGCTGGAAGCGCTGTACATGTTCGAGTTCGAGGAAATCGAAGTCGACGCCGCCGGCACCTACTTCAGCGCCAACGATTTCGGCACCCCGGGCGGCACCTACGTGATGCTGGGCTTCGGCACCACGCCGCAGCCGGTCAACAACCCCGAGCGCTTCGGCAGCACCTGCTACGCCGGCCCGGCCGGCTACGCCACCAGCGACCGCTTCGCCGCCCTGTCGGCGATCTACGGCCCGGCCACCGCCGCGCAGATCATCGCCATCGGCTGCGGCAACGCCGTGGGCCGCATCGAGGACCGCGCCGCCAGCGACGAAGGCCAGTTCGGCCTCGCCCTGCGCTGGTACGCCGAGGCGCTGAACGAAACCGAGTTCGGCTTCTACTTCCTAAACTACCACAGCCGCGTGCCGCTGCTTTCGGGCCGCGCCGTCAGCAGCCCCACCGTCGGCGCCGCTTCCGGCCGCTTCTTCGTCGAGTATCCCGAAGACATCCAGATGTTCGGCCTGAGCTGGAACACCACGCTGCCCGGCGGCGTCGCCTGGCAGGGTGAAATCAGCCACCGTCCGAACGCGCCGCTGCAGGTGGACGACGTCGAACTGCTGTTCGCCGCGCTCAGCCCGCTCAACCCGTTCATCCCGGCCCCGGCGCTGCGCTTCAACAGCCAGCTGGGCCAGTTCGCCCTGGGCCAGGAAGTCCGCGGCTGGCGCGAGCATGAAATGAGCCAGCTGCAGATGACCTTCACCAAGGCCTTCGCCGAAGTGCTGGGCGCCAACCAGGTCGCCGTGGTCGCCGAGTTCGGCGCCACCGAAGTCTGGGACCTGCCCGATGCCTCCGAGCTGCGCTACGAAGGTGAAGGCACCGACACCGGCGGCGGCTGCGACGTGGGCGACGTGACGGCGGCGGGCGGCTTCGCCGGCCCCGGCGCGCTGCTGTTCGGCTGCGGCCGCAACCCGCTGACGCAGAACGGCGGCTTCCCGACGGCCTTCTCGTGGGGCTACCGCCTCGCGGCCCGCGCCGACTACTCCAGCGCCTTCGGCACCCCGCTCACCCTGTCGCCGCGCATCGCGTTCAACCACGACGTCAACGGCATCACCCCGGGCCCGGGCGGCAACTTCCTCGAGGATCGCAAGTCGCTCACCCTCGGCGTCGAAGCCAACTACATCAACCAGGTGATCTTCGACCTCAGCTACACCCAGTTCATGGGCGCCGAGGACTACAACCAGATCCACGACCGCGACTTCGCATCTTTCACCGTGAAGTATTCGTTCTGACGCCACAGGGAGGCAGAGGATGAAAATCAACAACAAGCACGCGCTGGCCGCATTCGTCGGCGCCGCAGTACTCGCCACCGGCGTGGCCCAGGCCGCGGTCAGCGCGCAGGAAGCCGCCAAGCTGGGTCAGAGCCTGACCCCGATCGGCGCCGAGAAGGCCGGCAATGCCGCCGGCACCATCCCGGCCTGGACGGGCGGCATCGTCCGTCCGCCGGCGGGTTTCCGCGTGGGCACCTTCCACCCGGACCCGTTCGCGGCCGACAAGGTGCTCTACCAGGTGACCCGGGCCAACGTGGCCCAGTACGCCGACGTGCTGACGCCGGGCCAGAAGGCGATGTTCGCCAAGTACCCGACCTTCCGCATGGACGTGTACCCGACCCGCCGCAGCGCCTCGTTCCCGCAGCGCACGTACGACTTCACCAAGCGCAACGCCACCAGCTGCAAGCTCATCGCCGACGGCGACGGCGTGCAGGGCTGCGCCGAGGGCATCCCGTTCCCGATCCCGCAGAACGCCTACGAAGTCATCTGGAACCACAAGCTCAAGTACAAGGGCCTGTCGGTGGTCAGCTACTCGAACCAGGCGGCCCCGACGGCCGGCGGTGCGTTCACGCTGATCAAGCTGCGCGAGGAAATCCTGGGCCTGTACTACAAGCCCGGCAACACGTCCGAGAACATCAACAACATCCTGCTGTACTTCAAGCAGGAAGTGCTGGGTCCGGCGCGACTGGCCGGCCAGGTGCTGCTGGTGCATGAAACGCTGAACGCCAAGGCCGCTCCCCGCCAGGCGTGGGTGTACAACCCGGGCCAGCGCCGCGTGCGCCGCGCCCCGAACGTCGCCTACGACAACCCGGGTACCGCCTCGGACGGCCTGCGCACCAACGACATGACCGACATGTTCAACGGCGCCATGGACCGCTTCACCTGGACCCTGGTGGGCAAGAAGGAAATGCTGGTGCCGTACAACGCGTACAAGGCGCACAGCGACAAGACCAAGATCAGGGACCTGATCCGCCCGGGCCACCTCAACCCCGACTTCATGCGCTACGAGCTGCACCGCGTGTGGGTGGTCGAGGCCAAGCTCAAGGCCGGCCAGCGCCACATCAACAGTCGCCGCACCTTCTACCTGGACGAGGACAGCTACCAGATCCTGCTGACCGACCACTACGACGGCCAGGGCAACCTGTGGCGCTACTCCGACGCACCGTCCATCAACTACTACGAGGTGCCGACCTTCTGGTCCACCCTCGAGACCCACCACGACCTCAAGTCCGGCCGCTACATCTCCGGTCTGCTGGACAACGAGGACAAGCCGCGTGACTTCGGCTACCAGAGCACCCCGGCGAACTACTCGCCGCAGAACCTGCGCACCGCAGGCGTGCGCTGATTCCCAGCTGTTGGTAAACCAGCCGCGCCCGAAAGGGCGCGGCTGCGTTCCGGGCCCCGCATCACGCGGGTGCCGCGCAGGAGGAAACGATGCCCAGCAACACCCTTCGATGCACGCACCTGTTCGGTGCACTGCTGCTCGCCCTGGCCCTGCCGACCTCGGCACAGGCGCCCGAGGCGGCACCGGCCGAGCCCGGCACCGATGCTCCCGCGGCCGAGGCCGCTGCCGAAACCACCCCGATCCAGGAGCCGGAGGCCGCCAAGACCGCAGCCACCGACCCCGCGCTGCTCGACGCCGAGCTCCTGCCCCGCGCCAGCCGCTCCCTCTTGCTTGACGCCGTGCGCACCAACGCCGGCTATTTCGCCGTGGGCGAGCGCGGCCACGTGCTCGCGTCCGACGACGGCGTGACCTGGCGCCAGGCGCCCGTACCCACCCGCGCCACGCTGACCACCATCGCCAGCGTCGACGGCGTGATGTGGGCGGCCGGCCACGACGGCGTCATCGTCCATTCCACCGACGGCGGCCAGACCTGGGTCCGCCGCCGCGCCGCGCCCTGGAGCTACGACATCGTCGATCCCAGCGAAGGCGTGCCGGTGATGGACCTGCTGTTCACCGACGCCAAGAACGGCTTCGCCATCGGCGCCTACAGCCTGATGCTGGTGACTTCCGACGGCGGCGTCACCTGGACCCCGCGCACCGTCGCGTCCCCGGCGCCCGCCGCGCCCGAGCCCGCCGCCGAGGCGCCCGCCGCCGACGGCGCGGACCCGGCCGCCGAGGCGGAAGACTGGACCTTCAGCGACGAGGACCTGGCGCTGGACGCCGAGTCCGACCCGCACCTCAACGCCATTGCCCGCGCCGGCTCCGGCGCGCTGGTGATCGCCGGCGAACGCGGCACGTTCATGCGTTCGCGCGACGGCGGTGAAACCTGGACCAGCAAGCGCCTGCCCTACGAGGGTTCGATGTTCGGCGTGCTGGCCTGGCAGGACGACCACATCCTGGTCTACGGCCTGCGCGGCAACGTCTACGAATCGCGCGACCTGGGCGACAGCTGGACCCGCGTGGAAACCGGCATCACCACCAGCCTGATGGGTGGTTATGCGCTTGAGAACGGCGGTGCGGTGCTGGTGGGTGCCAACGGCGCCATCCTGACCCGCCCCGACGCCGATTCGCCTTTCACCGCGTCCGCTTTCGAGACCGCTTCCGGCGAGACGCCGCTGCTCTCGGGCGTGCTGCCCGTGGACGGCGCCGGCTACCTCGTGATCGGCGACAAGGGCGCCGATATGTACCGCCCGCAGTGACGGAGATCCAATGAGCCTGCCCAACGCCCAGCCCGGCCCGTTCGCCCGCTTCGCCGAGACCCTCGTCTTCGGCAACCGGCCGCTCGTGCTCATCGTCTTCGCCGCCATCACCATGGCGATGCTGTTCTTCGCCAGCCAGCTCAAGGTGGACGCCGGCTTCAAGAAGCAGGTGCCGCTGCAGCACGAGTACATGCAGACCTTCCAGGACTACGAACTGGAGTTCGGCGGCGCCAACCGCGTGCTGGTGGCGGTGATCGCCAAAGACGGCGACATGTTCGACCAGGACTTCATGAAGACCCTGGAGAACGTCACCAACGAGGTGATCAACCTCGACTCCACCGACGACGCCCGCTCGCGCTCGCTGTTCACGCCGAACGTGCGCTTCATCGAGGTGGTGGAGGACGGCCTGTCCGGCGGCAACGTCATCCCGCAAACCTTCACCCCGAACGTCGAGGGCTTCGCCTCCACGCCGGAAGACTTCCAGACCATCCGCGGCAACATCGTCAAGGCCAACATCGTCGGCCGGCTGGTGGCCAAGGACTGGTCGGGCGCCATGATCTGGGCCGACCTGATCCCCGAGAGCCAGGTGAACAAGGTGGACTACCAGCAGGTGGCCAGCCAGTTCGAGGCCATCCGCGCCAAGTACGAGGACGAGAACCACACCGTCCACATCATCGGTTTCGCCAAGGTGGTGGGCGACATCAGCGACGGCGCGCGTTCGGTCATCAAGTTCTTCGCGCTCACCATCGCCTTCACCTGGCTGCTGCTGTTCCTGTATTCGACCTCGGTGAAGCTGGCCAGCCTGACGGTGGCCGCGGCCCTGGTGTCGGTGGTGTGGATGCTGGGCGCGCTGAAGCTGATGGGCTTCGGCATCGACCCGATGAACATGCTCACGCCCTTCCTGATATTCGCCATCGCGGTCAGCCACGGCGAACAGATGATCAACCGCTTCCGCGGCGAGATCTTCTTCGGCGGCCTGGAAGAGGGCACCGTGGACGAGCTGCGCGCCCGGGCCAAGAACGCCGTCGAACCGCTTGAAGCGGCCCGGCTGTCGTTCCGCATGCTGCTGGTGCCGGGCACCGTGGCCCTGGTCGCCGGCTGCATCGGCTTCGGCGCCATCATGGTCATTCCCATCGACATGGTGCGCGAGCTGGCCATCACCGCCACCGTGGGCGTGGCGCTGACCATCCTCACCGACCTGGTGCTGCTGCCGGTGCTGCTGAGCTACACCCGCCTGCGCAACATCGACCGCAAGCGCGAGTTCCGCCTGCGCCAGCTCACCCGCTTCGACAAGGTCTGGGCTGCCTTGTCCCGCCTGAGCAAGCCCGTGCCGGCGGCCATCGTCATCCTGATTGGCGCGGTGGTGTGGTTCTTCGCCTGGCAGCACGGCAACAAGGTGATGATCGGCGACGCCCAGAAGGGCGTGGCCGAACTGCGCCCGGACGCGCGCTACAACAAGGACGCGGTGCTGATTGCCGAGAAGTTCTCGCTCAGCGTGGACATGCTCAACGTCATCGCCGAGGCCGCCCCGTCGGCCTGCACCACCAGCTTCGCCGCCATGGAGCTGGTGGACCGGTTCGCCTGGCACATGGAGAACGTGGAGGGCGTGGAGCAGGTGATCACGCTGCCGGCGGCCGCCAAGATCGTCAACGCCGGCTGGAACGACGGTTCGGTGCGCTGGCGCGTGCTGCCGCGCGACCCGGACACGCTGCGCCAGGCCACGCAGAGCTTCGAGACCGACTCGGGCCTGCTCAACGCCGACTGCAGCGCGATCCCGATCACCATCTTCACCTCGGACCACCAGGCCACCACCATTGACCGCGTGGTGGCGGCGGTGAAGGACTTCCGCGAGAAGAACAACGCCTACGTGCCCGGCAACCTGCAGCTGAAGCTGGCCGCCGAGGCTGCCGAGAACCCGGACTTCACCAGCGACCAGGTCAACCTGCGCCTGGGCACGGGCAACATCGGCGTGGCCGCGGCCACCAACGACACGGTCCGTGCGTCCGAGCACATGATCCTGTACCTGCTGTACGCGGCCGTGTTCGTGATGTGCTGGCTGAGCTTCCGCAATCCGCTGGCCGCGCTGTGCGTGCTGCTGCCGCTGGTGCTGGTGACCGAACTGGGCCACTCGCTGATGGTCGAACTGGACATCGGCATGAAGGTGAACACGCTGTGCGTGGTGGCGCTGGGCGTGGGCATCGGCGTGGACTACGGCATCTACATCTTCGCGCGCATGCGTGAGTCGATGCTGCAGGGCCGCAGCGTGGCCGAAAGCTATTTCGTGGCGCTCAAGACCACCGGCATCGCCATCTTCTACACGGCGCTGACCCTGGCCGTGGGCGTGGCGATGTGGATCTTCTCGGACCTGAAGTTCCAGGCCGACATGGGCATCATGCTGACCTTCATGTTCGTGGTGAACATGGTGGCGGCCATCATCTTCCTGCCGGCCCTGTGCCGCTGGCTGCTGCGCCCGGGCGAGAAGGACACCTGGAGCCCGACGCTCTGACGCCCCTCCAGGACACACACTGAAAGCGGGCTTCGGCCCGCTTTCTTTTTGCGCACCGCTCGCTGTTTTCGGTTTCGGCGCCGGCCGCACCGCGGAGGCGAGGGTCACTTCCTGCTCACGGCAGAGCCTTTTAGTTCGCAGGAAGTGACCCTCGCCTCCACGGCGCGTCCGGTGGCGACTCCTCTCTGGGTTGGAAGGGCGGCCCGTGGCTGCGCGCTTCGGTGCTTGCGCGTGTCGATCCGGACCAAGGCCCGGCATTGTTCTCGCCGACCGCGCTCGGCTAACCCGGTCCTGGCACTTTCTTGCCCCGCGTCAATCGCGCGCGTCCCTCCGGACGCGATACGACGCGTCCTGGCTAGCGTGGAAGGTGGCCAGATTGCGAGAGCGATCCGCCCGGCGGCGGGTGTGGGTTCGAGGCAGGCACAACGGAGCAACAGGCCAAGGGAGTGGCGTTGCGGTCAGCCGCAGCTCCATCTCCGCTGGCCACGCTGACGAGCGAGTGCCCGACGCCGGTAAGTCGACTAAGGGAATCAAATGCGCATTGGCTAGTGCGCTGAGCGTTGGATGGTGCCCGAGCATTGGAGGCCGGCCTGGCCTTTTGGATGGTGCCCCGGGCTACGGAAACTGCCCTGGGCTGTGGAGGGGGGGCAAGCGTTGGGCTCGGGTTGATACCTGATGTGTCGATGTGCGCGCCAGGAACCCACACCCGCCGCCGGGCGGATCGCTCTCGCAATCTGGCCACCTTCCACGCTGGCCAGGCGGCCCCGTATCGCGTCCGAAGGGACGCGCGCGGGAAGCGCGCATGCGAGAAGTGCCAGGACCAGGTTAGCCCAGCGAGGTCGGCGAGAACAATGCCGGGCCTTGGTCCGGATCGATACGCGCAAGGACCAGGCAGTGGCGCCGGCTCAGAGGTCTTCGGCCACCGGGGCGGTGCGCGCCTTGGCTTGCGTGCGCAGCGCGATCACCAGGATGCCGCCCAGCACCATCGCCCCGCCCAGCCACAGCTTCGGGCCCGGGCGGTCGCCGAAGAACGCGATGCCCAGGCCCATCGCCAGCAGCGGCGTCAGCAGCAGCCAGGGCATCACCTTCGCCACCGGGTGGCGCTGGATGAGCGAATAGTAGATGCCGTGCCCGACCAGCGACGCCGCCACCGCCGCGTACAGGATGCCGAACCACGGCACCCAGCCCAGCGTGCCCAGCGAAGCGAACCCACCCGGCTCCAGCCACAGGCTCAGCCCCAGCAGCGGGCCCACGCCGATCACCGCCGTCCACGCCTGCATGCCGTAGCGGCTGACGCCGCCCAGCCCGCGCATCAGCACCGTGCCCAGCGCCAGGAAGAACGCCGACACCAGCATCATCAGCAGCGACGCCGGGTTGGCCAGCACCAGCGGGTCGAAGCCCAGCACCAGCACGCCGCCGAAGCTCAGCGCCACCGCCGCCCCGGTGCGCCAGCCGAAGCGCTCGCCCAGCAGGCCCCAGGCCAGCAGCACCGACATGGGCACGTAGCTCTGCATCACGATGGCCGGCGACGACAGGTTGCCGGCCAGCTTCAGCGCCCAGAAACTCAGGCCGAAGTGCAGCACGCCCACGCACAGCGAAATCACCAGCAGGCGCGGCCACTGGCCCTTGGCCGGGCGCCGCAGGAAGGCGGCCAGCAGCAGGGCCAGCACCGCCAGCCGCAGGCCGGTGAACAGCAGCGGCGGCATGTCGCGCAGCGCCAGCGCCGACGTCAGGAAGTTGCCGGCCCACACCAGGCACACCAGCAGGGCCAGCAGGAGGTCACGCAGGGGCATGGCGGGGGCCGTGGGAACGTCGGGCGATTATCGGCCATATCGCGCCGGCCGCGGTCAATGGCTTGCCGCTGGCGGCGGGCTCGGGCAGAGTCGGCGGGCGCCAGACGCATACAAATCAATAGGGGAAAGACAATGGAACAGATGGCAGCCTTCGGAGGAATGATCCTCGTGGCAATGCTGGTGATGGGCGTGGCGGGCCTGCTGATCGGCGGGCTCGTGCTCAAGTTCACGGTGCGACTGCTGCAGGGCTTCTCGCCCGGCTACGGCAAGTCGGTGCTGGTGGTGTTCCTGGCGATGGTGGCCGGCTTCGTGGTCAACATCGTGCTGACCATGGTGATGGGCGTGGGCAGCAATGCCGCCGCGATGGCGGGCGGCGACGAGGCCGCGATGGCCGGCGCGATGATGGCCTCGCTGGGCCTGATGGGCATCAGCCTGCTGGCCAGCCTGTTCATCACGGCGCTGTTCGTGAACCTGCTGATCAAGCAGCCCGACGGCCAGGCCATCGGCTACGGCCGCTCCTGCCTGGTGTCGCTGCTGTACCTGGTGGTGATGGTGGTGCTGGCCATCATCGCCAGCGTGGTGCTGGGCCTGGTGATCGGCCTGGGCGCGGCCGGCCTGGCCGGCGCGGCGGGTTGATGCCTTGAAACCGGCCGCGGGCGCTCCGGCGCCCGCGGCTTTTTCTTGATCAGTACGACCAGCCCAACTTGCGGTACAGCTTGCCCAGCGTCCAAAGCGGCCCGACCAGCAGGTAGCTCAGGTCGGTGAAGAAGCTGGGCTTGCGGCCTTCGATCTTGTGGCCGATGAACTGGCCTATCCAGGCCACCACGAACACGCCGATGGCCAGCCACAGCAGGCCCTGCATGCCCAGCGCCAGCGACAGCGCGTGGTTGGCGAACCCGAAGCCGGTGAAGAACACCAGCACGCCGGCCGCCAGCGGCCGCGACAGGCGCCAGTACCAGGCCATGGCCAGGAACATCGCCAGGCCCATCCAGAAGCCGGTCTGCACCAGCCCGGTGGGCACCGGCACCACCCACAGCGCCGCGGTGACCGACCAGACGATGGCCGGCACGCACACCAGGTGGATGCGCTGGTTGGTGGGGTTGACGTGGTCGCCCGCGTAGCTGAAAAGCCAGCGGTCGATCGGCCGGCGCGGGTCGGGCGTGGTCAGTGCATCGGGGGTCGTGGCCATGGCCGTTCTCCGCTGGGGCGTGGGTGACGCCCCATCATAATCCCGCACCCGCGGCCCGGCATCAGTCCAGGCGCAGGTCCGCCAGGCGGTCCAGCGCCTCGGCGTATTTCAGGCGCGTGCCCTCGATCACGTCGGCCGGCACGCGGGGGCCGGGCGCGGTCTTGTTCCAGTCCAGCGTCTCCAGGTAGTCGCGCACGAACTGCTTGTCGTAGCTGGGCGGGCTGATGCCCACGCGGTACTGGTCGGCCGGCCAGAAGCGCGACGAGTCGGGCGTCAGCATCTCGTCCATCACGTGCAGCACGCCGTGTTCGTCCAGGCCGAACTCGAGCTTGGTGTCGGCGATGATGATGCCGCGCTCGGCCGCGTAGGCCGCCGCGAACCGGTAGATGGCCAGCGTGGCGTCGCGCACCTGCATGGCCAGGTCGGCACCGACCAGGTCCACCACGGCGGCGAAGCTGACGTTCTCGTCGTGGTCGCCCACGGCGGCCTTGGTGGACGGCGTGAAAATGGGCTCGGGCAGCTGCTGCGCCTGCTGCAGGCCGGCGGGCAGGGCGATGCCGCAGACGCCGCCGGTGCGCAGGTAGTCCTTCCAGCCGCTGCCGATCAGGTAGCCGCGCGCGATGCATTCCACCGGCACCGGCTTGAGCTTCCTGGTCACCACCGCGCGGCGCGCGTACAGCGCCAGGTCCACGCCCGCCGGCAGCACGCCGGCCACGTCTTCGTGGGTGAGGTGGTTGGGAATGAGGTGGGCGGTCTTGTCGAACCAGAAATTGCTGATCTGGCACAGCATCTCGCCCTTGCCCGGGATCGGGTCGGGCAGCACCACGTCGAAGGCCGACAGCCGGTCGGTGGCCACCATCAGCAGGCGGTTGCCGGGCAGTTCGTAGACGTCGCGGACCTTGCCGCGGTGGATCAGCGGCAGGCCGGGCAGGTCGGAGGTGTGCAGGGTCGTGGGCACGTCGGGGCTCGCGGGCGCGGGGGCCGCCATTGTAAGTCGGGCGCCCGCGGCGCGGGGCGGGCCATGACGCCGGCGGCACCGGGCGGGCTGGTAAACTCGCGCCATGCACACGCCCGCCCTGACTTTCCCGGCCAGCCTGGTCCTGTTCGCCAGCCTGGTGGCCGCCCCTTCGCATGCCGCACCGGCCCGGCCGGCCAAGCTGGGGCTGTGTTCGGCCTGCCACGGCGTGGACGGCACCAGCCGCACCCCCGGCACGCCGCACCTGGGCGGCCAGGACCGCCAGTACCTCGAGCGCGCGCTGTCCGACTACCGCAGCGGCAAGCGCCAGCACGTGCCCATGACCAGCCTGGCCAACACCCTGCAGCCCCGGGACATCCAGGCCCTGGCCGCGTGGTACGCCGCCCAGCCCGGCTTCGTGAGGGGAGAGTCGCGATGAGGTGGTACGGAAAGCTGCTGGGCTTCGTGGCCGGCTATCTGCTGATGCGCCACCCGGCCGGCGCCCTGATCGGCCTGCTGATCGGCCATGCCTTCGACGCCGACTGGCTCCGGCCGAAGAAGTACGACCCCTACGCGGTGCTGGGCCTGCGCGACGACGCCAGCGACGGCGAGGTCGAGCGCGCCTACCGCCGCCTGATCGCCCAGTACCATCCCGACCGCCTGGTGGGCGCCGCCGACGACCTGCGCCTGCAGGCCGAGGACAAGGCCCGCGAAATCAACGCCGCGTACGAGCGCATCCAGAAACTGCGCAAATCCTCCTGAGGTCCGCCATGACGCCCTGCCTGATCGCTCCGTCCATCCTTTCCGCCAACTTCGCCAAGCTGGGCGAGGAAGTGGACAACGTGCTCAAGGCCGGCGCCGACTGGGTGCACTTCGACGTGATGGACAACCATTACGTGCCCAACCTTACCATCGGCCCGCTGGTGTGCGAGGCGCTGCGCAAGCACGGCGTCACCGCGCCCATTGACGTGCACCTGATGGTGAAGCCAGTGGACCGCATCGTGCCCGACTTCGCCGCGGCGGGCGCCAGCGTCATCAGCTTCCACCCCGAGGCCAGCGAGCACGTGCACCGCACCATCCAGCTGATCAAGTCGCACGGCTGCAAGGCCGGCCTGGTGTTCAACCCGGCCACGCCGCTGGACGTGCTGGACTACGTGCTGCCCGAGCTCGACCTGGTGCTGCTGATGTCGGTGAACCCGGGCTTCGGCGGCCAGGCCTTCATTCCTTCGGCGCTGGACAAGCTCAAGCGCGTGCGCGACCGCATCGACAAGCTGGGCAAGGACATCCGCCTGGAAGTGGACGGCGGCGTGAAGGCCGACAACATCCGCGCCATCGCCGCCGCCGGTGCCGACACCTTCGTGGCCGGCTCGGCCATCTTCAACGCGCCCGACTATGCGGCCGTGATCGCGCAGATGCGCGCCGAAGTCGCCGCCGCGCGCGGCTGACAGCCACGCCGCGCGCACCGGGAGCCTGCCGATGAGCCACAAGACCGCCGACCTGTGCGACGCCCACGAAGACAGCGTGCGCGTGCTGGACCTGCCGCTGCGCGACTACGGCGGCCGCGTCGCCTTCCATGGCCCCATCAGCACCATCCGCGCGCTGGAGGACAACTCGCGCGTGCGCGAAGCCGTGGCCGAGCCCGGCGCAGGCCGCGTGCTGGTGATCGACGGCGGCGGCTCCACGCGCCGCTCGATGCTGGGCGACAACCTGGCCGCCATGGCCGCGAAAAACGGCTGGGCCGGCGTGGTGGTGCACGGCGTCATCCGCGACACCGAAGCCATCGGCCAGCTGGCGCTGGGCGTCAAGGCGCTGGGCACCTGCCCGCGCAAGACCGAGAAACTCGGCCAGGGCCTGCGCGACGTGCCGCTGCAGTTCGGCGGCGTTTCGATCGTGCCGGGCGAATGGCTTTGTGCCGACGAGGATGGCGTGGTGGTGCTGGCGCACGCCGTGCCCGTCCCCTGGCCTGACGCGAACCGCATTCCCAGGGGAAACAAGCCATGAAGCCCATGATCGTCCTGCTGTTGGCGCTGCTGTCCGGCTGCGCCTGGAATCCCGTCATGACGCCGTACGCCTACCGGGGCGCCGAAGGCGCCACCGACGGCGTCGCCACTGTCTGGGGCATCGCCGACCAGACCCAGATGTATTTCACCGAGGTTGACGGCAAGGGCTTGCCCTCGCGCGGCGGCGGCGGCTACCCGATCTCGCTGTCGCTGCTTCCCGGCAGCTACACGGTGGAAGTCTATTTCCAGAATTTCGACCACCGCTACGTCTACATCGACTTGCCGGTGACGGTGGAAGCGGGGCACACCTATCGCGTCGAGCATCGGTATTCGCCCGACGGCGCCCGGGTGGGCCTGCAGCTCAAGGACCTGGGGACCGGCACCACGTGCCGCTACGAGCGCTACGAGCAGCTCACCGGTCACGCCAGGCTGGTCTGCGAACCGACCGCGGGCTGAACCGCCTGAAGACCGGCGACCTGTGCGGCGCCAATGCAGTGGCGTCATGAAGGCGGGCGGTGCCGGGCGTACGAATGATCCCTTTCGTGGAAGGAGGCTTCATTCGAAATCGGCACAATCATCGTACGTCAGGTCCAGCCAGCCGCTCGGCTCGCACTTGCCGGCGGCCAGCGCCGCTATCCGCTTCGCGCGTTCGGCGTGGACTTCCGGATGCCTTACGGGGTGGTAGCGGTTCGGGGCTATCGGCATCGCCATGAGGCCGTAGAACTCCTTGTCCGTGACCTGGGACAGGTCCTTTCCGCAGTAGGCCCTCGCCGCCGCCTCGAACCCGATCACGCCCCTGCCGTCCAACGAGCCGAAGTAGGCGGTTTTCACGTATGCGTCCAGTTGCTGCTGTTTCGTGGTGTGCGCGTCCAGCACCAGGGACATGACATCGCGACCAAGATCAATGCGCTTGCAGCAGTTGAACACGCTCCGATAGAACGACTGCATGGCGCCCTGGATGCCGCCGGCGTCGTGGCCTCCCAGGAACAGGTCCCGCGCCAGAATCGAGGTGATCGTGGTCACTCCCTGGCCATTGGAGAGGTCCCATCCGCGGTGCTCGTGGAAGGTGGGGTCTTCGATCCTGAGGAGTACCTTGACATGCCGAGGCTGGAGCAGGGTCGCCTGGCCGCGGTAAGGCCCCTGCGCCAGCAGCTCGTCAACCACCGCGTTGGCCCAGAAGAAAACCAGCAGAAGATAGACAGGCACGAATACCACGACGCCAAGGAGCGCTTTCTTCAGCCACTTCACCATCACGAAAATCTCCTGTGTCGATCGCCTGCGCGTCAGCCTGTTCCATGACGGGTTGGCATCATGAATTCCCAAGCCCTTATCCGCGTTCATCCGCGTCAATCCGTGGCCAAATCCCTTCCTTCCACTCTCGCCAACGTCACGACGTAGCGCATCGGCCCACGCGGAGCCGTCGCGTCGAACGGCCAGCACGTCACCAGCACCAGCGAAGCGCCGTCGGCGCCTGTGGCGATGCGGTGCTGGCGTGAATCCACCACCTGCATCGCGGCCACGGTGAATTTGCGCGGGCCTTGAGGCGTTTCCAGCGTCAGCGTGTCGCCGCGGCGCAGGTCGCGCAGCCAGGCAAAGTGGGTGTCGCGATGGCCGCTGATGAGGGTCGTGCCGATGCCGCTGCCCGGCGCGGCGCTCGATTCGGCCCAGCCCGGCCCGAAGGCCAGCGGCCGGCCGCTGTCGCCGGCCAGCACCACCTGCGAGATGCCCAAGCGCGGCTGCACCAGCCGCGCCACCGCGTGCGTGTCGGCCCAGGGCCAGGGCCGGTGCACGCCGCCGTCGGCCTGCGCCGACCGCCACGAGGAGTGCAGCAGCTGCTGCGCCAACGCCGCCTTGGCGGGAAGCCAGGCGGCGTTGGCGGCGACCATCATCGCCGCCGCCAACAGGGCGCGGCCAAGCCAGCGACGGGCAGGGAAGGGTGGGGCTTCCGTGCCCCGAGGGTGCGTCCCTGATGCCTGGCGCGTGGCGCTGTTGTTCACGGCGCCTCCTGCGCCGTCCGGGGGGAAGGGAGCGGCGACGGCCGCCGCTGCATCAGCGGGCTGGCGTCGCCCGGCACGAAGTGCCAGTGCATGTGCCGCAGCGCGCGCTCCACCGAGCGCGGGCCCGGGTCGTGCGCGGTGGGCTGGGGCGCGGTGTCGCGGCGTTCAACGATCAGGACCATGGGAGTCTCCTTCAGGGCTCAGGCCTGCGCGGGTTCGCGCAGGAGGATCAGCATCAGCAGGCACAGCAGGCAGGCGACGAGGCGGGCGACCATGGCTCAGCCCCTCGCGCGCAGCAGGAGCAGGGCCGACAGCGCCAGCACCAGGGCCAGCATCAGTTCGCGCAGCCAGCCGGTGCTGCCCTGGGCGAACTCGAGCGAACCGTCGGGCACGCTGTTCATCATCTGCGTGCTGCCCAGCGCTTCGTCCTTCGGGCGGGCCGGCGTGCGGTCCACCGCCACCAGGCTGGTGTAGGTGCTGACCAGGCCGTGGCGCAGCGCCACGTCCACGATGGCCGGCTTGATCGTGTCCACGTTGCCGCCGCGGCGCAGGTCGTCTTCCAGCGCGTTGATGCGGGCGCGGGCCCACAGGCGGCCGATGCCCGGTGACGGCGTGGCGTTGTCGCCGGCCAGCGGGATGCGGCGCACCCAGGGCTGCGGGCGCAGGCCGCGCACGGTCACGGCGTCCTGCAGCTTGTCCAGGCGGGCCACCACCTGCAGCGCCTCGCCTTCGTACAGGTCGGGCACGCGCGCCGGGGACATCTCGGCCACGCCGGGCCAGTCGAGCTGGATGTCGCGCATGGCGGGGCGGTCGAGTTTGGCCAGCAGGCGGTCCATCACCTCGGTCACTTCTTCGACGTTGCGGATCACGGTCTGGGTGCCGCGGCCGGTTTCGGCGGCCTTGCGCAGGAAGTGGCCGTTGGGCGCACTGCCGATACCCACCGGGAACAGGCGCGCTTCGCCGCGCTCGGCTTCGATCAGCTGCAGCAGTTCGTCTTCGTTGCTGACCGCGGCGTCCGTGGCCAGCACCACCTGGCGCAGGAAGCCGGCCGGCGCGCTGCCGGCAAGCGCCGCACGCAGGGCGGGCAGCATCTCGGTGCCGCCGTCGGCGGTGAGCGAGCGCACGAAGCTGCGCGCGCGGGCCACGTTGCCCGGCTGCGCCGGCACCGGTTCGGGGAACAGCAGGTCGAAGGTGTCGTCGAAGCGCACCACGTTGAAGCGATCGCCCGGGCGCAGGCGCGCCAGGGCGCGGTCGGCGGCTTCGATGGCCTGTTCCATGGACGCGCCCGACATGGAGCCGGAGTTGTCGATCACCAGGATCAGTTCGCGCGGCAGCGGCGCGGTGGGCAGGGTGGGCGGCACCAGCATCACCAGGGCGAAGTCCTCGCCGCCGATGCGGTCGGTGAACACGGCGCTGCGCGGGGCCTGGCTGGGCACCGGCTGCCACTGCAGCACGAAGTCGCGGTCGGTGGCTTCGGCGAAGTTCGACAGCACCACGCGGTAGCTGCGGCCTTCGGCCATCACGGTGACGGCGTGGGTGGGGCTGGTGAGGGTCTGCAGCGGCAGGCCCGGTTCGATGTCGGCGGTGAGCACCACCGACGGGGGCAGCGCGCTGCCGGCGTCGTCCGCGGCGGCCACGGCGGGTAGCGCCTCGGCGGCGTTGGCGCCGCTGCGCATGGCTCCGGCGGCGCTGGCGGCCGGCGTGTAGCGCGGCGTCAGCGTCAGCGGCAGGTTCAGCGAGAACGTGCCGTCGCGGTAGGCGACCGGCTGCCAGTAGCGCACCTCGATCTCGATTTCCTCGCCCGGGCCGATGTTGGCCACCGCGGTCTGGAACAGGTTGGGGCGGTTCTGCTCCACCAGGCTGGCGCGCTGGCCGCTGGCGGCGGCCGCGGCGTAGACGGCCTTGGCCTCTTCCTTCTCGCGGATCTCGCCTTCGATCAGGCGGTCGCCGATGCGCAGGGTCAGGGCGCCGACCGCCGCGTCTTCGGGCAGCGGCAGCAGGTAGCGGCCTTCGCGCCACTGGGGGCTGTCGTTGCGGTAGGTCTGGCGAACGCTCACTTCGGCCAGCAGGCCGCGCACCTGCATGTCCACGGTGGTGTCCATGGCCAGGGTGGCCACCCAGCGGTCGCCTTCGCGCAGCATCAGTCCTTCGGGCTCGGGGTTCTCGGCCCCGTCGCGCTCGTCGGCCAGGGCCGGCACGCAGGCGAAGGCCAGCGCCACGACCAGGGTCATCATCAGGTGGAACCACAGCAGCAGCCGCGGCGGCACGCGCGGGCTGCGGTAGAGGCGGGGCTTGCGGGTCTCGCGGACGTGCATGTCGATCTCCTGGGTGGTGTGGCCATTCCAGGGCCACGCGGAGCCGGCGCCCGGGCCGGATCCGGGCAGGCGGCTGACCAGTTGTGGCGATTTGCGGGCAGCACGTTGCCGCGGCCGGCCGTGCTGGCCTAGGCTGGCCGCCATGTCACGCACCGTTGCCATCGTCGAAGACGAACCCGCCCTCCTGGCCAACACCGCCGAGGCCCTGCGCCGCCACGGCTACGGTGTGCAGCCGCTGGCCAGCCGCGCGCAGGCCCAGGCGGCGTTCGCGCTGAAGCTGCCCGACCTGGTGATCATTGACGTGGGCCTGGGCGACGAGCCCGAGGGCGGCTTCGATTTGTGCCGCGACCTGCGCGCGCGCTCGGCCACGCTGCCGATCCTGTTCCTCACGGCGCGCGATTCGGATTTCGACGTGATCTCGGGCCTGCGGCTGGGCGCCGACGATTACCTGAGCAAGGACACCAGCCTGCCGCAGCTCACGGCGCGCATCCACGCGCTGTTCCGCCGGCTGGATTCACTGGCGGCGCCGCAGGCGCGCGATTCGGTGTTCCGGCTGCGCGGTCTCACGCTGGAGCTCGAGCGCATGCGGGTCAGCTGGAACGGCGCGGAAGTGGCGCTCACCGTCACCGAGTTCTGGATGGTGCACGCGCTGGTGCGCTACCCCGGCCACGTCAAGACGCGCGAACAGCTGATGCGCGAGGCCCAGGTGGTGGTGGACGACGCCACCATCACCTCGCACATCAAGCGCATCCGGCGGAAGTTCCAGGCGCTGGACGCGACCTTCGACGAAGTGGACACCGTGCACGGCGCCGGCTACCGCTGGCGTGCCTGAGCCGCGACCATGACGCTGCGCGGCAAGCTGCTGCTGCTTTCGCTGTCCATCCTGGCGCTGCCGTGGGCGGGCTGGCAGTTCGTGCAGCAGCTGGAAGTGCTGCTGCGCCAAGGCCAGGAGCAGGCGCTGCTGGCGTCGGCCGAAGCGCTGGCGCGCGGCGTCGCGGTGCGGCCGGCGAACCTGCCGGCGTCGGGGCCGGGCTGGTTCGTGCACCGGCTGGCGTTTGCACCGCGGCTTGACGGCGAGGACGGCGAATGGCGCTCGTCCGGCGCCGAGCCGGTGGCCTTCGGCGGCGCCACGCCCTGGCTGCGCGCCAGCGTGGGTCGCGCCAACGAACGCGTGCACCTGCTGGTGCAGGTGGCCGACACCAGCCGCCAGCGCGGCGAAGCGCACTGGCCGGGCGACCTGGAGTTCGACCGCGTGCGCCTGCGCCTGCTGGGCCCCGGCGGCGAACTGGTGCTGCGCCTGGCCAACACCGACAGCGGCGAGCTGCTGGTGGCGGGCGAGGACGGCCTGCCGCCGCCGATCCGCGTGGAGGGTTTCTGGCGCGAACACGAGGGCGGCTACACGCTCGAGCTGGCCCTGCCGCAGGCCTTCGACGTGCGCGGCCTGGGCATCGAAGCGCGCGACCTGGACGAGGCCGGGCAGCGCCGCCTGGCCGGCACCGCGGCCGACGGTTCCGTGCTGCGCGCCTGGCCCCTGCACGGCTATGCCGGTGCGCTGGAGCCGGCGCTGCTGGCGCTGGCGCCGCCGGGCATGCGCGCGCGGCTGGTGGACCGCGAGGCCTGGGTGCTCGCGCGCGCCGGCCGCATCCGTGCCGACGCCAGCGAAGAAGACCTGCTGCCCTGGCGGCGCGGCCTGTACCGCGCGCTGCTGTTCCGCGACACGCTGCCGGCCGCCGATGAAGCGCCCGACGCCGTCCGCGTGGTCCGCGCCGAAGTGGCCGCCGCCATCGCCGGCCGCTCGGGCACCGCCTGGCGTCGCGACCCCTACGGCGCGCGCCTGCTGCTCTCGGCCGCCGTGCCCGTGACCGTGGACGGCGAGGTGCGCGCCGCACTGCTGCTGGAGCGTTCGAACTCCGAAGTGCTGCTGCTTACCGACCGCGCGTTCTCCGGCCTGCTGGGCGTGAGCCTGATCGCTTTCCTGGCGTCGGGCGGCGTGATGTTCCTGTTCGCCTCGCACCTGGGCGCGCGCATCCGCCGCCTGCGCGACGCCGCCGAGCGCGCGCTCGACCGCGAGGGCCGCGTCACGCCGTTCCCGCTCACCCGTTCGCGCGACGAAGTGGGCGACCTCACCCGCAGCTTCGCCAGCCTGCTCGACCAGGTGGCGGCCTACACCGACTACCTGCGCTCCCTGTCGGGCAAGCTTTCGCACGAACTCAACACGCCGCTGGCCATCGTGCGCACGTCGCTGGACAACCTCGACACCGCCGCGCTGCCGGCCGAGGCCCAGCCCTACCTCAGCCGCGCCCGCGACGGCGTCGAGCGCATGGGCACGCTGGTGCGCACCATGAGCGAGGTGACGCGCATCGAGCACGCGATCGAATCGGCCGAGGCCGAGCGGTTCGACCTGCGCGCGCTGGTTGCCGACTACGCCGAAGGCCACCGCGGCCTGCTGCAGCCGCGCACGCTGCAGGTGGAGCTGCCGGCCGGGCCGCTGATGCTGCGCGGATCGCCCGATCTGGTGGCGCAGGCGCTGGACAAGCTGTTCGACAACGCCCGCGGCTTCTGCCCGCCCGACGGCTGGGTGCGGCTGTCGCTGGCCGCAGAAGGCGATGGCGCGCGCATCGCGCTGGCCAACCAGGGCCCGCCGGTGCCCGAAGCCATGCGCGCGCGGCTGTTCGATTCGCTGGTCAGCCTGCGCGAGAAGACGCAGCGCCCGGAGGGCGCCGCCCACCTGGGCTTCGGCCTCTACGTGGTCAAACTGGTGGCCGAACTGCACCGTGGCCACGCCGAGGCTCGCAACCTCCCGCAGGGCGACGGCGTCGAGTTCACCCTCCACCTGCGCCCCATGCCCTGACCCCCGGCGGGCAAGGAAAACATACCAGGTACATTTTCACCGGACCCCGGGCGAAGACCGGACGCTGCATGAAAATGTACCTGGTATGTTTTCCTTGCCCGCCCGGCGCATGCGGCTTCACGGGGGCGAAGCTATACTCCGGGCCTGTCCTGACGGGTCATTGACGTGATTTCTGCCGAAGAGTTCCAGCGCCTCGCGGGCGAGGGCCACAGCCGCATCCCCGTCGTGCGCGAAGTCCTGTCCGACCTCGACACGCCGCTGTCGGTGTACCTCAAGCTGGCCGATGGCCCGCACACCTACCTGTTCGAATCGGTGGAAGGCGGCGAGACCTGGGGCCGGTACTCGATCATCGGCCTGCCCGCCCGGCGCACCTACACCTTCCGCGGCCACACCCTGGAAGTGCGCGACCACGGCGAGCTGACCGAGACCCGCGAACTGCCCGACCCGCTGGCCGAAGTGGATCGCCTCCGCGCCAGCTTCAGCGTACCGAAGATGCCCGACCTGCCCGCGTTCACCGGCGGCCTGGTGGGCTACTTCGGCTTCGAGACCATCGGCTGGATCGAGCCGCGCCTGGCCGGTGGCGACAAGCCCGACCAGCTCGGCACGCCCGACGCCCTGCTGATGCTGAGTGAAGAAGTGGCCGTGTTCGACAACCTCAAGGGCCGCCTGTACCTGATCGTGCACGCCGACCCGTCCCAGCCGCAGGCCTACGCGCGGGCCCTGCGCCGCCTCGATGAGCTCGTCTACCGCCTGCGCCACTCGGGCCGCAGCTATCCCGACGTGCTCGACCCGTCGCTGCTGAGCGAGCAGGACTTCGTTTCCGGCTTCACCAGGGAAGGCTTCCTGGCGGCGGTGGAGAAGTCGAAGGAATACATCCGCGCCGGCGACATCTTCCAGGTGGTGCTGAGCCAGCGCATGAGCGTGCCGTTCCGCGCGCGGCCGGTGGACGTGTACCGCGCCCTGCGCGCGCTCAATCCCTCGCCCTACATGTACTTCCTCGACCTGGGCGGCACCCAGGTGGTGGGCAGCTCGCCCGAGATCCTGGTGCGCCTGCAGGGCGGCGAAATCACCGTGCGGCCCATCGCCGGCACGCGCCCGCGCGGCGCCACGCCCGAGGCCGACGCGGCGCTGGAAGCCGAGCTGCTGGCCGACCCGAAAGAGCGCGCCGAGCACCTGATGCTGATCGACCTGGGCCGCAACGACGTCGGCCGCGTGGCCGAGCCCGGCAGCGTGAAGGTGCCCGACCGTTTCATCATCGAGAAGTACTCGCACGTCATGCACATCGTCAGCGAAGTGCGCGGCACGCTTCAGCCGGGCGTGGGCTTCGCCGACGTGATCAAGGCGACATTCCCGGCCGGCACCGTCAGCGGCGCGCCCAAGATCCGCGCGCTGGAAGTGATCCGCGAACTCGAACCGGTGAAGCGCAACATCTACTCCGGCGCCGTGGGCTACCTCAACTGGTGGGGCGACGCCGACACCGCCATCGCCATCCGTACCGCCGTCATCCAGGACGGCCGCCTGCACGTGCAGGCCGGCGCCGGCATCGTGCACGACTCCGACCCGCAGAAGGAGTGGGAGGAAACGCTCAACAAGGGCCGCGCGCTGTTCCGCGCCGTGGCACAGGCGGCCGGCGGCCTGTAGGCCCGGCTTCGCGGGACCGGTGCCGGGCGCCGCTGTGCCCGGCGCACCGGGACGGGCGGCGCTTTCACCGCCTTTTCACGCAGGCCCCGACACTCTTTCCGCGACTGCGGGCCCCTCTGGTCATGTGCAAAGCATGGCGATGTCGTAGTCGGAAACGATGCAACGGCCCGCTGTTCCAGTTCTCCAAGCCTAGTCGGCGGCGCCGGGCATCCAACCTTCGATTGCCCTGGAGAGCGACCCGTGGAAATCATCACCAGCCTTTGGCTAGGCATGCCCGTGTGGGTGTGGCTGGCGTTCCTTGTCACCGTACTGGCCATCCTGGTCTTCGACCTGGGCGTGCTGCATCGTGAGACGCACGAGATCGGCGTGCGCGAAAGCCTTTGGATGTCCGGCCTCTACATCGGCCTGGGCCTGCTCTGGGCCGTCGCCGTGTGGTGGATCTACTACAGCTACGGCGGCGAGAAAGCGATTGACCCGCAGATAGCCGCCCTGCCAACGCCCGAGGCCAGGGCCTGGGAGGCGGTCACGCTGTACATCACCGGCTACCTGGTGGAAAAGGCACTGGCGATGGACAACGTGTTCGTCATCTCGATGATCTTCACCTACTTCGCCGTGCCGCGCATCTACCAGCACCGCGTGCTTTTCTGGGGGATCATCGGCGTCATCGTGCTGCGCGCCATCATGATCGGCCTGGGCGCCGCGCTGGTGATGAACTTCTCGTGGATCCTGTACGTGTTCGCCCTGGTGCTGGTCGCCACCGGCGTGAAGATGCTGTTCGCCATCAACGACGAGCCCGACATCTCGGACAACGTGGCCCTGAAGTTCCTGCGCAGGCACATGCGCGTGACCGACCAGCTGCACGGCGAGAAGTTCCTGGTGAAGCTGCCCGACAGCGCCACCGGCAAGCTGGCCTGGTTCGCCACGCCGCTGTTCATGTGCCTGGTGCTGGTGGAGATTGCCGACGTGGTGTTCGCCATTGACTCGGTGCCGGCCATCTTCGCCATCACGCCGGACCCGTTCATCGTCTACACCTCCAACATCTTCGCCATCCTGGGCCTGCGTGCGCTTTATTTCGCACTGGCGGCGATGGTGCACCGCTTCCACTACCTCAAGTACGCGCTGGCCTTCGTGCTGATCTTCATCGGCTCGAAGATCTTCCTGGGCGACTGGCTGTGGGACGGCAAGATGCCCGCGGAAATCAGCCTGGCCGTCACCTTCGGCCTGCTGGCCGGCGGCGTGCTCTATTCGCTGTGGAAGTCGCGCGGGCAGGTCCCCGCGAATCCGCTCTGACCGCCGAAGGGGGGCATGGCCATGGCCATGCGGCTGGCGGCGGCCGTCCGGGCGCCCCAGCCGGGGGCGCGTCCGCTATCCTTGGCATCCTCGCCGGCCGGCCGCGACCCCTCCGGCCGCGCCGCGGCAACACACCCTTGGCACCGGGGCGCGAGCTCCCGGCCCGGACGGATGCACCCCATGCTGCTGATGATCGACAACTACGACAGCTTCACCTACAACCTCGTGCAGTACTTCGGCGAGCTGGGTGAAGACGTGAAGGTGGTGCGCAACGACGCACTCACCGTCGCGCAGATCGCCGCGCTCAAGCCCGACCACATCGTCATCTCGCCGGGGCCGTGCACGCCCAACGAGGCGGGCGTTTCGCTGGAAGTGCTGGAAAAGCTGGCGGGCAGCGTGCCCATCCTCGGCGTGTGCCTGGGCCACCAGAGCCTGGGCCAGGCCTTCGGCGGCGAAGTGGTGCGCGCGCGCACCATCATGCACGGCAAGACCTCGCCCATCCGCCACACCGGCGTGGGCGTGTTCGCCGGGCTGCCCGACCCGTTCGAGGCCACGCGCTACCACTCGCTGGTGGTGCGCAAGGAAACGCTGCCCGACTGCCTCGAGATCACGGCCTGGACCGAGAACGAGGACGGCAGCATGGACGAGATCATGGGCCTGCGGCACAGGACGCTGGCGGTGGAGGGCGTGCAGTTCCATCCCGAATCCATCCTTACGCAGCACGGGCACGACATGCTGCGGAACTTCCTGCGCGGGGATCGGGGCTGATGGCCCTCCTGCAGCAGCGTCGGGCCTGAAGGCCCTCCCACAAGAGATGCAGGTTATGCCGATCACTCCACACGATGCGCTCCAGCGCATCATCGACCACCGCGAGATCTTCCACGATGAAATGGTGGACCTGATGCGCCAGGTGATGCGCGGCGAAGTTTCGCCCGTGCTCACCGCCGCCATCCTGGCGGGCCTGCGCGTGCGCAAGGAGACCGTGGGCGAGATCGCCGGCGCGGCGCAGGTGATGCGCGAGTTCGCGGCCAGGGTGACCGTGCCCGACGCCCACCATTTCGTGGACATCGTCGGCACCGGCGGCGACGCCTCGCACACCTTCAACATCTCCACGGCCAGCATGTTCGTGGCCGCGGCCGCCGGCGCCAAGGTGGCCAAGCACGGCAACCGCAGCGTGTCGTCCAAGTCCGGCAGCGCCGACGTGCTCGAGGCCCTGGGCGCAGTGATCGAGCTCCAGCCCGACCAGGTGTCGGCCTGCATCGCCGAAACCGGCATGGGCTTCATGTTCGCGCCCGTGCACCACCCGGCCATGAAGAACGTGGCCGCGGTGCGCAAGGAGCTGGGCGTGCGCACCCTGTTCAACATCCTGGGCCCGCTGACCAATCCGGCCGGCGCGCCCAACATCCTGATGGGCGTGTTCCATCCCGACCTGGTGGGCATCCAGGTGCGCGTGCTGCGCCAGTTGGGCGCCAAGCGCGCCATGGTGGTGTGGGGCCGCGACGGCATGGACGAGATCTCGCTCGGCGGCGCCACCATGGTGGGCGAACTGCGCGGCGACGAGATCGTGGAGTACGAGATCCATCCCGAGGACTTCGGCATTTCCATGTCCGCCAGCCGCAACCTGCGCGTGGAGAACTCCAGCCAGTCCATGGGCCTGCTGATGGAGGCCATAGACGGCAAGGACGGCCTGCCCAGGGAGATCGTGGCGCTCAACACCGGCGCCGCGCTGTACACGGCGGGGCAGGCGGTGTCGATCGCCGACGGCATCGGCCAGGCCCGCGCCGCCATGGCTTCCGGCAAGGCCCGCGCCAAGCTCGACCAGTTCGTCGCCACCACCCGGCGACTTGCCGGCCACTAGAAGGAAGACGATGAGCGACATCCTGCAAACCATCCTGCGCCGCAAGGCCGAAGAGATCGCCGGGCGCGCCGCGCGGGTGTCGCTGGCGGAGCTGTCGGCCCGCTGCGAAGGCCTGCCCGCCGCGCGCGGCTTCGCCGCGGCGCTGCAGGCCAGGGTGGCCGCGGGCCTGCCCGCCGTCATCGCCGAAGTGAAGAAGGCCAGCCCCAGCAAGGGCATCATCCGCCCCGATTTCCGGCCGGCCGACATCGCCGCCAGCTACGAGCGCGGCGGCGCCGCCTGCCTGTCGGTGCTCACCGACGTGGACTTCTTCCAGGGCGCCGACGACTACCTGGTGCAGGCGCGCGCGGCGTGCTCACTGCCCGTGCTGCGCAAGGACTTCACCATCGACGCCTACCAGGTGTACGAGGCCAGGGCGATGGGCGCCGACTGCGTGCTGCTGATCGTGGCCGCGCTGGGCGATGCCGCGCTGGCCGAGCTTTCGCACCTGGCAATGGACCTGGGCATGGACGTGCTGGTGGAAGTGCACGACATCGACGAACTCGAGCGCGCGCTGCAGGTCGGCGCGCCGCTGGTGGGCATCAACAACCGCAGCCTGCGCACGTTCGAGGTGACGCTGCAGACCACGCTGGACCTGCGCGCGGCCGTGCCGCCCGACCGCCTGCTGGTGACCGAAAGCGGCATCGCCACCCGCGACGACGTGGCGCTGATGCGCGGCAACGGCGTGCACGCGTTCCTGGTGGGCGAGACCTTCATGCGCGCCCCCGACCCGGGCGCCGAGCTGGCGCGGCTGTTCGCCTGAGCCATGGCCAACGCCGCGGCCACCGTCCTGTTCGATTTCGACGGCACGCTGGTGCGCGGCGACTGCGCCGCCGCCTGGCTGCGCATCCAGCTGCGCCGCGACCCGCTGCGCCGCCTCGCCGCGGGCCTGAGCTTCCCGTTCCTGGCGCCGGGCTTCGCCTGGTGGCGCAGCGCGTGGCTGCCGGCCAGTTTCTACACCTGGCTGGCCACGGTGGGGCGCACGCACGAGGCGCTGGCGGAAGCGCGCGAGGATTTCCTGCGCGACTGCGCCCGCCGCCGCGACGAACTGCTGATCCTGCCCGCGGTGCTGCGCCTGCGCGCCCACCTGGAGGCCGGCCACCGGGTGGTCATCGTGACCGGCGCCGAAGCGTCGCTGGCGCGCGAGCTGTGGCGCGCGCTGGGCCAGCCCGACGTGCCGGTGGTGGGTTCGAGCGTGCGCGAGGCCTTCGGCGGCTGGATCGGCCAGGAGCACACCGTGGGCCCGCGCAAGATCGCCGCGCTGGCGCGCGAGGGCATCCGCCCGCCCTTCGCCGCCGTCTACAGCGACAGCGCCCGCGACCTGCCGCTGCTGTGCGAAACCGCCTGCCCGGTGCTGGTGCGGCCGGACCCGCGCAGCCTGGCGCGCGTCAACCGGCGCCTGCGCGGCGCCTTCGAAACCATCCTCTGACCCCAAGCGCACCTGTGGGAGGGCCTTCAGGCCCGATGCTCCTGGCGAAGGGCATCGGGCCTGAAGGCCCTCCCACAGGGGTCAGGCGTCGCCGAGGCGCTTGAGGAAGCGCAGGGCGCTTTCGTCGAAGCCGCAGGCGCGGTAGAACGCGTGCGCTTCGTGGCGGTGGGTGGCGGAGGTGAGCTCGATGCGCGCGGCGCCGGCCTGGCGGGCGCGCTGCTCGGCTTCGCGCAGCAGCATGCGGCCCACGCCCCGGCGCTGTTCCTTGCCCGACACCACCAGCGCCGTGATGCGGCAGGTGCGCGCGCCCAGCGGCAGGTAGTACATCAGGTCCAGGGCCAGCAACCCGGCCAGCTCACCGTGGCGGTCGGCGACCAGGATCTGCTGGTCGGGTTCGTCCTGAAGGGCCAGAAGGCGGGTGGCCGCCTCTTCGCGCGTGCAGGGATAGCCCAGCACGCCCAGCAGCCCGGCCACGCCGGCGGCGTCCTGCGCCGACGCGGGTCTTACCAGCAGGCTCTCGCGACCGGGCGTCGAGGCCGTGCCCACGGTCAGCGGGTGCCGTAGACCACGATGGTCTTGCCGCGGGCGTGCAGCAGGCCCTGTTCCTGCAGCTGCTTGAGTACGCGGCCGGCCATTTCGCGCGAACAGCCGACGATGCGCGCCAGCTCCTGGCGCGACACCCGGATCTGGGTGCCCTGCGGGTGCGACAGCGCGTCGGGCTCCTGGCACAGGTCGGTGAGCGTGCGGATGATGCGGCCGCTGACGTCCATGAAGGCCAGGCGGCTGGCCTTGCGGCTGGTGTCGAGCAGGCGCTTGGAAAGCTGCAGCCCGATGGCGTAGAGGATGCGCGGGCACTCGGCGGCCAGCGGGCCGGCGAAGAGCTGGTGCAGGCGCTCGTAGTTGATCTCGGCCAGTTCGCAGGCGGTGCGGGTGCGCACCACCACCGCGCGCTGGTCGGCGGCGAAGAACAGGCCCATTTCGCCGATGAACTCGCCGGCGTTGATGTAGCCCAGCACCAGCTCGCGGCCGTCGGACTCCTCGCTCACCACGCTCAGCGAGCCGCTGACCACGTAGTAGAGCGACGTGGCGGGCGCACCGGGCCGGAACACGTCGGTACGCGTGGGGTAGCGGCGGCGGTGGCAGTGGTCGAGGAAGCGGTTCATGGCCGCGGCATCGGGTGCCAGCGGGCTTGCGACCGCCTTGTGGGTCTGGATGGACATCAGTGGGCTCCTGGGCTCGGCGCCAGCGCCAGCCTTCGGGTGGGTGGCGATGGGACGCGTTCAGCTTAGGCGTCCCGCTGGCCCCGGGCAATGCTTGGGAACACCGCGGTTCGGCCCCTGGCCAGGCCCGGTTCCCCCGGGGGTCGGTTTGCCCGATAATGCCGGCCCCGCCGTACCCCCTTCCCGAGCAGGAATGCCAACGTGGTCAAGCCGCTTCCTCGCCTGAGGCTCCAGGGTTTCAACAACCTGACCAAGGCCCTGAGCTTCAACATCTACGACGTCTGCTACGCGGTCTCGGAAGAGCAGCGCCAGCGCTACATCGAGTACATCGACGAGGAATACAACGCCGACCGCCTCACCCAGATCCTCACCGACGTGGCCGAGATCATCGGCGCCAACATCCTGAACGTGGCCCGCCAGGACTACGACCCGCAGGGTGCCTCGGTGACGATCCTGATCTCGGAAGAGCCGGTGATCGACAAGAAGGCCGCGGGCAAGGAGCTGATCTCCGACGCCGTGGTGGCACACCTGGACAAGTCGCACATCACGGTGCACACCTATCCGGAAACCCACCCGCACAACGGCATCGCCACCTTCCGCGCCGACATCGACGTGGCCACCTGCGGCGTCATCTCGCCGCTGAAGGCCCTGAACTACCTGATCGAGAGCTTCGAGTCCGACATCGTGGTGATGGACTACCGCGTGCGCGGCTTCACCCGCGACATCAAGGGCAAGAAGCACTACATCGACCACAAGATCAACTCGATCCAGGACTTCCTGTCCAAGCCCATCAAGCAGCGCTACGAAATGATGGACGTGAACATCTACCAGGAAAACCTGTTCCACACGAAGATGCACCTCAAGGAGTTCGACCTCGACACCTACCTGTTCGAGGAAAAGGCCAAGAACCTCGGCTTCAAGGACCGCCAGCGCATCGAGATGCAGCTGCGCCGCGAAATCGAGGAACTCTACGGCGCCCGCAACCTGGTGGACTGAACCCACCCGCGGGACGACCCGCGCGCCGGCCACCGGCGATGAACCACCGACGACGGTCCGGCGCGCAAGCCCCGGGCCGTTGTCGTTACTGCAGCCACCCAAAGGAGAAGCGTCATGGCATGGCTCTACCTGGCGATCGCCGGCGTGCTTGAAATCGTCTGGGCCATCGGCCTGAAGTACTCCGAAGGCTTCACCAAGCCGCTGGCCAGCACGGTGACGCTGGTGGCGATGGCGGCCAGCATGTGGTTCCTGGCGCTGGCGCTGAAGGAAATCCCCATCGGCACCGGCTACGCGGTGTGGGTGGGCATCGGCGCCGTCGGCACGGCCATCCTGGGCATCGTGCTGTTCGGCGAATCCTCGGCCTGGCCGCGGGTGGCCTGCATCGGCCTGATCCTGGCCGGCATCATCGGCCTGAAACTCACGTCGCCTGCCTGAAAGGCGGTTTTTGCCGCGTAAATCCGCGGCCAACAGCTCTTCAGCCCCGGTATGCGAGGGCCTTCATGACGCGCGAGCTCAGGGCCATCAGCCGCGGGATGGGCTGGGGCAGCAGGCGCGCGCCGGCGTCCAGCGCGTTGTCGGCGTGGCGGGCCTCGTCGGCCTTCATCGTGCGCAGGATGGCTCGGCTGCGCTCGTCGCCGGGCGGCAGCTGGGCCAGGTGTTCGTCCAGGTGGGCTTCCACCTGGCGCTCGGTTTCGACCACGAAGCCCAGGTTCCAGCCGTCGCCGCGCAGGCCGGCGGCCAGGCCGATGGCGTAGCTGCCGGCGTAGAACAGCGGGTTGAACACGCTCGGGCGGCTGTGCAGCTCGTCCAGCCGGTCGGCGCACCAGGCCAGGTGGTCGGTTTCCTCCTGGGCGGCGTGCTGGAGCTGCGCGCGCGTGGCCTCGTCGCGGGCCACGGCGGCCTGGCCGACATACAGCGCCTGGGCGCAGACCTCGCCGGTGTGGTTGATGCGCATCAGCCCGGCGGCGTGCCGGCGCTCGGGTTCGTCGAGCTGCAGGTCCGGGACGGTGCCGGCCGGGTTGGGCCGCTCGGCGCGGGCGCGGCCCAGGCTGGTGCCCAGGGCGTGCTGGGCCTCGATCAGGATCCGGTCCAGCGGGCTGAAATGTCGGGTCGCGTTCATGCCAGGTGCTCGGCGAGGAAATCGATGGGGTGGCGCACCGGCATTATCGCGCCGTTCGCCAGGTGCAGGCGGCAGCCGATGTTGGCCGACAGCAGTTCGCGGGCGCCGGTTCCGGTCAGCGCCTGCAGCAGCGGCGCGCGCAGGGCATCGGCGCGGCCGGGTTCGGCCAGCTGGTGCAGGCCCGCGGCGCCGCAGCAGCCGGTGTCGGGCAGTTCCACCACGTCCAGGCCGGGGACCCGGGCCAGCAGGCGGCGCAGGGCGGCGTCGCTGCGCACCACGCTGCGCTGGGTGCAGGGCAGGTGCAGGGCGACGCGGTGGCGGGCGGCCCGGAATCGCAGCCCATCGCCCAGGCGGTCGAGCGCCGTGATGGCATCTTCCACCGGCGCCGCGCCGCGCAGGCTGCGCGCCAGGCTGTCGTGGCAGCCGCTGGCCAGGCACAGCACGCTGTCCCGGCCGGAAAAGGCGCTGCGGTTGGCGTCGGCCAGCCGGGCGGCGGTGGCCGCATCCCCTGCATGCGCCGCCGCGGCGCCACAGCAGCCCTGTCCCACGGGCAGCGACACCGCGATGCCGGCGGCGCCCAGCAGCCGGGCGAGCGCGGCGCGGGTGCCCGATTCGTAGCGGTCGGCGATGCAGCCCACGAACACCGCTAGCTCCTGCACCGCGGCAGCGGGGGGTGCGGGCAGGGCGACGCGGGCGGGCGCCGGCGGCAGGGAAGGGCGCAGCGAGGCCGGCAGCCAGCGCGTGGCCCGCTGCAGGTCCACCAGGCGGCCCAGCAGGGGCGGGCGCGCCAGCAGCCACCCGGCGGCCCGCAGTTTCATAGCCGCCGGGCGCCGGGCGGCCTGCGCCGCGCGTGCCCCGAGCAGCAGTTCGCCGTAAGGCACGCCCGCCGGGCAGACCGGTTCGCAGCGGCGGCAGCCCAGGCAATGGTCGAGGTGGGCGTCGCCGGCCGCGGTGGGCGCCAGTTGGCCCCGGGCCACGGCCTTGATGTAGGCAATGCGGCCCCGGGGCGACTCGGCTTCGCTCTGGTCCAGCCGGTAAGTGGGACAATGCGGCAGGCACAGGCCGCACTGCACGCAGCGGTCGGCCAAGGCCGCCAGGCCCGCGTCGGCGGGCGTTTCCGGCGCGGCGCGAAGGGCCAGGTCAGGCGGTGCGGGCATGCCCGGATGCTAGCACGGGGTGCTGTCGGGCTTGCGCGGGCCGGAAAGGGCCGCTATCATTCCGCCTCTTTCCACCCCGATTTCTATATTTTGGAGCCGTCATGAAGACCATGACCGTCAGCGCCAACGCCCAGACCGTCAAGCAAGACTGGTACGTGGTCGATGCCAGCGGCAAAACCCTGGGCCGCCTGTGCTCGGAACTCGCGCTTCGCCTGCGCGGCAAGCACAAGCCGGAATACACCCCGCACGTGGACACCGGCGACTACCTCGTCGTGATCAATGCCGAAAAGCTCCGCGTCACCGGCAACAAGATGCAGGACAAGAAGTACCACCGCTTCACCGGCTACGTCGGCAACCTCAAGACCCAGTCGCTGGGCCAGGTGCTCGACACCCACCCGGAGCGCGTGATCGAAATCGGCGTCAAGGGCATGCTTCCGAAGAACCCGCTCGGCCGCGCCATGTACCGCAAGCTCAAGGTCTACAAGGGCTCGGAGCATCCGCATTCCGCCCAGCAGCCGCAGGCTCTGGACTTCAAGGCTTAAGGCACAGACATGGCTACCCAGCAGAACTACGGCACCGGCCGTCGCAAGTCCTCCACCGCCCGCGTCTTCCTGCGTTCGGGCAGCGGCAAGATCGTCGTCAACGGCAAGCCGGTTGACGAATTCTTCGGCCGCGAAACCTCGCGCATGATCGTTCGCCAGCCGCTGGTCGTCAGCCAGATGGGCGAGAAGTTCGACATCACCGTGACGGTCGCCGGCGGCGGCATCACCGGCCAGGCCGGCGCCATCCGCCTCGGCATTGCCCGCGCTCTGGTGGAGTACAACGACGGCCTCAAGCCCGAGCTGCGCAAGGCTGGCCTGATGACCCGCGACGCCCGCGAAGTCGAACGCAAGAAGGTTGGCCTGCACAAGGCCCGCCGCGCCACCCAGTTCTCGAAGCGCTAATCGCTTCAAGCCCTGGCGGCGCCCCCGAATTGGGGGATCGTCTAACGGTAGGACTGCAGACTCTGACTCTGCCTATCTAGGTTCGAATCCTAGTCCCCCAGCCAAAAAGAGAGAGGGCCCCCAAAAGGGGCCCTCTCTCTTTTTGGCTGGGGGGAAGGCAAGTCGAACCTGTGTTCGAAGAAATCGTCTGGAACGATTTCTGTCGGCGCAGCCGACCCGGAGCGAAGCGGAGGGCCAAGGACAGGATGTCCTTGGCAATCCTGGTCCCCCAGCCCCCGCGAAGCGGGCGCTCCTGGCTTCACTGACGACCAGGCGCACTGGCCCACACCCCGCTACCCCAAAACCCCTCCCCGGCGATAGACTCAAACCCACTGCTACAGGAGTCCGCCCCATGCCCGTCCCCGCCACCGACCTGGCCCGCCTGTTCCCGCTGGAAGCCCTGCGCCAGGAAACCCGGGACCAGCTGGCCCGCGAAGCCTCCGTGTCCGACTACTCCCGCGGCGAGAACGTGTTCGAAGCCGGCGACCTCGACGACGACACCGTCTACCTGCTCGACGGCGAGCTGCGCTGCAACTATCCCGATGGCCGCAGCGTGGCCCACGTGGCCAGCGCACCGCACGGCCGCTATTCGCTCAACGACGCCGTGCCGCGCCGCTTCACCGCCAAGGTGGTGTCGGGCAAGGCGCGCGTGATGCGCATTGACCGGCGCTACCTCGAGAAGCTCATCACCTGGGACCAGCTCAGCCGCGACGAAAACAACCGCCATTACGGCACCGGCCCCGGCGGCAACAACTGGGTGTTCCGCCTGTTGCGCAGCCAGGCGTTCGCGCGCCTGCCCACCGGCAACATCGAGAAGATGTTCCAGCTGTTCGAACCGGTGAACGTCAAGCCCAGCGAGATCGTGATGCGCGAAGGCGACGCCCCGGACTATTTCTACGTGGTGCGCGAAGGCACCGCCTCGGTGTCCAAGTACCTCGACGGCGCCCCGCAGGTGGTGGCCTACCTGCGCGAGGGCGACACCTTTGGCGAAGACGCGCTGCTGTCGAACCTGCCGCGCAACGCCACCGTGCGCATGATGCAGGGCGGCGTGCTGATGCGCCTGTCGCGCGACGCCTTCGAGGCCGTGCTCAAGCCGCCGATGCTGTCCTGGGTGCTGCCTTCGGAGGCCGCCAAGCTGGCCCAGCTGGGCGCGGCGCTGGTGGACGTGCGCATGCCCGAAGAGCACGCGCAGCGCGCCATCGACGGTTCCATCAACGTGCCGCTGTACCGGCTGCGCGAAGACATCGCCGGCGCATTGCCCTCGGGCAGCCGCGTGGTCGTTTACTGCAACACCGGCGAGCGCTCGGCCGCCGCGGCCTTCGTGCTCAAGCGCCTGGGCTATGACGTCAGCGCGCTGCACGGCGGCCTGGGCGCCATGCTGCGGCTGATCGCCGCCAGCGCCCCCGCCTGAGGATCAGCGCCGGATCGGACGGATGGCGTCGCCGATGATGACCACGTCGGCGGGCCGGGCCGCGAACAGGCCGCAGGCCACCACGCCGGTGATCTGGTTCAGCCTGGCCTCCAGGCCCACCGGGTCCTGGATGCGCCAGTGGTGCACGTCCAGGATCCAGTTGCCGTTGTCGGTGACCACGCCCTCTCGCCACACCGGCTGGCCGTCCATGTCGGCGATCTGGCGCGCCACCAGGCTGCGCGCCATCGGGATGACTTCGATCGGCACCGGGAACGTGCCCAGCAGTTCGACCTGCTTGGCCGGGTCGATGATGCAGACGAACTTGTCGCTGGCCGCCGCGATGATCTTCTCGCGCGTCAGCGCCGCGCCGCCGCCCTTGATCAGCCGGTTCCAGGGGTCGCATTCGTCGGCGCCGTCCACGTAGAGCTTCAGCGGACCCGCCGCGTTGAGGTCGAACACCGGGATGCCGTGCTGCTGCAGCTGGCGCGTGCTCTGCTCGGAGCTCGACACCGCACCTTCGATGCGGTGCTTCATGCGCGCCAGGCCGTCAATGAAGAAGGCCACCGTGGAGCCGGTGCCGACGCCCACCACCATGCCGTCCTCGACGAACTCCAGGGCCTTTTCGGCGGCGAGCTTTTTCTGTTCATCGCGGGACATCGGCGGGCTCCGGGCTTATTCGAGGGTGAGGATGTGCTTGTACTGCGCGGCCGTGACCGGCAGCACCGACAGGCGGTTGCCGCGGCGAAGCAGGGCGAAGTCGCCCAGCGCTTCGGCCTGCGCGCGCAGTTCGTCCAGCGAAACCACGCGCTTGAACTTGCGCCTGAAGCCCACGTCCACCAGCCACCAGCGCGGTTCTTCGGGATTGCTGGCGGGGTCGTGGTAGTCGGACTTCGGCTGGAACTGGGTGGGGTCGGGGTAGGCCGTGGACGCCACCTGCGCCAGCCCGGCCACGCCCGGCACGGCGCAGTTGGAGTGGTAGAACAGGATGCCGTCGCCGACCTTCATGTCCTTCATCATGTAGTTGCGCGCCTGGTAGTTGCGCACGCCGCTCCACGGCTCCACGCCCACCTTGGCCAGGGCGTCGATCGAGAATTCGTCGGGTTCGGACTTCATCAGCCAGTAGTTCTTCATGCCGCCATTATCGCCCGGCCGGGGTGAATCCGTGTTCGGTGGCGATGGCGTCCAGCGCCACGTCCCAGGGCTCGGGGGCCAGTGCGGGCAGCTCCTGGAACGCATAGCCCACGCCGATCAGCCGGGGCGGGGCCCCGGCATCGCGACGGAAGGCGAACGCGCGGTCGTAGTAGCCGCCGCCCATGCCCAGCCGGCCGCCGCGGCGGTCGAAGCCCAGCAGCGGCAGCAGCGCCCACGCCAGCTGGTGCGGGGCCAGCTGCGAAGCGGGGTCCAGCACGGGCTCGGGAATGCCGTAGCGGTTGGGCTGCATCGGGTCGCCTGCGCGCCAGGGCGCGAAGCGCAGGCCGCCGTCGTCCTGCACGATCGGCAGGCACCAGACCTGGCCGGGCGCGAGGCGGAGCTGCACGGCGTGCAGCGGCAGCTCACCGTTCACGGCCCAGTAGCCGCCGACGTAGCCGGGTTCACGCAGGTCGGGCTGTTCGCCCAGGTGGCGGGCCACCGCGTCGGCGGCGGCCAGGCGAAGGCCCGGGGTGAGGGCGGCGCGGCGCGCGCGCAGTTCGCGGCGGAGGTCGGCGCGCGAAATGTTCAAGGAATATCCTCCACCATGCCGATGCGGGCGAAACGACCTTGATCCCTGGGATCAAGTGGGTACCTGTGCGACGGCTTCAGGCTTTCCGCAGCAGGGCGGACATGCACACCGCGATCACCGCAGGTTCCCGGGTCGTGTTTATGGGACAAGGCGAATGTTTTGCACGCTGTCGGACACGGCAGAGGACAGCGCGATTATAGTCCCGCGGAATAACGGAAGGGTGAACGCGACCCTGTAGGAGGGCCTTCAGGCCCGATGCCTTTCGGCAGGAAGCTTCGGGCCTGAAGGCCCTCCTACAGGAAGGTGTGCATGCACGGGCTCAGCGCGGCGCGTCGAACAGGCCGTCGAGCTTGCGGTTGAGGTCGCCCAGCGTGCGGTTGAGCGCCACGTCGCGCTGTTCGGCGGCCTGCTTGAGCTGCAGCAGTTCGTGGGCGAGGTTGAGCGCGGTGAGCACCGCCACCCGGTCCAGTGCCGCCATGCGGTTGCTGCCGCGGATCTCGCGCATGCGCGCGTCCAGCAGGTGCGCGGCGGCCATCAGGCTGTCGCGTTCATTGGCCTCCACGCCCACGGTGAACTCGCGGTCGAGGATCTTGACGTTGACCGGCTCGCTCACGCGTTGTGCTCCAGCGACTTGAGCCGCGTGATCATGGTTTCCACCCGCGAGCGGGCCTGTTCGTTCTTGTTGAGCAGGGCGGCGCGTTCGGCCACCAGCTGTTCCTGGCCCTGGCGCAGGCTGCGGTTCTCTTCCAGCACGCGGCGGTGCTGCTCGGCCAGGCGATCGAAGCGCTCGGCGAGGGCCTGCAGTTGGGCGACGGGGTCGGAAGGGTTCATTGCAGGCACCTTAGGCGTGGCCGCCGGCGGGGTCAATAAGGCGACGGGATGGCCGCCACGGTGCCAGGCTGCCAGCTGCGGATGAAGGCCAGGCAGCGGTGCGAATCCAGCGGCGGCGACAGCCAGAAGCCCTGGATCTCGTCGCAGCCCTGTTCGCGCAGGTAGCCCAGCTGCTGCTCGCTCTCCACGCCTTCGGCGATCACGTTCAGGCCCAGCGAGTGGCCCATGGTGATGACGGTGGCGGTGATGGCCTCGTCGTCCGGGTCGCGGGTGAGGTCGCCGATGAACTCCTTGTCGATCTTGAGCGTGTCGATCGGCAGGCGCTTGAGGTAGACCAGCGAGGAATAGCCGGTGCCGAAATCGTCGATGGCCAGGGTGATGCCCAGCTTGCGCAGTTCGTTGAGCACGTGCGTGGTCTGCTCGGCGTTCTGCATCACCATTGATTCGGTGACTTCCAGCTCGATGCGGTTGGCCGGCACGCCCAGGTCGCGGATCAGGTTGCGCAGCTGCTCGGGCAGGTTGCCGCGCAGCAGCTGCAGCACCGACACGTTCACGCCGATGGAGATCTCGTTCAGGCCGTGGCCGCGCCAGCGCTTGAGCGTCTGCAGGGCCTCGCTGAGCACCCAGTCGCCGATGGAAAGGATAAGCCCCGATTCCTCGGCCAGCGGGATGAACACCGTGGGCGGGATTTCGCCCAGTTCGGCGCTGTGCCAGCGCAGCAGCGCCTCCACGCCGGTGATGCGGCCGTCGGCCAGCGCCATGCGCGGCTGGTACACCAGGCGGAACTCGCCGCGGTCCAGCGCCTTGCGCAGCGAGGCCAGCACGGTGGCGCGGCGGCGCGACTCGGCGTCCATGGTCTCGTTGTAGATCTGGTAGGTGTTCCGGCCCTCCGCCTTGGCCTGGTACATGGCCGTGTCGGAGAACTTCAGCAGGTCGGTGGGCACCAGCGCGTGGTCGGGGTAGAGGCTGATGCCCAGCGACGGGGTGATGTTGACGTCGTGGCGTTCGTCCACTTCCAGCGGCATCGAGAACGCGGTGAGGATCTCGCGCGCCATGCGCTCGACCGCGTGCACCGACTCCACGTCCTCCAGCACCACGGTGAACTCGTCGCCGCCCAGGCGCGCCACGGTGTCCGAAGCGCCCACCGTGGCCTGCAGTCGCGTGGCCGCGGCCTTGAGCAGGCGGTCGCCGGCGGCGTGGCCGAGCGAATCGTTGATGTCCTTGAAGCGGTCCAGGTCCAGGAACAGCACCGCCACGCGGGTTTCCTGCCGGCGCGCCCGCACGATGGCGCGGCCCAGGCGTTCGGACAGCAGGGCGCGGTTGGGCAGGCCGGTGAGCGTGTCGTAGTTGGCCAGGTAGCGCAGCTCCTGCTCGGCGCGCTTCTTGTCGGTGATGTCGTTGACCACGGCCACGAAATGGCTGCGCAGGCCCATCGCGTCGCGCACTTCGCTCATTTCGATCCAGCCCAGGAACTCTTCGCCGTCCTTGCGCTTCTGCCACATCTCGCCGGCCCAGTGGCCGGTGCGCTCGAGCACGTCGCGCACGCGGCGGTAGAACTCGGCGCTGTGCTGGCTGGAGTCGAGCAGGCGGCTGTTCTGGCCGATCACTTCCTCTTCGCTGTAGCCGGTGATGCGCGAGAACGCCGGGTTGACCGAGATGAAGCGGAAATCGAGGTCGATCACCGCCACCGCCTCGCTCATGCTGCGCAGCACTTCCAGCGCCACCCGGCGCTCGCGCTCGGCGCGCCGGATCACGGTGACGTCGCGCGCGGTGCCGGCCATGCGCAGCGGGTTGCCGCTGGTGTCGCGTTCGACCACTTTGCCGCGCGACCGCACCCAGACCCATTCCCCGCGCGCGTTGCGGACGCGGTGCTCGGATTCGTACACGTCGGTGTGGCCGACGATGTGCTCCTGCAGCAGCTTCTGCACCCGCGGCAGGTCTTCGGGGTGGATGGTCTGCGTGCGCCAGTCGTCGGTGGTGACTTCTTCGCGGCTGCCCTGGCCCAGCAGCTGGTGGGCGCCCAGGCGGTAGAGCGAGTTGTCGCGGATGTTCCAGTCCCAGAACTCGTCGCCCGAGCCCCACAGCGCCAGGTTCAGGCGCTCTTCGCGTTCGCGGATTTCGCCCACCAGGGACGTTTCCTGCTGCAGCCGGTCGCGGCGGACGCGCCAGAGCAGCCAGCCCAGCAGCAGGGCGATGGTGAACAGCGCCAGCTGCAGCAGGAACCCGCCCGAGGGACCCGCCGACTGCGCCGCGGCCAGCGCCGGGAAACCCATGGCCAAGCCGGCGACCGCGATGCGGGCCGACCGGGGCTTGCCGTGATTTCGCCGCAGCGCCATTAGGCCCGGAGGTCCCCTGATTCGATCCGTGCTGGGTTGGGAGTGTAGGGTGGCGCTAACAAGGCCACAAGCGGCCAGCGAAAGCGGACAGCCCCGGCTTGTTAGAATGCGGCCTCACCCCAGGCAGGCACCCCATGTCCGACGCCCAGCTACCCGAATACGCCGCCGTCGTCGCCGAACTCCAGGGCCTGGAGGCCAGCCTCGACCCCTGCGAACTGCACGGTTCGCTCTGTGGCTACCTGTCCGGCGGCGGCCGCCACGACCGCAGGGACTGGTTCGCCCAGGTGATGTCGGACCGGCTGCTGTCGCCGCCGGTGGCCGATGGCGCGATTGACCGGCTGTACGCGGCCAGCACCAGCCAGCTTGATTCGCCCGATTTCGACTTCGAGCTGCTGCTGCCCGACGCCGAGCGGCCCGTGAGCGAACGCGGCGACGGCCTGGTGTCGTGGTGCCGCGGCTTCCTGGGTGGCTTCGGCCTGGCGGCGGGCGCGAAGCCGCCGCTGTCGGAGGAGTCCGAGGAAGCCCTGGGCGACATCGCACGCATCGCCGCCAGCGACCTGAGCTATGAAGACCCCGAGGCGGACGAGGAGGCGCTGGAGGAAGTGACCGAATTCATCCGCGTGGCCGCGCTGCTGCTGCACAGCGACTGCGTGCTGGGCCCCCGCCACCGCCGCAAGCTCAACTGAGGCGCCGGCCATGGTCAAGCTCGCCGAGTTCGCCCGCCGCCGCAAGCAGCTGATGCGCATGGCCGACGAGGACGCCATCCTGGTGCTGCCCAGCGCGCCGGTGCGCGTGCGCAGCCACGACACCCATTACCCGTACCGGCAGGACAGCGATTTCTGGTACCTCAGCGGCTTCGCCGAACCCGAGGCCGTGCTGGTGCTGGTGCCGGGACGCAAGCACGGTGAATCGCTGCTGTTCTGCCGCGAACGCGACCCGGACCGCGAAACCTGGGACGGCCCGCGCGCCGGGCCCGAGGGCGCGGTGGACACCCACGGCTTCGACGACGCCTATCCCATCGCCGACCTGGACGAGATCCTGCCGGGCCTGCTGGAAGGCCGTTCGCGCGTGTACTACCACTTCGGCCGCGACACCGAGTTCGACCTCAAGCTGATTGGCTGGGTGAACCGCGTGCGCTCGCAGGTGCGGCACGGCGCGCAGCCTCCGCATGAATTCCTGGAGCTGGGCCACCTGCTGCACGAGCTGCGCCTGTTCAAGAGCCCGGGCGAGCTGAAGCTGATGCGCGAGTCGGCCCGCATCGCCTGCGAGGCGCAGCTGGCGGCGATGCGCGCCACCCGCCCCGGCGGTTTCGAGTACGAAGTGGAGGCGGCGCTGCAGTACACCTACCGCCGCAACAACGCCGTGGCGGCCTACGAGCCGATCGTCGGCGCGGGCGCCAACGGCTGCGTGCTGCACTACCGCGACAACAGCGCCCGCACCGCCGACGGCGACCTGCTGTTGTGCGACGCCGGCGCCGAGTACGCCAACTACGCCTCCGACATCACCCGCACCTGGCCAGTCAATGGCCGCTACTCCAGCGAACAGCGCGCGCTGTACGAGGTGGTGCTGGCGGCGCAGCAGGCGGCGCTGGCGCAGGCGCGCCCGGGCAAGTCCTGGATTGCCGGGCACGAGGCGGCCGTGCAGTCGCTTGCCGACGGCCTGCTGTCGCTGGGCCTGCTCAAGGGCACGCTGAAGCAGGCGCTGGCCAGCGAGTCGTACAAGAAGTTCTACATGCACAAGACCGGCCACTGGCTGGGCCTGGACGTGCACGACGTGGGCGAATACAAGCTGGCCGGCGAATTCCGCGAACTCGAGCCGGGCATGGTGTTCACCATCGAGCCCGGCCTCTACATCGCCCCGGGCACCAAGGGCGTGCCGGCGAAATGGCAGGGCATCGGCATCCGCATCGAGGACGACGTGCTGGTGACGAAGGACGGCCACGAAGTGCTGACCGACGGCGTGCCCAAGGCCGTTGACGCCGTCGAAGAGGTCCTGGCTGGCCGCTGAAATGATCGTTTGGCCACGGATTTACACGGATGAACGCGGATAAGAACAACGGCGTTTGATTTTCAATCCGCGTTTATCCGCGTAAATCCGCGGCAAAAACTACATGTCGAGTTTCTTGACGTCGATGCCGCGGGCCACGTACTGCTTCCAGCGCTCGCGCAGCGGGCCGCGCGCGGCGTCGTCCGCCGGCACCACTTCCAGCACGCGCTCGAAGCCGTCGGGCACCGCCGCCTCGCGCAGGTTGAGCACCAGCGGGCGCAAACCGGCGTCGTGTTCGGGGGCGGCCAGCAGCACCGGCACTTCCTCCTCGTCCTCGTCGGCGCCGACGATCTGGTGGGCCACGTAGGCGTCCGGGTCGAACGACCACAGCAGGTCGTCGAGCTGTTCGGCCTGCGCCATGGACTCGCAAAGCACCAGCATCGGCAGGCCGGCGTCGCTGGCCTTGCGGGCCAGCTCGCACACCAGCAGCAGCGGCTGCTCGCGGAAGCGCGGCTTGCCGATCAGGTAGAAATCGGCGCGGGCCATCTCAACCGGCCTGGTCGATCAGCCACTGCGTGAGCAGGCCGACCGGGCGGCCCGAGGCCATGCCCTTGCGGCCGTCGCCGTTGGCCACGCCGGCGATGTCCAGGTGGGCCCAGCGCTGGCCTTCGGTGAAGCGGGCCAGGAAGCAGCCGGCGGTGATGGCGCCGGCGTTCTTGCCGCCGATGTTGTACACGTCGGCGAAGGCCGACTCGAGCTGGGTCTGGTATTCGTCCCACAGCGGCAGGCGCCAGGCGCGGTCGAACACCGATTCGCCGGCGTCCAGCAGCTCCGAGGCCAGGTCGTCGTGCTTGCTCATCAGGCCCGCGGCGAACTTGCCCAGGGCCACCACGCAGGCGCCGGTGAGCGTGGCCACGTCCACGGTGGCCTGCGGCTCGAAGCGCTGCACGTAGGTCAGCGCGTCGCACAGGATCAGGCGGCCCTCGGCGTCGGTGTTGCCCACTTCGATGGTCTTGCCCGACATGGCCGTGAGCACGTCGCTGGGGCGGTAGGCGTCGGCGTCGGGCATGTTCTCCACCGCCGGCACCACCATGACCAGGTTGATGGGCAGCTGCATCTTCGCCACCGCGGCGAAGGTGCCGATGACGGTGGCGGCGCCGCACATGTCGAACTTCATTTCCTCGATGCCGCCCTGCACCTTGAGGTTGATGCCGCCGGTGTCGAAGGTGATGCCCTTGCCCACCAGCGCGTGCGGCTTGGCCGCGCCCGCGCCGGTGTACCTGAGCACGATGAGCTTGGGCGGGTTGGCCGAACCGCGGGCCACGGCCAGCAGCGAGCCCATGCCCAGCTTCTCCATGTCCGCGCGCTCGAGCACGTCCACGCTCACGTTGGCGTGTTCGGCGGCGATGGTGCGGGCGGTGTCGGCCAGGTAGGCGGGGTTGCAGATGTTGGGCGGCAGGTTGCCCAGTTCGCGCGCCAGTTCGACGCCGGCGGCAATGGCCACGCCGCGCTCGAAATGCACGGCCGTGCCGTCGCCGGACGGCAGCAGCAGGGTCTTGAGGCCGGCTTCGGCGGTCTTGCGGCTGCGGGTGGCGGTGTAGTTGTACGCCGCGTGGTCGGCGGCGATGGCGGCCTGGCGCAGGTTCCAGCCGGCGTCGCGGCCCGGCACGGGCAGCTCCACCAGGGTGAGCAGGGCGCTGGCGGACGGGCCGGCCTTGAGTGCGCGCACGGCGTCGGCCACGGCCTTGAGGTACTGCGGCACCGCGAACTTGGCGGCGTCGCCCAGGCCCACGGCGAGCACGCGCGGCGCCTTCACGCCCGTGAGGTCGGGCAGCAGGCTGGTGCGGCCGGTCTTGCCCGACACGTCGCCGCGCGCCACCAGCGCCGCCAGCCTGCCGCCGCTGGCCTGGTCGATGGCCTGGCCGGAGGGCGAAAGGCTGCCGTCGCCGAAGACGCCGACGACGATGCAATCGGTGTCCGTGACGGCGGGCGCGAGGGGGTTCAGGCGAAATTCGAGGGCCATGGTCTTTGATTCCGTACAATTGGGGGAGTCGGGAGCCGGGCGCCCATTGGGAGCGACGTTCCGTGACGACCCTGCGATTCTACCAAGGCACGGGCTGGCAAGGCCGGCCCCTGATGTCTCCCCCGGCAAAGGCCACCTGTCCCGGATGCTGTTGATCGAACGCCACCTGCTGCGCCAGTTCGCCCTCAGCGTGGCCGCCGTGGCCGCGGTGCTGCTGCTGGTGGGGTTGGGCGGGCTGCTGGTGGACCTGATGTCGGAGATCGCCCGCGGCAAGGTGCCGGCGGGCCTGCTGCTGTCCCAGCTGGGCCTGCGCTCGGTGCAGGTGCTGCCGCTGCTGCTGCCGCTGGCGCTGTTCATCGGGCTGCTGCTGGCGGTGGGCAAGCTCTACGGCGACAGCGAGATGGCGGTGCTGTCGTCGGTGGGCCTGGGCCCGCAGCAGCTGTGGCGCCCGCTGGCGCTGGTGACGGTGCCGGTGGCGGCGGTGATCGCGCTGTCTTCGCTGTGGCTGGCGCCCAGCGGCGCGCGGGTGGCGAGCGAAATGGTGGAGAACGCCAAGCGTTCCTTCCTGGTGGCCGGGCTCGAGGCCGGCCGCTTCATCGAGCTGCCGGGCCGCGCCGGCGTGCTGTACGTGGGCGAGCTGAGCACCGACGGCACGCGCTTCCGGCAGATGTTCGTGCAGTCCGAGCGCGACGGCCGGCTGGACGTGATCACGGCCAGTGAGGGCGAACTGCTGGTGGAGGGTGAAACCGGCCGCTTCCTGCGCCTGCGCGACGGCTTCCGGGTGGAGGGAACGCTCGATTCGAAGGACTTCCGGCTGATGCGCTTCGGCGAGAACGAGCTGCGCGTGCCCGACGTCGCGCCCGACGCCGGCGACGACGAACTCGAGGGCCGCTCCACCCTGCAGCTGCTGGCCCGCACCGACGCCGGTGCGCGCGCCGAGCTGCACTGGCGCATCGCCACCCCGCTGCTGGCGCTGGCGCTGGGCTTCCTGGCGCTGCCCCTGGGCCGCGGCGAACCGCGCCAGGCGCGCTACGGCCGCATCCTGGCGGCCCTGCTCATCTACGTGAACGCGATGGTGCTGCTGGTGCTGGGCAAGGGCTGGCTGGCCACGTCGGTGCTGCCGGCCTGGGCCGGGCTGTGGTGGCTGCTGCTGCCGATGGCGGGGCTGGCCTGGTGGCTGTTCCGCATTGACGGCCGCCTGCGCGCGCCCCGGCCGGTGCTGCCGTGAACCTGCGGCCGCGCATCGTCGACCTGTACCTGGCGCGCACCGTGCTGGTCAGCACGCTGGGCGCCTGGGCGGTGCTGGTGGGCTTCGACGTGCTGTCGGCCTTCGTCAACGAGCTCGACGAAATCGGCATCGGCGGCTACACGCTCAGCCACGCGGTGCTGTTCATGGCCTATACGGTGCCGCGGCGCATGTACGAAGTGTTCCCCACCGTGGCCCTGATCGGCAGCGTGCTGGGCCTGGGCGGGCTGGCGGCGCGCTCGGAGCTGACGGCCATGCGCGCGGTGGGCATGTCACGGCTGCGCATCGGCCTGGGCGCCCTGCTGTCGGTGATGACGCTGACGGTGCTGATGGTGCTGAACGCCGAAACCGTGGCGCCGTTCGGCGAACAGAGCGCGCAGTCGGTGGTCACCCAGGCCAAGACCGGCGACGTGGTGGTGGCGCGCGTGTCGGGCCTGTGGGTGCGCGAGGGCGACGTGTTCCTCAACGCCCGCGACGGCGCCAACCGCCGCACCGACGGCGTGGAGTGGACCGAACTGCGCGGCGTGCGGCTGTTCGAGTTCGACGGCCAGGGCAAGCTGCTGTCCATGGCCGAAGCCAAGACCGCCGAACACCGCGGCGACCAGTGGCTGCTGCGAGACGTGAAGCGCTCCACCTTCGGCGAACGCTCGGTCACCACCCAGGTGCTGGCCGAGGAAGCCTGGAAGAGCGACCTGGACGACCGCGCCCTGGCGGCCGCGGCGTCGCGCCCGCGCTACCTCAGCGCGCAGGAGCTGGGCCGCAACATCGCCTACATGCAGCGCAACGGCCTGGACGCCAAGGCATTCGAGAACGCCTACTGGGCGCGCTGGTTCTACCCGGTGAACGTGCTGGTGCTGTGCCTGGCCGGGCTGCCGTTCGCGTTCGGGTCGCTGCGCTCGGGCGGGTTCGGCAAGCGGCTGTTCGTCGCCATCGTCATCGGCGTGGCCTACCTGCTGGCCCAGCGCCTGGTGGTGAGCCTGTCGGACGTGTACCGGTTCGACGCGCGCGTGGCCTACCTGCTGCCGCCCATGATGCTGCTGGGCCTGAGCTGGGGCGTGCTGGCGCGGCGCGACTAGCGCTCAGCGCGGCGGCAGGCGCACCAGCACGGTGCCGCTGGCCAGGTCGTGCCAGGTGCGGCGTTCGCGGTCCACCAGCGACCACGCGAAGCCCAGGCCGGCCAAGGCCAGCGACAGGGTCGCCACCGCATAGCGCACCCACAGCGCGCGCGCGCCGGCGACGCGGCCGTCGGTGCCCAGCACCTTCAGCCGCCACGGGCGCATGCCCAGGGTCTGGCCGATGCCCTTCCACGACATCACGGCGTACAGGCCGCTGGTGCCCCAGCACAGACCCCACAGCGCCATCTGCCCGAGGCTCCAGGGCGCGAACGGCGCATGCCCCGGCACCACCGCCAGCGCCACGCCGCTGACTGCGAACCAGATAGCGATGTTGGGCATGGCGTCGTAAACCAGGGCCAGCAGGCGCCAGCCCAGGTGGGCGGGCAGGGCGGTGGGAAGCGGCAGCGGCGAGGTTTCATCCATGCCCGCATGATAGCGGCGGCGGTGTGCGGCCAGCACGGTGCCGGTGGCTGCCCGCGGATGCGGCTGCGTGCGGGGCCTTGGTCTAAGCTTCACGGCATGACTCCCTCGCTTCCCGCCGATCGTCGCGCTGCGGCCCAGGCACTGCCGCCCGCGTCGCCGCAGGACCTTCGTTCGATCACGGCGTTCCTGGACCGGGCCTGGGCCGAATCGGGCCTGTCGCCGCTGACGCTGCAGAGCTATCGCCGCGACCTGGAGGGGCTGTCGCGCTGGCTCGCCACGCGCGGCCGCGACCTGTCGGGCGTGGACCGGCAGGTGCTGTACGACTACCTCGCCCAGCGCACCGCGGCCGGCTACGCGGCGCGCAGCAACGCGCGGCTGCTGTCGGCGCTGCGGGCGTACTTCGCGCAGCAGGTGCGCCACGGCGCGCGCGAAACCGACCCCACGGCCCTGCTCGACCCGCCGAAGCTGGGCCGTCCGCTGCCCAAGGCGCTGTCGGAAAGCGACGTGGAGGCGCTGATCAATGCGCCTGCGGTGGACACCGCCACCGGCCTGCGCGACCGCGCGATGGTGGAGCTGATGTACGCCACCGGCCTGCGCGTGAGCGAGCTGGTGAACCTGCCCGCCACGGCGCTGAACCTTCGCCAGGGCGTGGTGCGCGTGATGGGCAAGGGCAGCAAGGAGCGGCTGGTGCCGCTGGGCGAAGAGGCCCAGCACTGGATCGAAACCTACCTGGCCCGGGCCCGGCCGGCACTGGCGGGCGGCCGGGCCGCGGCGCCGCTGTTCCTGGGCCGGGCCGGAGCGCCGCTCAGCCGCCAGCAGTTCTGGAACGTGGTGAAGCGGCTGGCCGTGGTGGCCGGCATCGACCCGGCGCGGGTCAGTCCGCACGGCCTGCGGCACAGCTTCGCCACCCACCTGCTCAACCACGGCGCCGACCTGCGGGCGCTGCAGATGCTGCTGGGCCACAGCTCCCTGTCCACCACGCAGATCTACACGCTGGTGGCGCGCGAGGGCCTCAAGCGCCTGCACCAGCAGCACCATCCGCGGGCCTGACCGCGCCCGGCCGTGCCACAATCGCCGGAACTTTCCGCACCCCTCCCGGGTCGGAACCGCACCCGAACCGAGGACGACCCGATGATCCGCCACTGCCTGACCGTGCTCGCCCTGGTGGCCAGCCTTTCCGCCTGCGCCGCCGAGCCGCCGGCCAAGCCCGCCGTCGCGAAGGCCGCCGCCCCCGCCGCGCCCGCGGGCGACGCCGCGCTGCGCGCCGCCATGAAGGAAGTGGCGCCCGACGCCGAAATCACCCACATCAGCGACTCGCCCATCCCCGGTTACAAGGAAGTGGCGCTGGGCGCGCGCATCGTCTACCTGTCCAACGACGGCAAGCGCCTGATCCAGGGCGCGCTGTTCGACATCCCCACCCGCGAAAACCTCACCCAGGTCAGCGAAGCCGTGCTGCGCAAGGGCCTGCTGGACTCGGTCGGCCCCGATCGCCGCATCATTTTCCCGGCCGCCGAGCCGCGCCACACGGTCACCGTGTTCACCGACATTGACTGCGGCTACTGCCGCAAGCTGCACGAGCAGATCGCGGTCTACAACCGCCTGGGCATCACCATCGAGTACCTGTTCTACCCGCGCTCGGGCCTGCGCGGCGAATCCTTCGACAAGGCCGTGGCCGTCTGGTGCGCCCCCGACCGCCTGGTGGCCATGACCGCCGCCAAGGCCGGCAAGGCGCTGCCCGCGGGCAACTGCACCAACCCGGTCACCCAGGACTACGACCTGGGCCGCCGCATCGGCCTGGAGGGCACCCCGGCCATCTACGCGGCCAACGGCGAACAGCTGGGCGGCTACGTGGAACCGGCCGCCATGCTGGCCCGCCTGGACGAAATCGCGGCCAAGCCGGCCCGCTGAGCCACCCGTCCGGCCGCAGGCCGGGCCTTTGGGCCCGGCCTTCGTCTACAATGGGTCGCACGTTTCCCACGGAATTGTGCGGACATGATCGTCCTTGAGGGCCTGCCGGCCCTGTCGCCCTTCCGGCGCGACCGTTTACAGAACCGCCTGCAGCTGATCGTCCCCGGCCTTCGGGTCACGGGCGCCTGGCATGTCTACTTCGTCCAGCCCGAGGCCGGCGCCTCGCCCGACCTGACGGTGCTGGGCCGGATCCTCGAAGGCTGCACCGGCCGGGACGAGCCCGCGGCGGGCGCCGCCTCGCGCTTCGTGGTGCCGCGCCTGGGCACGCTGTCGCCCTGGGCGACCAAGGCCACCGAGATCCTGCGCGGCGCCGGCCTGGCCGTGCAGCGCGCCGAACGCGGCCTGCGCCTGGACCTGGACGGCCTGCCGCCCGCAGGCGACCCGCGCTGGCCGCGCCTGGCGCGCGCCCTGCACGACCCGATGACGCAGTCGCTGCTCGACACCCGCGAAGACGCCGCGCGCCTGTTCGCGCGGCTGGCCCCGGGCCCGGTGGAGCGCATCGCGCTGGCCACGCTGCCCGAAGCGAACGTGCGCCTGGGCCTGGCCCTGTCGGAAGACGAAATCGAATACCTGCAGCAGCGCTACGCCGAACTGGGCCGCGACCCGTCCGACGCCGAACTGATGATGTTCGCGCAGGCCAACTCCGAGCACTGCCGCCACAAGATCTTCAACGCCGACTGGACCATCGACGGCGAGCCGCAGCCGCTGTCCTTGTTCAAGATGATCAAGAACACCCACGCGCAGTCGCCCCAGCTCACGCTGACGGCGTACAAGGACAACGCGGCGGTGGTCGAAGGCCACCCGGGCGCGCGATTCCGCGCCGACGCCGGCAGCGGCGAATACGGCCACAGCGCGCCGGTGGACTCCGCGTTCTGCATCAAGGTGGAAACCCACAACCACCCCACCGCCATCTCGCCCTTCCCGGGCGCGGCCACCGGTTCGGGCGGCGAAATCCGCGACGAAGGCGCCACGGGGCGCGGCGGCAAGCCCAAGGCCGGCCTCACCGGCTTCTCGGTGTCGCACCTGCGCATCCCGTCGCTGCCGCGCGACTGGGAAGCCGACCGTCCGCTCAACCCGCGCATGGCCACGGCGCTGGACATCATGACCGACGGCCCGATCGGCGCCGCCGCGTTCAACAACGAGTTCGGCCGCCCGGCGCTTACCGGCTATTTCCGCAGCTTCGAACTGCCGACCGACCAGCCTGGCCTCAGCCGCGCCTACGACAAGCCGATCATGCTGGCCGGCGGCCTGGGCGCGATCGACCGCGGCCAGGTGAAAAAGCTCGACCTGCGCCCCGGCGACCACGTGGTGGTGCTGGGCGGCCCGGCGATGCTGATCGGCCTGGGCGGCGGCGCCGCTTCGTCGGTGGCTTCGGGCCAGAGTTCGGAAGACCTCGACTTCGCCTCGGTGCAGCGCGACAACCCCGAGATGCAGCGCCGCTGCCAGGAAGTGATCGACCGCTGCTTCGCCCAGGGCGAGCGCAACCCCATCCTCACCGCCCACGACGTCGGCGCCGGCGGACTGTCCAACGCCATCCCCGAGCTGCTGCACGACTCCAACGTCGGCGGCGTCATCGAGATGGCGAAGATCCCCAGCGACGACCCCTCGCTGTCGCCGATGCAGCTGTGGTCGAACGAGGCGCAGGAGCGCTACGTGCTGGGCGTGGCCGCCGACCGGCTGGCCGATTTCGAGGCCATCTGCCGGCGCGAGCGCGCGGTGTTCGCCGCCGTCGGCGTGGCCACGGCCGAAGAGCGCCTGGTGCTGAGGGCGCCCGACGGCTCGCTGCCGATCGACCTGCCGATGGACGTGCTGTTCGGCAAGTCGCCCAAGATGCACCGCGACACCCAGCGCACGCCGGCCCCGCGCTGGCCGCGCCTGGACACGGCGGCGCTTGGCCTGCGCGACGCCGGCCTGCGCGTGCTGTCGCACCCCACCGTGGCGGCCAAGAACTTCCTGGTCACCATTGGCGACCGCAGCGTGGGCGGCCTGTGCTCGCGCGACCAGATGGTCGGCCCGTGGCAGCTGCCGCTGGCCGACGTGGCGGTCACGCTCACCGACTTCAACGGCGTGGCCGGCGAAGCCATGGCCCTGGGCGAGCGCACGCCGCTGGCGCTGATTGACGCCGCGGCGTCGGCGCGCATGGCCGTGGGCGAAGCCATCACCAACCTGGCCGCCGCCGGCGTCGCCTCGCTGTCGGAAGTGAAGCTGTCGGCCAACTGGATGGCCGCCGCGTCGTTCCCGGGCGAAGACGCGCTGCTGTTCGACGCGGTGAAGGCCGTGGGCATGGAGCTGTGCCCGGAGCTGGACATCGCGATTCCGGTCGGCAAGGACTCGCTGTCCATGCAGGCGCAGTGGCAGGCGCCGGAAGGCCCGCAGAAGTCAGTGTCGCCGGTGTCGCTGGTGATCACCGCGTTCGCGCGCGTGGCCGACGCGCGGCAAACGCTGGTGCCCGTGCTCGAGCGCGGCGTGGACTCCGAGCTGTGGCTGATCGGCCTGGGCGCCGGCGCGCGCCGCATGGGCGGCTCGATCCTGGCGCAAGTGCACTCGGCCTTCGGCGGCGCCAGCCCCGACCTGGACGAGCCCGGCCGCCTGCGCGATTTCTTCGCGCTGGTGCAGGCCGCGCGCGCCGACGGCCTGCTGCTGGCCTACCACGACCGCTCCGACGGCGGCGCGTTCGCCGCGCTGTGCGAGATGGCCTTCGCCAGCCACTGCGGCCTCGAGCTCAGCCTCGACGGCTGGGGCGACGACCCGTTCACCACGCTGTTCAACGAAGAGCTGGGCGCGGTGGTGCAGATTGCCGCCGAAGACCGCGCGGCCTTCGCCGACCTGGTGAACCGCCACGACCTGACCCACTGCGCGCAGCGCATCGGCAAGCCCACCACGGCGCCGGTGGTGCGCATCAGCGAGGGCCGCGAAACCCTGGCCGAGTGGAGCTGGCAGGAGCTGTTCGAAAGCTGGTGGCAGGTGACCCACGCCATCCAGGCCGGGCGCGACGACCCCGCAGGCGCCGACGCCGAGCGCGCGGCCAGGCTCGATTTCGCCGACCCGGGGCTGGTGCCGCACCTCACGTTCGATCCGGCGCAGGACGTGGCCGCGCCGTGGATCCACACCGGCGTGCGTCCGCGCGTGGCGATCCTGCGCGAGCAGGGCGTCAACGGCCAGGTGGAAATGGCGGCGGCCTTCGATCGCGCCGGCTTCACCGCGGTGGACGTGCACATGTCCGACCTCATCGCCGGCCGCACGTCGCTGGACACGTTCAAGGGCCTGGCCGCCTGCGGCGGCTTCAGCTACGGCGACGTGCTGGGCGCGGGCCGCGGCTGGGCCACGTCCATCCTGGAGCGCCCGGACCTGCGCGAACAGTTCGCCCGCTTCTTCGGGCGCGGCGACAGCTTCAGCCTGGGCGTGTGCAACGGCTGCCAGATGCTGGCCCAGCTCAAGGCCCTGGTGCCCGGCGCTGAACACTGGCCGCGCTTCCTGCGCAACCGCAGCGAACAGTACGAAGCGCGCCTGGCCCAGGTGCAGGTGCAGGACTCGCCGTCCATCCTGCTGCGCGGCATGGCCGGTTCGCGCCTGCCGGTGGTGGTGGCGCACGGCGAAGGCTTCGCCCGCTTCGATGCGCCCGAGCACGCCGCGCAGGCCCACGTGGCCCTGCGCTTCGTGGACGCGCAGGGCCGCCCGGTGGAAGCCTACCCGGCCAACCCGAACGGCTCGCCCGAAGGCATCACCGGCCTGACCAGCCGAGACGGCCGCGCCACGCTGATGATGCCGCACCCCGAGCGGGTGTTCCGCACGCTGCAGATGAGCTGGCACCCGCGCGAGTGGGGCGAGGACTCGCCCTGGCTGCGCCTGTTCCGCAACGCGCGGGCCTGGGTGGATTGAGATACGCCCCCGCGCAGGCGCGGGGCGGCGGTTGGCCGCCAGGGAGACCGTGGTTCGTGAGGGTGTGAGTCAAACGCAAACCACAGGAGCAGGATCGTGATCAGTCGCCATACGAATCATTTCCACGCTGTCGTCGCCCCCGTGCTGCTGGGCCTGGTTGCCGTCGCGGCGTCGCCGGTCCTGGCCAAGCGGGTCGAGGCGCCGGCCAAGGCCGCCCCGGCGTCGTCGCTCACGCCCTCCCAGCGCGCCGCGCTGGCGCGCGACTACGTGCGCAAGTGGGGTCCCTACGTCCAGCAGGTCTACGGCGTGGACGCCCGGGTGTGGGCGCAGCGCATGGAGTCCACCTTCGCGCATGCCGATGCCGACAACCTGCGCAATGCCCTGCGCCGCACCACCTACGAGGGCGCCTCCGCCGTGCTCAGCGGCGCGGGCGCGCGGCTTTCCGATGACCAGGTGATCGACTCCATGGCCCGCGAGTCGATCGCGCCAGGCACGCTGTCGGCGCAGTCGGTGACCAATGCGCTGGGCTCGGCCGCGGCCGACCTGGTCTACACGCCCGTGACGCCCTGCCGCATCCTGGACACCCGCGTGGCCGGTGGCCAGATCGCCGGCACTTTCAGCCGCGACTTCAACGCGGTGGTCGGCTCCGGCGGCAACTTCAGCAGCCAGGGCGGCAGCGCGACCGACTGCGGCATGGTGGCGGCCGGCCAGGCGGCGGTGGTGATCAACCTCACGGCGGTCATACCCGGTGGCGCCGGCTTCGCGACCGCCTATCCGGCGGGCACGTCGCGTCCGCTGGCGTCGAGCGTGAACTACACCGCCGGGGCCATCGTCAACAATTCGATCGTGGTGAAGCTGCCGACGCCGCTGGCCGCGAAGGATTTCTCGATCTACACCTTCGCCACGTCGGACTTCGTGGCCGATATCGTCGGCTACTACGCGCCGCCGGCGGCCACCGCGCTGGAGTGCACCCGGCAGTTCGGCAGCTTCGTCAGCGTCCCGGCCAACACCTATGGCTTCGGCGTGTCGGCCACGTGCCCCACGGGTTACTCCGCCACGGGCCTGGGCATCGAAGCGGCGGCGAACGTGGTGATGGCCGATTCCGCGATCAACTCGTCGGGCGGCACGATCTTCACCTACAACCTGGGCGGCACCGCCCAGTCCACCCGCGCCTGGGCGCAGTGCTGCCGGGTGCCGGGGCGCTGAGCCAAGGGTCTGCGGGACGTCGCTCCTCCCCGGCCATTGCGGGCCGGGGAAGAGCGCCGCCAGGGCCACCCAGTGACCCCGCCCGCGGCGCAGTAGCGCCCGCGGGTGCCCCGACCTGCTAAATTCCGGGGCAGTCCTGCGTGGAGCCGCTGTGGCCTCGGTCATGAACGAAACGATGGAAACCGCCGACAGCCGAATTGCCGCGGCGCTGTCCGCCCGCGGCCGCCTGAAGGAAGCCGACCTGGCCCGCGCCCAGCGCCTGCAGGCCGAAGCCGGCGGCTCGCTGTCCGCCCTGCTGGTGCGGCTGGGCATGGTGTCCGAGCGCGACATGGCCGAAACCTCGGCCGAGGTGCTGGGCCTGCCGCTGCTGTCGGCCAAGGACTGCCCCGATGCGCCGCCGCCCGGCGTGCAGCTGTCGCTGCGCTTCCTCAAGCAGCTGGCCGTGTGCCCGGTGGGCGAGGGCGCCGACCACGTCGAGCTGCTGGTGGCCGACCCGCAGGACGACTACGCCGCGCAGGCGGTGTCGCTGGCCACCGGCCGCGATGTGCGGGTGAAGGTGGGCCTGCGCGCCGAGATCGCCGACCTGATCGAGCGCTACTACGGCAGCGGCCGCTCGGCCATGGGCGCCATCGTCGAGAACCTGGGCGACGAAGCCAGCGGCGACGAGGCCGACGTGGAGCAGCTGCGCGACCTGGCCTCCGAAGCGCCGGTCATCCGCCTGGTGAACCTGGTCATCCAGCGCGCGGTGGAACTGCGCGCGTCCGACATCCACATCGAACCCTTCGAGAACCGCCTGAAGGTGCGCTACCGCGTGGACGGCGTGCTGGAGGAATCCGAATCCCCGCCCGCCAACCTCACTGCGGCGGTGATCTCGCGCATCAAGATCATGGCCAAGCTCAACATCGCCGAGCGCCGCCTGCCGCAGGACGGCCGCATCATGGTGCGCGTGCAGGGCAAGGAGCTCGACCTGCGCGTCAGCACCGTGCCCACCGCCCACGGCGAAAGCGTGGTGATGCGCCTGCTGGACCGCGAATCGGTGGTGCTGGACTTCAAGGCGCTGGGCTTCACCGACGAGTTCCTGGCGGATTTCGTGAAGGTGCTCGAACAGCCGCACGGCATCCTGCTGGTCACCGGCCCCACCGGCTCGGGCAAGACCACCACGCTGTATGCCGCGCTGAGCAAGCTCAACACCCCCGACGTGAAGATCATCACCGTCGAAGACCCGGTGGAATACCAGATCGAGGGCATCAACCAGATCCAGGCCAAGCCGCAGATCGGCCTGGATTTCGCCCACGCGCTGCGCAGCATCGTGCGCCAGGACCCCGACATCATCATGATCGGCGAAATGCGCGACCTGGAAACCTCGCGCATCGCCATCCAGTCCGCGCTCACCGGCCACCTGGTGCTGAGCACCCTGCACACCAACAACGCCGCCGGCGGCATCACCCGCATGATGGACATGGGCGTGGAGGACTACCTGCTCACGTCCACCGTGAACGGCATCCTGGCCCAGCGCCTGGTGCGCCGGATCGAACCCACGCACAGGGAGAGGTACGAGGCGCTGCCCGAAGTGGTGGAGGAGTTCGGCCTGCGCCGCTTCCAGCCCGAGGGCACCATCTACCTGTACCGCCCGAAGCCGTCCGCGCTCACGCCCACCGGCTACCTGGGCCGCACCACCATCATGGAATTCCTGGTGATGAACGACGGCCTGCGCCGCCTCGTCATGAAGCACGCCGGCATGGGCGAACTGGAAGAAGCCGCGCGCGCCTCGGGCATGCGCACCATGTACGAGGACGGCCTGCTCAAGGCCATGCAGGGCCTGACCACCATCGAGGAAGTCCTGCGCGTCACGCAGGAAGGCTAGGGCCATGGCGCTGTTCCGCTACAAGGCGCTGTCGGCCGCCGGCGAAGCCCTCGACGGCCAGATGGAGGCCGCCAGCGCCGACGAAGTGATCGCGCGCCTGCAGGACCAGGGCCACCTGCCGGTGGAGGCGCGACGCGCCGACCAGGCCGGCGGCGAAGGCCTGGGCGCGCTGTTCAAGCGCAAGGAGTTCGGCGGCGAACAGGTGCTGCAGTTCACCCAGCAGCTGGCCACGCTGCTGGGCGCGGGCCAGCCGCTGGACCGCGCGCTGGGCATCCTGCTCGACCTTCCCGACACGCCCGAGGCGCGCCGCGTGATCGAACGCGTGCGCGAGGCGGTGCGCGGCGGCACGCCGCTGTCCACCGCGCTGGAACAGCAGCACGGCCCGTTCTCGCGCCTGTACGTGAACCTGGTGCGCGCGGGCGAAGCCGGCGGCAACCTGCACGAAAGCCTGCGCCGCCTGGCCGACTACCTCGAGCGCAGCGCGCAGCTGCGCGGCCGCGTCATCAACGCGCTGATCTACCCGGTCATCCTGGTGGTGCTGGTGTTCGCCTCGGTCAGCTTCCTGCTGGCCTTCGTGGTGCCGCAGTTCCAGGCCCTGTTCGAAAGCATGGACGCGCAGCTGCCGTGGTATTCCACCGCCGTGCTGCAGGTGAGCCTGCTGGTGCGCGGCTGGTGGTGGGCGCTGCTGCTGGCGGGCGCGGGCCTGGCGGCGTGGCTGTATTCGCGCTTCAACGACCCGGCCGCGCGGCGCGCGCTGGACGCCCGCGTGCTGGGCTGGAAGTTCCCCGGCGACCTGGTGGCCAAGCTCGACACCGCGCGCCTGGCCCGCACCCTGGGCACCCTGGTGCGCAACGGCGTGCCGCTGCTGACCGCCCTGAACCTTTCCCGCCCCGTGCTGTCCAACCGCGTACTGGCCGAAGCCATCGAAGCCGCGGCCGAAGACGTCAAGACCGGCAGCGGCCTGGGCTACGCCATGGCGCGGCAGAAATGTTTCCCGCGGCTGGCGGTGCACATGATCCAGGTGGGCGAGGAGTCGGGTGAACTCGACGCCATGCTGCTCAAGGCCGCCGACACCTTCGACCAGGAAACCGCCAACGCGCTCGACCGCCTGCTGGCCGCCCTGGTGCCCGCGCTCACCGTGCTGATGACCCTGGTGGTGGGCGCGATCATGGTTTCCGTGCTGCTTCCCATCTACGACCTCACCAACTCCATATAGGCCTTCCCATGCGACGCACCCCGATGTCCCGCCACGCCGCCCGCGGCATGAGCCTGATCGAACTGATGATCGTGATCGTGCTGATCGGCTCGGTGCTGGCGCTGATCACCAGCCGCATCATGGGCGGCCAGGACCGCGCCAACGTGCGCATCACCGAGACCCAGCTGGTGACGCTGGCCGGCAAGATCGACCAGTTCCGCATGGACACCGGCAAGCTGCCCGAATCGCTCGACCAGCTGGTGACGTCGCCGGGCATCCCGAGCTGGCTGGGCCCGTACGCGAGGGCCGAGGAGCTGAAGGACCCGTGGGGCGGCACCATTGACTACCGCCGTCCCGGCGAGTCGGGCCCGTTCGAACTGGTGAGCCTGGGCGCCGACGGCGCGGCCGGCGGCGACAGCGTCAACGCGGACATCCGCAAGCCCTGAGCCCCGGGCCCGCACGCCACGGCTTCCGATGAAAGCGCAGCGCGGGTTCACCCTGGTCGAGCTGGTGGTGGTGATGGTGCTCATCGCCGCGCTGGCCGGCCTCGGCGCGGCCGCCATCAGCTCGGGCCTGCCGGGCCAGCAGCTGCGCGGCGCGGCGCGCGGCATGGCGGTGGAGCTGCGCTTCGCGCGCGCCCAGGCCATCGCCACCGGGCGCGAGCAGACCTTCGAGATCAACGTGGCCGACAAGCGCTGGATCTCGGCCGGCAAGCGCGAAGGCACGCTGCCCGATGACATCGAGATCGTCGCCACCACCGCGCGCGAGGAACAGCCCGAGCGCGAAACGGCGGTCATCCGATTCTTCCCCGAAGGCGCGTCCACCGGCGGCCGCGTGGTGCTCAAGCATGGCGACGCCGCCTGGCGCATTGACGTGGGCTGGCTGACCGGCGAAGTCACCCTCACCCGCGGCGAGGGCCGGCCATGAGGCGGCAGCGCGGCTTCAGCCTGCTCGAGGTGATCCTGGCGTTCACGCTGCTGGCGGTGGCGCTCGGCATCCTGATGGCCATCCTGGGCGGCGGCCTGACCCAGGTGCGCGGCGCGGCCGACGCCAGCGTCGCCACGCTGCACGCGCAGTCGCTGCTGGACGAAGTGGGTGTGCTGGAGCCGATCGAGCCCGGGCGCCGCGGCGGCGAGTTCGACGGCGGCCGCTATCGCTGGGAGATGCAGATCAGCGAAGCCCAGGACCCGGCCCCGGCGGGCGTGGCCGATCCGGACGCCGCGCCGGTGGAAACGGTCGGCCGGCAGCTGCCCTCGGCGCCGCTGCTGTATCGCATCGAACTGGAGATGGCCTGGGGCGAGGGCGAGTTCGAGCGCCGCATCGGCTTCGTCACCCTGCGCGCGCGCACGCCGCCCACGCCGCTGGAGGCCCTGCCGTGAAGCGCGCGCGCGGTTTCACCCTGGTGGAGGTGATGCTGGCCACGGCCCTGCTGGCCACCGGCATCGCGCTGGCGTTCGCCACCTTCGCCAATGCCGCCAAGGCCACCGGGCGCGCCGAGGAAATGGCCCAGCGCAACGAACGGCTGCGCGCCGTGCAGTCGTTCCTGCGCCGCCAGGTGGAGGGCGCGCTGCCGCTGCCGTTCGAGTTCGTGGATGCCACCGGCGAGGCCACGGTGTTCGAGTGCGACGGCAGGACGCTGCGCCTGGTGGCCTCCATGCCCGGCTACCTGTCGCGCGGCGGCCCGCACCTGCAGACCTTCGAACTGGTGCGCGGCGAATCGGGCCTGCGGCTGGAGTTCAGCCACCAGTTGCTCACGCCCGACGGCCCGCTGGAGGCGGAGCGCGAGCCGGAAGTGCTGCTCGACGGCATTGCCGAGGCGGGCTTCGAAGTGCGCACGCTGGACGACAACGGCAAGCCCGGTCCCTGGACCGACGACTGGCCCACGCAGGACCAGTTCCCGCGCCTGGTGCGCCTGAAGCTGCGCATGCGCGACCCGCACGCGCAGTGGCCTGAGCTGGTGGCCGCGCCGCGCCTGGCGCAGGCCCCGCTGCCGTCGAACGTCGGCGTGCCGATCCAGGGCGACCAGTGAAGCGCCCGCCGCGCGGTGCCGCATTGCTGCTGGTGCTCTGGCTGCTGCTGCTGATGGCGGGGCTGGTGGCGGTGTTCGCGCTGGGCTCGCGCACCGAGGCGCTGCAGGGCAGTGCGCTGCGCACGCAGGTGGCCAGCCGCAACGCGGCCGAGGCGGGCATCGAAGTGGCGGTGCTGCGCCTGTCGGCCAACGACCCGGCCACGATGTGGGTGCCCGACGCGCGGCCGTATCCGTTCGACTTCGAAGGCTACCGGGTGGAAGTGCGCATCCAGGACGAGGCCGGCAAGGTCGACCTCAACGCCTCCGACGCGTCGCTGCTGACGCGGCTGATGGCCAGCCTGGGCGTGGAGGACGGCAAGGCGCGCAACCTGGCCGCCGTCATCCAGGACTGGCGCGACCCCGACGAACTGCTGTCCATCGAAGGCGGCGCCGAGGACCGCGACTACGCCGCGGCGGGGCTGCCCTACGGCGCCAAGGACCAGCCCTTCACCACCGTTTCCGAACTGCAGCAGCTGCTGGGCATGGACCGGGACACCTACCGGCTGCTGGCCCCGCACGTCACCGTGTTCACCGCGCGCCCGGTCCCCGAGGCCGGGCTTTCGCAGGCAGCGGTGCTGCAGGCCCTGGGCCTGACGCCCGACCAGGTGGCACGGCTGGTGGCGGCGCGCGAGGCCTGGCAGCCCGGCCTGCCCCTGCCCCTGTTGCCCGACGGCACTCCTATCGCCGTGGTCGGGTCGGGAACGTATAGTGTTGCCAGCCGCGCCACCCGTCCCGACGGCAACGGCGTCGAAGTGACCGCCGTGCTGAGGATCGGCGCGGGCCTGGGCTTCGGCCAACTTTATGCGCCGCTGTCCTGGCGGACGGGAGAACCCGACTGATGCCCGCCGCCGACCGAATTTCGACCCTGCTCGACCCCATCACGCTGCGCCTGGCCCGGACTTCGCTGCCGGCGCGCGGACGCGAGGCGGTGTCGGCCCTGCTTTCGCTGCTGCCGGCGCGCCTGCGCGCGCTGGTGGAAGGCGACGACCAGCGCCTGTTCCTGCTGCGCCGGCACGACGAAGTGGAGCTGCTGGCCGCCGGCCGCCGCGGCGATGCGGTGCTCGGCCGCCTGCCGCTGGACGATGCGACGGTGCTCGAAGACGCCCGCCGCCGGCTGGACGACAGCGCGGTGCCGCGCTGGCTGCTGCTGCCGTTGCAGCAGGTGCTGCGCCGCACGCTGGTGCTGCCGGCCGCCGCCGAGCCGCGGCTGCAGCAGGTGCTGGCCTTCGAACTCGACCGCCAGACGCCGTTCGCCGCCGACCAGGTGAGTTTCCACGGCCGCGTGCTGTCGCGCGACGCCGCGGCCCAGCAGCTGTCCGTCGAACTGCTGGTGCTGCCCCGCACGCGGCTGGACGCCGAACTGCTGGCGCTGGGCACGCTGGGCGCCGACCTGGCCGGCGTGGACGTGGTGGACGCCGACGGCCGCCGGCAGGAAGTGAACCTGCTGCCCGAGTCGCGCCGCGAACATCGCCACGATCCCGTGCGCCGCCTCAATGCCGCACTGGCCGCGGTGGCGGTGGTGGCGCTGTTCGCCACGCTGCTGCTGACCCTGGCCAACCGCCGCGAACTGCGCGACGACTTCCGCGCCCGGGTGGAAGTGGCCACCGCCGAGGCGCGCCAGGCCCGGCTGCTGCGCAACCAGCTGCAGGTGTCGGCGCAGGCGGCCAACTTCCTGGCGGCCACCCGCGCCAGCCGGCCGACCATGCTCGAGGTGCTGGACGACATCACCCGCCGCATTCCCGACGACACCTCGCTGGACAAACTCTCCATCAACGACGACAACCTGGTGATGGTCGGCCACAGCAACGCCGCGCCGGCGCTGGTGGCGCTGCTGCAGGATTCGCCGCTGCTGGTGGAGCCCGCGCTGTCGGGCGCCGTGCAGGCCGACCCGCGCACCGGCCGCGACCGCTTCACCCTGGCCGCGCGCATCGCCGTGCAGGACAAGCCGGAGGCCGCCGATGCGCCCCGTCCCTGAGCGCGCCCGCGTGCTGGCCATCGCCGCGGCCGTGGTCGCGGTGGCCTACCTGGTGCTGCTGCACTGGTGGTGGACCGCGCCCATGCTGGCGATGGGCGATGAAATCGCCCAGCTGCGCGACGAGGAGCTGGCGCTGCGGATGGAAATCGCCCAGCGCCCCGAACTCGAGCGCGAACTGGCGCGCGTGCGCGAGTTCGAAGCCGGCAACCCCGGCTTCCTGCCCGAGACCAACAAGCAGCTGGCCACGGCCGCGCTGGTGCAGCGCCTGGAGTCGGTGGTGGCCGCGGCCAGCCCGCAGCCCGGCCGCTGCCAGATCACCGCGCGCACGCCGTCGGAAGCACGAAGCCAGGAACCCTTCACCCGCGCCACCGTGCAGGTGCGCCTGCGCTGCGGCGTGGGCGAACTGGGCGCGGTGCTGCACGCGCTGGAAAGCGGCAGCCCGCAGCTGTTCGTGAACAACCTCGACCTGCTGTCGCGCTCGAGCTACCTGGGCGCCGGCCCGGACGGCGGCGGCGTCGAAGTGGGCTTCGACCTGTACGGCTACCTCAGCACGCCATCGGAGGTGCCGCGTGATTAACGCGCTGCGTCCCGCCAGCGCGCTGCTGGCCGGGCTGGCCCTGTGGGCGCTGTGCCTGGTGGTGCTGGCCCTGTCCGGCCTGGGCGGGCGCGTTGGCCCGCACCCGGCCAACGGCGCGCTGACGCCGGCGCTGCCGGTGGTGACGCTGGACGCCGTGGGTTCGCGCCTGGGCCCGGCCAGCGACTACCTGGAAGTGGGCAACCGCCCGCTGTTCAGCCGCGACCGCCGCCCCGCGCCCATGTCCGCCGACCCGGGCCAGGCGCAGGTGCCGCTGGAAGTGAACCTCACCAGCGTGCTCATCACGCCGCAGCTCAAACTGGCCATCGTGCAGAACGTCAGCGACGGGGCCAGCCGCCGCGTGCGCCTGGGCGACACGCTGGAAGGCACCGCCTGGCGCCTGGTGCAGCTGGAGCCGCGCCGGGCCGTGTTCGAAGGCCCGGAAGGCCAGCGCGACCTCGCCCTGCGGGTGTTCGACGGCTCCGGCGGCCAGTCGCCCACGCCCCAGGCCGCCAGCGCCGCGGGCGGTCCGGTGGCCCTGCCGCCCGGCGCCACCGCGCCCGACAAGGCCGAGGCGCCGGGCGTGGCCGCGGCCCCGGGCGGTAACGCATCGGGCAACGCGCCCGCCCCGACGACGGTCGCTCCCGTCACTCCCGAAGAACAGGTCGAAGCCATCCGGCGTCGCATCGAGGCCAGGCGCGCCATGCGTGCGGCCGAGGCGGCGGCCGAGCAGGCGGCTTCGGAAAAGGCAAACAGGTAAAGTGAAGCGATGACCAGACTCCCGTCCGCCGTGCCCGCCCTGGGCCTCGCCCTGATCGTTTTCCTCGCCGGCTGCGCCACCGTGGCCACGCCGCAGGTGCGCCGCGGCGACGACCCGCTGGCCGGCATTGCGCCCGCCGCGGCTGCCGAAGCCACCGACGCCGGCCAGGCCGGCACCGGCACCGGCACCGCATCGGCCAACGGTGCGCGGCTCACGCCCGGCACCGGCCTGGTGATCAACCAGCGCGCCGCGTCCACGCCGGCGCCGTCGCTCGACTCCACCGGCGAGGCCACGTTCAACTTCGAAGGCGAATCGGTGCATGCGGTGGTCAAGGCCATCCTGGGCGACCTGCTGCAGCAGAACTACGTCATCGCGCCCAACGTGCAGGGCCAGGTGACGCTGGCCACGCCGCGCCCGGTCAACGCCGCCCAGGCGCTGAGCCTGCTGGAAATGGTGCTGGGCTGGAACAACGCGCGCCTGGTCTGGTCCGACGGCCGCTACAACGTGCTGCCCACCGACCAGGCCATCGCCGGCAACCTCTCGCCGCGCACCGGCGGCGCCGCCAATGCCCGCGGCTATGAAGTGCGCGCCGTGCCGCTGCAGTTCATCTCGGCCGAAGAGATGAAGAAGGTGCTCGAGCCCTACGCCCGCCCCAACGCGGTGGTCAGCGTGGACAGCGCGCGCAACCTGATCGTGCTGGCCGGCACCCGCAGCGAACTGCAGAACTACCTGCGCACGGTCGAGATCTTCGACGTGGACTGGCTGGCGGGCATGTCGGTGGGCGTGTTCCCGCTGCAGTCGGCCGAAGCCGCCAAGGTGGTGGACGAACTCAACGGCGTGTTCGGCGAAGGCGGCAAGACGCCGGTGTCGGGCATGTTCCGCTTCATGCCGCTGGAAGGTCAGAACGCCGTGCTGGTGATCACGCCGCAGGCGCGCTACCTGCGCGAGGCGCAGACCTGGATCGAGCGCCTGGACGCGGGCGGTGGCGAAGGCTCGCGCCTGTACACCTACGAAGTGCTGTACATGAAGGCCACCGACCTGGCCGACCAGCTGGGCCAGGTGTTTGGCGGCGGCAGCGGCGGCGCTTCGGGCCGCAGCGAATCCAACGCTTCGCCGTCCATCATGCCGGGCCTGGAGCCGGTGCAGATCCGGTCCACCGACACGCCCGCGCCCGATGCGGCCGGCGCCCGGGGCCGCGAAGCGGCGGCGCAGGCGTCCGGCGGCGCGTCGTCGTCGTCCGGCGGCGGCGACGGCATCGCCCTGGGCAACGACCAGGACGTGTCCATCAGCGCGGTGGAAGCCAGCAACGCGCTGCTGGTGCGCGCCAGCCCGGGCCAGTGGGAGTCCATCCGCCGCGCCATCGAGCGCCTGGACACCATGCCGCTGCAGGTGCACATCGAGGCGCAGGTGGTCGAGGTGCAGCTCACCGGTGAACTCAGCTACGGCGTGAGCTGGTTCTTCGAGAACGCCGTGGAGGACGTGGCCGAACTGCCCAGCGCCCAGGGCCGCAGCATCTGGGGCGACATCGCCGGCACCATCGGCGGCGACGGCCTGGGCTGGACCTTCCTGGGCAAGAACGCGGCCGCGGTCATCACCGCGCTGGACGACGTGTCCGACGTGCGCCTGCTGTCCACGCCGTCGGTGGTGGTGCGCAACAACGCCGAGGCCAAGCTCGACGTCGGCACCAAGATCCCGGTCAACTCCACCAGCTTCAACCCCATCACCGGCGAAAACCCCGGCACGGGCAACGGCACCTACACCCAGGTGCAGTACCTGGACACCGGCGTCATCCTCACGGTCACCCCGCGCATCAGCCGCGATGGCACCGTGTTCATGGAGATCGAACAGGAAGTCAGTTCGCCGGGACCGCCGCGCGCCAACGACCCCACCGGCAACGTGCCCATCAACAAGCGCAGCCTGATCACCGAAGCGGCCATCAAGAGCGGCGAAACCGTGATGCTGGCCGGCCTGATCACCGAGGGCAACACGGTGGGCAGCAGCGGCGTGCCGGGCCTGAGCCGCCTGCCGGTGGTGGGCGGGCTGTTCGGCACCAAGTCGCGCACGTCCGACCGGTCCGAAGTGATCATCCTGGTCACTCCGCGCGTGATCCGCGACCCGGCCGAGGCGCGCAAGCTCACCGACGAGTACGGCGAACGCTTCCGCGCCCTGGACCCGATCCGCGCCGAGTCCGCCGCCCCGCAGCGCTGACATGGTGCCGGCCACGCGCGCCGTCTTCCGCGAGCTGCTGCGCAGGGAGCTGGAGGAGCGCTACCGCGGCAGCCTGCTCGGTGCCGCCTGGCTGCTGCTGCTGCCGTTGCTGCAGCTGGCGGTGCTGGCCTGGGTGTTCGGGCACCTGATGCCGGCACGCGCGCACGGCGGTGAACTGCCGTACGCCGCCTTCCTCGCGCTGGGCCTGTGGCCCTGGAACCTGTTCGCCAACGCCGCCAACCGCGGCGTCACCGCGCTTACCGACAACGCCGCGCTGATCGGCAAGGTGGCCGTGCCGCACTCGCTGTACGTGGACGCGCGCGTGGCGGCCAGCGTGGCCGTGGACCTGGCCGGCTTCGCGCTGGTGCTGGCGGTGCTGCTGGCATCGGGCGTGGCGCTGTCGCTGCCGGGCCTGCCGGCCGCCGCCGCGGCGCTGGCCGTGGTGGGGGTGCACGCGCTGGCCGCGGCGCGGCTGCTGGCGGTGCTGCAGGTGTTCCTGCGCGACATCGCCACGGTGATCGGCCAGCTGCTGGTGCTGGGCTTCTTCCTCACGCCCATCCTGTACGACCGCAGCCTGCTGCCGGCGGCGGCCGCGAAGTGGCTGGCCGTCAATCCGCTGGTGGTGCCGGTGGAAACCGTGCGCGGCGCGCTGTCGGGCCAGGGCGCGGACTGGCCGGCGCTGGCCGCGAGCCTGGCGGTGGCGGCGGCGCTGCTGCTGTTGGCCAATGGCTTCCTGCGGCGCGCGCGCAGCCACCTGGAGGATTTCCTGTGACCGCGCCGCCGCTGGTGGAGGCCGTGGGCCTGGCCAAGCGCTACCCCGTGCTGGGCCACCGTGGCGACCGCGTCAGCGCGCTGTGGGACGTGGTGCGCGGGCGCCGGCCGCGGCGCGTGGTGAGCGTGCTCGAGGGCGTGGACTTCGAAGTGCATGCCGGGCAATCACTGGCCATCATCGGCGAGAACGGCGCCGGCAAGTCCACCCTGCTCAAGCTGGTGACCGGCGTGCTCACGCCCAGCGAAGGCCACGTGCGCACGCGCGGCACGGTGGGCGCGCTGCTGGAGCTGGGCGCCGGCTTCCACCCCGAACTCAGCGGCCGCGACAACGTTCGCCTGTCGGCGGCCCTGCACGGCATGGACGCCGCCACGCTGGCGGCGAAAATGCCCGAGATCGAGGCCTTCGCCGACATCGGCGGCTACCTGGATGAACCGGTGAAGCACTATTCCTCGGGCATGGTGGTGCGGCTTGGCTTCGCGGTGGTGGCCGCGGTGCGGCCGGCGCTGCTGATCACCGACGAAGTGCTGGCCGTGGGCGACGAAGGCTTCCAGCGCAAGTGCATCCGCTGGCTCGACGACTACCTGGCCGGCGGCGGCACCTTGCTGCTGGTGTCGCACAGCCTCTACCACGTGCAGAAGCTGTGCCGGCGCGCGCTGTGGCTGCACGAGGGCCGGGTGGCCGCGGTGGGCGACGTGTTCGAGGTGAGCCAGCGCTACCTGGCCGCGCAGGAAGCCAGGCAGAAAGGCGAAGCCGTGGCGCCGCCCTCGGTGGCGGCGCGGCCGGAGTACTCGGTGGAGTCGGTGACGGTGAACGGCGTGGCCGGCGAAGGCGCGGTGGTGGTGGCCGCCGGCGACCGCGTGGTGCAGGACGTGGTGCTGTGCAGCCGCGACGGCCGCGCGCCGGTGATGCTCAACGGCTGGGTGCGGGCCGACGGCACGCCCGTGTACGGGGTGAGTTCGGAAATGGACGGCGTGCCGGCGCAGGCGCTGGGCGGCGGGCGCTTCCGGTACCGGCTTTGCTTCGACGCGCTGTCGCTGCTGCCCGGCAGCTATCGCCTGCGGGCCAGCGCGCTGGATGCGGAGGGCCTGCGACTGTTCGACACGCTCGACCGCGAAGTCAGCGTCACCGGCCAGGCGCGCGAGTACGGCCTGGTGCGCCTGCCGCACCGCTGGCTGGGGGCCGACGAATGAGCGCGCTGCCCACCGTGGTGGTGCCGGTGCACAACGCACTCGATGCCCTGGACGCCTGCCTGGCCTCGCTGGACCGCACGCTGCCGGCCGGCGCGAAGGTGCTGGTGGCCGACGACCACTCCAGCGACCCGCGCATCGCGCCCATGATCGAGAGCTGGTGCGGGCGTACGAAACTGGCCGCGCGCCACGTGCGCCGCGCGCGCAACCTGGGCTTCCCGGCCAACTGCAACGCCGCGTTCGCCGACACCGGCGACGACGACGTGGTGCTGCTCAATTCCGACACGCTCACCACCGCCGGCTGGCTGCAGCAGATCGCCCGCTGCGCCGCCAGCGACCCGCGCATCGCCACCATCACGCCGTGGTCGAACAACGCCGAGATCTGTTCGTTCCCGCGCTTTTGCGAAAACAACCCGGTGCCCGACCAGCCCGATGCCGTGGCCGAGGCGGCCGCGGGCATGGCGCCGGTGCTGTATCCCGAGCTGCCTACAGCGGTGGGTTTTTGCATGTTCGTGCGGCGCGAGGCGCTGCGCCGGATCGGCGGCTTCGACGCCGAGACCTTCGGCCGCGGCTACGGCGAGGAGAACGACTTCTGCCTGCGCGCGGCGGCCATGGGCTGGCGCAACGTACTGTGCGAGACCGCCTACGTGGTGCACCTGGGCGGCGCCTCGTTCGGGCCGCTGGACATGGCGCCGGGCGGGGAAAACCTCGAGCGCCTGCTGGCGCGCTGGCCCGACTACAACGAGCGCATCGCCCGCTTCATCATGGCCGATCCGCTGGCGCCGCTGCGCCTGCGCCTGATCGATCGCCTGCAGGCGCTGGCTGCGTCCGGCCCGCAGCGCGACCTGTTCGGCTAGCATTCGGCCATGGCCCAACCCGTCCTTCCCTTCACCGGCGAGCGCTACACGCCCGAGAACGCGCTGGAGATCGCCGCCGAGCACTGGCACCGCTACGCGTTCGCGCGCGCGCTGGCGCCGGGCCGCCGCGTGCTGGACGCGGCCTGCGGCGAAGGCTACGGCAGCGCGCTGCTGGCCCGCGCCGGTGCCGACGTTCTGGGCGTGGACATCGGCGCCGACGCGGTGGCGCATGCGCGTGCGCGCTACGCCGGCATCGCCGGGCTGCGCTTCGAACAGGCCGACGCCACGGCGCTGGACGCGCATGCCGACGCCAGCTTCGACCTGGTGCTGAGCTTCGAGACGCTCGAGCACGTGCACGCGCAGGAACGCCTGCTCGACGGCTTGGCGCGCCTGCTGGCGCCGGGCGGCCTGCTGCTGGTGTCCACGCCCGACAAGCGCACCTACACCGACCTCACCGGCGAAGTGAACCCGCACCACGTGCGCGAACTCTATCGCGACGAGTTCGAGGCCCTGCTGGCCGCGCGCTTCCCGGCGCGGCGGCTGTACGGGCAGAAGAACCTGTTCCAGTCGGTGCTGTGGGCGCTGGACGGGCAGGGCGGCGGCGCGCAGGCCAGCACGCTGGCCGCCGACGATGCCGTGGTGGAAGGCGTTGGCCCGGCACCCATGTATTACCTGGCCGCCTGCGCGCGCGACGAAGCCGCGCTGGCTTCGCTGCCCGCGCTGTCGCTGTTCGGCGACACGGCGGAAAGCGTGTACGCCGATTACCGCGCCGAGATCCGCCGCAATCGCGCCGCTGCCGCCCACATCGCCCACCTGGAGGCGGAAGTGGCGCGCCTGCGGGGCGGGGCGTGAGCAACACCACCCACGATTTCCCGGTGACCGGCGACAACGGCGCGCGCGATTTCAGCGCGCGCGACATCGCCGTGATCGTGGTCACCTACGCCAGCGCCAGCACCATCGAGGCCTGCCTGTTCCGCCTGCTGGCCGCGCGCGACGTGGCCCGCGTGATCGTGATAGACAACGCCTCGCCCGACGACACCCCCGCCCGCGTGCAGCGCATGGCCCAGCGCGATCCCCGCATCACCCTGGTGCGCAACGAGGAAAACCGCGGCTTCGCGGCGGCCTGCAACCAGGGCGCCACGGCGGTGTCGCAGCCGTGGATCGCCTTCGTGAACCCCGACGCCTACGTCGAGCGCGACACGCTCTCGCGCCTGGTGGCCTGCGCCACCGCGCGCGCCGGCGCCGGCCTGCTGGGCGTGGAGCTGGTGGACGAAGCCGGCGTCGTCGACCAGGCCTCGCGCCGCGCTGATCCCTCGCTGCGCGACCAGCTGTCGGGCCTGGGCCGGCGCGAGAATCTTTTCCTGGGCCGCGACCCGGCGCAGAAGGTGCAGGCGGTGGACGCCGCCTCGGGTGCGCTGATGCTGCTGCCCACCGGCCTGTACGTGCGGCTGGGCGGCATGGACGAAGGCTACCGCCTGCACGCCGAAGACCTGGACCTGTGCCGGCGCGTGCGCGAGGCGGGCTACGAAGTGGTGGTGGCCAACGACCTGCGCGTGACGCACGTGCGCGGCGTATCCAGCCGCCGCCGCCCGGTGTGGGTGGAATGGCAGAAGCACCGAGGCCTGTGGCGCTACTTCACCAAATTCGAGTCGCGCGACACGCCCGCCTGGCTCAGGCCCGTGCTGTGGTGCGGCCTGTGGTCGCATTTTGCCCTCGCGTCCCTACGAGCCGCCTGGCGCGCGAGGCAATAAGAACGGGGTCAGATCAACTTCTTTTCACTAACAGTCGGTTAGTGGAAAGAAGTTGATCTGACCCCGTTCCCGAGGCTTACTTCAGGGCCTTGTAGCGCAGGCGGTGCGGGCGGGCGCCTTCTTCGCCGAGGCGACGCTTCTTGTCTTCTTCGTACTCGCGGTAGTTGCCCTGGTAGAACTCCACGTGCGAGTCGCCTTCGAAGGCGATGATGTGGGTGGCGATGCGGTCCAGGAACCAGCGGTCATGCGAGATGACCAGGGCGCAGCCGGGGAACTCCAGCAGGGCGTCTTCCAGGGCGCGCAGGGTTTCGATGTCCAGGTCGTTGGACGGTTCGTCCAGCAGCAGCACGTTGCCGCCCTGCAGCAGGGTCTTGGCCATGTGCAGGCGGCCGCGTTCGCCGCCCGACAGCGTGCCCACCAGCTTCTGCTGGTCGCTGCCCTTGAAGTTGAAGCGGCCGATGTAGGCGCGCGACTGGATCTCCACCTTGCCGATGGTGATGATGTCGCTGCCGCCCGACACCGCCTGCCACACGTTCTTGTCGGCCTCGAGCGCGTCGCGGCTCTGGTCCACGTAGGCGATCTTCACCGTGTGGCCGATGTTCACTTCACCCTTGTCGGGCTTTTCGGCGCCGGTGATCATCTTGAACAGCGTGGACTTGCCCGCGCCGTTGGGGCCGATGATGCCGACGATGGCGCCCGGCGGGATGGTGATGTTCAGGTCGTCGATCAGCAGGCGGTCGCCGAAGCTCTTCGAGACGTTCTTGAACTCGATCACCTTGTCGCCCAGGCGCTCGCCCGGCGGGATGAACAGCTCATTGGTTTCGTTGCGGCGCTGGTACTCGAACGACTGCAGGTCTTCCAGGCGCTGCAGGCGGGCCTTGCCCTTGCTGCGGCCGCCCTTGGCGTTCTGGCGCGACCACTCCAGTTCCTTCTGCAGGGCCTTCTGGCGGCCCTTTTCCTGCGACTCTTCCTGCTTCAGGCGCTCGGTCTTCTGGGTCAGCCATTCGCTGTAGTTGCCCTTCCACGGAATGCCCTTGCCGCGGTCGAGTTCCAGGATCCACTCGGCGGCGTTGTCCAGGAAGTAGCGGTCGTGGGTGACGGCCACCACGGTGCCCGGGAAGCGGGTGAGGAACTGTTCCAGCCACTCCACCGATTCGGCGTCGAGGTGGTTGGTGGGTTCGTCGAGCAGCAGCATGTCGGGCTTGCTCAGCAGCAGGCGGCACAGGGCCACGCGGCGCTTTTCACCGCCCGACAGCTGGCCGCAGATGGCGTCCCAGGCCGGCAGGCGCAGGGC
>Ga0075160_10000010_pt1 | contig 104534 bp, 94 predicted proteins | sample JI91814C2DNA_FD_70969 | JGI IMG/M metagenome (GOLD analysis project Ga0075160, IMG submission 70969) | Wastewater effluent complex algal communities from Wisconsin, to seasonally profile nutrient transformation and Carbon sequestration -... | ecosystem: Engineered > WWTP > Effluent > Algae... | reverse complement strand
TGGGCCATTCAAGATGGGTGGTCTCGATGGATTTCCCTTCACCGGACTCACCGGAATGGGGGCCTTTGCCAGTCATGTGAAAGCGAATACAAGGAAAAGCTATTTTCATCTATGAATTATCTTCTTACCGGGGAAGAGTCTTCCCGATTACTTTTTAGAAAATTAGAGGTAAGTGATTACAACGTGTGGCTCGATTTTTTTAGAGATCCGCTATGGTCAAAATACTGGACGATGAAAGAGCAAACTCCTGAAGAACATTGCCAACAATGGTTTGATAAGATTTTCGCTCGATACGCAAATAATTTGGGAGGAATGAATGTATTGATTGACAAGCAGTCAGGGGAATTCATCGGTCAATGCGGTCTATTAATCCAAACGGTAGATAAAAAAGAAGAACTGGAGGTTGCCTACTCCATCATGCCCCGGCACCGTGGAAAAGGTTATGCTCCGGAAGCTGCGAAAAAATGCATTGACTTTGCTTTTGCCAAACGATTGCGTGACTCATTGATTTCCATCATCCATGAAAACAACACTGAATCACAGAAAGTGGCGTTAAAGAATAAATTGAGCGTTGAAAAAATTACCACATTTGACAACAATCCTGTCAGGATTTATAGAATAAAGGCCTAGCAACTCATTTCAATTTCAGGAATTGCAGTAATATCTTCTACAAAAACGAAACATATTTATTATATTCACGTTTGTAGAACTAATTTTTCATCTCCCAAGGGAACGTTTTAAAAAGATCGTATGAAAGGAAATTATTTAGGTGAATTGGAGGAACTCATCCTCCTCACAGTCGGCATTCTTCATCCGGAAGCTTACGGGGTAGCCGTAATGGACGAAATTGAAAAACAGGCGGGTCGAAGTCTCAACATCAGTGCAGTGCATTCGGTACTAACCCGATTGGAAGAAAAAGGATTTGTAAAATCAAAGATGGGAGATCCTACCGAGGAGCGAGGCGGCCGAAGGAAAAGGATATTCTTATTGACGGCTGCCGGAAAGCGTGCACTCGAAGAAGGCAATGAGTTACGTAATCAGCTTTACAGTCAAATACCGAGAGTTGCCCTACAGTTCAGTCATTTAACTCTTTGCTATTAGCTGCCTATAAATTAATAGTCATAGAAATGACAATGCAGGCAACCAACAATGAGCGGCAGTCAACGATGCGGCCTCCCCGGTGGGCCGACCGCTTCCTGCAATGGTATTGCCGCCCCGATCTGCTGGAAGAAATACAGGGCGATGCCCATGAGTTGTTCTATCGAACGGCCGTCCAAAACACACATAAAGCCAAGCTACAATTCGTTTGGAACGTAGTACGGTTTTTCAAATGGTCAACCATAAAAAGAACAAAAAATAATTATTCATCAATTCATCATGCTATGTTTAAGAGTTATTTGATTGCCGGATTCAGAAACGCCATTCGTCACCGATTAAACAGTTTCATCAATATTTTGGGATTATCCCTTGCGCTGGGAATTGCCATTACTGCCTTCATCTTCATTGACAGTCAGCTTCATGTCGATTCTTTTCACAAGAACATGAATCGAATCTATCAGGTAACAAGTAAAATAGAAGTTGAAAAACGCACGGAAGAGTGGAGTGACTCCCCGATCATGTTAGGGCGAACCATGCTTCAAGATCAAGCAGCTATTGAGTCCTATACACGCATTGAGTTTGGGTATGCTGATATCCGCTATCAGGACAATGTCTTTAATGAACAACTTTGGTTTGTCGATCCTGATTTCTTTGACATATTCAGTTTTCCTATCACCGCGGGAAATAGTCAGCCTCTTGTTCAAAAGAATCAGGTAATATTGGAAAAGGCGATTGCAAAAAAATACTTTGGAGATTCCAATCCCATCGGCCAAAGTTTATCGCTTAAATTCCGTGAACGTGACAAACAGGAATTCACAGTGAGTGCTGTTTTTGAGCGGCCCAACGGGTCAAGTTTGTATCCCACCGTGCTGCTATCAATGGATTCTTTTAATGATTTGAGTCCTGACAAAACCAACGACTGAGCCTATCAGGTAGATGGTACCTTTATTATGCTTCGCCCCGATCACTCGGTAAATGAGTTAGTCCCTCAAATGAAGGGATATGTAGATACACAGAATGCCGCCTCACCCCAATGGTTGATCAATGAATATCAATTCCGTTCACTCAATGGACTCGGACTCAAAAGTTCCGAAATTATAAGTGCTGTTTCTCAGGGTGCACATCCATCGGGGTTGATCTCATTGGCAATTATTTCGGGTTTCTTGTTGATTCTTGCCTCGCTTAACTACATGAATGTTTCCATTGCCACCGTGGCTACGCGGCTAAAGGAAATCGGAATACGCAAAGTCATTGGCGGCCAGAAACGCGAAATCGTACATCAATTTCTTACCGAAAACTTTTTAATGTGCTCGCTCGCACTCATAATAGGATGCCTGATTGCCTACCTCTTCCTGCTGCCTGGTTTTAACTCACTTTACCCTTTGAATCTGTCTTTCGAGTTTTCTTCAGGCAATAGCATGTTCCTGTTTTTTGCAGGATTACTTTTGTTTATCGGATTACTCTCCGGAGCCTATCCAGCATTTTACATTGCTTCTTTTCAACCTATCCAAATTCTTCAAGGCAGGGAAAAATTTGGTCAAAAAAGTGCACTTAGTCGGGTATTCTTAACACTTCAGTTCATCTTCGCGTTCATGACTATTGTCGGTTCATTTGTCTTTATAGACAATAGTCTTTATTTAAAGAACAGAGATTGGGGATATCAACATGATAATCTTATTGTCGTAAGAGTACAGGAGAAAGATAAGTATCTCGCATTGCGCGACCAGCTTTCTACTAATCAAAATATAACAAACATGGCCGGAGTTGATGGCCATATCGGAAGGTCGAATAAGAGGGTGACGTTTGTACATAATGAGCAGCGAATAGAGGCTGTTGATTTTCAAGTCGGCTACAACTATTTGGAAACGATGAACATCCGCCTGAAAGAAGGCCGATCGTTTGATAAGAAGGTTCAGTCTGATGAAATTGAATCTGTAATCATCAACGAAACTTTTGCAAAGACATTAGGCTGGTCCAATCCAGTTGGACAATCCTTTGAACTTGACAGCGTGAAACGGTATGTGATCGGAGTGGTTAAAGATTTTCACTATGACGGCTTCTATAACGTATTGGGGCCGGTTGTATTTCGCATTGCCAACGAGGATGATTTTAATTTTCTTGCTATTCAAGTGCGCGCAGGCCATGTTACTGAAACAATGGAGCAGACTAAATCAATCTGGGCAGGCATTGCTCCAGACGACACGTTTGAAGGTTTTGCGCAATACGAAGTTTTTGCAGATTTCAATCGTGATAATAATGCCAACGTTCAGTTATTGATCTTCATCAGTACCATCACTGTAATATTGGCAAGCCTTGGGCTCTATGGCCTTGTTTCGTTTAATACTACCAGGAGAATGAAAGAGTATAGCATCCGAAAAGTGATGGGTGCCAACATAATCCAGATTTTCAGGTTAATGAACAAAGATTACATCGTCATACTATCAATAGCGTTTATAACTGGTGCACCTTCCGGCTTTTTCTTAATAAATTCATTGATTCAAAGTGTATATCCGGATCCACAAGAGGCGGGCCCTTTGCCTTTTCTCATTGCAGTTTTTCTCATGGTATCGGCAGTCGCCATTACGGTAGGGTCTCAACTCAAACGTGTGGCCAATGAAAGCCCAAGTGTGACGCTAAAAATTGAATAATTCGATTTGCTGGCCCGGTACAAGAAAGCAACCTTATATAACTCAGGGTAGTCTTTAAGACTAAACCATTTAATCATGAAGCTCACTTTGGTATTTTTCCTGATAAGCTGGAGTATTCACATCATGGGTCAGTCTGCCCTTGAAACGGGAAAAAAATTATATGAGGATCGAAGGTGGGTAGAAGCGAAAAAAATATTTGCTACCATTGATGACGATCAGAATGACTTTGCCGCTGCCCGCTATTACCTGGGTCGCATAACCTTTGATGAGAAAGATTTTGAAAGCGCTGCTGATTATTTTGAAGAAGCCTTAGATACCAATGATAAAATACCTGATTATCACAATTGGTATGGCAACGCACTCGGCTCTATTGCTCAGGAAGCCAATGTGCTAAGACAAGGTATCCTCGCTCCTAAAATGAAAAATGCATGGGAGAAAGCAATCTCCCTCAGCCCGAACATGCTCGAACCCCGTCAGTCATTGGTTCAATACTACCTGCAGGCCCCTGGTTTTATGGGTGGCAGCACAGATAAAGCCAAAGAAATGGCTAATCAAATCCTGAAACTTGATCCTGCCGATGGCCATCGCCAATTAGGTAACATTTATCTTAAAGAAAAGAAAACAATGGAAGCCGAAAAAGAATTTTTGGCTGCAGTAAAAATTAACCCGGAACTTATTTCAGTACTCGCCAATTTCTACGTTTCACAAAAAGAGTATGGAAAAGCTTTCAATCTTTTTGAAGAAGAGGCAAAGAAACATCCTGATAATATGACTGCCATCTACCAGATAGGTCGGTCAAGTGCCATCTCTGGGCAGAGGCTGGACCGCGGTGAAGAGTGTCTGAAAAAATACCTGGCTTACAATCCAAAATCAAATGAACCATCACATGCCGGAGCCAATATGCGGTTGGCACAGATACAGGAAAAACGAGGCCATAGAGTTGAAGCAAAGAAACTGTACGAAACTGCTCTAAGACTTGATGGCTCATTAAAAGAGGCCAAAGAAGGACTCGAACGGATGTCTAACTAACCGAATATTTTTTATCACCATCAGCTCAACCTCTTAACTTATCTAAAATCCGATTAAGTTCTTTTGCCTCAACTTTTGTGATACTCTGCAAAGTGGATTGCCAACGTTCGGACTCTTCGTCAATTTTCGAAAGAAGGTCGAGGCCTTTGTGAGTAATGAAAATGTCAACCTGCCTTCTGTTGCCTTTACAAATCTCACGTTTTACCAATCCTTTAATACGCAACTTCTCCACCAACCGTGTGGCATTGCTACTTTTGTCTATCATTCTACAGGTGATGTCTGCGAGCATCATCGCCTTAGGATGGCTTCCTCTGAGGATGCGGAGCACATTGAATTGTTCTGGAGTTATGTCAAATGTCTTTAGATGATTGGCGTTCGCATTGTAAAGCCAACTTCCTGTATACAGAATATTGACTGCCAACTTTTGAAATTCATTGTCAAACTTATCCTGCTTGATATCTTCTTCAATGGACATGGTTGCAAATGTAGTAACTATTGTTGTTGCAACAATTAACGGGAATCTACCATGGTGTTCTTAACTCCTCCGTAAAGAACATCGAGTACACTAGCCTCACTAAAAAATTTATATGGAAAAGGTAAATCAATTTTAGACACCTCGTCCAATTCCGCCATTACATCTAGTGTCAACTCAAACTTAAGGCAACCAAGCACATCTTCAAGCTGTGCTACTTTGGTAGCTCCTACTATAGGAATAACACTCTGACCTTTGTGCTGGCGAGTCCAGTTTATTGCAACTTGTGAAGGAGATACTCCAATTCGGTCGGCTACCTCAACTACTTTTTTTGCGAGCATGGTTGCTCTCTCTCCCAGGCGCACACTTGTTTCAGGTATCCGGCCTTTATCTCCTTTTAAATATTTACCAGTGAGAGCACCGCCCGCTAATGGCGCCCAGGGCGTCACTGTCATCCCAAAGGCTTTAGCCATTTGCATGAGTTCAGGCTCCACCGTTCGTTGAAACAAACTGTATTCAATCTGTAGTCCCACAAATTGATTCCACCCCCGAAGTTGTGACATGGTGTTTGCCTGACTCACCACCCAGGCCGGTGTATCGCTCACACCAATGTAGTGCACAAGTCCTCTGCTGATAAGGTCCTCCAATCCTTTCATGATTTCTTCTGTGGGTGTCCAACTGTCCCAGGCATGAACCCACAACAAATCAATATATTCGGTATTGAGTCGCTTCAGGCTTTCGTGTACACTTCGCATCATATTTTTGCGATGATTACCGGCAAAATTCAAGTCCCCTGGCCTATCGCGCAACGAATACTTAGTAGCTACGACAAAATGATCACGATCAGAGGCTACGAATTCGCCTACATATTTCTCAGATGTTCCTTCCGTATATCTATTGGCCGTGTCTAAGAAATTGCCTCCGGCATTGGCATATGTATCAAATATTTTTTTGCTGAGTTCTTTATCGGCACCCCATTTCCATTCGGTGCCAAAGCCCATGGTACCAAGACTTAGCTCTGAAACACGTAAGCCCGACTGACCAAATAATTTGTAGTTCATGAGTTGTTTAAGTTTATTGCCATGCTAATAAGTAAATATCCTACCAAAAAGTTTATCCAACTACAGAATAAATGAAATCAATTGCCATTCTCCTCTTTGATCATGTTGAAGTACTCGATTTCGCGGGACCGTTTGAAGTTTTTTCTATCTCGGGTCAAAGAAATGTAGGCGAGCCTTTTCGTGTATTTACGGTAGCTGAAAAGAAAAGTATTGCGGCAAAAAATAATCTGATTGTCCAGCCTACCTATCTGCTGGATGAGTGCCCCCCTTGTGATATTTTTTTAGTGCCGGGAGGTGGAGGCTACCATCCGGATGGCAAGCCATTTGGCACACGTTATGAAATGGATAATCCCGCGCTTCTTACATGGATTAAAGCCAGAGCTGAGAAAGCAGAACTTGTTTTGTCCGTTTGCAGTGGTGCGTTGATCCTGGCCAAAGCCGGATTACTTGAAAACAAAGAAGCAACGACTCATTTTATGGCGGTTGATTTATTAAAGTCCATTGCCCCGACCACCAAAGTATCACCCGAAAAAAGATGGGTTGATAATGGACAGGTAGTTCTTTCAGCAGGGGTTTCGGCAGGCATTGACATGGCACTCTATATAGTAGAGAAACTGCAGGGCAAAGCGGTATCAAAAGAAGCTGCACAATACATGCAGTACGCCAGTGAATAGAGGGCTTATAATAAAAAAGAGGCCGCAACTGCAGCCTCGTTGTGGGAGCTGAGGGGTTCGAACCCCCGACCCTCTGCTTGTAAGGCAGATGCTCTGAACCAGCTGAGCTAAGCTCCCTTTATTTAAGGATTGCAAAGGTAAACCAGAAATCTATTTGTCCAAAAAAAACTTTTATTCAATCGGAATTTATTCCTTGTGCAGATTAGCCTTCTTTATTGGTTTAAAATTTGTCAGTTAGCTTTGTCAAACAGGACTCCATTACTTGAAAACCCTTAAGAAAGTACTGCTCTATTTTTCCCTTACAATCGGGGTGGTAGTTATTGCCTTTACCGCCTCAGTATTTCTATTCAAGGATCGTATCATACAAGAGTTCATCCGCGAGGCCAATAAAAATCTGAATACGCCCGTCAAGATTGGAAAAATAGAAATTGCTACGTGGGCCGACTTTCCTAATCTGGCCATCGTGTTCACCGATGTTTACATTGAAGATGGGCTACCAGGCGAAAATGCCCTGCTCACAGCAAAGACCATTTCCTTCTATATCAATCCAATGGAAGTATGGAGTGGGAAGTATGCCATCCGCGGTTTGCAAGTTACTGACAGCGAAACCAATCTCAGGATTAATGCTCTCGGAAAAAACAACTATACCATTTTGAAAGAGTCGTCTGACTCGGCAAAAACAGGATCCATTCGGTTCGATCTCAAAAATGTGAAGCTAAAAAACACCAAGGTTTCTTATGAAGATAAAAAAGCAAAACAAGCTCATCTCTTTTCCAGCGAGCAATTGACAGCTTCTATTTCTATCACCGATCAACGATATGCCATTACTGGCAAGGGTGATGTTACCACGGGGCAAATCGGCATCGGAAGTAATGTATTCCTGAAAAATAAATCATTTGAGGTAATTTCAGTGCTCACCTATGATGATCAACTTAAGCAAGTCTTTATTGACTCCTCCACCATTACTGTGAAGGAATCAACTTTTAGTGTTACCGGCAATTACCTATTTCTTAAAAAGAATATCATTGACATTGCCGCTACTGGCAAAGACACCAACATCGGGACTCTGCTTTCGCTCTTACCAGAGCATCTCACCAAAAATTTGACTCAATACCAAAGTGAAGGTGATGTTTTCTTCAACCTGAAACTAAAAGGAGAGATCAGTGATAACCATAGTCCATTTATTTCGGTAAGCTTTGGCTGCCAGAATACAACATTGTTTCATCCTGATTACAACACAAAAATTGAACACGCCAACCTGGATGGTTCATTCGCCAGTGCCTCGATGACAGATTTGTCGAAAGGCGAATTATTTCTGAAGAATATTACCGGAGAACTGAACAAGCGAGCCTTTCAGGCCAACCTATCCTTGCAAAATCTGGAAGATCCGTATGTCAACTTTGATTTTAAGGGAGAACTGGACGCTGCTTCCCTCCTTAACTTTTATCCTGTTGAACAAATTAAAGACCTGGAGGGATCAATTACAGCAGATGTTTCTTTTTTAGGAAAAGTTGGCTTACTGAGAAATAAATCAACCGCGCAGCAAGTAAGGGCAGATGGCACTATTGAAATTAAAGATCTAAACTTTAAAGCAGGGAAACATAATCTTCAATTCAATCATCTCAATGGCTCCCTTCAATTTAATAACAACGACCTGGCGCTAAGCAATGTGGGAGGTCTGTTTGAAAACAGTGACTTTGTATTGAATGGTTTTTTCAAAAACAGTATAACGTTCTTACTTTTTGAAAATCAGCCCATCGGTATTGAAGCTGACCTGAAATCGAATTTTCTTGACCTTGATAAGTTATTTGAAATCGGCCTGAGAGAAAATGGGGCAAATAGTTTTGGATTTACTATTTCTCCCAACCTCCATCTCAATTTTAATTGCGATGTAAAGGCAATGAAATACAAGCGTTTCTCTCCTCAGCAGGTTAAAGGTGATTTACTGGTAAAAAATCAAATGGCTGTTTCGCGTAATATCAATCTAAAAGCAATGGGTGGTGATATTACACTTAGCGGAATCGTAGATGCAAAAAATCCGAAAGCTATTGATGTTGTCAGCGGCATAAAATTGAATGGAGTTCACGTAGATAGCGTTTTCTACATATTCGAAAATTTTCATCAAGATTTTATTGAAGCCACGCATTTGAAAGGTCAGGCCTTCGCTGACATTAGTATGGAAATGACGCTAAATGAAAAACTTAAACTCTTTCCCGAAACGCTGGTAGCCGATATCAGTGTCACTGCCAAAAATGGTGAGCTAAATAATTTTGCTCCGCTTCAAAAACTAAATAAATATCTAGATGATGAGGCGTTAAACAAACTTCGTTTCGCTGATCTTAAAAACGACATTCATGTTGAAAATAAAGTAATTTACATTCCGCAGATGGAGATTAAAACAAATGCCACCACCTTGCTTCTTAGTGGAACACACACTTTCGATCAACACATCAACTATCGCGTAAGTGCTCCGTTGCGCAATAAGAAAAAGATTGACCCTGACGAAGCCTTTGGTGCGATAGAAGAAGACGGAACAGGTAAAACCAAAATATTTTTAAAAATCACCGGCACGACAGATGACTATGAGGTAAGTCTGGATAAAGAAGCAGTAAAAAAGAAGATCGCAAGCGACTTTAAAAAAGAAGTGCAGGAACTGAAAGATGCCTTTAAGCAAAAAGGTAAAAAGAAAAAGAAAGAACTTGAGTTGTCAGAAGAAGAATTTGACTGGGACAATTGATTTTCTCAGTCTTGTTCTACTTTCCGTAGTAAATAAAGGGTGCCCAGAAATAAGGATGCTGAAATTCCTTCCCATAATCTCCTTTGATAAATTTTCTTTTTAGATCATTTACAATTTGAGAATACGGTTTTCCTTTGGCTACCTCCTTATAGAAATTACTCATAAACAACATTGTACTTGTATCGCTTACGGGCCATAACGAAACAAGTGCCGCATTTGAGCCCGCGATTAATAACGACTGCGTCAATCCTGTTACGCCCTCACCCACATACAATTTGCCAAGTGCTGTCTGGCAAGCCGATAACACTGTTAAGTCGCAATTCAAATTCAGTTTAGAAATCTCCACTGCATTTAAGAATCCGTCTTCGCCATCTTGCTCTTTTGGAAAAATACACATCGCTATTCCAGAGAGGTCGGGTATCTCTGCCACTACAAAGCCATGCGTAGCAAGATGAAGTACTTTATAATTTTTCAACTGCCCATTTACAGACATTGTCTTAAGACGGTTTTCGGTCATGTCTTTTCCAAGAAAAATATCCGCGCCCGGCAAGTTCTTGCTGATGTTCTTGACCTCTTCTGAGGTACCCACCAACGGGTTCATTGCCTTTGTTCCAAAAAGGGCTGCATAGGCTTTCCGCAGCGACTTTCCCTCCTGAATATTCATAGCAACCTCTGCCTGCAATAAATTCATATCGGCAGCGGATGAAAGTTGACTCCGCTTCTCGTCCAGATTTTCATAGGTGGCACCACCCATGGCAAGCAGTGGTTTTCTGGAATCAGAATACTTTCTTGCTTCTAACTGCTGCCACACACTTGCAGAATGGAGGTATCGAATATTGTACTTCTCCACCAAATATTTCCCATCAAATGTTTTAAGCGCTTCAAATGGAATAAAACTAAGAATGTCATTGGGAGAGACGATGAGCGTTTTGATGCCATTGAGCCGATTGTTGATTGGAGTAATAAGAAAACGCTGGTAGCGAGTGAGCAAATCGCTTAACATTTCGTCATTCATGTTTGGTTGCTCTGCAAATTTTCGTGTGAGCGTGGCCACGCGCTCAAACTCAGTGCGTGGAGCAATTGCGTCCTTGTCGTATGATCGTGCAACCTGGGTTCTTTGGTGATCGAGGTCAATCCATTCAAATCTTCGCGAAGGCTGCTCTGCTGTATTGTTTCGTTTTTGCTCCTCGGCCGACTTCTTAAAATATTTATCTCTAATGTCGCCTACAAAACGAGGATCGCTATTAAAGAATACGTGTGCATATTTCTTTGTTACTACCAACACGATAATTTCGTGACCGGAGAAAACATGATACATGATACTTGCCTCATCAGGTTTTAGCAAGCTTTGTAAATCATAAAGCAACGGAGTCTGCTCATTGTTAAGCGAAAGTCGTTCATTGAGTACGCGTGCTCTACTTCGCTCCATCGCCTCAAATGTCTTTTCAACATCACCCTTCTGAGCATAACAGGAAACTAAATATTGATTGGCACTCATCTGGCCCTGGTAATGGGCAAGTCTATCTTGCGGGTTGGTATATTGCACACCATATTTGGCCAGTAAAGCAGATTCTTCAAATAAGTTAATAGCCTGCTCCAGATCATGCTGAGAATAATACATGGCGCCAAGGTTATTCAGATACAAAGAAGCGCTGCTCCACTTGTTTTCTTTTTTTGCTTGTTCAATTTGAAAACGATAAAGACTACGACATTTTTCTTGTCCATCTCTTCCGGTACTCCAATACAATAAGGCCATGTTACTGACAATGGAAGATTTTATAGGCAGTTGGTATTCATCCGCAATCCGAAACCCCCTTTCACCGTACTTAATGCCGAGCGAAGTTGACTCAGGAGAATAAAAATCAACGGATGCCATAGCAATGGCATTTGCTGAGGCAGCAATACCGTCTATGTACTGGTGCTTTTCCGCCAGGTCAAAAGCCTGAATTGCATACTTGGTACCCTCTTGGCTTGCTTTGATACCAGCGGCATTCCGCATAAGACTGTACGCAGAGGCAAGGTTCGTAAGACCTGTTACATCCATTGTCACCACTGGCGATTTGCCGATATGTTCATTAAAATCTTCCTGATACCTCACGGCTGCTTCCTGATCTCCCTTGTCGGTATTGTAAGCGATCAATAAGTCGATCAGATAGGTGGCGAGGTAATGATTTGTTCCAAATCCATTGGCTTTCATTTTCACATAACCTTCTGTAGCTATTTCTAATGCTTCACTCGCATAACCCCAGTTATTTAGCCAACGCGCAGCATAGATAAAAGATAGCAATGCCATTTCGGGTTGTTTCTGTTGATACAATTCCGAAGTCTTCGCCCGGCATTCATTCATTAGTCCCGAAGGATTCTCCGGATACTTATTATAAATAGCAATCAGCTTTGCTGTGGTGAACGCCCTCTCTTTTACCCCAGGCCCTGCTTGTTTATACCAATTGGCCAGACTTCTGAATTCTTCCTTCTTGTTAAGAATGCCGCCCAACTCCATCATTTCGGCAATGGGAATACTAACATCTTCATCATCGGAACCAAGTTTAGTTGCCTGCAGCAATAGTTTTTTTGCTTCGTCAAGATTCCCGCGAGAAGCATTCACATAAGCCTTCGCTGTTAAGGGTGCAGACGCAGATGGATCTATCGTTAAAGCAATGTCAATGTACTTCATTGCTTCTTCGGGTCTGTTTAAGAAAAGTAATGTAGCTGCATGATTTATGTTAGCCGGAAGATTATCAGGAAAAACTTTCAAGTATCGCGATGAAGCTTCGTACGCATCATTATATTTCTTTGCGTCAAAGGAGGCAATCATCCTCTTTTCTAACTCCGCATAATAATCCTGTGCTGACAAAGAAAATGTAATGAACAGGATGCAAAAAAAAGTAACAGCCCTCATGTTCAGTAGGAATTTAAATTACATAAGTCACCATTGAAGCTGACAAGACTCTTATTAACATTTCCATTAAAGTACGTTTCCTCCACATTGAAGGTAATAGACGCCCCTTGCTGTGAAACCCTGAAGTGCAGCGTCTGATAATACTTATCATTCTCTTCCACAATTGAACCGATTGTCTTGCTTCCCAGCCTTATTCCCTTATTGTCAAATGCCTCCACACTAAACCGAAACGTTTTTTGAATGCCATGGGTGTATTGATTGCCTACAAGGAAAGTATACCCATTCTGGCAAACAGAAAGAATGGCAACTGCCCATACATTATGATCTTTGGTGGTACTGAGATCATACTCGTAAAAATTTTTTCTTACAAAAGGTAAATCGTTGACCATTTTCGCCCGGTTGATCACGGTGCTGAAATCATAAGGAAACGCGTATTTCTCAAACGTTTCATAAAATTGCTGAAAGTCGGGAGGCAACTGTTTGGTAAGAATAATATCCTTTACACTTTGATCATCATTTTTGGCCACCGTAGCCTGGCTGGCTACAATCTTTTGTTTGCCCTTGCGCGGATCGAAAACCTGAATTTCATCTACCCGTATGCTCATGTTTTGGCTTACAAACAATCCTACTAAGGGGCCGAAGAAGGATTTAATTTCGTCTTGAAATACTTGCTTGTCGTTTATCAGAAACTTATAGCTTGTCTCAGATTTAATTACAGTGAGGGTATTGTAATCGTATGGCTTTACCACGGCAGACTTTGACTCGCGAAGCACTTCATATTTCTTGCCGTTGTTGATACTTACTAAAAATCCCTGAGCATTGTTGTAACAGAAGGTGACGTATTTTTTTGCGTCTTCACTCATGCCAAAACGTATTCCCATCCAGCCTTCGCTTGATCCGTTGAAGAAAATTAAACGAGCGTGAATCCCAAAAGAATCGTCCTTGCCAGCACCAACATTGTTATAGGTGTGTACCGCTGTCGTATAGGCATGAATAACCATATGCCCATCTTCGACTTTAAAGCTGTAGTCCTTGGTGCTTTCCTCAAACCAGCGATTTCTATTGTCATCAAATCCTTCTGCCAGATACAATAGTTTCGATTGACCATAGCAGCCAAGTGAAACCAGTAGCAGAAACATTGAAATCAGCTTCTTCATAGAATTAAAACTAAACTCAAAACCAAGGCTGCCGAAGCAGCCCTGGTTCTCAAACTATAGCACTAAATCATTTATCGAAATTGACCCGGGCAAACCACAGCGAGCTTCCTTTCTTATTCTCTCCAAAGTAGGCTACCTTATTGGAGTCCTTGTACCTAAAGTAATTTGTAATTCCGCCATAGTGCACATAATTATCTCCATTTCCATATTCTGTATACTTGTCAAACGACCCGGTAGCGAGATTAATCTTTGCCATTTTGGGCACAGCCAATGGTTTCTCGATAACCAGCGCCAACTCCTTGACGGCCTTGGTACCCACTACGTCAAAATAGGTCCAGTACAACGATTTACCATCGGATGAAAATTCAAAGAACTGAGAGTCGGGAGCAGCTCCTTTAAATCTCTTATTCATTGTGTATTGAGAAATCAGATTGCCTTTTGCATCGAAGTGAAACATCAACAAATCCTGATACTCGCGGCCAATAATTTGACCCTTTCCGTTGCGCATCATACCATAACTCTGTCCGGCAAGGACAATCTCTCCTGCAGGGCTGATGACGGATTCATTGAATATTACTCTCCGTCCGTTATATGGGTCTCCTTTTTTTCCATCGGGTTGAGGTTTAAGTTTTGTTTCAAAATCTTCCATGGAAGTATTTGAGACAAAATCCATTTTCCCCTTGTCTACCTTTGCCAATTGAAAGCGTGGCCATTTCTTTTTTTCCGCCCCTGCAAATTCCATTCTGTTTTGGAAGTAGTCGTCTTGCTCGCTATTCGATGGCCCATAGAAATAAACAGCCCCGTCTGCATTCAACACAAAATCATCAATGCGCCAAATACTGTTGGGTGATGAGAAACTTATTTTATCCAGCAATTTTCCTTCATAAGAAACACGGACGTAGGTATATTCAGTAGGCGTTTTACTCCAAATCTTTGGTCCGGTGTAGTTTTTAGCTTTCGTTGGTGCAAAAATTACAATCATATCGCTCTTAGGATCATCGTCAGTGGTTGGGTATCCGTATACTGCCGCTACCGATTGAGGTGTTTCAAAGTTTACATTCACATCAGCTAATTGTGTGAGGTTGATGTCATATTTCAAAAAATGGTAGTTCATCATGTGATTAAAAGCTCCGCTCTTAGGGTTACCCTTTTCACCTGCCAACACCATCACCGTTCCGCTAGTATTATCTTCGATATGATCATGATAGAATAATTTCTTCTCATCATCGGTTTTGGCTTTAAGCTTTTCCGCTACGTTGGTTGTGACGGTATAGCCACCCATAAACCAGCTCCAATTAAAGTTGGTTACTTTTCTTTTTAGCACGAGTGTACCCATCATGTTAGGTTCCACGGCCAATCCTTCCCTCGAAAAATCTTCACCTTTGTACTTTTTGGGCCTGTACTTTGAAGGTATTTCCTTCTCCATATCAATAAGTTCTTCCGACTGATTGAGGAGGTTAAAATCGGTATCAAAAGAATAGGTAATGAACTTGGCCTGATTTTTTTTGGCTCTTACTCTGTATACAACATCGATCTGTCTTTTCTCAAGATCGCTATTAACAATGTGTATGAAGCCTTTCATGGCCTCTTTCGATACGTCATGTGTTTTTTCAATGTCAATTGTCTGGGCCGTGGCCAGCGAGGCAATGAAAACAAGGATGTAGGCTAAGTATTTCATTTTCTTGGGTTTTATTAGTTCAAAGGAACAAGGCACTCCTCTTCTTCACAATCCGTACATTTTGGTAATTTGCGCATACCTAGGGGTAGGTATGCTTCCCAGGTAAAATGCTATTCTGTGAGACCTAATGCCTCTTTCTTTGCGATGAAAATCATCATCTCTATTTTTTTTCTTATTGGCTGTTTTTTCGAAGTAACAGGTCAAAATAAAAACATTGACAGTCTTCGGATTGAGGTTGAAAAAACCGAGGGGAAAAACAAAATTCGAACCTTATTGGAATTGTGTTGGGAGTATCGGTTTATCAATGCTGACACCGCCAGAACATTTGGCATTCCTGCCGCAGCCCTGGCAAAGGAGCTGGGTGCAGAAGATTTGGAAACTGATGCACTGCATTACATAAGTGTTACCTATGAAGCACAAGGCAACTACAAAGAGGCGCTCGTTTACGAAGAACAGGCACTCGCGCTCGGAAAAAAAATAGAAGATTCGGCCAGAATTGCCAATAGCCTTAATAACCTCGGCATCATTTACGATGAGACAGGTAATGCGGAGAAATCAATAGGGTATTACCTGGAAGCCCGCAAGATTTATGAAAGCCTTAAAGATGAAAGTAAAGTCGCGATGGTGTTAACCAACATTGGCATTGTTCTCAAAGCACAAAAAGAATATGCGAATGCTGCCCGCAACTATCGCGAGGCGGTTACTATTTACAACAAGTTGGGCAATCGCTTTGGGCTCGCTTCATGCTATGCCAACCTTGGATCTGTCTATCTCTTTATTCCTAATTACGACAGCGCATTGCATTATTCCTTGCTGGCGAGCGGTGAGTTTGAGAAACAGAATATCCGTCAGTTTCTGGCTACTACCTTGAGCAACGCTGCCAAAGCGTATGAAAAACTCGGGAACATTAAGGAAGCAAAGAAATTATTTTTAAAAGCGAAAGAATTGCATTCCGAATACGGCAATAAAAAAGAACTTTCCTTTACCCTTATCCAGTTGGCCTTGCTTGAGAATAGGCTAAGCAATAACCGCGAAGCGCTCAAGCTTGCCGAAGAAGGGCTAATCATTGCTCAAAAAATCAATGCACTTCAGCAAATCATGCAAGCGCACGAGGCGCTCTCCAACATCAATGCTTCTTCCAAAAATTATCTGGCCGCCTGGCAGGAGCATCAACTTTATGTTTCGTTCAAGGATTCACTTTTTGAACAGGAGAAGACCAAACAACTGCTTTCGCTCCAGCTTAAGTATGATACCGAGAAGAAAGACAATCAAATCGTCCAACTGAGTAAGGACAATGAAATTAAGTCCGCCTCCCTTGCCCGCAACTACTTCTTCTTCGGTGGATTGATCATTGTGCTCGCTCTCACCTTCTTCTTTTGGCGCTATCGCGAAAAACAAAAACAAAAAGCCATTGCGCAAGAACAAAAAATCAGATTGCGCGATGCTCAAATCAGTGCTGTAGTTGACTCACAGGAACGCGAAAGAAAACGGTTTGCGTCCGACCTTCACGATGGTATGGGGCAACTTATCTCTACTCTTCAACTAAACATACAGTCCATTAAACAGAGCAAAGATCTGGAGAAGACCGTTGAACAAGTGGAGAACTCGGAGCAACTACTGAATGAAATACAAAGCGAAATCCGAAACATTGCCTTCAACCTGATGCCTCCTGTATTAGTAAAGGAAGGTTTGGTATCAGCTTCACGGGAATTGGTGAGAAGGTTAAATAAAACAGAAACTCTTAAAGTAACGTTGTCTGCCCATGAGTTCACTCAGCGCTTATCACAAGTGGCTGAGGTTTCTCTTTACCGAATCATTCAGGAGCTGCTTTCGAATATGATCAAACATAGCAAGGCCACAGAAATTGTCGTGTCCTTTACCAGCTTTGAAGAAGAGTTGGTACTTACCCTCGAGGATAACGGCATTGGTTACGATCTTAATGCTTTTCAAACCAGCGAACGCGGAAATGGATGGAGTACTATTCAAACCCGGATAAATCTCATTCGCGGTGAAATAGAGTTTGATACTGTTTTGGGACGAAAAAATAATACGGTAATCATTCACGTACCACTCACTCCTACACCTGAGCATCAGGCCGAGTCAGTCAAACAAAATACCTAGACATCGGTATTTTTTAGTCTGGCCGTGGTAACGTGCTTTGACACTCAATGCATGCTTCCCTGATTTGGTTTACTAAACGGTTTGGGCGTATTTTACTGCCTATGAAAAAGTACTCCATCTTACTGGTGGACGATCATCGTATTTTTTTGGAAGGACTGAAAAATCTTATCCAGGAACCTTTTCATGCTAAAGATACCGCCAACTCAGGCAGAGAGGCACTGGAGCTTATTAAGTCTTCAGAGTTTGATGTGATGATCACCGATTATGAGATGCCGGGATTCAATGGCCTTGAATTGATAAAGGCTGTGAGAATTGTTCAACCAGAAATTAAAATCATTGTTTTAAGCATGCACGATGATCCTTCTGTTGTAAAAGAACTCCTTCGGATTGGCGTTCAGGGGTACTTACTTAAAAACAATACATACAAGAACCTAACAGAGGCGCTGGAGAAAGTAGTTGAAGGGAAGCGTTTTTTAAGTGATGAGATTGCCGAACTGCTTATCAATGCGCCTGAAGAGGAAGAAAAAGGCGTGCTGACCTCGCGGGAAATTGAAATACTCAGATTAGTTGCCAAAGAATTTAACAGTCGTCAGATTGCAGAAATTCTTTTTATCAGTGAACGAACCGTAGAAACCCACCGCAAAAATATTCTTAAAAAAACCGGAGCCGGTAACCTGGTTGGCTTGATTAAATATGCTTATGCGAATAATTTGATTTAAAGCTTCTTTGCCCTTTCCCAATATTCATCCATTTCGGCCAGCGTCATCTCTCCCATCTTCTTGTTGTCTTTGGCCGACTCTGTCTCCAGGTACTGAAATCGTTTTATAAACTTTTTATTCGTTCGCTCGAGCGCCTCTTCTGGATCGATGTTAATGAAGCGTGCATAGTTAACCAGCGAAAAGAGTAGATCGCCAAATTCTGCCATCGCCCTTTCGTGATTGATGGTTTCATTCGATTCAGTATTAAACTCGCTTTTGAACTCACGCATCTCTTCCTCTACCTTTTGCCATACTTGTTCTTTCTTCTCCCAATCAAACCCCACGCCCCGCGCCTTGTCTTGTACTCGAATTGCCTTTACAAGAGCAGGTAGTGATTTGGGCACACCCTCCAGCACTGATTTATTTCCCGTTCTCAACTTTATCTTCTCCCAATTTTCTTTCACTGTCTTTTCATCATCGGCTACTACATCGCCATATACATGAGGATGGCGTTCGATCAGCTTATCACAAATCGAATTAAGGACATCGGCCATGTCAAAAACCTTTTGCTCAGAAGCAATGCGGGCATAAAAAGCATTGTGCAGCATCAAGTCACCCAGTTCCTTTTTTACTTCAGTCAGATTGCCCTCAAGGATTGCGTCCGAAAGCTCATAAGTTTCTTCAATGGTAAGGTGGCGCAGGGTTTCCAGCGTTTGCTTTTTGTCCCAGGGGCAGTTCTCACGCAATTCATCCATGACCGTGAGCAAGCGATCAAAAGCCTTAAGTTTTGCTTCACGATTTAAATCCGGGGCCGAATAAGGTTTTTTCATGTCTTAGATACCGTTTTAGAAATACATTGAACCACAAGGCAGGTTATATATTGAATCCGCGTAGGAGAGGATGATTTCATAGAATAAGAAACTTACCAAGCTTATTATGTGTTGACGTATTATCTTTGCAAAAGATAGTCGCAAGGTAAAAATCAATACGATAAATAGTAGAAATCCATGACAGTCTTCTTACTCTCGCTCGCAGTTTTCGGTCTTTTCTTCGCCTTAATGTCCGTTCGATTATTATTTATTAAGAATGGTGAATTCAGAGGCACGTGCGCTACCCAAAGTCCATTCCTTGCGAAAGAAGGAATTACCTGTGGTTACTGCGGGAAAGTAGTTGGAGCCGGTGAAGCCTGTGGCGATCCGGATAAAGCAAAATCGGATTCTTTTCCTGTGATAAATAAGTCCTCAAGTTAAGGTGTAGGACACCTCAAAATGGTTAATTAACTTCGCGGTCACATTTTTATCAATTTTCTACGTGACCTTAATTAAATCTATTTCCGGCATTCGCGGTACTATTGGTGGCGCACCCGGTGATGCCCTCACTCCTGTTGATGTTGTAAAGTTTGCCGCAGCCTTCGGCACATGGATCAAATCCCGCAAAGGGAAAAAAGTAGTCATCGGTCGGGATGCCCGTTTGTCAGGTGAAATGGTGAGCTCTCTGGTAAGCTCAACACTACAGGGACTTGGTTTGAACGTTATCGATCTTGGCTTATCTACTACACCCACCGTTGAGATCGCTGTCACTCTTGAAAAAGCTGGCGGAGGAATCATCCTGACAGCAAGTCATAATCCTATCCAATGGAACGCACTGAAATTACTCAACGATCGAGGCGAATTTATTTCGGCATCGGATGGCGCATTGGTTTTAAAAATTGCCGAAGAGGAACGATTTGATTTTGCCAATGTAGAGAAGCTTGGCACTTATGAGAAGAACGATAGCTACATTCAGAAGCATATTGAACTTATTAAGAAATATAAATTAGTTGACACCAAAGCCATCAAAAAAGCAAAATTCAAGATCGCTATTGATGCAGTAAACTCTACCGGAGGCATTGCCATTCCTCAATTGCTTGAAGCACTCGGTGTCAAGAAAATAAAAAAAATCTATTGCGAGCCTACCGGAAGATTTCCTCATAACCCGGAGCCACTGCCGGAACATATAAAGGAAATAAGCAAGGCCGTTAAAAAAGGAGGTTACGATTTGGGCATTGTTGTAGATCCAGATGTAGATCGCCTGGCACTGATTCAGGAAGATGGTAATCCATTTGGAGAGGAGTACACGTTAGTAGCTGTTGCTGATTATATTCTGAGTAAGAAAAAAGGAAATACTGTTTCCAATCTTTCTTCAACGCGCGCGCTTCGCGATATCACCGAAAAGGCAGGTGGAAAATATACTGCTGCTTCGGTTGGCGAAGTGAATGTGGTGACTACCATGAAAGAAACTAAAGCAGTGATTGGCGGTGAGGGCAATGGAGGAATTATTGTTCCTGATTTTCATTATGGCAGAGATGCGATGATTGGAATTGCGCTGTTCCTGACACATTTAGCAAAATCAAAACTCAGAGCCTCTCAGCTGCGCCTGCAATATCCTTCTTATTTTATTTCTAAAAATAAAATCGAATTGACTCCGCAAATTAATGTGGACAAAGTATTGGAAGCTGTACAAGAGAAATATAAAAATGAGAAGATAAACACAGCCGATGGCGTAAAAATAGATTTTGAGAAGAAGAGAGAGTGGGTGCATTTGCGCAAGTCCAACACGGAGCCGATCATTCGTATTTATGCAGAGTCGCAATCGGAGCAGAAAGCTGATGAACTGGCCTCTGCTATTATTAATGACATCAACGAGATAATCAAAAATTGAAAATTGTTAGTTGTATTCCACTAATTAAATCAGCATGAGAGTTTACCTTGATAATGCCGCCACTACTCCCCTCGACCCGGAAGTTTTTGAAGCTATGAAACCCTACCTGATGGAGGATTTTGGAAATCCTTCCTCTACTCATGCTCATGGGCGAAAAGTAAGAGCAGCGATAGAATCGGCAAGAAAAAAAGTTGCTGAGCTTATCAACTGCACTCCAGGCGAAATTATTTTTACTTCAGGAGGCACAGAAGCTGACAACGCGTTAATCATTAGTGGCATTCAAACGAATTCTATCAAGCATGCCATTTCAACACCTATCGAACACCATGCTGTAACACACACACTCGAGCTGTTAGAAAAACAAGGCGTGATCAAGCTTCACTTTGTACAGCTCGATGAAAAAGGTCATGTCAATCTGAATCATCTGGAAGATTTGTTAAAGGAATTCCCCGGATCACTGGTTTCATTAATGCATGCCAATAATGAAATCGGCAACTTGTTAGACATTAAACGTGTAGGTGAACTGACCGAACATTATAAGTCCTTCTTTCATTCTGATACAGTACAAACGATGGGGCATTATAAACATGACATGAAAGCGCTGCGGGTATGCGGTATGACGGCTGCTGCCCATAAATTTCATGGACCTAAGGGTGTTGGATTTATGTATATCCGGAAGGATAGAAAAATAGCGCAGTTCATTCATGGTGGTGCGCAGGAAAGAAACATGCGGGGAGGTACAGAAAACACCTACGGAATAATTGGATTGTCAAAAGCCCTCGAAGTCGCTTATCGCGAAATGGCCGAACATGAGACACACATCAAAAGCCTAAAGTCGCGTATGATTGCAAAACTGAAAGAAAGTATTCCTGGTGTTACATTCAATGGAGACTCTGCCAATCTTGATAGAAGTTTGTACACAGTACTTAATGTTAGCTTGCCTGAGTCAGAAGAGAATGAAATGGTTCTCTTCAACCTTGACATTCAAGGCATCTCCGCTTCAGGCGGCAGCGCGTGCTCGAGTGGCGCCAGCACAGGATCACATGTATTGGGGGCACTATACCCAGAGTCGAAGCGAGGCGCGGTTCGTTTCTCATTCAGTAAATACAACACGCCTGCCGAAATCGATTTTGTAGTGGACAAATTAAGTGAAGTAGTAGGCATCAAAATGACAAAAGCCTAGGCAACTGTATTTAATGTGAAGCTCTCGCTGCTCGTCCCAAATTTTTTATCGCGTTGATATCTTCAAATACTTTGTAGTAGGCGTTGACAGCCGGGGCACCGCCTAAATGCACATACAAGACTTTTGATTTTTTGTCGATTACACCTTTCCTACAAAGGTCAATAAGGCCTGCAATTGACTTGCCCTCATACACCGGATCGGTAATCATTGCTTCAAGCTCAGCGGCCATTCGAATACCCTCGATCGTTTGCTCATTAGGAATTCCATAGGCCGGATGACTGTAATCCGGATTGATGATGATGTCATTCACATTGAGTTCTTTCGCCTTACCGCCATTATCATTGATGACCTTAATCGTTTGCTGACAAATATTGGTCACCGCGCTCCGGGTCATTGCGGCATTATCTGCGGTATCTATGCCTATTATGGTGCGTGGCTTCGATTGATTTGCAAATCCAACAACCATTCCTGCCTGAGTTGACCCGGTACAGGTTGCTGTGATGACCGTATCAAAGAATTGACTGATTTGATTTTCCTGTTCAACCAGTTCGTCAGCGAAATGCGCATAGCCAAGTCCACCCAATCGGTGATTGGATGCTCCAGCTGGAATAGCATAAGGTTTCCCTCCTTGCATTCTCACTTCTTCCATTGCCTTTTCCCATGTGTCCTTTTCAGAAGTAGAGTAACCATAACCCGCCATGATCGGGTTGCCGCCCATCATTCTTGTAAGTAATATGTTGCCTACCTTATCATAAACAGGATCGTCCCACTCAGCCCATGTCTCCTGTACGGTATAGCATTTCATCCCCAAAACAGCCGCCACGGCAGTTACCTGTCTTGTATGATTGGACTGCACGCCACCGATAGAAACAAGGGTATCGCATCCTTGCTTAATGGCATCTGCTGCCAGCCATTCTAGTTTGCGCACTTTATTGCCACCAAACGCCAAACCACTCGAAACATCGTCTCTCTTGGCCCAAATTTCAATACCAAGCTCCTTCGAAAGGCGGTTTAGTCTGCTTAAAGGAGAAGGAAAAAATCCTAAACTGACACGCGGAAAATAGTTTGGCAGGTTCAACATACTATAAATCTAAAAAGATTTTACTAGCTCGCTGCAAACTGTCGACTTCCAAATCGTTTGATAATTTCTTTCTCCAGTTCATCGCGATGGTCAGGGTGCGCAATTTTCATTAACGCAAGGGCACGCTGGTGAAGATTTTTTCCATACAAGTAAGCAACACCGTATTCAGTAATCACATAATGAACATGCGCTCGTGTTGACACTACGCCAGCACCTTGTTTGAGGAATGGAACAATTTTAGACTCTCCTTTTTTGGTTGCCGAGGAAAGAGCAATGATAGGCTTGCCTCCATCCGAGAGAGAGGCTCCCCGTATAAAATCCATTTGCCCACCCACACCAGAAAATTGATAAGTACCAATGGAGTCCGCACACACCTGACCGGTAAGATCAATCTCAATAGCACTATTAATTGCAACTACTTTAGGGTTGGCCCTGATCACGCGCGTATCATTCACATAATCTGCTTCCAGAAAAGCAAAACCCGGATTATCGTCAATGAAGTGGTAGAGCTTATCGGTACCAATTGCAAAGGCAGAAACTACTTTACCACGATGCTTCTTTTTATAGGCATTGGTAATCACTCCACTCTTTACCAGGTCAATGACTCCGTCAGAAAACATTTCTGTATGTATACCGATGTCTTTACAATGGGTAAGTGATCTTAGCACGGCATCGGGTATGGTGCCAATACCCATCTGTAAGGTAGATCGGTCTTCAATTAATTCAGCAACCAATTTGCCAATAGCCTGATCAGCTTCCGAAATTCTTTCGCTATACTTCACTTGCGGCAAAAGATCATTCGTCTCAACCATCGCATGAAACTGGCTTACATGAACGAAGCCATCTCCCAGGGTGCGAGGCATGTTAGGGTTGACCTGAGCTATAATTTTTTTAGCATGCTTCACGGCCGACTTGGCCACATCAACAGACGTTCCTAAAGAACAAAAACCATGTTTATCAGGAAGTGAAACGTGAACCAACGCCACATCAATCGGCAAAATTCCTTTTTCAAAAAGTTTTGAGATTTCACTCAAGAAAATAGGCACGTATTCGCCATTATCACTATTCACGCAGGCGCGAATGTTATCCGATACAAAAAGTGAATTGAAATAGAATTGATCTGCAAATTCAGGTTTAGCAATATCAAGCTGGCCCAACGTACTCACGGCAATCAATTCTACATTCTTCAAATGTTCAGACTGCGTTGCCAGTGTTTTAAGTAAAAATGTTGGGGTTGCAGCGCTTCCGTGAATAAAAACACGGTCGCCCGATTTAATTAATCGTAAGGCCTCCCGGGCCGAAGTATACTGATTCATCATTTAAAAATTTCAGTCCGAAAGGTATAATGCCTTTCCTTGTTTTATACTGATTTTAATCAGGTATTTTGGTTAATTTTATTCGCATGGCATCTCCTTCGTTTGTTTCCTTCATCGGCTCAGGAAATCTAGCCTGGCATCTCGCGCCCGCACTTGACAATGCCGGATTTGTCGTCAAAGAAGTTTATAGTCAAAATCCAAAGCATGCCGAGGCGCTGACCGAGCGATTGTACCAGGCGGAAGTTAAGGCCTCGCTTGACTTTTCAACCAGTGCTTCAGGTTTGTTTATTATTGCCGTCCATGATGATGCTATCGAATCCATTGCTCAGGAAATCATATTGCCTGACGATGCCGTACTTGTGCATACTTCCGGCAGCCAGCCTCTTCAGGCTTTGCGATTCGCTGCTACGGCCAATACGGGAGTTTTTTATCCCCTTCAGACTTTCAGCAAATCAAAAAAAGTAAACTTCGAAGACATCCCTCTTTTTATCGAAAGCAATACAAGTGAAGCAGAAATTGCTTTGACGGCAGTTGCTAAGGCGATTAGTCATCGTGTAAAAAAAATTGGTTCCGAGGAGAGAAAAGCTCTTCATATCTCGGCCGTTTTCGCTTCCAATTTTACGAATCACATGCTCACCATTTCGCAGGAAATACTGCAACAGAATAGCCTCTCATTTGAGTTACTGAAACCACTTATTGAGGAAACCATTGCCAAAGCACTCTCTATTGGACCACAGCATGCCCAAACGGGCCCGGCCATGAGAGGCGACCTGAAAGTACTTGATAAGCACATGGAGTTTTTACATGACGATGAGGATTTGAATGAAATTTATAAAACAATAAGTCAACATATTCTTAATCATTATCAGCCCGATTAAAATCCGGAACGCGACATGTTCTCGTAGTTTATGGTTATGGAAGAGATAAGACGAATTTACAATCCCGTACAGAAAGACCACGTCACCTTTCTAAAAACAGCAAAGGAAACAAAAGGTCAGTGTACGCTGGTAGAAGTTGAACTTGCTCCACACGGAGGAGTTGGTTTGCATTATCATAAAACCTACTCTGAAAAATTTGATTGCGAAGAGGGTGAATTAAAAGTGCAGGCCGGAAAGGCAGTTCACACGCTGCTGGCTGGCCAGTCCGTCACCGCCATGCCAAATGTCAATCACCGATTCTTCAACGCCTCGGACAAAATATGTAGGTTCCGAGTAGAATTGAACCCTGCCAGTGAAGGATTTGAACAGTCTTTGCAAATCGGTTACGGATTAGCGAGAGACGGGCAAACCAATAGTAAAGGGTTTCCTAAAAATAGATTGGCCCTTGCCTGGCTTTTTGAAATAAGCGAAAGCAATCTTCCCGGTTGGATGAGTGTTTTTGAATTTATCTTGCGAAGGCAGGCGAAGAGAGCCAAAGCTATTGGTCTTGATCAGGAGTTGATTCGAAAATATGTCAGATTCTAAATTAAACACAACGCATATGAAATGGATTGCTATTTTTCTTCTTTGCCTCTTTAGTTCGCTGGCTATCGCACAGAGCAAATCACGCGAGTCGCTTGATCCAACTGTTTCTGAAATCTGGGATCTTAAACCTGTTAAAGTCACTCCCGGAAAAAATAATAATGAACCTCCTTCCGATGCGATTGTTCTTTTTGATGGCAAAGAACTTGGGCAATGGTCAACTGCTGATGGCGCTCCTGCTAAATGGGAGGTGAAAGATGGAGCTATCACCGTTGTAAAAGGCACAGGCGATATTAAATCCAAACGAACCTTTGGCGATATTCAATTGCATATTGAATGGAGAAGCCCCGCTGTCATTGAAGGAGAGGGTCAAGGTCGTGGTAATAGTGGAATTTTCTTTCAGGAGCGCTATGAGTTGCAGGTTCTGGACAGTTATGAAAGCGTTACTTATTCTAATGGTCAGGCCGGTTCAATCTATAAGCAGAGCATCCCTCTGGTAAATGCTGCGCGAAAGCCAGGCGAATGGCAATCTTACGATGCAATCTTCGTTGCTCCGCGCTTTAGTGAAAACGGGCGAGTGATTGCACCTGCCCGTATTACGGTTTTGCATAATGGAGTTCTTATTCAAAACAATGTTGAGATTTGGGGACCTACCGAGTATAAGGGATTACCGGTTTATCAGTCTCATGCCAAAGCTTCGCTAAAATTGCAGGATCATGGCAACCCGGTCAGCTATAGAAATATCTGGGTTAGGGAATTGTAAGCAATCTTTACTGATTGAGACAATAAAAAAGTCAGGCCGAATGGGCCTGACTTTTTTATTTAAGCGAAATGAATGATTAGTTGACTTCGGCAGAAACCTCGCCTTTGATAGACAACTGAATAAATCCAGGATCTATATTGGCTGTTACTGTAACGGTCTTATTAAAAGCACCGGCTGACGCAGCATTAAAAGTAGCTTTGATAAAACCTTCCTGACCTGGAGGAATAGGAGCCTTTGACCAATCAGGCGTAGTGCAGCCGCAAGAGGCCTGAACATTCGTAATTACCAAAGGCACCTTGCCCTTATTGCTGAACTTAAACTCGTGCGTTACCGGTACGCCTTGTTTGATTTTACCAAAATCATGGCTCTGGCTATCCCAGGCAAAAACTGCCATATCTGATTTCACAGCCTCTTTGGCTGCTTCTGCGGTTACTTGCTGGCTGTAGCCGATCGTTCCAATTGCTACAAAAACCAGTAGAAAGAGTAATTTTTTCATCTTCTTTTGAATTTTAGGTTAAACTTAGGTTGTTCACTCGAACAGTACAAACATCGCCATCAAAAACATGCCAGTCTGTTAACAAAGGCCCAATAAATGTTAAAGACTTGTTAATCCACCAGAACGTATTTTTAATACTTAGTACCTTTGAAAGGTGAGTCGTACTACTCTTAGAATTGTCATTATTCTGGCCACCCTGAGCATTGTGGGCATCACCATGACCCAAATCTATTGGGTAAGGCGCGCTTTTGATCTCCGGGAGAATCAATTTAACCACGATGTGAATGCAGCCCTCAGTAGTGTGGCCCGGCAAATTTTTCAAATCAACAAGACTCCCTCTCCTTCCAATACGCCCGTTGAGCAGATTTCTACCAATTACTTTGTAGTCAATATTAGTGGGCCTATAGACGCAGGACTGCTTGAATTTCTTTTGATAACCGAATTCGAGAAGAGCAACGTTACAGCAGGTTTTGAGTATGGAATTTATGACTGCATTGACAAATGCATGGTGGGTGGAAATTCTATTTCTCCAAAGAAAGTAAAGATGCAAGCACATGCTTCCACGTTGCCAGCCATGAATAACGATGGCTATTATTTCGGTGTCCAGTTTCCGGGGCTCAAAGCCAACCTGATTAGTCAAATGGGTATTTGGGGATTTTCTTCGGCTGTGATGTTGATTGTTATTTTCTTTTTTGTGTACACCTTGTTTGTCATCCTTCGTCAGAAACGACTTTCTGAAATACAGAAGGATTTTATCAATAACATGACACATGAATTCAAGACACCCATCTCAACGATTGCCATTTCTTCTGAGGTGTTGAGAGATCCAGGTATTGTTCATACGCCAGAACGTCTGCTTAACTATGCCACGATTATTCAAAATGAAAATAACAGGCTCAAGCAGCAAGTGGAGCGGGTGCTTCAGATGGCACGCTTTGAGAAAGAAGACATTGGGCTTAAAAAAGAAATCCTTAACGTTCACGACTTAATTCGTGAAGCCACAAAAAATAGTTCACTGTCTCTGGAGGAAAAGAACGGGAAAATCCAACTACAACTTGATGCCACTTCCTGTATGGCTATGTTAGATCGCCTTCATTTTACGAACGTGTTTTATAATTTACTTGACAATGCAATTAAGTACACCAGCAAAGCTCCCGAAATTTGCATCGTAACAAAAAATACTAATTCCACTTTGCTTATAGAGATCAAAGACAATGGTGTGGGTATTAGTGAAGAAAATCAAAAGAAAATATTCCATCGTTTTTACCGTGTTCCCACCGGCAACCTTCACGACATCAAAGGATTTGGTCTGGGATTAAATTATGTAAAGTCGATTGTTGAAGCACACAAAGGAAAAATCTCCGTAATAAGCGAGCCGGGGAAAGGCAGCACATTCAAAATTTCCATACCCGTTGTATGAGCGTTAAAATTTTATTAGTTGAAGATGATCCCAGTTTAGGGTTTGTCGTAAAAGACAATCTTAGTCATAAGGGTTATGAGCTTACGCTTTGCGCGAATGGCGAGGAAGGTCAAGCCGCATTTGAGAATGGTAATTTTGATCTCTGCGTTTTGGATGTGATGATGCCAAAAAAAGATGGATTCAGTTTGGCTAAATCGATTCGGGAGAAAAATGCTCATGTTCCTATCTTATTTATCACAGCCAAATCAATGCTCGAGGATAAAATTGCCGGCTTCCACTCGGGAGGTGATGATTATATTGTCAAACCTTTCAGCATTGAGGAATTATGCTTACGCATTGAGGTTTTTCTTCGCAGGTCAATGACCAGAAATACAAAGTCTGAATCAGTTTTCCCTCTGGGCAATTTTCAATTTGATTGTGCTAACTTAATCTTACAGCATTCTACCGGCAGCAAGACGCTTACGCAAAAAGAAGCTGACGTGCTAAAGTTGTTATGCGAAAATAAAGATCGCGTCCTCAAGCGTGAAGAAATTCTTAAGGCTGTCTGGGGTGATGATGACTATTTTATGGGCAGGAGTCTGGATGTTTTTATTTCGAAACTCCGAAAATACCTGAAAGAAGACCCTGATGTCGAAATTGTGAATTATCATGGTGTGGGCTTTCGTCTCGAGGTCCCTGTGGCTAAAGCGTAAGCACCTATTCCGTTACTGGTTTAACTGGCCGTGAGCCCGGCTCCCTTTTGCTTCCGGCATAGAGTTCATACTCCAGCAGTCGGCAATCCAACTTCGCGGTGTAAAATTCAATTCTACGACTTGCTTTCAATCCAATTTTTTTTGCAAGATCTAAATTGCCGGTAAAAATATAACCTGTATACCCCTTGCACTTCTTCTTCATAAAATCTCCTATTCGGGCGTACGTACCTTCGAGTTCGCTTACCTCGCCAAGCCGTTCTCCATATTCAGGGTTGAAGTAAATTACTCCCGGGGACTCGGGAATACTGGTTGCTTCAAAATCACATACAGCAAACTGAATGAGCTTTTCCACACCTGCGAGGCCAGCGTTTACTTTTGAAATTTCAATCGCATCTTCACTTATGTCTGTTGCAATAATGGTAAGGCCTGCTACTTCTTTAATCTGATCATCGAGTTTGCGGTACTCTGTATCATAAATTTCTTCAGCGTAATTTTTCAGATGCATAAATGCATAATTGTGCCGAAGCAGTCCCGGGCTTCTGTTTGTAGCAATTAATGCTGCTTCAATTGCCACCGTTGCTGATCCACACATTGGATTAACAAAGGGCGACTTTTTATCCCACTTCGTAGCCATGACTGTTCCCGCAGCCAGCGCCTCCAGCATCGGTGCCTTACCAGGTATCTTTCGATAACCGTGTTTGGCCAGGGTTTCACCCGATGTGTCAATAAATATTTCCGCACTCTCCTCTTTCCAGAATAAATGAAGGACGGTATTATTTAACTCAGGGCCAGAGTTGGGTCTCTTACCTGTCTTCTGCCGGATTCGATCAACAACCGCATCCTTCACCTTCGCATTGACAAATAAATTATTGTTGACGGTAAAATGATCAACGGTGCTCGTAACAGACAGATAGCCATCTTCCGGGATAATTTCTTCCCAGTTCATTTTAACTAAAGTAGAATAAACATCTTCAGGGCTATTGGCAAAAAAATCTTTGAGTGAGTATAGTATTTGACTGGCACAGCGCAAATTCAGATTCAACCGAATGCAATCATTCACGGTCCCCCTTAGCTCCACACCAGTAGAAAATGCCCGCTCTGGGGTAAAGCCCAGGTCAATCACCTCCCGCTGAAGATAAGGAGACAATCGCTTGTTGCAGGTAATGATTATACGACTTGCGGTAGTAAATACGTTCATCGGTGGTTAGTAAAAATCAAAGGTAGGCACTTTTGATTTCATCCCAGAACTTCGCGAAGCACCTGCACGGACTTTACTTCACCAAAATTCTCAATGTGTTGTTTATAGAATTGGAGAATGACGCTAAGCAGTGACCTGCGTTGATTGTTATTCATTGGAATTTGCTCTGAAAAATCTGTAGTCAGCAAACTTTTTAAAACCACTTCTTCTTCAGCGTCTATCAATCTTCCAACCAAAATCTCATCTACACTATGCGGGCCAAACCCCAAAAATCGACTGAGCTTTATTAGAAATACTAAGTGGAAGTTTTCATAACCTTGATTAAGTCGATCCAAAACTTCCAAAGAATCAAAAAGGAAGCTGCAGATTTCTGCAGCGTGACTTTGTTCGCGAATAGATTTGTTCAGCACCTCGTTGAGGAATAGGGCCAATGTAGATTTCCGTACGTCAGTGTGCAAGGTGGCAAAGGGGTGAGCACATTGAATCTCCTTTATCCGGGCAATGGCGACATTTTCCTTATGATAGACTACGAGGTTGAGCAGCGTCAATGGCTGGTACAAAGCAATTTGACTTTTGGCAGACTTTGTTCTAACAGCGTTTACAATGTAAGTCTGTAATCCAAAAAGCTCGGTAAATATATTGACGATAATGGAGGTGTCTCCATATTTTGTAAATCGAAAAACAATACCTCGGGTTTTATAAAGCATACTCCAGATTCCAGTTGCGATTGGTAATTAATGCCTGCGAATCTATTCTTGCGTATTCCTTACTTTCATTCCCTCTACAAACGACCTCCTGCTGCGAGCTTCATACTGATCTTTTTCTCCCAGCATTACCTGTGAGCTGTCCGCTGTAAGTCGAAAAGAGAAAGAGGCTAGTTCTCCACTCTCAGCACAAATGGCATGAACCTTAGTGACAAATTCTGCTACTGCCAGCAGCTGTGGCATAGGACCAAATGGCTTACCCTCGTAATCCATGTCCAGCCCCGCTACGATCACGCGTTTACCACTGTTGGCCAGCGTATTGCAAACATCAACAATGGCTTCGTCAAAAAATTGAGCTTCGTCAATGCCTACGACATCGCAGTCACCAGCAAGAAGTAAAATATCACTGGCAAAATTAATCGGGGTAGAACGTATGGCCCGTTCACTATGCGATACGATACGTTCCTCGTGATACCGCTTGTCAATCGATGGTTTGAATATTTCTACTTTTTGTTTTGCGATTAATGCCCGATTGAGTCTTCGGATAAGCTCTTCTGTTTTGCCTGAAAACATACAACCGCTGATCACTTCAATCCAGCCAGACTTTCCGGCCTTATCATTTCTACCAAGATGAGGTTCAATAAACATAGTGCAAGTTACAAGTCTGGATTACATCGTTACCTATTCACTGTACTTCATGTGAGGAAATTTGTTTTCGTCCGGAATGCGCACAACGATATCTCCCGATACCAGCGTTTGACAAGCAAGCCGCTCATTTTCACCAAGGGTTTGCTGGCGCCTATATTTCATTTCGGCCTCGGTGACGGCACTCAGGTTTTCGTTCCCCGCCACAATCATCATCTTGCAGGTTGTACATCGCCCTTTTCCGCCACAGGCATGCATCCAATCTACAAAATGATGATGCGCCTGCCACAATACCGATTGGGAGAGATCGTTTACTAAAAGCTCTTTTTTACCGAGGTTTTCTATTACTATCTTTACCATCGTCCTCCAACTTAAGGGAAGGGCCCGCGTTTTACAAGTATGGATGAAAAAATCAATCTAAAAGCAGTAGACCTCTATAGCGAAGCCTGCGCAGCGAAGATTGCAGCCAGCTTTTTCGTCAAAAAGGAGAAAATCTCCGGACCTGAAATTATCGGTCTTTGCGAGGTAAAGCAGGTTAATCTTTTCGTCATACGCGAGTTGTTAAAAGCCTGGAAAGTAGAAAGTCAGAAGCTGAAGAGTCCCTATTTTGATTACCAGGCAAAAGAAGTAACAGAAGCTCTTGCCCTTTTTCAAAATACGTTATCGAATCACATTCTCATTTCAAAAAATGATTTTCTTCCATTGCTGGTGAAAGCCATAAGCGAGACAATCTACCTCGTGTTGGATCCCTATGATTTCTACTCCGACATATTAACGACAAGCGGATCTGCACAAATTCACGTAGAAGAATTGAAAAGTGACATTAAATACCTCAGGATAAACAAACCTCCACTCGAACGATTGGTTCATAAACTTGAAGAGAAGAAATTGCGGACCATTTCCGGCAATGAAGCTTTTGCCTTGCTTGATAGCATTCTGGAGGAAGTAAATTTTACGCCCGAAGAAGTTGAGCTTTACTTACCCCACTTTTCGAAAGTACATCCGTTGGATTTAGAAAAACTTTATGATCGCAAGGAGGTCAATCCTGTAAAACCTGTTGAAGCAAAGCCAACTCCTCCAAAAAAACAGGAGGCTATAAATGCACCGAAGTCGGTTGCAAAAGAATCAAAAACTACGCTTGCTGATAATTTTCAAAAAATCGCTAGTCTCAAAGATAGCTTGACCATCAATCAGAAATTCATGTTCACCAAGATGCTATTCAATGGGGACTTTGAAATTTTCTCCCAGGCTATTGACCGACTGGATACCCTGGACAATCTCAATCAAGCCAATGTTTACCTGGAAAAATCCTACCCTGAATGGGACAAAGAGAGTGAGGAGTACGAGGAGTTCATTGAGATGGTAGAAAAGCGCTTCGCCTGATTATCGCAAAGACTCTAAGAAAATTTAAATTCTTTGGAGCACTTCACTACGGTGAGCATCCAGTTTTAAAAACACAAACAAGAAGATTGTAAATCCCCAAAGCGAAGATCCTCCGTAACTAAAGAACGGCAAGGGAATACCGATAACCGGAAATAAGCCCACCGTCATCCCGATATTAATAGCAAAATGAAAAAAGAGGATGCTTGCCACACTATAACCCACCACACGTGCGAAACGGTTTTTCTGACGCTCTGCCAGAAATGTAATACGGAGCAACAGCGTGACGAACAAGCCTACAACAATTACACTGCCTACCCAGCCATGCTCTTCACCGATAGTACAAAAAATAAAATCTGTACTTTGTTCTGGCACAAAATCAAACTTTGTTTGAGTGCCTTTTAGAAATCCTTTTCCGGAAAACCCTCCGCTCCCTATAGCGATTTTTGACTGCGTCACATTCCATCCATACCCCAATGGGTCCGCATCGGGATTGATCAGTGCCTTCACACGATTTTGCTGGTGCGGCTTTAAGACATCTTTGATCACGTAGTCCACACTTTCAATCACACCCATTATTATCACTGCACCAATTGTTAAAAAGGCAATTCGTTTCAGTTTCTTTTTACCAAAGGCAATCAGCAAAATCAATATCACGACAATAGCTCCGTGGAGATACCACTGATTAGGAATAAGGAGCGTTAAAACAAAAATGGTAGCCGCACAGAATCCAACGATGATCAGGAACGGTGACATGCCTTCACGGAAAAAAACCAGCACGAATGCAGTAAAGACTAAGGCTGTGCCCGTGTCCTTCTGTAACAGAATAAGTGCCATGGGAATTCCAATGACAACAAACAATGTTAGCTGACTCCGAAAATTATCCATCTTAAAGCCAACGGAACCAATGTACTTTGCAATCACCAATGCTGTTGCAAACTTTGCAAACTCCGATGGTTGTCCACCAAAGGAACCTATTCCGATCCAGGCTTTATTACCTCCCACTTCTTTTCCTATGATGGGCACTAAAATCAATAGGAATAAAATAATTCCGTAAATAAGGTAGGCGAATGTTTCATAAAACCGCATGTCAATGATAACGATGCCGATGATGATAAAAATAGTTGCGATTATAAATAGAAATTGCCTTCCCGAATTAAGGGACAAATCCCACATTGTCTGCTTGACTGTATCGTCATAGACCGCTGCAAAAATATTGGCCCAGCCAAGAATGACCAGTGCCAAGAAGAGTACAATTGTAACCCAGTCTAATTTTCCTGATATATCAAGATCCCTTCTCAATGTCTATTATATTAATCTAAAAACTTCCCGTTTAACACATACTGTTCAATGTGAGGGCGCTTTGTTTGTCCAATCAAATATTTCTCAATCATCAAACTTGCGATAGATGCAGCTGCTCGTGCTCCCTGGCCTGCATCCTCTACATACACTGAAATGGCAATCTTCGGATTATCCTTTGGAGCAAATGCAATGAATACTGCATGGGCCGGATGTGGATCATTTTCCACAGTACCTGTCTTTCCACAAACAATAATGTCTTGAAGCTTCGCTCTGTATTGACCGGTACCCTCCTGTACTACTTTTTCCATAGCATCTGCGGCTATCCGGAAGTGTGCAGAGTCAATGGTAGTATAATGCCGCTCCATGTAAATCGGCAGTGGCTTTTTATCCTTTCCAATGGCTTTGATTAAATGAGGCGTATAATAGAAACCCCGGTTGGCAATGGTTGCTGCAAAATTCGCCATCTGTATAGGCACCACAAGGTTTTCACCTTCTCCAATGGCAATCGAATAGATGTTTGAGAATTTCCAAGGTCGATTGTTGTATGCGCGATCATAATAACTCGGTGTAGGAATTAATCCTCCTTTTTCATTTGGCAGATCGATTCCAAGCTGACCACCAAAACCAAAGCTCATAATATGCTTGTTCCATTCAGCCAACCCAATTCGCGTATCTTGAAAAGGATCAGTTGAAATTCCCTTGTTGAGCATCCTACGAAGCACCCCATGAAAATAAGGATTACAGGAATTAGCAATGGCCCCTCTCAAATCTTCGTTCGAATGTGGTCCATGACAATCTATAATAGAGCGATCGCATCGAATACGCGTTTCCGGTGTGATTACTCCTTCTTGCAACGCTGTCATTGCCTGCGCAATTTTAAAGATTGACCCCGGGCGGTATTGAGCCATCAGCGGCCGGTTGAACAATGGCTTGTTGGTATCATTACTTATAAGAACAAAATTAGAACTGTATTTTTTGCCGGTAAGTAAAGTAGGATCATACGATGGGCCGGAGACAAGCGATAAAATTTCTCCGGAAGAGGGCTCAATGGCAACCACGCTTCCTGCTTTTCCTTTCATTAAAAATTCTCCGTATTGCTGAAGCTCAAGATCAATCCCGGTTATTAGATCCTGACCGGGAACAGAAAGTGTATCATACTCTCCATTCTTGAAAGAACCCTTCTCAATACCTTTTACATTCCGCAGTTTAAAACGAACACCTCGTTTCCCTCGCAGCTGCTCTTCATAAAATGCCTCGATTCCACTTTGGCCTACATAGTCACCTTGTTTGTAAATCTTTGACTCATCCTTATCAAGCCGACCCTTGCTGATTTCACTCACATAACCTAATGCATTGGCAAGTGCGGAAGTTGTGTAAGCCCGCGTTGTTCGTGCCTGAATATAGAAACCTGAGAACTCGTCCAGATTGTCTTGAATCTTTGCAAAATCGTAATTCGATAACTGATCAATGAATAAGGTTGGCTTGAAGGGTGAGTACTCTTTTCGCTTCTTTAGCTCTTTGAATTTCTCTCGAAGCTCCTCACGCGACATTTCAAAAACGACACAAAACCTCGCGGAATCAAAACTCTTTATTTCTCTTGTTATAACATTTAAATCAAATTCGGGCGTATTGTACACAATCAACTTACCTTTCCGATCTGTAATCAATCCCCGAAAGGGGTACTCCACTTCCCGCAGAATTGCATTGCTATCGGCTAGCTCTGCATAGCGGCTATCTAAAACCTGGATGAAGAATAGTTTTACGATAAAGACAATCCCGACTAATACAAAAACGATCTGCAGTATCTCTTTCCGCCCTTCGTTCATATTCTTCTGCGATCAGGTACTAAATATTGAAGTAGCACAATTACGGTCATGGTGAAAATAAGGCTGGTAGTTACTTTCTGCATGGTGTACCAAAACATAGAAAACCCCGAGGCTTCAACAAAAAACAATACAAAGTGGTGGACGAACACCAACGGTAGTGAATACACTAAAAACCATTGAAGTCCATTTACTGCCAAAGTAGGCCCCGTGCCCGAATCATAACCTCCCTGCGGGGTAATTACAGAAAGCCAGTAGTTTCTCAGGTACGCAATCAATACCAAGGTGGCAGCATGTAACCCTAAACTGTCGTAAAAAATATCAATCGAAAAACCAAGAAGAAAACCAATCAGCATCAAAACAAGTTCGTTGGTTTCAATAGGAAGTAAAAGAATAAAGACAACGTAAAGGAAACAAAATGAGGTATTGAACAAGACCAAATTCTTAAGCAACATTACCTGAACAACCAGGTAAATAAAGAATGAGAAAAATTGCAGAAGACCAGATCGCGTCATTTCGGAATCCCAATAGTTATTTGTTCCAGTGAATCTTTTTCATGCTTGAGATTGCTCTTCACAATTTCAACAAAAGCAAGTTTGCTAAAGTCCTGTGCGAGCTCAATTTTAATTTTGTGAAATAACGCTTCTTCACTCAAGCTCACCTCTTTTATAATACCAATCAATACACCTTCCGGAAAGACTGCATTATATCCTGATGTTACTACTGAATCACCAACAAGAGGTTTTACATGCCTGGGGACATACCGCAAATCAACAAGTCTGGGGTCGGTACCATCCCATTGTGCAGTGCCGAAATATCCCGTTCTCTTAATTACGCTCGAAACTTGTTCATCGATATTCAAAAGAGAAATAATGACAGCATAACGCTCAGAAACCGATTTTACTTTTCCTACTGCTCCAGCAGAACTAATCACTGCCATGCCGGGCGCAATGCCTGCATTGCGTCCTTTGTCAATGGTGATAAAATTTTTAAATAGTGCAGTGGAGTTGTTGGCCACTTTTGCGCTGACATAGTCAAAGCGATTAATAATAGCAGGGTCTTTAATTTCTCTGCGCTCAAGAGAATAAAGACTTTGGTTTCTCTGCTCCAGCTTCTTGCGAAGAACTGCGTTCTCATCCGCCAGCTCACGATTAATATCCCTGAGCGAGAAATACTCCCGAACGCCCTGAGAGAACCCAATAAGATTGGCCGCAATACGGTTTGAAGAATTAAAAAATTTTGTGCTCTGATATTGATTGTTTTCAATAATCATCCACGCACATAGTAATTCTAAAATGAGGAACGTAAAGAAAGCCCTATACTGATAAAAAAAGTAAAAGAGCCTCTCCATGAAATCACGTCATCAATACAGAACGGAAATGCTTAAGGTTTTTCAGTGCTGCTCCTGTGCCCCTCACCACTGCGCGCAATGGATCATCGGCAACATGAATTGGCAGCTTGGTTTTTAGCGCCAGTCGCTTGTCCAAACCCCTTAGCAAAGCACCACCACCCGTGAGATAAATCCCTCTTTCATAAATATCCGCAGAAAGTTCTGGAGGGGAAATCTCCAATGCTTTAAGGACTGCCTCTTCTAATTTGGAAATTGACTTGTCTAATGCAAAGGCAACTTCCGAGTAGGAAATCTTAATAACCTTAGGTATCCCCGTCATCAGATCTCTTCCACGAATTTCATAATCGTCCGGACCGTCATCTAATTCGGTGAGCGCAGAACCTACTTCTATTTTAACCCGCTCTGCAGAACGCTCTCCAATTAATAAATTGTGTTGCCTGCGCATGTAATCCAAAATATCACGATTGAAGGTGTCTCCCGCAATGCGAATGGACTGGTCACAAACAATGCCAGACAATGCAATAACTGCAATATCAGTAGTTCCTCCACCGATATCCACAATCATATTGCCGATGGGCTGCTCAATATCAATACCGATACCAATGGCTGCGGCAATCGGTTCATGAATCATATAGACTTCTTTTGCATTGGCGTGTTCCGCAGAGTCGCGTACGGCACGCTTCTCTACTTCCGTAATTCCTGAAGGAATACAAATCACCATTCGCAGAGAAGGTGGAAATAAGCGTCTGCCCGTGTCAATTAGTTTTATCATGCCACGGATCATCATTTCAGCTGCATGAAAGTCGGCAATTACTCCTTCTTTGAGTGGGCGTATTGTTTTTATATTGTCGTGTGTCTTTTCATGCATTTGCATGGCTTCACGACCGATAGCCAACACCTTATTTGAGTTTTTGTCAATTGCGATAATGGAGGGCTCATCCACTACAATCTTATCCTTATGGATGATGAGTGTATTAGCAGTACCGAGATCTATGGCAATATCGCTGGTGAAGAAATCAAAAAGTCCCATTAAGTTAGTCCTCCTCTAAGTTGAATTAATTGAAGGGTTAAAATTACATAAATATTGCCGTGTATTTTATGTGCGCTCACACGAAAAAACTCACACGAGGATTTCTTTTAATGCTTGAAGTGCCTGAACCCGGTAAACACCATCGCCATTCCTTGTTTATCGCAATAGTCAATAGAGTCCTGATCCTTTATGGAGCCCCCCGGCTGGATGACGGCCTGAATTCCTTGTTCGTGCGCAATTTCAACGCAGTCGGGGAAAGGGAAAAATGCGTCAGAAGCCATGACCGCACCCTTTAAGTCAAATCCAAAACTTTTGGCTTTTTCAATGGCTTGTTTCAACGAATCAACACGGGAAGTTTGACCTACTCCGCTCGCCAATAATTGTCCTTCTACCGCCAAGACAATGGTATTTGACTTAGTGTGCTTGGCTATTTTACCGGCAAATAACAACGCATGAACTTCACTGGCTGTGGGGGCTCTCTTCGTCATTACTTTCAAATCCTCTTTGCTATCGGTCTTATTGTCCTGATCCTGCTCAATGACTCCGTTCAATAGCGATTTAAATTGCTTCTTCGACTGAATCTCACTCTTCTGCTTAAGGAGAATTCGATTTTTCTTAGATTTCAAAAGATCAAGAGCCTCTTTGGAATAATCGGGAGCAATTAGAATTTCGAAAAAGAGCTTGTTGATTTCTTCAGCCGCAGCCTGATCAATAGTTTGATTAGTGGCCAGAACACCTCCAAAGGCAGAAATTGTATCGGCCTGAAATGCCTTTAGGTAAGCACTCTTCATAGAAGGAGCGGTGGCCACGCCACAGGCATTTGTATGCTTGATGATCACGAAAGCAGTTTCTCCTTTGAATTCACCAACTAGACTTACGGCCGCATCTACGTCTACCAGGTTGTTATAAGACAATTCCTTTCCATTCAGTTGATCAAAGATCGAGTGAAGGTCTCCATAGTAAACGCCCTGCTGATGAGGATTCTCACCATAGCGAAGCACCTCTCCTTTTTGAAAGCTTGCTTTTAGACTTGGGATGCGCTGCTCATGATTGAAGTACGAGAAGATGGCAGAGTCATAATGCGAGGTAACGTCAAAAGCAAGCGCAGCAAAACGTTTCCGTTCGGCTAGTGTTGAGGTGCAGTTACCTCTCTCCAGGAGCGCCAGCACTTCTGCATATTGATCGCGGGAAGAAACAATTAACACATCTGCGAAATTTTTTGCTGCACCACGGATCAAAGAAATTCCACCAATATCAATCTTCTCAACTATCTCCTCTTCAACGCCACCTCGTTTTACTGTTTCTTCAAAAGGATAGAGGTCTACTATGACAAGATCGATGGGGGCAATATTAAATTGGCGAGCCTGGTCAACGTCACCCGAATCGTCTCTGCGAAAAAGAATACCTCCAAAAACAGAAGGATGTAATGTCTTTACTCTCCCTCCAAAAATAGAAGGGTAACCCGTTAACTGTTCTACCGGAATAACTTTGTACCCTAGCTTTTCAATGAAGTCCTGAGTACCACCTGTGCTCACAAACTCAACCCCCTGAGCGGCAAGCGTTTTTATAATAGGCTCCAGATTGTCTTTGTAAAAGACTGAGATGAGTGCCCTGGTAATTTTTTTTTGTGACATAATTAATTATTCAACGAAAGGCAAAAATGCAAAACTTGCACGCAAAGACTTTCCAACCATGTCAATTAGCCCCGTGCAAGAAATCGCGCTCCTCAAAACTCTCGGCTTCAATTGAAAAATCATCTGCATCCATGAACGCAGGAAATTTATCGCGGTAAGCTTGAAGTGAGTTTGCACTAATGGTTGTAGTGCGGGTGGCCTCAATCCCTTCTACAGAAAAGATGGTATCTCCTTTTGGGCTAATGATTGAAGATTGACCGTTGTATTCTACATTGTTGCCATCATGCCCTACCCGATTGACACCCACTACATAACTAAGATTTTCAATCGCCCGCGCCCTTAATAACGTTTCCCACGCATCAATCCTTACCTTGGGCCAGTTGGCGACATAGAGTAGCAAATCGTACGAAGCTTTTTTCAAGGACGGGTTCCAACGGTTACGGCTCCAGACAGGGAAACGAAGGTCATAACAAATCAGAGGGCAAATCCTCCACCCCTTCCAGTGACCAATTAATAAACTTTCTCCCGGAGTATAAATATGATTTTCCTCGGCCATGCGGAAGAGGTGGCGCTTATCATATGTTTTGAAATTTCCCTCTGGCTCCATCCATAGAAGGCGGTTGTAGAAACGATCGTGGACATTGGCAATAAAACTTCCCAGAATCAGTGCCCCGGTCTGATCGGCCATCTGTTTCATCCACTTGAAGGTGCGCATGTTCATCATTTCAGCCAGTTTATTGGCTTTCATGGTAAATCCCGTAGTAAACATTTCCGGCAGCACAATCACATCGGTTTGCTGGCCTATTTGCCAGATTTTTTCCTCAAACATGGCCAAATTGGCTCCAATGTCCTCCCAATGAAGATCGGATTGAATGATGGTGATTTTTAAGTCCTGCATAGTGATTGAAAAGTTCCGCAAAGAAAACAATCAAAAGCGGAATAAAGGAGGGGTTTCCTAACAAATTGTGATTAAAGCTTTTTTAATATCTGTCCTGCCTTCTCCAGTGTCTCTTCTTTCTTGGCAAAACAAAAGCGAAGAAGACGATGATCAGTTTTATCCTTGTAGAAGGCAGACACAGGAATACTGGCCAGTTTGTGCTCCTTGGTTAGCCATTCTGCCATTTCGGTGTCCGGTTTGTCAGCTACTTTTTTGTAGGATAACAACTGAAAGTAGCTTCCAAAGCAAGGAAGGGGTTCAAATGAGGAGCCCTTGATCTGATCCAAAAAGAAATCGCGTTTCTGCTGATAGAATTCTCCAAGCTGCGTATAATTCCCTGGCTCGGTCATGTACTCAGCCAATGCCAGTTGGATAGGTGTGTTAACACTGAAGGTTATAAACTGATGCGCCTTGCGAATTTCTTTGGTCAGTGGCTCTGCAGCCACGGTATACCCTATCTTCCATCCTGTGGCATGAAAGGTCTTACCAAATGAAAACACAGCCACGCTATGTGATGCCAATGTTGGGTACTTCAATACACTCTGGTGAGTTAATTTTTCAAAGATAATCCGCTCATATACTTCATCGCTCAGTATAATAATTCCATGGGCGAAGGCAATCTCTTCAAGCATCTTCAAATCTGTCTCGTGCAACACGGCACCGCTGGGGTTGTGAGGCGTATTGACCATAATCATTCTTGTCCGCGAGGTAATTTTAGCCTTCACCTCTTCCCAATCAATGGCAAACACAGGGGGATTTAAATTGATATGAACCGGTATGCCACCGTTTAATCGAATTGCAGGATCATAAGAATCATAAGCCGGATCAAATACAATGACCTCATCACCCGGACCTACCAACGCGGTGATCACGGAGAAGAGCGCCTCCGTTCCACCGTCTGTAATTGTTATTTCTGTCTCAGGATCGGTGGATCGTTGATAGGTCTTTGAAATTACCTCCGCAATAATTTTTCTTAACGCAGGCACTCCCGGGCTGGGCGCATATTGGTTATGACCCTCCCTCATATTCCGATGAATCAATTCAATCAATTTTTCTGAGACAGGAAAATCAGGAAAGCCTTGCGAGAGATTAATTGCGTTATTCTCAAGTGCCAGTTTTGACATCACTGAGAAGATAGAACTACCAACTTCGGGGAGGCGTGAAACTAATTTCAAAGAAGTTATTTTTTAAGAGGAGCTAAAATTCTGTACTCGGTCTCCACATCTCCCTTGCTGATGTTATTGAGCTTACCTTTTAGCATTCTTTTCTTTAACGGAGCCAGGTAATCGATAAATAATTTCCCTTCTATGTGATCATACTCATGCTGAATGATCCTCGCTTTCATGCCGTTGTATTCCTCTTCGTGCAGCATCCAGTTTTCGTCAACATACCGGATTCTGAGTTTCTCTTTTCTGAAAACATCTTCTCGAATATTGGGGATGCTCAGGCAACCCTCTTCAAAAGCCCACTCCTCTCCTGTTTCATCCAGCAACTGAGGGTTGATGAATGCTTTTTTGAAATCCTGCAATTCAGGTTCGTCATCGATAGTGGTGCCATCTACCACAAACAAGCGGATACTCTTCCCAATCTGTGGTGCGGCCAGCCCGATGCCCTTCGCTCCATGCATCGTTTCAAACATATCCTGAATAAGTGTCTTGACGTCAAAATTTCTATCTATCTCGGATGCCTTCTTTCGAAGCACCGGATCGCCATACATAATAATCGGGTAAACCATGTTAGCTCGTTGAGCCAGTAAAGTTAGGCACGAATTACGATTTAGAAAAAAGAGATTTATCGCCTCGTTTCCAGGTAGGATTGTAAAATAAGAGTCGCACTGATCTTATCCACATTTCCTTTCACCTGACGATCTTTCTTCTTCATTCCGCCATCAATCATGGCCTGCTGCGCCATCGCGCTGGTAAATCGTTCGTCTGCCTGAAATATGGGCTTGGCAGCAAACGTAGTTTTAAATTGATCTATAAACTTTCTTACCTGTGGCGCTATTTCTGAATCTTCGTTATTCAATCGCTTGGGCATGCCTATGACAACCTCATCCACTTGCTCTTTTTGAAAATAGCTTGTAAGGAAGGTAATTAAATTGCTGGTTTCCACTGTTTCCAAACTTGTAGCAATGATTCTCAACGGATCAGTTACGGCCAGGCCGGTTCTCTTCAATCCATAATCAATGGCGAGGATTCTTCCCATCTGGTCAGCCTGATTTGGCTAGTTGAGTTTTACTTTTTCCAAAAACGATTTTTTCACGCTGTTCTCTAAAGCCAACGCCTTAGGAAAGAGTATCTCGTTCTCAATACGGGCATGGGTCTGCAGGTTTTTTTCAAACTGCATCAACTCAGTATAAATAACCTTTATATGAAGTGGTGCATCAGCAGAGAGGTAGTAGTCATGGGTTATTTTCCGAATTCCTTCCATCTCATCGTCATGGGCCTCATGTTCTATGGCAAAACGCTGCAGCGAATTCCGCTCCATCTTATAAAAAAGTTCGGCAGCATTGTATCGCCCGCGGGAAGCTCGCTCCAATAAATGAATATAGGTAAACAGGGTGTCCTCCTCTTCATAGATGTGGTGAATAAAATCCTCCACAAAAAGAGGTAGTAACACTTTTAAATCTTTTTCTACTAAATCGTAGCTCTTATGATTGGCCTTAAAACTTTCTACCAATTTTGAAATATAAGGCAGCTTATGTTTGACGAAAAGAAAATGAGTGTGCTTGAGGTATTCAATAATCAGATCGATGGGATAGGAAACGAGGGGGAGGTCAGCCTCTTTGAAATTTTCGGTGGGTGATTCAAGTTCCTTAACCAGCTGATCAACGTGCAAGTCCTTTTCCTTACAAACCTGCTCCAGTGTGTGCTCTGAATATTCGTAAAACTTAATCCCAAAATAATAGAGGACGTAGGCCCGAATGTTATTCTGATCCACCAGTTCACCTATCCTTCTATATTTCAGACCCGTTTGCGCCATGCTAGTCTGTAAAGATAAAAATCAATCCTCAATAGCCAATTAGGAAGTAATCCTTAATATTGGCCGACTTTAAGTTGAAAGAACCATTGCCTTTCGATCAAAATAGAAACTAACTTTAAGGCCCTGAAAAGCGTTAGAGTCCTAATTACCCTAAAGAAATGAGCGAGCCGAACAACACCAACTATCAGATTAGCCTACCCCTTGTACTGTGCATCGGATTAGCAGCCGGAGTGCTGATAGGGGCGAGTTTCGGTGGAAAGTCTGTAACCGGAGAGCCCGGCTCCGATATTCAAAAGCTTCGCGAGGTGCTAAGCCTTGTAAAAAATGAATATGTTGATGAAACGAAGACAGATGGCTTGGTTGATGATGCCATACAGCACATGCTCGCTAAACTTGATCCACATTCCGCCTATATCTCCGCTGCGGATCGGGAAGCGGCCAATGAGGACCTGCGCGGCAACTATGAAGGCATAGGTATTGAATTCAATATTTTTCATGATACGCTGGTGGTGGTAGCTCCACTGAGTGGAGGGCCTTCTGAAGCGGTGGGATTGCGGTCAGGCGATAAAATTATCAAAGTGGATACGACTGTCATAGCCGGAATTCATCTATCAAATACAGATGTCATGAAACATCTAAAAGGTCCTAAGGGTACCGAGGTAAAAATTGAAGTGCTTCGCAGAAGCGTGAAAAATCCTTTGACGTTCACCATCATCCGCGATAAAATTCCTCAATATTCGGTAGATGCCTCATACATGATCGATCACGAGATTGGCTATATCAAGGTGAGTCGTTTTGCGCAAACTACGTTTGAAGAATTTCAGGAGGCGCTTACCAAGTTGAAAAAAGAGGGCATGAAAAAATTGGTGCTGGATCTTCAAGGAAATCCGGGCGGCTACATGAATCAGGCGATTGATCTTGCCGATGAATTCCTTCCTGCCAATGAAAAAATCGTTTTCACCAAAGGCAAAGACACCAAATACAATTCTGATGCACTCTCTACTAACAAGGGTCAGTTTGAAAAAGGTGACCTAATTGTGCTGGTCAACGAAGGAAGTGCTTCTGCTTCTGAGATTCTTGCCGGTGCGCTTCAGGATAATGACAGAGGCTTAATCATTGGGAGAAGATCATTTGGTAAAGGCTTGGTTCAATCGCCCTTTGACCTCACTGACGGCTCAGAACTTCGCTTAACTATTTCGAGGTATTATACCCCCAGCGGGCGCTCCATTCAAAAGCCATACATCGATGAACAGGAGTACGCAAGAGATATCGTTAAACGCTACAAGCATGGCGAATTTTTTACAGCCGACAGTGTGAAGTTCAATGACTCATTAAAGTATAAAACTACAAGTGGCCGCACGGTATATGGTGGTGGCGGCATTATGCCCGATTACTTTGTGCCATTGGACACCGTCCTTAACAGCCGTTACTTAAATGAACTTTATAACACCAATTCGCTGCCCGAGTATGTATTCAATTATTTAGGCGAGCACAGATCGGCCCTGGAAAAAGATGGATACGAAAATTTTTACAAAAGCTTTGTCGTTACTGACTCTATGTTGGATGACCTGGTGGCCATCGGCAAACAAAATAAAGTTGAACCAGATTATAAGGACCTGGCCAAGAACAAAAAAGTATTTCAGGTTCACCTAAAGGCTCAGATTGCGCGCAAGATCTGGAACAACAATGGTTTCTATCCCATCTTTAACGAGACGAACGAGATTCTTCAGCAGGCCATCAAAATGTTTGACCGCATACCGGAAATCAACCGAAGAAAAATCTAGTCAACTAACCGATACGGGCGCTTTGTTTTTCTCTGGGAGAAGCCGCAGATATTTTCCCTAACTTTACCTCGAATGGAACTGATTTATTTATTGGTAGGTGCTGCATTGGGCCTCATCATCGGATGGCTAATGGCCCGTTCAAAATTTTTAGGTGACCAGCAAGGGTCTTCCTCTCTTGTCATCATTGAGCAGGAAAAAAATAAAACACTCACACTTCAACTTACCGAGCTAAAAAAGGAAATAGAACTTGAGCGTGCAAAAGTGTTGGATCTTACCAATAGTCTGGCTTCTACTGAGGCGGATTTTAGAAACCTGGAGGAGAAAGTAGACGAGCGCAAACTGGAAATGGCCGAGTTGCAAGAACGTTTTGCCTCTCAATTTAAAAATCTTGCGAATGATATATTTGAGGAGAAGAGTAAAAAATTTACCGACCAGAACAAGTCCAATATTTTTGATCTTCTAAAGCCACTAGGCGAAAAGATTGTAGATTTTGAGAAGCGCGTAGAGGAGACACATCGCGATACTATTTCCAGAAACTCCGCCCTGCGGGAGCAATTGGAAAATCTTCAGCGACTGAACGTGCAAATGACTCAGGAAGCGGAGAATCTCACACGTGCCCTGAAAGGAGACTCGCAAGCTCAAGGCGCATGGGGCGAATTTATCCTTGAGAGCATCCTCGAAAAATCCGGACTGGAAAAAGACCGCGAGTACACCGTTCAAGAATCGTTCACCACTGCTGAAGGTAGATTAAGGCCCGATGTTATAATTAGATTGCCTGAAAATCGCCACGTAGTTATAGATTCAAAGGTAAGTTTAAAAGCCTACAATAATTTTGTCAATAGCACTACAGAGGAAGAGAAGATGATTGCGTTGAAAGCCCATTTGCTTTCAATTCGCCAGCACATGAAGGGACTGAATGAAAAGAACTATCAGAATATTTCTGATCAGGGTCTCGATTTTGTGATCATGTTTATTCCCATTGAACCCGCCTATATCTTAGCCATTCAAAGTGAAAAGCGCTTATATGAAGAAGCGTTGGAAAAGAGAATTGTATTCGTCAGCCCAACATTATTGATTCCCTCTTTGCAATTGATAAAAAACGTTTGGAAGCAAGAGTATCAGAACCGAAACGTTATAGAAATTGCGAACAAAGCAGGAGATTTATATGATAAGTTTGTGGGCTTCACCGAAGATCTTTTAAATCTTGGGCGCCAACTGGATTCTTCTAAAAAGTTTTATACGGAATCGATGAATAAGCTTGCTGCTGGTAGCGGTAATCTGGTTCGAAGAGTGGAAGAACTAAAAAAGCTGGGAGCCAAAGCAAATAAGACCATCGATCAAAAACTTCTATCGCGGTCTGAAGATCAGACCGGCTTGTTTGAATGACCACTATTAAAAAATGAAAGTTACATCCGACAATAAATTAAAGAAACTAATTGTGGTGGGCGATCGCGTATTGATTCGCCCTGCAAAGCAAACGGACAAGACTGCCAGCGGGCTTTATCTTCCGCCAGGAGTTCAGGAAAAGGAAAGAATCCAAAGTGGATTTGTCATTAAAGTAGGCCCAGGCTATCCGTTGCCTATGCCAGCCGATGAAGACGATTTGTGGAAAGGCAAAGAAGATCAAATAAAGTACTTACCGCTGCAAGCACAGGAAGGTGACCTTGCCATCTTCCTTCAAAAAGGAGCTATTGAGGTAATGTACGAGGCCGAGAAATATTTTATTGTACCTCAGGCATCCATTCTCATGCTCGAACGAGAGGAGGAACTCTGATGGCCGGGCTTTCCTTTGATGTACTGCGCAATGGCAAAAAATACCGCTTGGTCAATCATGGTGAGCAACACGATTTTGTGATTGAGTATATTATGATTGACGGAGATTTTAAAGTAAAAGACCTGCACACCATGGAGCGATACTTGCTCAAGGATCTGATAAAATATGGCAAGGGAAAAGATTTCGAACTAAGAGATTTGGAGTAAGGTCAAATCTGCAGACATCGACAATTAAACACAATGACAGTTTTTGAAATTGGTTTGCTGATTGATAACTTCGATTACAATGGATCCGATACACCAGGAGGTTATTTAAAAACCGAACAAGAAAAAACTGATGACACTTTCATTAAAAAGTTGATTCAGGTAGAAATTGATTGCCTCAATTTTATACTCTCAAATGGTCAGATTCACTCAATGTATTCAACCACTGACCAGTCTGGTGTTTCGATTTTTGAGTACCCTTCCCTAAAAGACTTTGATGCCGAGTCACTTGCGTACTTGGTAAAGAGGCTTGCAAGTACCACCAACGAACGGATGAAAGCACGGTATGGTCAAATTTTATGGAATTCTAATCAGAATGGGAAGGGAGAGTATGTTAAATCTTCAGTTGATGCTTACTTCGGAATCATAGCGCAGGAAAGTGATCACTTTTACTTCGATGTAAACAATCTTCTATACATGTCCATATCAAGCAAATACAGGACAGATGAAATCAAATCCTTTATCGTTAAAAGAATAAGAGAGACTAGTTTACCGTATAATGACTTTACTTTTTTCGTTCCGAAAGTATTGGAATTTAGAAAACAATTTACTAGGGAACAAATTCAAGAAATAATTAGCAAGAGTGAATCAATTTGGTCAGCAGCTTCTGAGATGTCCTTGTATATCTACGAATCAATTGCAACAATCGCAATTAAGCTTCTTAAAGTACAAAAGAAGGATAGTAAAATATGGTTTGCGCGACTTGCCGAATTCTACGAAAAATCAATTGGTCTAAGAACGGATGACACTAGTGGAATGATGTCGATCGAATATTGTGAAAGAGCAATATTGAATTATAAGTTGGGTGGCAGAGCCGATAAAGCTAATGAGTTGCTTAAACAACTTACAAGGCTAAAGGCAAATCTAAAATTGGACACATATAAGGTAGAGTTCTCAAGCAAGGAGCTTACACGCTTGTATAGATACCAAGAAGATAGTGCTAATAAACTTACTGATAGAGACCCCGATTACATCATGGACTATCTAGTCAATGCACCAAATATCTTTCCTGACGTTGAATTCCTCAAAAAAACCATTGAAGCAAGAGCCAAATCATTTGAAGATTTTGCCAATGTCATTCGGTATGATATCAACAAGAATCCATCTCATAAAAAAAAAGGGAATTCATTTAAGGAAGACTTAATGAGAGAATATGATCAGTATGTCCAAATTGTTGCCATTCACTTCCTGAAAGAAGTCTTTAAATCCGGTTTACAAAAACAAAAACTAACATTTAAGACAATGGTGGAAAATCTCTATGCGAATTCTTGGTTAGGCAAAAACATTCGTTACAGAAATTCCGGTGGTGATCCATACGAACATAATTGGCTAGCCATGATTGCACCTTCACTATTAGACTTTTTTGTTCATTGGCAGGCTTTGCATCAGTCAGCCAACAAATTTCAAAACTTTATTCTTTGCATAGATTCTCTCACTCTTAAATTTGAAGGCATACTGAGAGACTTTGGAAGAATCGTTGGTGCAAATACGCTGACACATGTAAAAGGTAATCTACGTGAAGCTTATATTGAAGAGCTCTTGGCAAATGAGGATATTAGAAAGCACATTAATCAAGACGATTTAATGTTGTTTAAATTTCTCTTCACTTCTTCGGGGCGTAATATCAGAAATAATGTAGCACACGCATTCTATAAATTTCATCATTACAAACCAGACATGATGATCTTGCTAATAATGGCAATCTTGAGAATATCTAAGTATCAAGTTAATCTTGACAAGATAGAACTTTAAAATTTACGATTATTTAATTGAATTGAAGAACAGATTTCTCTATGATATCGCAGCACTCATGAAGTTGGTCTTCTGTGATTACCAACGGAGGCGCCAACCTGATAATATTGCCATGAGTTGGTTTGGCCAATAATCCATTCTCCGCAAACTTGAGGCAAATATTCCAGGCAATTTGGCTTTGTGGTGAATCATTGATAACAATGGCGTTCAGCAATCCTTTGCCCCTCACTAAAGAAATCAGTTCTGTTTTCTTCATCAATGATGTCATCCGCTCGCGGAAAATGATTCCCAGCTTATAGGCGTTATCGGCTAGTTTCTCATCTTTAATCACCTGAAGCGCTTCCATGACAACCACAGATGCCAACGGATTACCTCCAAACGTAGAGCCGTGTTCACCCGGCTTGATCACCAGCATAATTTCATCATCAGCAAGCACCAGCGAAATAGGTAACACGCCTCCCGAAAGGGCTTTGCCTAAAATCAAAAGATCTGGTCTTACATTTTCATAATCACAAGCGAGCATCTTTCCTGTGCGGGCAATGCCGGTTTGAATTTCATCCATCATCAAAAGCACGTTGTGCTTGCGACAAAGCTGTTCGGCTGCTTTAAGATAACCATCAGCCGGAACGTAAACGCCTGCTTCACCTTGAATTGGCTCAATCCATAGTCCACAAACATTAGGATTAGCCAGTGCTTTTTCCAACGCACTTATATTGTTATAGTCAACAATTTCAAAACCAGGCATAAAAGGTCCAAACCCTTTTTGTGCAGATGGGTCAGTGGAAGCCGATATGATAGTAGTCGTGCGGCCGTGAAAATTTTGTTTGACCGCCACAATCACAGCCTGATTGTCGGGGATGCCTTTTTTAGTGTAACCCCACTTACGCGCAAGTTTAATGGCTGTTTCATTGGCCTCTGCACCACTATTCATGAATAGCGCTTTGTCATAGCCAAACAGTTCACACACAAATTTTTCAGCCACGCCAAGCTTATCATTGTAAAACGCCCTTGACGTAAGCGTCAGTTCTTTCGCCTGGCTGATCAATGCATTAACTATGCGCGGATGACAATGGCCCTGATTGACGGCACTATAGGCAGAGAGGAAATCGTAATAATGTTTGCCCTCCACATCCCACACGTGTACACCTTCGCCTTTGCTAAGCACCACTTCCAGCGGATGATAGTTGTGGGCTCCAAATTTTTCTTCCAGCGAAATTGCCTCCTGGCTTGATGTGATTGTCTCTACCATAAAAGTTATGTTTTCAGGCTTTTCAAACGATTACAAAGATAGCCAATCGGCCCCAAAAGACGGGTAAGTTTTATAACTTTACTTCCACTAAAAAGCGCCAAAACAATGTATTATCATCGCCTCGGACAGATACCTCCCAAACGTCATACACAATTTCGTCAACCCGATGGAAGCCTGTACAAAGAAGAGTTGGTCAGCTCAGAAGGATTTTCAGGAATCTATTCCAACCTGTATCACATCAATGCCCCCACCCGCATCAAAGAGTTGAAAGATCCTGTGAAATATGGGCCAGCCATTATAAAAGATTACGCCTTACGGCAAACGCATTTAAATACTTCGAAAGTAACAACCACCGGTGAAGATTACCTGAGTGCGCGCAAAGTGTTGTTAATGAATAGTGATTGCTCTATTTCGATCTGTTCTCCAAAGCAGCGGAAGATGGATTATTTCTATAAGAACGCTGAAGGTGATGAAGTGCTGTTCATTCATGATGGCAAAGGATCACTGATCTCTCAATTTGGAAAGTTAGAATTGCGACCAGGCGATTACGTAGTGATTCCCCGTACGGTTATTTACAAACTTGAGTTTGAAGAAGGACCCTTGCGGCTATTGATCGTTGAAGCATCGTCACCGGTTGAGACAGTAAAGCGATATCGCAATGAATTAGGTCAACTGGGTGAGCACTCTCCCTATTGCGAACGGGATATTCGGCCTCCTCATGAGTTAATCACCGACCGCAGCAAAGGAGATTTTTTGATGAAGATAAAGAAGCAAGGCTACCTTCATCAATATATCTATGACTACAGTCCTCTTGATCTTATTGGCTGGGATGGTTTTCTATGGCCTTATGCATTTTCCATTCACGAGTTTGAACCAATTACGGGAAGAATTCATCAACCGCCTCCAGTGCATCAGACTTTTCAGGCACACAATTTTGTCATCTGTTCTTTCGTGCCCCGACTTTTCGATTATCATCCACTGGCTATACCTGCGCCCTATAACCATAGCAACATCGACAGCGATGAGGTACTGTATTATGCAGAGGGGAATTTCATGAGTCGCAGAGGAATAGAGCGTGGTTCATTTACACTTCATCCGGGCGGACTGCCGCATGGCCCACATCCTGGCACGGTGGAGAAGAGCATTGGAGCTAAAGAAACGCATGAACTAGCCGTGATGATTGATACCTTCCGACCATTATATCCAACCACCGATGCGCTGGATTTTATAGACTCAAAGTATCCAATGAGCTGGACGGACAATACAGAAGGATTTCATGAGGTGAATACACCTTGAGTTACTCGATGCATCCTTTAAGCAGAATGAAAGCACTATTTTGAACTAAGGTTTCGCTAGTCAAAAAATACTATCTTTAGTAGTAAAATCATTATAAATCATGAAAGAGACGGTTGCTCTACGGAAAGAGACAAAAAGGTATATCGATAAGGCAGATGTCAAAACGTTGAAAATGGTTCATGCCTTGTTAGAAGCAGAGCAAGAGAGTGACTGGTGGGACGAACTAGGCCCCGAAGCAAAAACGTCAATTGAAAAAGGCTTGAAAGATGCAGAAGAAGGGAAAACTATTTCTCACGAAGTGGTAATGAAAAAATATCGCAAATGGCGATTGAAATAAGGTGGTCAGAGGAAGCCGCGAAGACCTACGATCAAAATATCCAATACTTGTCAAAGGAATGGTCCTTTAAGGAAGTTGACCAATTTCTGAGACAGACTGATTACGTCCTCTCAAGACTACAAGAGCATCCTCAATCTTACAATCCGTCCGTAAAGAATAAAAAAGTGAGGAGGGCCAGGCTTAATAAATATATTACGCTGTATTATCGGTTCTACTCCCAAAAAAAACAGATAGTCCTACTTACTTTTTGGAATGTGAAGCAAAATCCGCTCGAGTCCAAGTATTGATCCAGTCAACATAAAAAAGGCAAGGCAAGAAATCCTTGCTACACCATCAACAACTTATCAATAATCCCATCCACCGTAACGCCTTCAGCTTCTGCCTTGAAGTTGCGTACAATGCGGTGACGCAATACAGGTCGAGCAAGGGCTTGCACATCTTCAATATCGGGTGAATATTTTCCGTTCAACAGTGCGTTGCATTTTGCTCCAAGCACTAAAAACTGAGAAGCGCGGGGGCCTGCACCCCATTCAAGAAATTGATTTGCATTGGCCGAGCCATTTACGCCTGGCCTGGTAAGATGGCTTAGCTTTACAGCATACTCTACCACATTGTCAGCAATCGGCACCCTTCTCACCAGATGTTGAAAGGCAACAATTTCTTCAGCGGTGAGTACCTTATTTACTTTCTTAATATCATCGGCTGTTGTATTCCTTACTATATCTACCTCTTGTTTATAAGATGGGTAGTCCAACAATATGTTGAACATAAAACGATCGAGCTGTGCTTCCGGAAGCGGATAGGTTCCTTCCTGCTCAATTGGATTTTGCGTAGCCAATACAAAGAATGGTTGTGGCAATGGGTAACGCTTTCCCGCAATGGTTACCGCATATTCCTGCATTGCTTCCAGTAAAGCTGCTTGTGTTTTGGGTGGAGTGCGGTTGATTTCATCTGCCAGCACGATGTTAGCAAACACAGGGCCCTTTACGAACTGGAAATTTCTTTCCTTATCCATTGTTTCTGCTCCTACAATGTCTGAGGGCATTAAATCCGGAGTGAACTGAACGCGCTTAAATTCAAGATCGAGTGAGGTGGCAATGGTCTGAACCAAAAGTGTTTTGGCTAAGCCGGGTACGCCTACCAACAATGAGTGCCCCTGACAAAAAATTCCGGTAAGCACCAAACGAACGACATCGTCCTGACCTACTACCACTTTGGCGATCTCTGTTCTTAGATCTTTATAAGACTGTGCGAGTCTATCCGCAGCTTCCACATCATTTGAAAAACTCTTTCCCATGCGCGTTTAAATTATTCCAAAATGTTACACCCCTTATAAAGCGGGTCAATGCTAATAAAAACATCCGTCCGTGCTTTCTTAAACCACTTCTCCAGCATCAAGTCTTTTTTTTCAGCCAGTGCTGCCGATTGAATTCGATGCCAATCGTCTTTCAAATTGGCCTGATGGGGCGGAAGCTTGGTCTTAAAATAAAGAATACGCACAGCATCTTTTCCATCATCCGTGCGATAGACCATCGGCCTTGACACGCGACCTGTTTTCATTGTATCAATGGCCAAATAGACAACAGGGTCAATTTCCCTGAGAGAAATTTTTGTGCCTCCGTCCGCATCCGTAAAAAATCCTCCCCTGCTCTTTGTAGTTGCATCGTCTGAATATTCTTTTGCTGCTTTCTCAAATTTGATACTGTCTTTCACTATTTTAATTCGTAAGCTGTCAAGGTACTTTTCAGCGCGGGCAAGATCCTCAGCAGAAGGTGTTGCTGAAATCAAAATGTGACGAGAGTTATATTCATTACCTCTGCGGTCGATTAATTGGAGAATATGAAATCCAAACGGAGATTTGAACGGCATGGATATTTCGCCTTCCTTAATTTTAAAAGCCATTCGTTCGAACTGAGGAACCATGGCGCCCCTGCCTACATATCCCATTTCGCCTCCGTTGTACTGAGCGCTTGGGTCTCCTGAATATTTCTTTGCGAGCTCATTAAAATTTCCACCGGCAAGTATTTGATCACGTAAATTATTTAGCTGAGCTTTTGCCGCAGCTTCCTGTGACTCGCTTACACTTGCAATTTTTACAATCTGCGCCACCTCTACATCTGAAGAATAGAAAGGCAAACTGTCGGCTGGTATTTTATTGAAAAACCTCCTGATCTCAGAAGGGATTATGGAAATGTCTTTTGTTATAGTCTGGCTCATCTCGCGGGCAAGAAGCTGCTCACGGATTTGATCACGCAATTCCAATGTTATTTGATCAAGCGTTTTTCCATACGCTTTTTCCAATTGCTCAGGCGAATTGCCAGAGCTTTGAAGAATCATCTGCATACGCTGCTGGGCTGAAGCATCCACTTCATCATCGCTTACCACAACGGAGTCAATCTCCGCCTTAGCCGCCAGCAGTTTGTTAACAACCAGACGATTCAAAAGGTCGCATTTGGCCGGCTCGGAGGGTGGATTGCCATCGGTAATGTAATTCTGATAGGCGCTTTCCAACTCGGACTTCAATACGATGTAGTTGTCTACTTTGGCGACAATCTTATCCACCACAAAACCGCCTTCCTGGGCAAAGGCCGGAACCACCATCAACGAGACAAACGCTCCGACAAAACTATTTGTCAAAAATCTCAAAAACCTTTTGCTGAGCCGCATTTTCATAAACTTGATCTTCTAATTTTCTTGCAAGTTCTACTTTTCTTTTGTTTAAAATGATGTTTTTAATATCCTCTTTTACAAATTCTAACGGAGATATATTATCAGACATCTTGTAGGCATCGATCTTGATGAAGTATAAAAAATCTGCATCGGTAGTTTCATAGTAGTTGTAACTCTTCAAAAACTGAACTTTGTTCGGAATTTCAGCCAGAGGAGAATTTACCGTCAGCTTGTCAAATTCGATCCACGATGAATCAGACAATTGATAAGCCGTGGAGAAACTGAGGCAATAAGACTTCAATTCATTTTCATCTTTCTCCTTACTTGAAAATATTAACTCTTTGATGCGCGTTGTACGGGGAGCTCCCTTAGGCACTTTAATAAATGTTCCCTTGATGATGTTTTGCTTGAGAATGAAGTTGTCAATATGCTCTTTGTAGTATCGTTCAATCTCGGCCTCGTCAATTTTGTCACTTAGGTTTTGTTTGATATAATAGTTTTGATACTCGTAGCCAATCAAACTATACCGATAGTCCAATACCTTCCGCTCCACCTCCGCCTCGTTGATATCAATTGACTTCATGGCTTCGTCAATCAGCAGTTGTTTCCGTATCCAACTGTTGATATAAGCTGTCACCCGATCCACACTGTCAGTTGCATTGGTACTATTCGCTACTATTCCGCCTAGCTCATCACGATACAAATAATTATTGTTTACACGTGCTACGGCCTTTCTTACGTCCGTAGCCGGTTCATCTTTTTTCATCCGGATGAGATCACACGACTGAAGTAATCCTAAAAGAAATCCAAAACACAGCACTACTGATGCTGTTCCGGCTATCTTAAACGAAAGGGGTAATATAATGTGATAGAATCTCATTTCCGGAGTTCTGTTATAACGAGTTTTTTACCTTTCTTATTGACCTTTACCGGATATTTTTGCCGAAGCTGAGTAACCCATGATTTTTCGAGCGAATCCTGATAATCTGAAATAATGCTGGCTCTTGCCTCTTCAAAACTTTTCCTTCCTGGCGGCAACAGTCTGCCAACCTCCACAAGATAATGTATTCCATCTGCTTCTATTTCCTGAACTCCCGTGATCCAGTTAATTTTATCGATCACTTTATTCTCTCCTTTTTCATAGGCTCGGCTGTTCTGAATGGACTTGAATTTTTTAAGATCGTCTTTCTTAAGGGTGTCACCCCTTTCAATCTTCATGCGCATTTCATTCAAAAAGGACTTGTCTGGAGTAGAGAAAATTCTCGCTTCAATCCGATCTCCAGCCATGTATTTATCCTGATGGCTGCTATAATAGTTGCGTTGACCAAGCGAATCTTCGGAGGCCTTATTCCAAACCTCCTTTTCCATGATTTCGAAGAGAAGAATCCCTTCTTTGTACTCATTGAGTAGTAAGCGATAGTCTGTATTCTCTGCCATTAGTTTTTGCTCTTCAATAGCATTCATGCTTTCGTTGATGAATTTGTCATAGATACTGCCGATGTAATTCTTTGGGCTCAATCCACTCACAGTCTGATTGGCAATGACATAACTTATAAACTCACTAAGTAATACATTCTTAGATTGCAAAGAGAAAAGTGGCTTCGTTTTTTCAATCTCTGTCCCTGTATAGCTCCACTTACCTTTTATTAAGCTTGAATCTGCCAATGAAAAAATGTAATCCTTAGCTGCGAGAATCTCTATGAAATTGAATTCCTTTTTCCGCTTAGCCATCAAAGCTGTTTGTGATATTTGCAAGCGTTCATCTCGGCTTACACGCCTTTTCAAAGACGCCTCCATTTCTTTAAACTCTGGTAATGGTATCTTTTTTTCTAATCGGACAATGTGCCAGCCAACACTTGATTGAAATGGGTCGGAGATTTCGCCAGGCTGCTGAAGTGAAAATGATACATCTTCAAATTCCGGAACAGACGCCAGTGCTCCTACGCCAAACGGACGAAGTCTGCCACCACTATTCTTTGTGTTGGTATCCTCGGAAAATTCTTTGCACAATTCATCCCAGTTTCTGCCTCCTTTCAATTGATCATATATTTCGAAGATACTATTCTTAACTTTTGAATCGTTGCCCGTCCCTGTTCGTAAGAGAATGTGAGAAACCTCTACCTCGCCCCTTGATTTTCTCCGATCATGAATTTTCAGAACATGGTAGCCAAATCTCGTTCTCACAAGAGGTGAAATTTCTCCTACGGTAGTTCCAAAAGCAGCCTGCTCAAAAGGATAAACCATTTGCATTGCTGTAAAGTACCCCAGGTCGCCACCATTAGATTTGGCCGATGGATCTTGCGAAAACTCTTTCGCCAAGGTTTGAAAATCGCTACCTGCCATTAACTTGTTTTTTATCCCAGAAATTTTCTGATAAGCCTCAAGGGTATCAGCAGGCGTTGGATCTTGTTTGATGTTGATGAGAATATGTGAAGCCTTTACTTCTTCGCTGAGACGCTCGTACGCTTCGTGCGTCAACCTATCAAGATCATCCTTGCCAGCCTGGAACGGTTTCTTAAGTTCTTCTTTATATGATCCAAATTCTTTTTTGAATGCTGCGGTTGTGTCGAATCCTCGGTGCTGAGCCTCTGCTACCTTTAATTTGAAATTGATAAATAAGTTAAAATACTCTTCAATTTTTTCATTTGTAAAATCTTCTTTTTTCTGATGGTTCTTGCGATAGAGATAAAGAAACTCATCGGTGGAAATTGTTTTATCACTTAGCGTGAAAAGAGTAAAGGATTTGCCTTGGATAGCTTTGGCGGACTGACCATAACAAGCCGCACTTATCAACATGAGCAGGAAGGTAACAAAGCGCATATGAATGAAGCCTAATAAATTTAAAGATTGCAAAATTAAGCTTTTTGAGGAGATGGGCCTTGGGGGATTTTAGGGGATTTTTTTGGTCAGCCGGCAGATATTTTTGTTGGACTCATGAATGTACTCGACTGAGTCCATAATTGACTTCACCAGCCGGATTCCAAGTCCTCCCTTTCTTTTTTCATGGACAAGATTGTCCAACTCAGGCTCTGCAAACTGATTGATATCAAACATTTTTCCGTCATCGATGATCTCAAAAACCAAGGTTTTCTTTTTAGGAATTTCGATATGCAACTCTAAGATGTGCTCAGGATTACAATGATGTGCATGAATCATCAGGTTAGAGCACATCTCATCCAGGGCCAATACTATTTCATTTACAGTCACATCAGACAGTCCTTGTCCTTCCAGTGAACCGCGTATGAAGTCACGTATGCCTTTAAGATTCTCGAGGCTACAACCGATGTTATACTGATAATTCATTTACCAAAATCTTCGCTTCCATCTTCGTATTACAAATGTGCAGCAGATCGGCCAACCCGAGGATACCGAATGTATTTGCTACTTTTTCTTTCATTCCAAAAATCACCATGTTGATTTTCTTATCCCTGAACTCTTCAATGTAAGACATAAAGACACCCAGTCCGGCTGAAGAGATGTATTCCAGAGCAGTGCAATCCACCACTATTTTTGTGAATTTTTCTCCCACACTTTTGGCAATGGTGAGGTCCAACTCTATCGAAGAACTGGCATCAATTTCACCGATAATGACAATATTATCGATTCCGTCTTCTTGTAATCTCTTTATATGAACCATAGGTGTTAAACGATTTTCTTTTTTTTATGTTCAATGTGCTAGCGAAACTTTACAATCATTGTCGTGTAGTCATCATTAATCTCTTCCGTGCCGGAGTATTCATAGAGCTTGTGAATCAAATAATCCTGTATCTCCTTTGGGCTTTTTCCTGTTGTTTCGCACAAGATTTTTGCCAGTCTTTCGTTACCAAACTCCTCTCCTTTTTGATCCTTTGCCTCTGTGATACCATCGGTATAGAGTACCATAATGTCTCCCGGGAGATAAGAAAGTACATTGGTTTCAATGTGATTACAATAGTCTTTGTTCTTAATCATCCCCAATGCCTTTCCTTTGTCTTTTAAATAACCGGATGAATTTGTTTCAGCTGAATAATAAAGCACCGGACAATGGCCAGCCCGGGCATAATGAATAGTCTTCGTTTTTGTATTGATTACAAAATAAGTAGCTGAAATAAAGGAGCCGCGTTCCAGACAAAAAATCAATGCCTGATTCGCACGAACCATAAATTCCTTAGGATCTAGTTCCTGCTGCGCAAGGCTGTGAAAGATTCCTTTCATCTGCGACATGTGAAATGCTGCTGTTGTTCCCTTCCCAGAAACGTCTGCAATAATCAATGCTACCTGATGGTCGTTGATGCGAATGGTGTCATAATAATCGCCACCTACTTCATCTGCAGATTCCGAGAAAGCAGAAATCTCAAAATCCGAGTCACTTTCAAGGCGATCCGGCAAAAGACTTTTCTGAACGTTCTTGGCAATCTTTAATTCCTCTTTGTAACGTTCGTTTTGAAACGCCTCCTCCATTAATCGGAAATTTTCAATGGATATTCCGGCTTGATTAGAAAACGTAGATACAATACGCGTCATCTCTTTGTTAAATCCCTCTGGCAATTCCTTGAGTAAAGCCAGTGTTCCAATAGTCTGACCTTTAACAATGATGGGGAATGCCAAAAGTGATCGATAGCGAGAACCCTTCAAGGACGCAAGATGGCTTGACAAGTTTCTTGTGCGGTCACTTCCCTGATCAAGAATACCTTTCACATTCTTATTCTTGAGATGATCACGAATGTCCGTTGCTTCTTTCTCAGTAATCTGATACGTAAACAAACGATGATCTTTATTTGTCCCATCAATTTCAAGCCAGGCCGCATCGGCAAAAACCGAACTTACCGAACTCTCCAATAAGATATTATAAACACTTTCCTCACTCTGTTCTGTTTGAATCGACTGGCTAATGCGCTGAAAGTTGACAACCTCTTCCAGTTTTTGTTCGAAGACAGAAGAAGTAGGGAGGTTGAATAATATCACCAGAAAAGAAAAAACGCTATAGGTAACAACAAACGCAAAAAGTGAAATATTAAAAATGTGTTCCCTGAAATCCAGAAATGCTCCTGACTGTGCACTTATAAAATCCGATTGACGTGACACCGTGTAGAAGAAATAGCCCAGGTAGAAAAAAGTGAGAAGCAATAACAACAGGCTCGTCCACTTCTGCTTGAAGTTCAGGTAGGCAACCCATTTCATATTGCCACAAAGAACCAATGCCAAAAGTGCCAGCGCAAAACTTAGTGAAGCCGAGAATGCTTCGCCTACGATAAAATTAACGCTGTCATAAACCAGCACCACCAGCAAGCTGAGTTCAAAAACAACCCACATGCGGATTAACCACTTCGACTTTTGGTAGAGTATCAGTCTTTTCCAGGAAGTATAAGCTGCCAAAAGAAAACTAATCAACAACGCCAGGTTTACCTGGTAAATAATGTCAACAAAAATGACATTGGATGGGAGTTTTGTATCGCCTAGTAAAAACAGAATCAAGCGTAACGCCAGCGAAACGACCGTTACCACCAATCCGGTTGCAAAAACTTTCCAAAGCAAGTCAGTAAAGTTCAGCCCTTCGTCCTTTTCAATCTTATACTTATAGTAATAGTACAAGCTGATCACAAAAAGGTCCAGCATGACCCGTGGCAACCACAGGGGCACATCGGGCTGGAGGCCTTTGATATCGCTGAAAAGGACGGTTACATCGGAAAAAACGAGCACAAACCAGGCTACTATAGAGCCTAAAAATGCAAGTCGTATGATGGCTTTAGTCCGCACAGGTATCAATTAAAGAAGCCAATCGCAGGATTGGCTTCACAATAATAACGAAAAGGAAAGGCCTCTGAAAAAATAAACCTCTAGGGTATGATAATCTTCTTTCTCAACCCTGTAGAACTCTTAACGACAACCAAGTATACCCCACTTGGTGAATCCCCAAGTTCAATGGTTGAAAGAATTTTTCCACTTGCGTCAGCCTTGAAGGTGGCACTATACACTGAAGCACCTTGAAGATTGATTACACTTACTGGTGCTTCCTGCCCAGGTTGAATCCCAATAATTTCAAGATTGAATTTGTTATCGACAATCGGATTGGGATATACACTCAAACGCGTTGATAATGCTGCATAGTCAACTTTTCTTAATTCTGAATAGGTAAACTTCCCATCAAAATCAGTTTGCTTCAGGCGGTAGTAAGAAATGCCTGGCAAGGGGTTTTCATCTACCTGCAAATAGTTGGTTTTTGTTTTTATGGTTCCTTGTCCTTTCGTGGTGATTATCTTTTCAAATTTTTCAATATTAGAAGCGCGCTCGATAGTGAAGAAGTCATTGTTGAGTTCGGAAGAAGTGGTCCAATTAAGCTCAACGATATCGGATTTAAGATTTGCATTGAAACTGAGAAGCTCAATGGGCAGAGGCGAGTTCACTGCATCTGTGGAAGCAACATGGAAACTATTCGCAAGACTGGCAAATGCCACGGCAGTGCGGTTTACTCTATAATCCGGACCTCCGGTTGCCGCCCCGTGAGTTCCTACTACCGTAGTTGATGTACTCATCCTTAAATCAGCCAAGCCCGCAGCCCCTGCTTCTATGGTACCAAAATTTGTTCCGCCTGCACTTAACGTAAAGGTTGCTCCAGCACTGATACCAGATGTCGACAAGGTCCAAAATGCATCATGCCTTCGAACTATAGATTCCGCAAAAGCAACAGTACTGGTAGTTGTCGAATTGGTGTGCGAGACAGTCATTGTTCCTGCCGTATTTGCATTGGATGTCTGCCCAACAAAAAACGGCCGCCAGTCTCCCGAACTTCCGAGTGGAAAAAGGCTACGTGCTGTTCCAACCGTAATAACAGTTGAGGCCGGTCTTGCCCTGACGATATTTCCACCATACATCCATCCGCTTGCAGAAGTAAGACCATGAACCAATGCTCCGTTTGCCGTACTGGAAATAGTAAGTGTCGTTCCGCTCAGATTCACGGTACCATCAGTCATGGTAAGAACAGCCGAAATGGTAACATTATTATTGAAGGTAATATCCGATACCGAGTTGTTGTTTAACGTCAAATTATTAAATGTCTCGCCTGAGGCGTTGGTGAGTGATTGACTGCCCGCTCCATTAAAAGTAACGGTCCCTGTTCCCTCCGTAAAAGTAGCGGTACCAGACACTACCCAATTTCCGGCTACACTAATTGCTCCGTTATTTGAATCTTTTGCACCTGAAACAGATAAGGTTAAATCATCATAGGAAGTAGGGATAATCCGCTGAGCGCCTGCCCCGCTGTAGGTAAACAGATTACCATCGGCTGTGCAATCAAGAACGGTACTCATGTCAGTATCAAATGTGGTATTGGGTGTTAATGTCCAATTCCAGATTCCGCCTGCCAGGTTATCAAAATTTGTATCTGCATTATTGATATTAGTGAAATTGCCCGATTGGTTGACAGTGCCTGAATTAAGGAGATCAAAATCAGCATCGTTGGGGTTGAATGCGCTGACGTTTAAAATTGCTCCTGTTGAATTCGTAACAACGTTGTCATCATTAGTATTAGCCGCAGAGGATATTTCTGACACAACGGTTAACGTTCGGTTATTGACGAATTGGCTTACGTCCTGACTAAAGATCAAATCATCTCCAATAGAAAAGGTCCCGCTAAGGTTGTTGTTAACAATATCATTGTCCTGCGTGATCAAAAAATCATCGGTTAGATTTATTGATCCACTTCCAGAAAGATTGATGGTGGCATCAGCTGCGGTAATCTCAATATCCTCAGCCGTAATCGCCCCATTGACGATAAACGTGCTAATGACACCTCTATCAAAGTCAATCTGCACATTCGTTTGTGCATTTCTATTAATCGTTCCCCCAAGATCTACCTGCAGAATACCGCGGTCAATATTTAAATCGATAGTGGATGCTGTCCATCGGAGAGTCCCTGTATTCCTAACCTCAATTCCACCCGCAGTAGCAGCTACGTTAATGTTAACTGTATTGCTGTTGCCAATAATTAGATAGTCTGTTGTAAGTGGTGTACAATCACAAGATACTCCGCCAAGGGCTATTGCAGACCATGTACCATTTCCCACAGTCGCATCATTCCAGTTACCAGTCTTTCTTGAATAAAGCGTATTTACTGCGGTAACCGTAATGTCATCCAAAGTGAAGAAATCGAAGGCACCATCGTTTGTAGAGCGGACTACAATCTCAAGTGAACTCCCAGTGACAATCGCAGTTCCTGAGAGAGTAAAGGATGCAATGGTTCCAAGCTGCTCAAAAAACAAAATCTCTGGTCCTCCATCCACCTTGTGGTAGCACCGAATGTAATCACCAGCTTCCACAAATACCCCACCGACCGTAGCTTCTATGATGGCTCGGCCAGTGCCAGAAATATTAATCGGACTGGTAGACCAAATACCCTCGGCATCCGTGTTGGTCACTTGAAAAAGTTCAATTCCAAGCGGGGACTGTTTGGAAAATGTCCCAGCCCCTCCATAGGTAGTCGACCAGTTACCTCCAATAGTTCCTCCAGCCGTGCCTGTTGTAGCCCCGTCTGCCTCTGCACTGAAGTCTTCTGTCCAGAGCTGTGCATTTGCTAAAAAGGGACTAGCCAGAAAGAAAATAAAAACCAACTTTTTCATATACCCACGACTGTAGTGTTCAAAGATACCAAATACAGATGGATTGTAACCCTATCTATTACTTTCTGCTATAATTAGGTGCCTCTCTGGTGATTGTCACATCGTGTGGATGGCTCTCGTGCACCCCGGCTGCGGTGATTTTTACAAATTTGGCAGATTTGAGTTTTTCCAGATTTTTGGCCCCACAGTAGCCCATGCCTGCCTTTAATCCACCTACGAGTTGATAGAGTACTTCAGCTACTGAGCCTTTAAATGGTACTCGCCCTGAAATGCCCTCGGGCACCAGTTTCTTTATGTCATCTTCCGCATCCTGAAAGTAGCGGTCTTTTGATCCATCGTCCATAGCCTCCAGCGAACCCATCCCTCTGTAGGATTTGAATTTCCTTCCTTCATAAATGATTACTTCCCCTGGCGCCTCCTCGGTTCCAGCCAGAAGCGAGCCTATCATTACACTGTCAGCCCCGGCTGCTAATGCTTTAACGATATCACCTGAAAAACGTACACCGCCATCGGCTATCACTTTTACATTGGATCCTTTCAATGCTTTTGCCGATTCATAAACTGCAGAGAGCTGCGGCAGTCCAATTCCGGCTACGATCCTTGTTGTGCAAATACTTCCAGGACCAACACCCACTTTCACCGTATCGGCTCCGGCTTTCGCCAACGCTTTGGCGGCTTCGCCCGTTGCAATGTTGCCCACAATAAGCTCAAGGTTCTGATATTTTTTCCGCACTCGCTTGGCCGCTTCAATTACTCCTTTGGAATGCCCGTGCGCTGTATCAATACTAATAACGTCTACTCCGGAATTTCTAAGCGCCTCAATTCGTTCGATAATATCGGGAGTAACACCTACCGCTGCCCCTACTCTCAGTCTGCCATACTCATCATGACAGGCGTTGGGTTTATTTTTCTTCTTTAGTATGTCTTTATAGGTTACCAATCCTGTCAGCTTTCCTTTTTTGCTTACGATTGGAAGTTTTTCAATCTTATAATTCTGAAGTAGTATCTCAGCCTTCGCAAGTGTAATACCTTCTGGCGCTGTGATCAGATTCTCCTTCGTCATAATCTGCTCGACAGGCATGGCCATATCTTTCTGAAACCGTAGATCGCGATTGGTAATAATACCCGCCAATTTTCCATTATCATCTACCACAGGAATACCTCCAATCTTATGTTCGCGCATAATTTTTTCAGCATCGCGTACGGTAGAATTAATACGGAGCGTGATCGGGTCCAGAATCATTCCACTTTGAGATCGTTTCACTTTGCGAACCTGTTCAGCCTGTTCGGCAATGGTCATGTTTTTATGAATAAATCCAAGTCCACCCTCCAATGCCATACTGATAGCGAGCTGCGCCTCCGTTACGGTATCCATAGCCGCGGAGATCAGAGGGATATTCAGTTTGATATTCTTGGTTAGGTAGCCAGCGGTGCTGGTTTCGCGAGGTAAAACGTCACTGTAGGCAGGAACCAGAAGCACGTCATCATAGGTGAGGGCTTCAAAAAGGAATTTGGAAGGATCGTGGGCCATGGCAAATAATATTACGATTGATTATTTGCCGGGTAAAATTAGATCAAAATCCGCACTAACCAATGCATCATCAAATTTATATACTCCCTATTCTGATTAACTTTGGGGCTTACCACTCAGTCCATGAAAAGATACTTTCTGCTCGGAATTTTTCAGTTATTTATCGCATTCTCAATTTGCGCTCAGGTGCAAACCGGAAAAGCTTCTTTTTACGCTGATAAGTTTGAGGGCAGCCCTACTGCCAGCGGAGAAAAATACAAGCATAGTAAGCTTACAGGTGCTCATCGTAGTCTTCCCTTCGGTACCAAAGTGCGTGTAACCAACCTTGCTAATAATGAAAGCGTGGAGGTCGTTATAAACGATCGGGGGCCTTTTGTTGAGAATAGGGTGATCGACTTATCAAAATCAGCTGCAGAGAAATTGGGCTTCATTAACCAAGGCCTGGCCGATGTGAAAGTAGAAGTGATTGATGCTGGTGACGGCAAGGGTAAGACGCAATCCGTAATGGTTGATCACGTGATCGTGGAAGAGAAGGAAATCTATGATTTTGAAGTGGCCCGGTTAAAAGCAACCGGATTTGGCGTGCAACTTGGAACCTATCAGGAGTTGGTTAACCTCATGCGTATGTCGGATAACTTGAAGAATTCCTACAAAAAGAAAGTTGCCGTTCAGGTAAAAGTTGTCAACGGAGTGAAGTATTACAGCCTCATCCTTGGTCAGACTTCCAATCGCTCTAAAGCAGAATCTTTATTAGCGGAAGTAAAGCCAAAATTTCTCGATGCATTTATTGTTGACTTTGAGAAATTGAAATAGGTAACTCCAGTTCGTCTATAGAATTTCATTTTTTGGAGATTCCCTGCTTTCTCGTCAATCATTCCTCTAGCTTCGCCATTTAATAATTAGGGCTACGCTCATGGAAGTATTTGGCTATATAGCTTCAGTCATTATTGGATTTGTACTTGGCTTGCTGGGTGGTGGAGGTTCCATCCTCTCGATTCCCATACTTGTTTATCTGTTTCATGTTGATGCTGTCACTGCCTCGGCTTACTCTCTTTTTATTGTGGGTGCCACCAGTCTTGCTGGTGCCGTGCCAAAATACCGTGATCATTTAGTCAACATCAAGACGGGCATTTTATTTGGCATTCCTTCTATCATTGCCATTTTTATTACGCGCAGGTGGATTGTTCCGGCTATCCCGGATGTTATTTTTCAAACTGAAGCGTTAACACTTACCAAGCGTCTCCTTGTACTTGGCATCTTCGCGGTGCTCATGATTCTTGCTTCGCTTTCCATGATCCGTGGCCGCAAAGAGATTAAGACATTGACAAGCGGTATGCGTATTCCCCTTACCATTATTGAAGGTATCCTTATTGGTTTCCTCACGGGATTGGTTGGTGCCGGTGGTGGATTCCTTATTATACCCGCCCTTATATTCCTTACCCGCTTGCCGATGAAGGCTGCCAGTGGTACCTCGCTATTTATTATCGCTATCAATTCACTTGTCGGTTTTTCCGGAGATCTATTTACCATGGAAATGGACTGGCCCTTCCTGCTAAAAGTTACGGCCCTTGCCATTGTGGGAGTTCACTTTGGAAATGTACTATCAAAAAGAGTTTCCAATACCCAACTACGCAAGGGTTTTGGGTGGTTTACCCTGGCCATGGGCTTTTATATTCTCGGTCGAGAGTCGCTTAAATTCTAAAAAAACATCGAAAATTCGCTGAAATTAGCCTTTTAAGCATTAAAGCTTGCATATGTGATAGTTATACTATTATATTTGTAACCTTAAATACTATTTGGGATGGCAATACTAACTTTTAAGTTGAATGAGCATCTTTACCTGAGAGATCCTCAACACACCAAACTAGGTCAGAATATCATCAGCAAAAGCGTAATGCTGATTGATCAATTGGGCTTTGAGCAATTCACTTTTAAAAAATTAGCCAAAGAGATTGACTCGACCGAAGCTTCCATCTACCGCTATTTTGAAAACAAACACCGCTTGCTTCACTACCTTATTTCCTGGTACTGGAGTTGGCTGGAGTATAAAGTCGAATTAGCCATTGTCAATCTGCAAAGCCCGGAAGAAAAACTTAAAGCTTGCCTGCGTACTATCACCGAAGAAAAGAAATTCGACACTTCTTTTGAGTTTGTTAATGAGGAAGCACTCTACCGGATTGTTGTAGATGAATTGGACAAGACCTATCTGACCAAATGGGTGGATGCAGATAATAAGGATGGCCTTTTCGGAAGTTTTAAATCGTTGTGTAAAAAAATCGCAAGTATCGTTCAGGAAATAAATCCGGATTATGAATTTCCTAATGCACTGATGAGTACGGTACTTCTTGCCTCGAAGCAACAGTACTTTTTTCTATCCCATTTACCTTCGCTCAGCAACATCAAACAAGATAAGCTCAAGCATTCAAAACTTTATCAGTTTCTAGAGACCCTGGTGTTCAACACGATCAAAAAATAATCATGCTATCAAACAATCAGATATACAGAACCCTGCGGGAAGTCTCTCTGGCTACCAAACATGATTTTAATCTGGAAGACATTCATCATGTTGAAACAAACCAACGGAGCTATGACGAATCTCAACTCAATGAATTTGAAAGAGATCTAACAGAAGCGGGAAATAAAATTCGCGTGCTGTTTATGGAGTACCATCTTACCGATGCGGCATTCAAGGATTTTATGCGAGGTGAAGCCAGTCCGGTGTTCTCTTTTACTAAAGTTGAGGGAAAGATCAAACCCGTTCTGCTTATCCCTAAAAAGAAGTTCTATCAGCAAATCGTCATTGATGAAAACGAAAATCGGTCGTCTGTTTTATCTATTGATGAGGTAAACCTAATGCATGACGAAAAAGGCCAAATCCATTTCTTTGCTGTCTTTAATTATCAAAGTCCTCTTAGTTCAAACAATAGTAACGAAGCACCAGTAAGTCCAGTAAAACGTTTATTTGGACTGCTTGGTACGGAGCGCAAAGAGATCATATACATTCTATTCTATGCCGTCATTATTGGTTTTGTAAGTCTTATCCTTCCATTAGGTATTCAAACCACCGTAGAACTTGTTTCTGGTGGAGTTGTTTTCAGTTCCGTTTACCTCATGATTGGGTTGGTGATTGTTGGTGTTCTACTTACAGGTGCGCTACAGATTATTCAAATCAGTTTGGTAGAGTTTCTACAGAGAAGAATTTTTTCTAAAGCTGCTTTTGAATTCGCTTATCGCATTCCACGCCTGCGCATGGAAGCCATTCTTAAAAGTTATGCCCCTGAATTGGTAAACCGATTTTTTGATGTGATGACCATACAGAAGGGGCTACCAAAATTATTAATTGATCTCTCCTCCTCTGCCATTCAGATTCTATTCGGTTTGCTATTGATTTCGCTGTATCACCCTTTCTTTGTTTTCTTCGGACTTATATTGCTGGCCAGTCTTGCCGTTATCTTTTATTCTACCGGACCGCGTGGCCTCCACTCTTCCATTCAGGAATCAAAGTATAAATACAAGGTCGCCCAATGGCTCGAAGAACTTGCACGCGCACTTCCCTCTTTTAAACTAGCGGGCAACACTGATTTACCAATCCGCAAGACAGATTACAGTGTGAACAATTATCTGAAATACCGAAAGACTCACTTCAGCACGTTGGTAACTCAGTTCTCTTTCATTGTATTGTTCAAAGCACTTATCACCGGTGGATTATTAATCATGGGTACACTGCTGGTGATTGATCGGAAAATAACATTGGGCCAGTTTGTTGCCGCTGAGATTGTTATTATCCTCATCTTAAATGCAGTAGAGAAAATTATTATGTACATGGATGTTGTTTACGATCTGCTAACCGCTGTAGACAAAGTTTCACATGTGACAGATATTCAAATTGAAAAAACGGGAGGAATGGATTTTGCAAAAACCGATCCTAAAGGCTTCGGTATTCGAACAAAAGGCCTGAGTTATCGCTATGCGGAAAGCAATAAGTTAGCCCTCCAAAATTTAGATATGGAGATTAATCCGGGTGAAATTGTGTGCATATCGGGTTCTGGTGATGCTGGTAAGACAACACTGACCAATATCCTCACGGGTTTCTATACCGACTTTGAAGGAGTAGCCACAATCAATCAATACTCACTGCGCGATCTGGACTTAACGCACCTTCGCGATCAGGTGGCAAAAAATATTTCACAGGAAGATCTATTTGATGGCACTCTCTTAGAAAATCTTACCGTTGGTAAGGCTAATACAACAGTTGAATATGTGATTGATGCTATCGAGCGTGTTGGCCTTAGTGACGACATCAATCGACTTCCCTTAGGACTAGAAACACCGATTGTCAGCGGTGGCAAGGGGCTGTCACATACGACTGTTCAGAAATTAATTCTGGCGCGCTGCCTTGCCAAGCGGCCAAAACTTATCGTTTTAAATGACTTCTTCACAACGCTGACAAAATCTGATAAGATGAAATTGTTAAGCTGCCTCATCAGGGAAGATCGCACATGGACATTGCTTGTTATTTCCAATGATCCGCTGATTATGAGTGCATCCGAGCATGTCATCATCATGGAAGAAGGTAAGATAAAAAGTGAAGGCACATTTGACGCTTTATTGAAGAAAGGTGAACTACAAGAATTTACACATTAATTAATCATGCTAAACTTATCTACCAATTCAGTTAAGAATAAACTTCCGCATGACAATTTGTATTCTTTGCGGTCGCTTAATACACCCATGGCCGGTAAAATTTTGGCACGATGGCTTTTGGGCATGGGCATCTTTTTTCTCATTATCCTATTTCTTCCATGGCAACAGAACATCCATGGCACGGGTCAGGTAACGGCACTTTCGCCAAGCAATCGTCCTCAGACTGTTCAAACAATAATTGCCGGGCGTATCCAGGATTGGAAAATAAAAGAAGGGCAAATGGTGGAGAAGGGTGACACAATTGCCATCATCAGTGAAGTGAAAGAAAAATACTTTGATCCAAAGATGTTGCTGCGCTTGCGCGAAGTAATTCAATCCAAAGAAAAAAGTCTAGGCTCCAAGGACCTAAAAGCCCGTGCGCTTAAGAGGCAGGTGAGTGCACTAGAAGAAGGAATGAAAATTAAAATGGAGCAGTCGCGCGCTAAGCTAGAAGCCGAGCGAGTGCGTTTTGCCAATGCTAAAAATCAATATGAGCGCAATAAGAAACTGTTTGAAGCCGGAAACATTCCATTGACGAAGTTTCAGGACATTGAATATAAATACCAGGGAAGTGAAGCTGATTTTATCAATGCCGAAATTGAAATCGATCGGGTTCAGGCAGAATTTTTGGATAAAATCAACAAGGCTGAGTCTGACCTCAACAATACACTCTCTGAGCAGTTTGAAACGCAGGCTGATCTTGCCAAACTTGGCAACGAATACGTGAACATGGAAATTCGAAGTCAACAATATTTTATACTCGCTCCGCAGGCAGGACAAGTTGTAAGAGCAACAAAAGCCGGTATTGGCGAAACTATTAAAGAGGGAGATCCTGTCTGTTCGATTATGCCACAGTCAACGGATGTTGCTGTTGAAATGTACGTAAAGGCAATGGATGTGCCGTTGATTAGTAAAGGGAGAAGGGTTCGTGTAGAGTTTGATGGCTTTCCCGCCTTGCAATTTTCCGGCTGGCCGAGTATATCGGTAGGATCATTCGGAGGTACGGTGGAGGTCATTGATGTAGTTAATACGCATCCGGGAGAGTTTAGAATTTTGGTTATACCCGATAGAATTGATACCGCATGGCCGAAGCAGATCAGGGTTGGATCTGGTACAAAAAGTTGGATTATGCTCGATGATGTTCCTGTCTGGTATGAACTCTGGCGACAACTCAATGGATTCCCTGCCAGCCTTTATGCTGAGCCAAAGCCGGATAAACCGGAAAAAGAAAAAGACAAGAAGGAATCTGAATCTTCTTCATCATAGCTATGAAAAAAGTTATTTCAATTTTTTGTTTCCTACTTGCCTTTGGTGCATCTGCACAAACACGGAGTACGCTTGATTCTATTTTCGTTTTGCCTGATAGTATTTCTGGTTTTACCATAGAATCATTTTATGCAACTATTCTCGAAGCGCATCCTATTGTAAAACAGACTCAACTATTAAATGAGGTTGCGAGGCAGGAGATAAGGCTGGCACGGGGTGCCTTTGACCCAAAACTTGAAACACGATTGAACACTAAAGAATTTAATGATAAGGATTATTACAACAAATGGATCGCTTCTTTCACAGTTCCCACTTGGTTTCCATTAGATCCTAAAATCGGAATTGAGCGAAATAGTGGAGCCTTCATTGATCCTGAAAATGCTGTGCCCGATGCTGATAATAATCGTCAGATTTTCACCGGAGTTTCCTTGCCTATAGGCCGAGGCTTATTTACCGATGACAGAAGAACTGCTTTAAAACAAGCGAAGCTTTTTACTCAAATGGCTGAAGCGGAGCAGATCAAGCTGATCAACAAAATTTTGCTCGAGGCCGCCAAGGATTATTGGCAATGGTATTTTGCTTTTTATAATTATAGACTGCTTTCACAAAATACAGTGATCGCCACTGAGATTTTCAGGCGTGTGAAGCTAAACGCCAATTTGGGTGAAGCCTCCGCCATTGATACCGTGCAGGCGAAGATCACCTTGCAATCAAGATTGGTGGAACGACAGGAGGCATACCTTGATTTTGTTAATGGAGGAATCAAGATTTCAAATTACCTGTGGGATGCGCAAGGAAACCCTCTTCAACTTTCTCCTTCGGTAGCTCCACTGCTAATTCGTGATGACGGGCAAATGCTTGAAACTTCTACTTTACAAGAACTTACCGTGCTGGCGAGAGAAAATCATCCCGAACTGGTAAAGCTGCGTGTGAAACTAGATCAGCTGGAAGTAGATCGGAAGCTGGCGGCTGAATATCTTAAGCCAAGACTTGATTTAAGTTATAATTTTCTAAATCAGCCAATTCAACCGAACGGAGATTTTCAATCTTTTACTTTTTTGAATGATTACAAATTTGGACTTGATTTCTCCATGCCCATACTAATCAGAAAAGAACGGGCGAAATTGGAACAAACAAAGATTAAGATACGCAGCACTGGTTTTGAGCGCACGCAAGCCGAGCGGGAAATTGTCAACCAGGTAAACTCAGTTTACAATCAGATTGTGAATACCAATATTATTCTGGACCAACAAAATAATATTGCACATAACTATGAACGATTGCTTAATGCCGAACTTTTCAATCTTGAAAATGGGGAAAGTGATCTGTTCAAAATCAACGTACAACAGGAAAAATTAATCCAGTCGCAAAGCAAATTACTTAAGCTCAAAGCGGAATACGAAAAACTAAAAGCTACTCTCTATTGGGCGGCAGGGGTAAGAAACTTGAAAGCAACGGAATAAAGTATCACTCCCCCGATAGCGATCGGGTCGCAATTGACGTATGGTTATTTGCGTAAGGCCAGCTATTAAACTCCAAGGATGGACTTGATTACTTCTTCCGTTACACGCTCTGCAGAATTCAACGCCCCATTGATTGTGCCAGCATCACCAATTACATCGGTAGCTTCACCTGCAAAAAATAGTTTGTCATTAATTGGCTTACCCAGATTCACACGGTCTTCATTTGTGGCGCTAGTCAACGGATAAGAAACACCTCCTTTGATATATTCTTCTTTACTCCAGTCTTGAACGATGGATAGTATCTGATTAGTGGCCAGGTCGCGTCTGATATAAAGTGTAGCCTGATTGGCATAGACCGAATCTAACTCAGCGATGAGCTTGGATACCATGTCAGCACCGAGTGCCGAAAGTTCTGCTGCTTTTGGGCCGTTGATAGTGATGGAAAGTGTACGGTAAAATTCACTCCTTCCTACACCCGCATTAAAATATTGTGGCCCATCTGTACCTCCCCAAATAAATCCGCTTGATTCGCCCCAGAAATTTTTCTTAAAATCGAGAATAACTCGAATCGATGAATCCATTCCAAATTTTCCAAAAGAAGAAGTCATCGTTCCGGGCAAGGCAGGGCTAAATGAAATACCTCCACTTTTCAGAACAGCCAGAGGAACGGTGACAATAACCTTATTTGCCTCAAACGTATTTCCGCTTTTGTCAGTAATGATGATTGGGTCTCCTCCGTAGTTAATGGATTTCACCGGAGTATCAAGCATAACATCCGGAACAACAAGGTTAAATCTTGAAAGCAACAAATCCTGCAATGGATTCGCCTTCATTGTCAACAGCTTATTGTCGTGCTTTAATAGACTAAGTCCCTCGGCAATGCCATTGGCGCCAACCTTATCGCTGGAAGAGCCATAGTAATTTCCTGTTTGAGAATTAAGCAATGCCTGAGCGCGTTCACTTACTCCCGCAGCGGATTTCATGGAAGCTCCTGCACCTGAAAAATTAGGAAGGGCTGAAACAAAATTCTTAACCGCGTTAAAATCTGCGTCACCTGCCCAATCGCTTTCCGATTTCGCCAGTTTATCGAGTATAAATTGATTGGTTGCTGATCCAAGGTCAACAGTAGGCACGCTAAGGTTCTTGATTACATTTCCCCAAATAGAATCAGAGCCCGATATAATTTCAGCACCAAGCTCAACGGGGAAATCGGCAATAGACTGGCTGGGAATATTGGTTTGATTGCGTAGAGATTTAATTCGGCCCCCTGCCTGACTACCTGCCTCCAACACAATTACTTTAACACCTTTCGCCCGAAGTATGTCAGCGGCATAAAGACCTGCCGCTCCTGCCCCAATGACCGCCACTGTACCGTCAAACGGAACCTCCGGCCCGGGGTCATCTTTTTTGCACGAAAGAAGAAATTGCGGCATAACCAACCCTGCCGAAAGGCCCAATCCAAGACGTTGTAGTGCTTTTCTACGCTTCACGCTATATTACTTTGCTCGAAAGATAAACAGATTGTCATAAGGCATCAAATCCGACCTCGATTCCTTATTTTGCACAAACTACGTTTATGATTGCTGCTGATTCGGCTTCCTCCTCTGTAAAAAAAGTTGTAGTCATCGGGCCGGAGTGTACTGGCAAGTCAGAACTATCCCAATTTTTAGCTGGTCATTTTAAAACCGATTGGGTTGCAGAGTATGCGCGCGCCTACCTTAACAAACTCATCAGAGCTTACGAACAATCTGATTTAACTAAAATTGTTCATGGGCAAGTAAGAATGGAAGAAGAGTGGATGCAGTCTGCTAACAAGGTATTGATTTGTGACACCAATGCTATCGTGGTAAAAGTCTGGAGTGAATTTAAATTCGGCAATTGCGAACCAGAAATTCTTAAGGTGATTCAGGAAAGGAAGTATGATTTATATTTGCTTACCAACATTGATATACCCTGGGAAGAAGACCCGCAGCGTGAACACCCGGATAAACGCGACTATTTCTTCCAGATTTTTAAGAAGGAAGTTGAAAAATCAGGATTACCTTTTGTGATCATTGATGGCGTGCGTGAGGAAAGAAGAAAGAAAGCCATTGACGCTATTGAAGCACTTCTTCATTCTTAGTTCAAAAAATGAAGGTTCAAAATTTCGCTCGAATAAGTATCCCTTGATTTGTCAGATTAAATTTGAATCTTGATTATTAAATGAACGGCCCTTACGCTTCCCTACAGATAAAAGATTTTCGGGTTTTTATAATCGCAAGACTTTGTATCACACTTGCCATTCAAATTCAAGGAACCGTGGTGGGTTGGCAAGTCTATGAACTAACCAAAGATCCACTTTCACTCGGTCTTATCGGATTGGCAGAGGCAATCCCCGCCATCAGTGTTTCTTTATATGCCGGTCATATTGCTGATATTATTGAGCGAAAAAAAATAATTCTCCTCACCATACTGGTTTTATTTTTTTGCTCCGCTGCACTTTTGTTTTTTACGCTTGAGCCGGGAAAATTTGCATTAGCCTATGGAGTGCTCCCCATCTACATGGTCATCTTTATGAGTGGTGTGGCACGTGGATTTTTATCTCCCGCCACTTTCTCATTCATGCCGCAGTTAGTTCCAAGAAATTTATATGGCAATGCCGTTTCGCTCAACAGTACATTTTGGGAAGTGGCAGCCATTGGTGGCCCCATGTTGGCAGGATTTCTCTACGGTTTTCTGGGTGTTACGATCGCATACCTGGCAGATGTTTTATTGGTTGCTGCCAGTTTAGGATTTTATCTTTCCATACCAAAAAAACCTTTGCCCCCTGTCAGTGCTGAACAGGGCATTGTAGAAAAAATTAAAGCGGGATTAAGGTTTGTGTTCAACAACCAGATTGTTCTCAGTGCCATCAGTCTTGACTTGTTTGCGGTGCTTTTTGGAGGGGCCGTTGCGCTGCTTCCCATTTTTGCTGGCGAAATTCTTAAAGTCGGGCCAGAAGGTCTGGGTTTTTTGCGTGCCGCTCCAGCAATCGGGGCGCTTTTGATGGCATTTTTTATAACTCACAATCCTATCCGAAAAAATATGGGAAAGATCTTACTCTGGTGCGTAGCCGGATTTGGATTAAGTATGATTGGGTTTGGTTTGTCTACCAACTTTTGGTTGTCCATGGGGCTCTTAATTATGAGCGGCATGTTTGACAGTGTAAGTGTCATTGTAAGAAGTACATTGATTCATACCCTTACACCGGAGAACATGAAGGGAAGGGTGTCTGCAGTGAATAGCATTTTTATTGGGTCTTCAAACGAGATTGGCGCTTTTGAGTCCGGGTTCGCAGCAAAACTAATGGGCGTAGTAACTTCAGTGGTTTTTGGCGGAATGATGACACTAGGTGTCGTTGGAATTACGGCTGTGAAAGCGGATAAGTTGAGGAAGCTGCATAACGTGGACTGAGCGAAAAATCTTCGCCTCTCATCACAATCTCTATTCTTGCCTTAGATATTTGACTTATCTTTTACTTCCTAAATCAAAATCCTATGAAGAAGCTGCTTGTCTTATTTTTTCTGTTTTCTGTCTCATGCTCCTTATTCGGTCAATCAAAAACACTCTCGGTTCCCGGATTGCAGCAGTCAGTTGAAGTGATTCGTGATGTCTACGGTATCAATCACATCTATGCACAAAATGAGCATGATCTCTTTTTTGCTCAAGGATATTGCGCTGCCAAAGACAGGCTTTTTCAATTTGAAATATGGAGAAGACAGGCAACAGGCACAGTGGCTGAAATTCTCGGGCCGCGCGAATTAAAGCGCGACATCGGTACCCGGCTGTTTAAGTTCAGGGGAAATATGAAACAAGAACTCAATCATTACCATCCGCATGGCGAACAAATTGTGACTGCCTATGTAGAGGGAGTCAATGCCTATGTTAGTGAAACTAAAGAGAACCCTAAACTATTGCCATTGGAGTTTCGGCTGCTCGGCATTCAGGCTGAGAAATGGACAACGGCAGTCGTCATCTCGCGGCATCAGGGATTGCTTGGTAACCTTAGCAATGAAATAGAAATAGCCAGGGCTGTAACAACACTAGGCCCTGATAAAGTAAACGACCTGATTCATTTCGAACCGGGCAAACCGGATCTTACCATTGATCCAACAATCAATCAACAACTTCTTTTTGATAATATCCTTGAATTGTATGACGCTTATCGTAAGCCTATCAATTTCACACCTAAAGATTTGGTTGCTTCCGCCAATCGTAATTTAAAAGACTTTGAAACCCTTGCCAGCAATGATGAGCAAGCACAAAAGGATTTTCTAGAGAAAGAAAAATTTTCTATCGGTAGCAACAACTGGATTGTTGACGGCAAGCATTCGCAAAGCAAGTTTCCATTACTGGCCAACGATCCTCATCGCGCCATTACAGCGCCTTCGCTACGATACATGGTGCACTTGAATGCGCCTGGGTGGAATGTACTGGGAGGTGGTGAACCAGAGATTCCTGGTATCTCCATCGGTCACAATGATCACGGTGCGTGGGGACTCACCATTTTTGGTATTGATGCAGAAGATCTTTACGTCTATGAGCTTAATCCAAAGAATCAAAATCAATATAACTATCAGGGACAATGGGAAGACATGCGCACGATCAAAGATACCATTCGGGTAAAGGGTGCACCCGATGTTTTTGTTGAGCACAAATACACTCGTCATGGCCCGGTAACTTATATCGATGTAAAAAACAACAAAGCCTATGCTGTGCGATGTGGTTGGCTTGAACCTGGTGGTGCCCCTTATCTGGCTAGCCTTAGAATGTGTCAGGCAACGACATGGGAAGAGTTTCGCGAAGCATGCGGCTATAGTCATATTCCGGCAGAAAATATGATCTGGGCCGATCGCAAAGGGAACATCGGATGGCAGGCCGTTGGCGTTGCTCCTATTCGCAAAAACTGGAGTGGCCTTGTGCCTGTGCCGGGAGATGGTCGTTATGAGTGGTCGGGCTACTTGCCTATTCAATCGCTTCCTCATGTTTACAATCCTGAAAAAGGATATTGGGCAACAGCGAACGAAAATTTAATTCCTGAAAATTATCCGCACCGAAATGCTGTAGGTTGGGAATGGGCCGATAGCTTCCGGGGAGACCGTGTTAATGAAGTATTGGGGTCTGGGAGAAAACATTCACTAGCCGATATGATGCGATTGCAATCTGATTATTTGTCTGTGCCCGCGCGGAATCTAATTCCTTTACTCAAAGACCTAAAATCGCCCGATCCAAAAGTTGAAGCAGCAAGAGGTATGCTGCTTAATTGGAATTTTATACTTGACAAAAGCTCAATAGAGGCATCCATCTATAGTGCCTGGGAAAAGAAATTATATGAAAACATGTTGGTGCTACTTGTACCAGAAAATGCAAGAAAACAAATTCGGTTTTTAGAGCTCACCAAAACCATCTCCTGGATTACAACACCTCGCCCGGAGTTTGGCTCCAATCCTGTTTTAGGCAGAGATCAATTTTTATTGACAAGCTTAAAACAGGCAGTTGAAGAACTGACGACCAAGCTTGGCGTTGATATGAAGAAATGGAATTATGGTCAGGAAAAATACCATCATTCACTAATCAAACATCCGCTGAGTAATGCGGTTGACGAAACTACGCGTAAAAAATTAGAGGCTGGTCCGCTACCACGGGGAGGCTATGGGTCTACACCGGGGATGACCACCAATGGAGATAATCAATTGGGTGGTGCTTCGTTCAGAATTGCCGTAGACACCGAAGATTGGGACAAAACTATGTTTACCAATACGCCAGGTCAAAGTGGTGATCCCGAAAGCCCGTTCTACAAAAATCTATTTGAGTTGTGGGCCAATGACAAACACTTCCCTGTATATTTTAGCAGGCCTCTTGTTGAAAAGGTAGCAGCGGAAAAGGTTATGTTAAAGCCATAAAAAAATCAGGTTCGGAGGAACACCTAAGGTGGTGAGAAGCCACCTTTTTTCCTCCTCCCCTGATTGTTGACTTAGTTATTTTATACTATCGTTGCGTTCATATCTTGCCATTGAATTCTTTGTGCTGTTCCGTTAAATGGCTCAGTCGCCTGTTTAACAGTGCTACATTTCTTTTCCTACGAATATCTAAAAACCGACCTTCGATACGCTCTTCTTTAATGAGTTGGTGCTGTGCATCGTAAAAGTGAACGATGGTATAATCAGGCTTATTAATATTTCCTTCCACTACCCAATAAGCTTCACTAGTCTGAGCATGAGCACCCAGGCCCCAACCTATCGCCACGATGGCGAGCATTTTATTAAGTTCCATAAAAATTCATATTTGGTTTGTACGAATAACGGAAATGTGGTTGCCTGAGAAAGTAATCTTTGCCTTAGAGTAGCAATCGATCTCCAGCGAGGATTCTTCAGATACCGAAACAGCTTCGTCCACGATTTTGCTGTTTTTGTCGATGGACGGAATAAAACACAAAACTTTATTTATGATTTGGAGTATTCTAACAGGATGGAGCAATTCTTTTCCAACTTGACTCTCTCCAACAAGTTTCCTTATAGGATAGGAAGACACGTTCTATTCTGGGCGATGTGTGTTGTTTTTTTTGGAACAATCTATGGGAGCTTTTGGAATTATGGCCCCACTGGGACAAATGCTTACATAGAGGCAGCAATGTATCTTCCACTGCATATGTTCATGAGCTATATGATCCTCTATTTCCTCTTCCCTCGCTATCTTTTCACTGGCAAGTATTTTTCATTGGCTATAGGAATCATTATTCTGATTCCGTTGACTGCGTTGTTCTCTTTCCTGGTGGCACAGTGGTGGATTACCCCCTATCGTGAGGCATCGGGGATTGAACCTCCTTCAAAAAATATTGTCCAGGGATTTATGGCAGGATTGCGTGGATCAAATACTGTAGCCGGCTTTGCGGCAGCGATCAAATTGGTAAAACATTGGTATTTCAAAAAAGAGGAAAATACATTGCTTGAAAAGGAAAAACTAAAAGCAGAACTCGAAGTATTGAAAGTTCAGCTTCAGCCTCATTTTCTTTTCAACACGCTCAATAACCTCTACTCCCTTATTTTGCAGCAATCCAAGCAAGCGCCTGAGGTAGTTCTCAAACTTTCCGAATTGCTGCGTTACATCCTGACCGAGAGCGCCAAGAGCAAGATACCCTTGACCCGAGAACTTTCGATTCTAAAAAACTATATCAACCTGGAGCAACTCCGATTTGGAAATCGCCTTGACATGAATCTCAATATCCAAGGAGATTTGGACAATAAGTTGATCGCACCTCTGCTTCTTTTGCCATTAATTGAAAATGCCTTTAAGCACGGTGCGAATGAAATAATTGAACAACCGTGGATGAGCCTGGATATTGTCGTAAATGAGAATAGGCTGAAATTTAAGTTGATCAACGGCAAGGCAACACAACTTGAAAAAAATCTGTTTTCATCAGGTATTGGATTACAAAACCTGGAGAAGCGTCTGTCTTTATTATATCCGGATAAATATGATCTACGAATTACAAATGAGGACGAAAGTTTTTTGGTAAGCTTACACCTTGCATTGGAAACAAGTGGATAATAAAATAAAATGCTTATTGATTGATGACGAGCCTCCAGCGCTGGAGGTATTGAAAACGTACATCCAGGCAGTGCCATCCCTTGTCATCGTTGGCGAGCATCATCATGCGTTGACCGCTTATGAATTCCTCAAAAAAAATCACGTTGATCTTATTTTTTTGGATGTAAACATGCCAAAACTTCGTGGAACAGATTTTATCAAATCATTGCCTCATCCGCCTCAAGTGATTATTACTACAGCTCACAGAGATTACGCCCTCGATGGATTTGAATTGGGCGCAGTAGATTATTTATTAAAACCATTTTCATTGGATCGTTTCCTGAAAGCTGTTTACAAAGTAACCCAGACCAATCAGTGGCTCTCTGACGAGAAACACCAAGTGGCTTCGGAACGATTCCTCTATTTTCGGGCCGACCGGAAAATGGTTAAAGTGATACTAAGTGATATCCTGTTTATAGAAAGTCTGAAAGATTATATTAAAATAGCCACGAGGAAGGGACAAGTCGTTACCAAGCAAAGCATTTCGTCTGTGGAAGCCATGCTACCTGAAGAAGAGTTTGTTCGCATTCATCGATCATTTATTGTTTCAATAAAAATGATTGACTCGTATACGTCCACTACTATCTGCATTGGCAAATCAGAGTTGCCGATAGGGCCGCTATACAAACATGAAATTGGGAAACGATTGCAGGTAAACCTATAATGCTACTGTTGTTAGCCCTCACAACCCGATTCTTTTCAAAGATTAGTTTTACAAAAAGTTTGATGGAGGTTAGCTCGCCAAACCTTAACCATTAAACCACTCGGGCACCCGCCAAACAAGCCAGCCGTAAGCTGAAAAACGAACTACTCGGGTTATACAAATAAGTAGGAAATTTTTAATGGGCAGGTTAACAGAACCTGCAAGCATGCACGTTGCAGAAAAAGGAACTGGTGTAACTGCTCCTACAAAGACAAGATAGCCACCGTATTTTTTTAGTTGCCCTTCATACTGTTTGAGATACTTTTCGCGAATGCGCTTATAAAGCGCAGTTTTAGAAAAATTCTTCCCAATGTAATAGCCTAGTACTCCGGCCGCATAAGAGATGACGGTAAGCAGGGCAAGGTTAAGTACAAAACCTGTCACCGAAATATTATCCAATATCCAAATCATCATGAAAAGTTCCGGAGGAAGGATACCAAATACAATTTCAGAAAGTGTGTAGGTACCATACAGGAGCAATGGATTTGCCTGGATCGTATCAATGTGCGATTTAAAGTTTGCCTGAATATATTCCTCCATCAAAATAAAGATGGTGATGATGACGACAAACCATAGCAATCCCCGAATGAGATTTTTTAATAAGAATCCTTCCTTGGTTTCTTCCTGCATTGGTCGGCTAGTTTATAATCGGCATTCGTTTAAACGGCTTGGTCTCGTCAAACAGCTTACGATAAGTGGCATGTCGTTTTACTACTGGTGCATTAATTTGCTCCACTACCCTTATCATTTTTGGGTTAAAATCTCCAATCCAATTCATTTCATAATGCTGATAGGCAAAGCTCCCGTTTTGAGCCAGCTGTCTGAAGGTTTCAATGATTGCTCCATCTACTCCCTTTCCATGATGCTCTGGCACAATACCGAAAAGGATTCCAAATGCTTTCTTATTTGTTCTCAACAATGTATGCCAAAGAAACTTGAGTTTGCCAATCCAATTGAGTTTGCCGTTCACAAACTTAAAAATCTGATTTACCTCTGGAAGAGACAAGAAAAAAGCAATAGGCTCTTCCTTGTAATAGCCGAACCACAAAAGTTTATCGTCCATGATCGGCTTCATCTGCGCTACGAGGTGTTTGGCTTGCTGTTCCGTCAATTCCGGAATCTCGCCTCGTTTTGCCCATGCCTTGTTATAAACGTATCTGATTTTTTCCGGAAGGGTTTTCCATTCTGATTTGGGTAAGTAGGCAAACCTGTAGTTGGGGTCACGCGCCACCAAGTCAGATTTTTCTTTTAGCCGTTCGTCTATTGCTCCCATAATGGGGCGGCCAAAAGTCAATTGATAAAAGTATACTTGAAAACCATAGGCTTCAAAAAAATCTTTGTAATAAGGGAAACTGTAATTGCACTGATAATTTGGCTCCAGATGATAGCCCTCAATCAATAGCCCCCACCAGCGGTCGCGGTTTCCAAAATTGATAGGACCGTCCATGGCTTCGACATTTCGGGCCTGAAGCCATTGCTTACATTGGTTAAAAAGCAAAAACGCTGCATTTCTATTATTTACGCATTCGAAGAAACCCATCCCTCCGGTTGGTTGATCATTTCCCTTGTTAAGTGTTTTTTGATCTACGAACGCTGCCACGCGACCAATTGTCTCGTTGGCATCATTTACCAACACCCACCGAATGCATTCGCCATGGCGGAATGTTTTGTTTTTTTCGTGATCAAAAACACTTTCAATATCTGCATCCAGGGGTCGTATCCACGAAGGCTCATTCTTATATAACCGCACGGGGAGATTTATAAATTCACGGACGTCCCGAGGAGTGATTACTTCTCTGATTTGCATAGCCAACGAAACTTCCAAATTACTGATTTATTCCGGAAACTGGTTGGGTAGGGTAATCATAAAAGTAGTGCCTTGCCCAAGTTGACTCTGCGCTGTAACTCGTCCACCGAGCTTATCAACGGCATTTTTTACAATATAGAGGCCAAGGCCCGATCCATCACTCTGTAAGCTGGCCCTGTAGAACATTTCAAAAATCTTCGAAAGGTTGGATGGATCAATGCCAATTCCATTATCACCAAAATTGATCTCTACGGCTTTCCGGGTGATCATAATGCTTATCGCTATTCTTGGAATGGTATCATCCAACTTCCTATACTTAATAGCATTGGAAACAAGGTTTCTAAAAATCTCTTCCAATCTCCAACTATCTCCATAAAAACCATCGCCTTGTATTACAATCTCTTTCTGAAGTTTCCCCGTGCCATCGAGATAGCTTAGGTCTGAAAATGTTTTTTCAATGATTCTCCTAAAGTCAACGATGTCTATTTTTAATTCCAACTTAAGATTCTTAGAATGGCTAAGTACATCGCCAATAAAATGATCCAGTTGTTCAATTTTTTGCCCTACTAATTTTAAGTAATCCTTGGGGTTGTCATTGTTACCCGGCAATTGGGCCAGGTTAACCAATCCTCGAATAGATGAAAGCGGAGCCCGTAAGTCGTGAGACACTTTATAAACAAAATTATCGAGCTCAGTATTTCTGATTTGCAACTCTTCCGCCAGGCGCTTCTGCCCGGTGATGTCAATGTACATTCCAAATATGCCAATGGTGGCATCATCCTGACGAATAGGCACGCCATAGATGATAACGGAAACATTGCCTCCATCTTTTCGAATGCGAATAGTTTCTAATCGAATTACCTGATAGCTTGTAATTAATGTGTTGATGTCATTACCCTCGGATTCCAGCGAGTCGGGAACAATAAATTGATTCAACTCTTTGCCCTCAAGTTCTTGCAACGAATAGCCAAACAGATCTTCGAATCCCTTATTGGTTTGCACTACCTTTCCTGTTTCATTGAGCATGACAATGGCCATGGGCGAACTTTGGAAGAGTTGGGTGAAGAGACTCTCTGTTTTCTTTATTGCTTTTTCTGCCTTTTTTCTACTGGTAATATCTTTCACAATGACCTGAACTGCAGGTTCATTTTCGAATACAAAGGGGTGAGAAGAAACTTCCACATTAATAATCTGTCCATCTAAACGAATATATTTCTCCTCTATGACAGAGGTAGATTCTCCACTCATTGCCTTGTTTACCCGCATGATTGCCAATTCCAAATCATCAGGATGGACAAAGTCCATTACATTTCGGCCCAACAGGTCGTCAATATGATTACCCCCTAATAATTTTACTGCATATGAATTCACATACACCAAAACTCCTCTTCTGTGAATTCCGATTGCCAGGGGAATCTGCTCTATCAAATCACGGTATCGCTTGTCTGCTTCATCCTGCTTTTGCTCCAATGCTTTCCGTTGAGAGATGTCGGTCATTATTCCGTTAAGAATGACACGACCATCTTCATGAGGTGTTGGAACTGCCAGCGCCTCTATCCAAATTGTTTTGCCCTTCACAAAAACACGGCCTTCCCATTTCCATTCCTTCTGATTTGAAACAATCTCTTTTGATACCTGCTGAAGCGAATTCCAGTCCTCCGGATGGATGAACTCTTTAATGGGGAAAACGTCTTGAAGTAAAACCTCCTGATCGAGCCCTAAAATTTCAAGCGAGCGTGGGCTGATGTAGGTGAATTCTCGTGATCCATCAGGAAAAAATGTATACTCAAAAATGACGGCAGGCAGCTTGTCGATAATGCTTTGCTGATGAGTAAGGGTCGATCGCATTTGATTTACCTGACGATGAATGACGAAGGTATAGGTTTGGAATGATACCTATTGCCTGACGTAAGAAAATGAGTAAAATCGGAAGTTTAATGATGGGTGCGGATGGATTTCACCTCACTCAATTTCCAATCAATAACCAATCCTTTGCCAATGCCTTCTGCGGCTGGCTTCCCATAAAGCAGTTCTACAAGGTACAGTGCAGGATCGTACGACTTTGCTCCCCCCGCAGAGGTGATCGCTTTCCGGTCATGTACAAAACTAATTCCCTCATGTACCTTTAGTGCAGGAAATGCTTTCTTGAATTTATCGATATCACCGGGAAAAGTGGTGCATTCATACGTATCAAGAAGGCCAGCTTTCGCCAATACAAATGCTCCATCGCAAAGTGACATTATGTAAGAAGCCTGCTTGCCCGTCTTTTGAACAAATTCAAGCAACTCCTTATTCTCTAAATCGCTACTCATGCTATTCTTTGCGCTTGGCACCACCAAAATATCAATGCGTGGCAATGTGTCGGTTAGAAAAGAATAATCGGGGATGATCTTTAATCCTTCAAATGAAGTGATGGTATCGTTGACGGGGGCCACCGTAAACACTTTAATGCCTTTTTCCGAGTGAAAGATTGTGTGATGAAGTACATCCATCGGAGCAATCAACTCTGAATTGTAAACACCATCGACAATTAGGAAGGCTGCATTCAACTGGGTCGGAGGCATTACCGGATTATCGATATCATTTGACGATTCAGATGACTTCTTTTCAGTACAACCTGCTAAAAAAAGAATCGTAACAACTGATAAAATCAATTTCATAATATCTATAGCAAGGCGTGAAACGAATTACAGAAAAATAAAGAAGCCTTAGTTTGATTTCAAGGCTTCAGCACCCGCAACGATCTCAAGAATTTCTTTAGTAATGGCTGCCTGACGAGTTCTATTGTAGGTAAGTTTCAAATCCTTCAACAACTCACCTGCATTTTCAGTTGCCTTATCCATGGCAGTCATCCTCGCACCATTCTCGGCCGCATTGGAATCAAGAACTGCTTTATAAAGTTGTGTTCTTAGCGATTTCGGTATAATCCCCGTAATGATTTCCTCGCGATCAGGTTGGTATAGATAATCTGTCTCGGTCACCTGTTCTGTCGAAGGGAGTATAGGAAGAAACTGCTCTACTCGTAAGATCTGAGTAGCTACATTTTTAAATTCATTATATACTATTTCCACCTTATCATACTCACCTTTTTGATAGGCTTCCATAACCTGGTCAGCAGCTGCGCCTACATTGGCAAAGGTGAGGTTTTGAAACACCGTGGAAAATTTCGCTATCAAGGGCATGTTTCGTTTGCCGAAAAATTCTAGTCCCTTTTTTCCGATAGGTAAAATTGTAACGTTACCACGGCTTTGTTGAGCAGAATAGTTTTCAGCGATCGTCTTCAGTGCTGCCTTTATCACCGTGCTGTTAAAAGAACCACACAGTCCGCGGTCAGAAGTGATCACAATGATTAATATTTTTTTCTCTTCCCGAACAGCACTATACCAATTTGGCCCATCGCTTCCTGCGCTAGAAAGGTTTTGAAGCACTCCGGCCAATTTCTGAGCATAGGGACGCATCTGGAAAATCCTATCCTGTGATTTACGCAACTTGGCTGCCGCCACCATTTTCATGGCTTTGGTAATCTGTTGCGTGGATATCACCGAAGTGATGCGAACCTTTACTTCTTTTAAACTTGCCATAATCGATTAGTCGATTTGTTTATCCGTTGATTCAATTTTACAATTCGCTATCAAACGAATCACCAGATTAATAATTAGAAGCTAACTCAATTGCTACTTTCTTTACCGTCTCTACATCAGCGTCTTCAAATTTACCAGCACGGAAATTATTCAAGACGTTTTTGTTTTGAGCGCGGAGCAAATCAATGAATTCCTTTTCAAAGTCTTTCACCTTTTGAACGGGCACTCTATCGATGTATCCTTTTGTTGAAGCAAGAATCATAGCGATCTGCTCTTCTACAGGAACGGGTGCATACTGAGGTTGCTTAAGTACTTCTGTGTTTCTACGACCACGCTCAATTGTCAATTTAGTTGATGCATCGAGGTCTGATCCGAATTTCGCAAAGGCTTCCAGTTCACGAAACTGGGCCTGATCCAACTTCAATGTTCCAGCCACTTTCTTCATTGACTTAATTTGTGCAGCACCCCCTACACGGGATACTGAAATACCTACGTTGATAGCGGGACGGATACCTGAGTTGAATAAATTGGTTTCCAAAAATATCTGTCCATCCGTAATAGAAATTACGTTGGTTGGAATATAAGCTGACACATCGTTTGCCTGTGTTTCAATAATGGGAAGCGCTGTTAATGAGCCGCCACCTTTTACCAGGTGTTTGATTGACGCGGGAAGGTCATTCATTTGCTTGGCCAATGAATCATCATTGATAATTTTTGCCGCACGCTCCAGCAAACGTGAGTGCAGATAGAATACGTCACCAGGATATGCCTCTCTTCCCGGGGGTCTTCTCAATAGCAGTGAAACCTCGCGATAAGAAACAGCTTGCTTAGACAAGTCATCGTAGATAACCAATGCCGGGCGACCGGTGTCTCTGAAAAATTCCCCAATGGCAGCGCCAGTAAAAGGAGCAAAGAATTGCATTGGAGCAGGATCTGAAGCAGATGCTGATACAATAACTGTATAGGCCATTGCACCCGCCTTCTCCAATGTATTTGCCACGGCAGCTACGGTAGATGCCTTCTGGCCAATCGCTACATAAATACAGAAAACAGGCTTGCCGTTTTCATAAAATTCTTTCTGGTTGATAATAGTATCAATCGCAACCGCAGTCTTACCTGTCTGGCGATCTCCAATAATTAACTCACGCTGGCCACGGCCAATAGGAATCATCGAATCGATAGCCTTAATTCCCGTCTGTAGTGGTTCATTAACCGGCTGACGGAAAATTACACCCGGTGCCTTGCGCTCCAATGGCATTTCATAGAGCTCACCTTTCAAGGGGCCTTTTCCATCAATAGGTTTTGCCAATGTATCAACCACGCGGCCCAATACACCATCTCCTACTTTTACCGATGCAATAAGTCCTGTACGCTTAACGACAGCGCCTTCCTTAATACCTGCAGCTTCCCCAAGCAATACAGCTCCTACGTTATCTTCTTCAAGGTTAAGAACAAGCGCTCTTAATCCGTTTTCAAACTGAAGCAACTCTCCTGCCTGCGCCTTGGTAAGACCATAGATACGGGCTACACCGTCACCTATAGTTAACACTGTTCCAACTTCTTCCAATTCTGCACTCGTGCGGGCTTGTGATAATTGTTCGCGTAATATTGCTGATACTTCTTCGGGTCTGATCTCTGCCATAGAGCCTGATGATTTATGTTGTTAAAATTCTTTTACAAAAGGGTTTTCACTGAATCTCACCTCCAGTGATTTCAATTTATTTTTAATGGATGCATCTATTTGCTGATCGCCCACATTAAGGACAAATCCGCCAATAAGATCCTTATCAATTTTAGTTTCAATTTCTACTTGCTTGGTTTTGCTTAATTTCTTCACGATCTCTTCAATCGCCTGCCGCAACTCATTGTCCATCGGCACGGTGGTGGTGATGTAGGCTTTGCCAATACCTTTGTAGGCATTGTAAGCATTGTGAAATTCACTGGCGATGGAAGGTAACAGTGGCTCACGATTCTTCTTGGTAAGAATATCCATGATAGCAAGTGTAAGCTTGTCTACCTTGCCGGAAAAAATCTTTTCCAGTATAGCTCTTTTCTTTTCGTGACGGATTACGGGGCTTTTAATCATTACGCTGAAATCCCGGTTTTCCTTTAATACTTTTGAAAAAAGGAGCATGTCCTTATGCACCGCCTCCAAAGCACCCTGCTCCACGGCAAGGCCAAGAAGTGATTTAACGTACCGCGATGCTACTCGTAAGTCGGCCATGGAACTAATTCAACTTTAAATCTTTAATAAACGTATCGGCAAGATCCTTTTGAGACTTATCGTCAGCTAGATTTTTCTTGATCAATTTCTCAGCAATCTCAAGGGAAAATGCTGCCACTTGTGCACGTACATCACGCATGGCGGCTTGCTTCTCAATACTTATTACTGCTTTTGCATCCTCTACAATCCGATCTGCATTTTTCTTTGCGTCAGCCTGAGCCTGATCATGAAGGCGGCTGGCAGCTTCGCGGGCATCTCTTAAAATTTTATCTCTTTCTTCCCGGGCTTCTTTCAGGAGCTTCTCATTGTCAGACTTCAGCGATGCCATTTCCAATTTTGCCTTTTCTGCAGAATCCAACGCGGTTTGAATTGAAGTTTCCCTTTCCTTTAGTGAAGCCAGAATAGGCTTCCATGCCATCTTTGACAATAAGAAAAACAAAGCGGCAAAAACAACAACTTGCCAGAAGAGAAGGCCTGTGCCGGGTGTTAGTAACTCCATGGGTTTATTCGTTAAATATCAAAAATCGTTTTGTTTCCACTTAGTTAAAAAAACCTGCCCGGGCCCATTGCCCAGGGCAAGTTTTCAATGCTTACGCTGTCTTGTTTGAAATCAAGAAACAAATAACAAGTGCGAAAAGCGCAGCCACTTCAACAAGGGCCGCAATGATCAACATAGAACCTTGCAATTTATTTGCAGATTCAGGCTGACGCGCCATAGCTTCCATAGCTGAGCCACCAATACGGCCTACTCCGATTCCTGCGCCAATTGCAGCAAGACCAGCGCCAATACCAGCACCCATGATTGCGTAGCTGATGTCTAGTAAAAGAGAAAATAACATAGCTTTTAAAAATTAAGTGAAACAAAATCCGGGCTTATCCCGGAGTATTTTTAGAGTAGTTGCCTACTTCAATTTCTTTTAATGATCGTGCTCGTGTTCTTCTACCGCCATCCCAATATAGAGCGATGAGAACAACGTAAACACGTAAGCCTGAATACCTGCCACCAGCAACTCAATCAGGCTTATGAACAAAACAAATATGGATGAACCAACCCCAACGAGCCAGCTATTAAAAATGAATGTTAAGCACACCAAACTTAACAACACGATGTGCCCCGCTGTAACAGCAGCGAACAAACGAATCATCAAGGAGAAGGGCTTTGTAAATATTCCAATGATTTCTACGGGAAGTATAATGATGCGCAATGGCAACGGCACACCAGGTGTCCACAAAATGTGCATCCAGTAATTTTTGTTACCACTGATATTGGTAATCAAAAATGTAAAGACTGCCAGTGTTGCGGTAACTGCAATGTTTCCCGTAAGGTTAGCTGCGCCTGGAAGCAACCCTAAAAGATTTCCGAAGAGGATAAAGAAGAAAAGCGTAAGCAAATAAGGAAGGTATTTCTCGTACTTCGGTCCGATATTAGGCTTTACAATTTCATCCTTTACAAAAAGTACAACCGGCTCGATAAAGGACTGTATTCCTTTTGGTGCGCCTCCACGATTTTTTTTGTACGCATTAGCCACGGTAACAAGAATGGCAATCATCAGAACGGCATTGATGAAAAGCATCAACACATTTTTTGTAATCGAAAAATCCAACACCGCCTTGCCACTGTCAACAAGATAGATATGATCGTGTTCCAGTTTGTATCCATTGTATTCTACTGGCTGATGATGTTCAAAGAAGTTACCAGAGGAGAAAAAATCCAATCCCTTCTCTTCAGAATAAACGATGACAGGGAGTGGTATAACCAGACCATCCGTCAAATGCCAAACGTGGTTATCAAGCACGTGCTCAATGATAACTTCGCTAACGTTAAGCTCTTTTTTTTCACCCTCGTGACCCTCTTCCACATTGGCTGTGGCGGTGCCAAAAAACCCTAAAGACAGAGCCACTAAAAGGGCTAAAAAAACTGATTTCTGGGTCGCAAAGTGGCTTTTCATCGGGGACGTACGCAGTCTTTATAAATCGACTGCAAAAGTATTGATTAATACCCCAAAACAAAATGTTTTAAAAACTTTCTGGAACAGAAAACAGCGTATTCAGCCGTTTTTACGCTTAAACAGAAATGCGACCTCCAAGGCAGTATAAAGCACATATGAAGTGATAAAAAAAGCGGTATTCAGAGAAGCTCCCTCCGAATCCATAAAAATCAAAATGAAGATAAAAGCTCCGTAGAAGAGGATCTTCAACGCAATGGAGAGCAGGTAGGATTGTGTAAAGGACTCGGCCCCATTTCTTTTTATCAGAATGTAAAAAATAAGCAACGTGGAGCTTGCCAAAAAAAACAAAATCTCTGTGGTGAACGAGGGGAATCGGTCTATCCACTGCTGAGCCCTTGCAAGGTACAGAGCAGCTATAACTGCTATTGTCAGCAAACCAGTCGCTAAGAAAAATCGAACCACGTTTTATTCTTTATTGATGGAACGATAGAGTTGAACCATCACACCCGTGAAGGCAAGAAAAACAAACGTCAACAGAAAAGTAGGAAAGGACAGCTTTAAATACTGATCAAGTTTGTTGCCGAGCCAAGCCGAAAATCCAATGACTCCAACCATCTGCAATCCCAGTCCTGCGTACTTAAGGTATGACGGACTATAAAGCTTTTGCTTCTTCGGGTCGGTGGATGCGGGCTCCATTCTCACCTAGTTTAATATCTTTTACGATAGCACCCATTTTACAGGTTCCATTAAACACAGCACCGGGCTCAACCACTAATTTTCCTGTAACGATATCTCCGTGAACCACGGCTGTTGATTTTAGCACAAGCATCTCCGCTATTTCTAATCTGCCTTTTACCTCACCTTCAATATCTGCATTCTGTGCTGTAATGTTTCCTTCCACGTGACTGCTGTGACCAAGGGCAATCTTGGACTTGGACTTTATATTACCAATTACTTTTCCTTCTATACGGATATTGCCGAAGGTTTCAATATTACCTTCCAGCATTGTTCCCTTTCCAATAACGTTACTGGAATTACTGATTTCTTCGGCAGCTCTTTTTTGCTCTTTTGACGTTAGCATAGTTTAAAAAATTTAAAATGTTACAAACTCTTCCGGATTAAGCGGATTGCCATTGTACCACAATTCAAAATGTAAGTGCGGGCCATCGGTCATTTCTCCACTGTTGCCAACTATAGAGATTATTTCACCAGCGTTCACAAAACTACCAACTTTTTTTAACAGTTCAGCATTGTGCTTGTAGAGGGAGATAATGTTGCCTCGATGCTGGACACCAATTACGTAGCCCGAATCCTGTGTCCAGGAAGCAATAATAACCGTTCCATCTGCAATACATTTTACCGGTTCATTTGCCTTAGCTACAATATCCAATCCGTAATGTCCTTTTTTTAAATCGTATTTATCTGAGACCAACCCGGTGATCGGTGAGAAGAAAAAAGTCTCTTGCAATTCCCTGTTCTTACTATTTGTAAGTGTAATAAGTGAAAGCTCCGTTTGCTCAAAATCTTTTCTGAACTGAGAATCTGATGGAGCAAGTTTTAAATTGCCAACTGCAGTTGCAGGCTTAACTTCTCCTTTTAATTCTGTGGCAGGATCAACAAATCCTGTGGACGTGTCTCCGCTGAGTATGCGTTGAAAATTCTGGATGAACCTATCTTTCCGATCTACCTCAACGGCTAATGAATCAACTTGCAATGCCAACTCATAAAGTTTCTTGTTAGCCTCCATCTGCGCATGCTTCGGATCAAACCATTTGGCAAGTAGCGTTTTGGACAAGAAAAGACTTAGAATAAAGAGTAAGAGAAATACGGAAATAGACAGCACCAGCACCTTAGCATAGGTAAAGGCAATCGTAGTCTTCTCCGCAAGGTTCTCCTCGTTGCGGATAACCAACTGATATTTTGTGCTGAGGCGCTCTGATAATGTCTTCTTGGGCTTCAAATCGTTATGAAATTTTGGTAAAATTAGATATTCTGCCTAATTATAATATTGAATAGCTGTTTTTTACGTTTGTACCTCAAATTGGTTAACTCGTTGCGCACAAAGATTCTTTTACTTTTTTTAGCCGCTGGGCTGCTGTGCATGATGCTATTGTCGGGCTGTTCCTCCAACCAAAACACAGTCACTGCCAATATCTATCATAACGCTACTGCGCATTACAACGGATACTTTTATGCTCTTGAAAAAACGCTGGAAGTAGAAAAGGTTGTTCTTAAGAGTCTCGATGATGACCCCAATCAGATTCTCCGGCTGTTTCCTAAGTTAGACACAACGCTGGCGAAGAGCTATGCAAAGGATACGGAGGAAATTATTAAGATGGCTTCTATCTCAATTCAAAGGCATCCTAATAGCCAATGGGTAGATGATAACTATATTCAAGTGGGGCTGGCACGACTCTATAGCTGCGACTATCAAAATGCTATTCAAACTTTCAAGTATGTCAATACTAAAAGCCCTGATCCTAACTCGCGTCATATCGCATTGCTTCACCTGCTAAGAACATTTATCGAGCAAGGTGATTATGAACGTGCGGAAGAAGTGTATCTATTTCTTGAAAAAGAAAGACTCAATAAATCCAATCGTAAAAATTTATACCTGGCGAAGGCCTACTTCTATCAGCTGCGCAATGACTATGACAATATGGTTCGTAATCTGACGAGCGCTGATTCGCTCCTTACCAAAAAGGATAGGAAAGGAAGAATTTATTTCATCGTTGGTCAGGTGTATCAAAAACTTGGCTTTGGTTCGGAGGCCTACAACTACTACAGAAAATGCCTGGGTACTAATCCGGATTACGAAATTGATTTCTATGCCCGATTAAACATGGCACAAGTGGCACGCCTCGATGACAAAGGAGATGTACGCACCATTCGCAAACAGTTTAACAAACTTCTTACCGATGCAAAGAATAGCGAGTTTAAGGATAAGATTTATTATGAGATGGGCGAGTTTGAGCGCAAGCAAGGTAATGTCAATGAAGCCATTGATAACTACAAACTCTCAGCGCATGCAGGAACTAACAAGCGCATTCAGGGAAGTTCGTTTCTTCGTGCAGGGCAACTGTACTTCGATTCATTAAAAAAATACAGTCTCGCCAAATCCTATTACGACAGCGCAATCAATTCTTTACCAAAAGAATTTGAAGGTTATTCCTCCATCAAGAAACGCCAAGAGGTTCTTGGAGATTTTGTTACCTATACCGAAACAATCGCATGGCAGGATAGTCTATTAATGATGGCGGCCATGGACTCGTCAACATTGAGAGCTCGCCTGGATTCTGTCTTTGCATCTCGTAAGCAAGCCGAAGAGTTGGCAAAAAAGAAAAAGAAAAAATTAGAAAGCAGGAGTGGTGGAAACTCAAGCAATAATCCTTTTTTCAATCAGGAATCAACCTCCACAACAGATTGGTATTTTGGAAATTTATCAGCCGTGGGTATCGGTCAAACTGAGTTCCAGCGCATTTGGGGCAACATCCCTCTTGAAGACAACTGGAGGCGATCCATAAAAACCGCAACAGTGACTGCTTCAACCGCAAAGACGGAGGTGGGAACAAATGGAAAAGAAACTGATGTGACAGATACAAAATCTGAAAAAGTAATCGATGAAGCCGGAAAGGTCTTTGCTCAGCTGCCTCAAACAGACAAACAAAAACAAAACGCGTTGACTAAAATTGAGGAAGCTTATTTCAAGTTGGGCGATTTGTATTACTTCCAGTTAGAGGAAAAAGAGAATGCCTCTCAATCTTATCAGAAACTCTTAACGCGTTTTCCTGAAAGTGATTATGAACCCGAAGTACTTTACAAACTGTATCTCATCAACAGAGAAAATGATGAGCTTGTTGCTCAGCAATTTGCTCAACGCCTAAAAGATGAGCATCCTAACTCTACTTTCACCCGCATTCTCTTAAACCCTGATTACCTAAAAGAGACAAGCGTAGCAGCCGAAAAACAAAAACTTATTTATAAAGACGCCTATACAGATTATGAATTGGGTAACCTCCGCGCTTCGCAGGAAAAAATAAAGCAGGCATTGCAAGTTGGAGAAACCGCGTTCACACCCCAACTACAGCTATTGCAGATTCTGATCACTGGAAAAACAGAAGACATTGCAAAATATCAATATGAATTGGGAGAGTTTATAAAAAAGTATCCTGACGTCACCATCAAGCCTTATGCAGAGCAATTGCTCACTGCCTCCAAGTCGCTGCAGGAAAAAATTGAAAAATCAAGAGGTATCCGGTTTGTTCTCGCGGATAATGACCCCCATTATTTTGTAACGGTTTATAAATTTGGAGATAAGATTGCTGCTCCTGTTTCGGATGCAATAGAAAAGTTTAACGAAGTGCGGTTTAAAGACAAAAAGTTGAAGAGCACAAACTTAATCTTCAACGAAGAGTACGCCATCACTTTTGTAATCGGGTTAGCAAATCGCGAAGAGGCTGTGAATTACTTCGATTCATTCAATTCACAGGCTGCTCTTTTAAAACCATTTTCGAGCTATAAATTCTATAACTTTGTAATAACAAAAGTCAACTTCGATCTCTTTTACCGAACAAAAGCGCTGGATGAGTACCTCACCTTCTTTGATAGAAACTATAAAAAGGAAAATCAGTAGCCTGCTAGCGATTAAAAGGCCCTGGCTTCAGAAGACCATCAAATATGTATGGATTGCATTTTTCTGTTTTCTAATTGGCTTTCCTTTGTACATCTATACTGTCAGCATTGATCTTTTTGGATTGTATGGACCGATGCCCAGCATCCGGGAAGTGGAAAATCCCAAAAATGATCTTTCCTCTGAATTGATTTCAGCAGATGGCGTTTCCCTGGGCAGGTACTTTCGATACAACCGCAGCCAGGTTTCGTTTGATGAACTCTCGGAAGATCTTAAGAACACCTTATTGATTTCGGAAGATCACCGTTTCTATGATCATTCGGGTTTAGATTTTCCTGCCTACCTGCGGGTAGTCTTTGGATTGCTGACATTAAACCCGCAAGGCGGAGGAAGTACGATTACCCAACAATTAGCAAAGAACCTCTACACAATGAATCCGGATAAGAGTCTGGATGGAGTCATACGGGGTAGGATTCCAAAACGGATCATTCAAAAAACAAAAGAGTGGATTATCTCCATCAACCTGGAAGAGAATTTCATGAAAGATGAAATCATGGCCATGTACCTGAATACAGCGGACTTCGGAAGCAATTCGTTTGGAATAAAGGTGGCCTCCGAAACCTATTTCAATAAAGAACCTGATAGTCTTAACTTACAGGAGTCTGCCGTGCTGGTTGGCTTACTTCAGGCTCCTTCTTATTTCAATCCAAAAAGGAATCCTAACAATGCGTTGGCAAAGCGCAATGAGGTTCTGTTTAAAGTGTATAAACATGGCTATAAATTAAAGACGAAAGAGCAGTACGATTCGATCAAAGCATTGCCGATTGAATTGGATTACAGTGTTCAAAATCAGAATCAGGGATTAGCAACTTATTTTAGAACAGTGGCCGGCAATTTTCTTATGGGCTATTGCAAGGATAAAGGCATTGATCTATGGAATTCCGGCTTGAAAATTTATACAACAATTGATAGTCGTATGCAGCGCTATGCTGAAGAAGCGGTAGCTGAGCATATGAAGAGTCTACAGGCCACCTTTTACGATGAGTGGTCGAAGCGTAATCGCAATCCCTGGGTTGATGAGAATGGGCAGGAGATCAAAGATTTTTTAGGAAAGCGTATTAAACAGACCGATGCTTACAAAGTATATGCAGAAAAATACGGAGAGAAATCAGACTCATTGAAAATAATGCTTCGCCTGAAAAAACCCATGACCATTTTTACCTGGGATGGCGAGAAGGATACACTCTTCAGCAGTTATGATTCACTAAATTACTATAAACGTTTTTTGCAAACGGGTATGATGTCTATGGATCCATCTACCGGATTTATAAAGGCATGGGTAGGTGGTATCAATCACAAGTACTTTAAGTACGATCACGTCAAACAAGGTACTCGCCAACCTGGATCAACATTTAAACCTTTCGTATACGGGCTGGCCATGGAGTCTGGCTACTCGCCTTGTCACCCGTTAAAAGATATCTCTCCAAGTTTTAAAGTACCTGGTGGTAACTGGTACCCGATGAATTCCAATGGTACGCGCGGAAATGGAGAAGAGATGACCATACGGCAGGCCATGGCCCGATCAGTAAATTCAATTACAGCTCAGATGCTGCAATCACTCGGTCCTGAAAACGTAGTTGAGTTTGCACACCGCGTTGGAATAGAAAGCCCCTTGGATGCTGTGCCCTCACTGTGTCTTGGCACTACGGATGTTTCTTTGTTTGAAATGGTTGGTGCCTACAGCACGTTCGTTAACAGTGGAGTTCACAATGACCCGATCTACATCACACGCATTGAAGATAAAAATGGAAATGTGATTGAGAATTTTATCCCTAAAACTAAAGAGGCCATTAATGAGCAAACCGCCTACAAAATGATTTATATGCTGATGGGAGGCGTGGAAGAAAGTGGCGGTACTTCAGCAGGGCTTGCGCGTGATTTAAAAATTGACAATGAAATTGGCGGTAAAACCGGAACGACTAACGATGCTTCCGATGGTTGGTATATGGGTGTAACACATGACCTGGTATCCGGAGTTTGGGTAGGTGGTGATGAGCGAGGTATTCATTTCCCTTCATGGGATTTTGGACAAGGAGGAAAAAGTGCAAGACCCATCTGGGCGCGTTATATGCAAAAAGTATATGCCGATCCTACCACAGGCATAACAAAGGGACAATTCAAACGACCTTCGTCAGGTCTGGATATTACGCTCGACTGCAATCGCTACAGCGAACACCCTGACTCCGTTCAGGTAGATGAGGAGCCCTGGGATATTAATAATTGAAATCATAAATTCAGAATTCAAAATTTACACTATTGAATTTTGAATTGTAATCTTGAATTTGAATGAGTTCTCAGCTAAAAGAGCAGGTTAGCTCCCTTCCCGATTCTCCAGGTGTATATCGTTTTTACAACGATGAAGATGTTCTCATTTATGTTGGCAAAGCCAAAAGCTTAAAAAAAAGAGTTGGCAGTTACTTCAATAAGCAATCTCAATACAATCGAAAAACAGAAAAACTTGTCTCTGAAATACGCAAGATTGAGTTTACGCTTGCTAATACCGAATTTGATGCGCTGCTATTGGAAAACAATTTTATCAAACAAACACAGCCGAAGTACAATATCTTATTGAAAGATGATAAAACGTTTCCTTACCTGTGCATTCTCAAGGAACGTTTTCCCAGAATCATTTCTACCCGTAAATACATTCCCCGTCAAGGAGAATACTTTGGCCCGTACTCCAGTGTCAGTTCGATGAATAGTGTTTTGGATTTGATCCGCCAACTCTACTCCATACGAACGTGCTCCCTGCTTCTCTCCGAAGAAAATATTCAGGAAAAGAAATTCAAGGTATGTCTGGAACATCACATAGGAAACTGCAAAGGTCCTTGTGAAGGATTACAATCCGAACAAGATTATTTGCAAGAGATAAGTTATGCCCGGAATATCTTAAAGGGCAACTTAAGCATTGTAGAAGACTACTTTAGTGATGAAATGAAAGCTGCCGCTTCAATGATGGAGTTTGAAAAAGCCGGCTTCTATAAATATAAGCTGGAGAAACTTGAGAAGTTCCAAAGTAAATCACTTGTAGTCAATAGAAAATTGACGGACATAGATGTTGTAACCATTACAAGCAGCACCACCAATGCTTTCATTAACTACCTTCAAATCAAAGAAGGAGCTATTATTTTCTCGAAGAATTTAGAGATCAAAAAGAAACTGGATGAGCCCGATGAGGATATCATTAGCATGGCCACGCAGGAGCTTCGCAGTAATTACTCAAGCAATAACCCCGAAGTTTTTACCAATATTCCCTTAGCCGTCAAGTCAGAGGATTTTGAAAACGTTGTTCCTCAAATTGGTGATAAGAAAAAACTGGTGGACCTGTCTCTCAAGAATGCGCTTTATCTGAAACGCGAACGTGAGATCAATAGTGAGGAGCGTAAGACCAAAAAAAATGAAGTGCTTCATATCCTTCAGGAGAATTTACGACTCGTTCAGTATCCCAAAATAATTGAATGCTTTGATAACTCTAACTTTCAAGGTACCAATCCGGTAGCCGCCATGGTTAGGTTTGTGGATGGCAAGCCGGATAAAAAGGGCTATCGCCATTTCAATATTAAAACAGTAGTCGGCCCCGATGACTTTGCTTCCATGAAAGAAATTGTAGGTAGACGATACAAGCGCATCATGGAGGAGCAGGGCGAGTATCCGCAGTTAATTATTGTTGACGGTGGCAAAGGTCAACTCAGCAGTGCTGTTGAAGCATTGCAGGAACTTGGTCTTTATGGCAAAATCCCAATTGTTGGCATTGCCAAAAGGCTGGAAGAAATCTATTATCCTGAAGATCCATTACCGCTGCTTATCAGTAAGAAGTCGCCCGGCCTGCTGCTCATTCAGCGAATACGTGACGAGGCCCATCGTTTTGGTATCACCTTTCACCGATTGAAGCGAAGCAATACAACATTCGTTACAGGGCTGGAGGATATTCCGGGTATCGGCAAGAAGACGGCTGACAAACTGCTTAAACACTTCAGGTCTTTTAAGAAAATCAAAGAAGCAACACTGGAAGAGTTAATTAGCCTCGTAGGCGAAAAGGCTGCCAGAGCGATAAAAGAAAAGGCACTTAAGACAACAGAGCAATAGCGGAGCCAATCGTCAAGTAAAGACCTATTAAAATTGCAACCATCGTTTCTCCCTTAAACATCAAGTGAAGCACTCCGGTACGGTTCCTGTTCTTTACTACTAACCAGATACCGCAAATAAGTATCAAAGTACCAAGGACAAGTTTCAAGTATTCCATTACGAAAGATAACGAATTCCTTTACAGCAAACCAATAATATCTGCCTCTATAGCCAATTTAAAATGAGCTAATTCGGGTGAGCTAGTGAAAATTCTTAACTTCACTTCTCTAATCACACCTTTATGAAGCACCTCTCCTTATTTGCTTTCTTGCTGGCTGCCATGGGTTGTTCTCAAAACAATTCTCCCCGAACCTGGAACAGTATTGAGAATGCACTGCAAACTCAATTGATCACGCTAAACGATGGTGACACCGTTAATTTGCCAGAAGGAAATTTCATGTTTACCAAGAGCCTGACGATGGATGGCAAAAATAACATCGTGATTAAAGGAAAGGGGATGGATAAGACTATTCTCTCCTGGAAAAATCAAACTGAAGGTGCCGAAGGACTGCATATCAGTAACGGAAAAAATATTTCGCTTGAAGACTTTTCTGTAGAAGATGCCAAAGGCGATAACCTGAAAGTAAATGACACACGCGGTATCACACTCAGGAGGGTTCGATCAGCGTGGGCTGCAGGTCCTAAAACAGAGAATGGAGCTTATGCACTTTACCCCGTGCTGTGCACGAATGTGTTGATAGAAGAGTGCATTGCCATGGGCTCTTCCGATGCCGGAATTTATGTGGGTCAATCCGATTCGGTTGTCATCCGGAACAATAAAGCTTTTTGGAATGTGGCTGGTATTGAATCAGAAAACTCCAAATGGGTAGAAATTTATGGCAATGAAGCATATGATAATACAGGCGGGCTGCTTGTCTTTGATCTTCCCGGCTTAAATAAGTACGGCCACTCCACGAAAGTGTATAAGAACAATCTCCATGATAACAATTATGAAAACTTTGCTCAGAAGGGAAATATTGTAGCAAGCATTCCCCCCGGCTCAGGCATGATGATTCTGGCCACGCATGATATTGAAATGTATGACAACGATATAAAAGACAATCGCACTGTAGGTGTGGCTGTAGTGAGTTATGAGTTAGTGGCAGCACTCAACAAAGAAGAAGTTGAACAGGCGAGTTCAATTGGTGGTGTACAAACGGTAGATAATCGCTACAAAGAGGATTCCGTTTATAATCCGTTTCCTTATAACGTATCTATTCACAATAACCGATTTGAAAATAGTCATTGGTTTCCCTCCTTAAAGAACGACATCGGTAAACTATTAGCGGCAAAATCTTTTTTTAGCCCACCTGATATATTGTATGATGGCATCGAAAATCCCGAACAGAAAGATCGTGGAATTTGCCTTGATGAAAACGGTGATATCACTTTCATCAACCTGGATGCAGCAAACGATTTTAAAGCCTTCTCCAAAGATCCTGGTTCCTTTGCTTGTCAGTCGCAAAAAGTAAGTATGAGATGAAGCCGCTTTGGATGCTGGCAGTAGCGGGGTTGGTATGGGCGAGTTGCCAGCAGCAAAAGCCCGATGTTGTAATGGCTGAGGAAGAATCAAACATCATTGACCTGACATCCTTCGGCAAGCCAACGCTCTCTGAATATCATTTTTTTAAGGGCGATCTTAAAAACCTTGATCCTGAAGACGATGTAATTAATTACTCTCTTAATTCACCACTCTTTAGCGACTATGCTTTCAAAAAAAGATTTGTAAGAATTCCAAAGGGCCAGAAGATCAAATACAACGGCTCGGAGGTTTTTGATTTTCCAGAAGGTTCAATATTGATTAAGCACTTCTATTATCCAGCAGATTTCCGCCAGCCGGAGAAGAATATACGTTTATTGGAAACAAGGTTATTAATTTTAGAAAAAGGTAATTGGAAGGCGTTGCCTTACATCTGGAATGACGAACAAACGGAAGCGTTTCTTTCTATAGCAGGAAAGAATATACAGGTTGAATGGATCCACTACAACGGAGAAAAACGTCAGCTTAGTTATTCAGTGCCCAATGCCAACCTCTGTAAGAGTTGTCATCTAAAGGGTGATAAGGTCATGCCAATCGGTCCGTCTGCCCGACAACTTAACGGAGCTCTTCAATCTCACGCAACAAATCAATTGATAGAATGGTCTGAGCTGGGTATACTAACAGAAATGCCATCACAAAGTGAGCTACCAAAATTGGTGGCATATGAAAATAAAGATGCTTCGTTGGATAAACGAGCACGCGCCTGGCTTGAAATAAATTGTGGGCACTGCCACCGACCTGATGGAGCTGCAAAAACTAGCGGCCTCCATTTAATGGCAGATGTAAGCGAATCAAATGTTTTAGGAGTAGGTAAAGCTCCCATTGCAGCAGGGAAAGGCTCCGGAGGCAGGTTGTTTGGTATTGTTCCGGGCAAACCGGATGAGTCTATTCTACAATATCGGATTGAATCAACACACCCCGGCATCATGATGCCGGAAGTGGGAAGAAAATTAGTTCACGAAGAGGGAGTTGAACTGATACGGGAATGGATTAGTAAGATGAGGTAGTCACATTATTTATATCGTAAGTTAAAGTCGAATACCATGAAGACCAATCAAATTCTAGTAACAGGTAATATCATTGCACTTACTAGTGTCCTTGCCGTTAATGCGTTGGCTAATATTTTACCGATTAATAGAATGAATACCGGAGAAATATCGGCTCTCTATCCTAATCTTTTTACGCCAGCTGGAATCACCTTTTCAATCTGGAGTATTATTTATCTTCTCTTGATTGGTTTTATCCTTTGCCAGGGATTCATTATTCATAAATCCTACTTTGTAGAACTATCCCTCTGGTTTATGCTCTCATGCATAGCCAACATTTCCTGGATCTTTGTTTGGCACTATTTGTTAACTGGGGCTTCGGTGGTAGTGATGATCGTTTTACTTTTTTCGCTGATAAAAATTTTCTTATTGCTACATACAGTACCGTTTCCAAGTCTAACCGAAAAACTATTCGTCAAACTTCCGTTCACATTTTATTTTTCCTGGATTTGTGTGGCCACCATTGCAAATGCCTCTGCCTTGTTAGTCTCTTTACATTGGAACGGAGGATTTCTTACACCTCAATCCTGGACCATCATCCTGATCAGCGTGGCTTTTGCTCTTGCCTGTTTCATTTCAAGTAAGTATAAAGAATCAGCTTATTTATTGGTATCAATATGGGCCTTTTTTGGTATTTATTACAAATGGACTGGAACTGAAAATAATCTCATAGCCCTGACGGCTTTGATCTACCTGCTCTTGCTCGGGACATTATTTCTAATCCTTCAATTTCAAAAGAAAAGCGGTGGTAATTTGAAGATCAAAAGTCTTGACTCATCTACTTCCGTCTACTAAGGCCAGTTATATGATCTCAAACCCAGTATAGGGCACAAGCACCTTGGGTATCTTTATTCCTTCTTTCGTTTGATTGTTCTCGAGAATTGCTGCGACTATCCTTGGTAATGCCAAAGCACTTCCATTCAATGTATGTAGCAGTTGTGTCTTCCCCTCTTTGTTTTTGTAACGCAACTTCAATCGGTTCGCCTGAAAGGTTTCGAAGTTGGACACTGAACTAACCTCCAGCCATCGCTGCTGAGCACCTGAATATACTTCCATATCAAAAGTCATGGCAGAATTAAATCCCATATCGCCACCACAGAGCAAAAGTTTCCGGTAGGGTAACTCCAATTTTTCCAGCAAACCCTGTACGTGAAGACACATGGCTTCCAAGATGTTATAAGAGTCTTCTGGTTTGCTTATCTGAACAATCTCCACTTTATCAAATTGATGAAGTCGGTTCAATCCCCGCACATGGGCACCCCAGCTACCTGCCTCTCGCCTGAAGCATGGCGTATAGCCAACATTTTTAACAGGCAAATCATCTTCATTGACCATCACATCGCGGTAGAGATTGGTGATGGGCACCTCGGCCGTAGGAATGAGATAAAGATTATCGGCAGTAGCATGATACATCTGTCCTTCCTTATCAGGAAGTTGACCCGTGCCATAGCCGGATGCTTCGTTGACAACAATGGGTGGTTGAATTTCTGTATAGCCTGCTTTCTCAGCCTCGCTAAGGAAAAAATTAATTAATGCACGTTGAAGTTTTGCTCCTTTGCCTTTGTAAACCGGGAAGCCTGCTCCGGCAATCTTGGTCCCTAATTCAAAATCTATGATGTCGTATTTTTTTATTAGCTCCCAATGAGGCAATGCATCCGCTGCTAAAACGGGTAACTTACCCCACTCATGAACAGTGACATTGTCATCAGCACCACCGCCCTCAGGAACCCGATCAGCGGGAACATTGGGAATTAAGTAAAGTAACTGCTGCAACTCTGCTTCTACAGTAGAAAGCTCTGCTGTTAAATCTCCCGAGGTTTTTTTTAGCAATGATGTTTTGATCTTGATCTCTTCCGCCTTTTCTTTTTCGCCCGCTTTCATCAAAGCACCAATTTCTTTGGCCAGATTATTCGCCTGAGATAACAGATCATCGTTATGCCGTTGTGTCTCTCTACGCTTTTGATCAAGGGCTATTGCTTTGTCAATTAAAACTTCAGCATCCTTCAACCTCCTTTTCTTCAGGCCCTGAATAATCTTCTCGCGATCTTCTCGCACCACATGAATCTGTAACATGAATACCGTTTTAGAAAATCAAAATTACTGAACCCACGGCACATTTTTCCTGCCCGTTGTTTGTTAATAATCAATTTTGGGCTATACTTGCATGGTCAATTCGGCCTTCCCAGGCCATCTGAATAGATAAACCCAAGGACTTTACACGTTTTCAAATTTT
>Ga0075160_10000008_pt1 | contig 117276 bp, 79 predicted proteins | sample JI91814C2DNA_FD_70969 | JGI IMG/M metagenome (GOLD analysis project Ga0075160, IMG submission 70969) | Wastewater effluent complex algal communities from Wisconsin, to seasonally profile nutrient transformation and Carbon sequestration -... | ecosystem: Engineered > WWTP > Effluent > Algae... | reverse complement strand
CGGTGCGGTCCCAGCGAACTGTTATATTATTGGTACCCGATCCGCTAATTATAGTCCCTCCTGTAACAACCCAACCAGGTGAACCTGATCCTCCACTTACACTATAACTCGCACTGTTGGTACCTGTAAGGCACGTGGGATTGCTGCCTGTAACCGTTTGTGAATAACCGATGGAGAATGTCGTAATTAAACCAATAAGAATCAGCGTTATTTCTCTCAATTGATTAATTATTGCTCTTCTCATAACGTTTAAAATATTGCGCTGAAATTTTTACTTAAAATTTATGGGTATTAACATTCGCTGCCTTACGGGTTTACCTTTCTCCGAGCCGGGCGTCCATTTAGGGCAAGATTTTATCAATCGTATCGCTTCCTCCTGATAGTGGGCTTGTAAAATGATATCTTCATCCTTTATGTTCTTTTGTTTCTCCTTTAATTCGTCTAATGGTAAAACTCGAATTGATTGTTGGTCTACTTCACCATTTTCAGCTATAATAAACATGGTGTAGACCATGCCTTTCAGGTTGGGTTGCGTTCCTTCCAACTGCTTTACATTGGCACGGATATATTTTGCAAATCCGTCCATTCCGCCCGGAAATTGTGGCGCCACAAGGGCGGTTCCCGAAACTCGCAGAGTGTCCTTTCCTTGCGCATAACCTTGACCGCCTAAAACAACAAGAAGACATCCAAAAAAAATACTTGTTTTAATTTTCATCACTTAGTTCGGTTATCAATAACAGAATAGCCTTTATATAGCTCTTTAACTTTATTGCCTTTATCCATAGCTTGCGAAATAGCCGATCCAAAAAAAGGATCTTTTGAATAATTGATATCCAACCTTTCAATGGTCATTTTCCACGAATTGATGAACGCTGTTTCAGCATATTCAATCAACACACTTTTTATTGATTTATTATTGAGCCAATAAACAACTGTTTTAACTCCACTCTTCTTCAGGGTGCCCACGATGTTAAATACTAATTTTTGAAACTTTTGATTACCTATCATTTCTTCGGAACATTTCGCAAGACTGAGGTATCTCAGAAGGGAATCCTGCTGCTGGAAGACGCCTGAGAGTTGTGATTTCTTCCATTCTCCAGGCAGCGGCTTTGTTATAAAAATAGTTTTTTCATTCTGCTGAAAGGCCACCATCGTGGTTAAATCCTGATAAAGAGTTACATCATTGGACTTTACCATTGTTTTACCACCAGACGACTTCAAACTAAGCGACTCACTTTGCGTATCTCCATCCGCAGTTATAATCTCAACTGAGTAGTTTATCATTATTCCATTTGTATCTTTTTGCGAAGCCTTAAGAGCATCATAAGCCTCTCGGAAATCCGACATGCATGATGCCTGCGGTTCAGGTACTATAACAAGGAGAAAAAGTATCAAGGAATTGAACATGCTTCAATTGGGCTTATTAACAAGTGGGGTATTGTACTGCGTCTCCTGTATAGTCTTGAGCCCTCGCTCAGTTTCAATTATTTTTCGCATCAACTTACCTTCAATATTATATTGATAAAAAAGTCCAAAGTGCTGATCATCAAATACAGTAAGTAACCGAAGTGAGTTTTTATCATAAACGTAGGCCGTCAACTCCGCATCCTTTGGTTGTATTCTCAGATCATCAATCCAGATGATTTCAGCGCCTGTGTGCTGGATCTTAAGTGTAAAGGAAGAATTGACTGTGGCCGAAGTAAAATCAGATGGATCAAGTGCTGCATCATACAATGCCCATTCACCTGACCGAGATATTAATTGTGTGTTTATTGTCTTTGAAATTGCTCCAGTGGCAACAAATAAGGGAGATACACCCGCCAGGCCCCTTATCCACATGCGTGTAGTCAGGCCATTTGATTTTATCTGGCCAGTCACAATAAAGTCCCGCACCGTGACCGTAGAAGCTCCTGTGATCTTTAAAGAGCCTTGTCCTGAATGAGAAAAGTCAATGGCTCGAACGCTACCGTTTTGAGCAACACCATCTTCAAACTTATTACCCGTATATAAATTCTCGAAACTCTCAAAAAGAACAGAATTATAGTCAGCATTTTGGGCAATCAGATAGGGAACAGCTGAACTGTATCCAAATTTAGCTGTGCTCGGAATTCCAATAGCATTTCGCTCTTCTACTGCGTCTCCATGGGGTGAGTATTTCTCTACTTTGCTTGATAGCAGCCATCCTGGATAATCCGATTTATCACCGCTCTTCCAATTAAATGGCTTGTATTTAAATGTCCCTGAATTATAATTTTTATCATTAGATTGACTGATTGATACGTTAGCTACATAGCTAGCCTGCGTCCTCCATTTTCCGCGTTCACCGGAAAGGAATGGGTTGGTGGAGGCTGTACTTCCTAAGTAGGAATAGGACCAACTATCCGAATAATTTATCGCCTTTGCAGAAACCACATCTACTCCACTGGCAGGGCCATAAATACAGGAAAGCGGGATGTTGGCAGTGCAATCATTTCGATCAAAAACAATTGCTCCTGTGAGTTTATCCATTTTAAAGGCACCTGCCTTCACCGATATTGGCGTCTGACACAAAGGAGGAACCAGGACTATCTGAATAGTATTTCCGGTGAATGTCAATCCTGTAGCCCAGCTATTCTGAACAAGCACACGATAAGAACCTGCGCTTGCGGCATTAACTGGTGCTATTGAGTATGAATTGCTAGAAGAATAGGAAGAGCTCAAGTTAATCCAACTGCCACCGGTAAAGCGCTGCCAGAAATAAGTATTTTTTGTGCCTCCAGGGGAATAAGAGATTGGGAAATTGGCCAATCCTTCGACAGCACGAAAATTAACCGGATCTCCAATAACCGTGGTCTTTTGAGGTGTATATTCCAGAACCCCAACAGATGGAATACCTGGACCACTCAGAAATGGCTCCAAGTCTACAAAATCAAAAAAGTTATTGCCGAGCCTTAACTGCAAGCTGCCACCATTCGGCCGACTTCGGAGATTGGGAATATTGGCAAAAGAATTATTAGTAATGTCTAAGTATCGAAAATTCGTAAGAGTCAAAAAGTAACTAGGTATATCTCCGCTAAACTGATTATTTCCTAAGTGAAGATCATACAAGGCATTGCAATTACTTAAATCCGGCAGCGGGGAGGTTAATTGGTTATTTTGTAGTTGCAAATATTCTAACGCTGTAAATCCTCCAAAATAAGACGGGAATGAGCCAGTGAGTGAATTGTTTGCCAGGTACAGTGTCTTCAGTTTGGTCATCGATTGAAAGCCAGGTGGTATTGGGGATTGGATTTGATTGTTTGACAAGATTAGTGTTTCCCACAGATTGGAGTAGGCCGACCCTACCCAGGATGGCAAGGGGCCTGAGATGGAATTAAATTCAGCATAAAGGTTTCGAAGTGTGGGGATATTCTTTAGTACATTTTCCACTCCTGGGCTGCTTAAGGAAATCGCATTATTAGACAAGTAAAGACTTTGGAGACCTGGTAGACTCAGGAAAGAAGAGGGAAGACTTGTTGTTAAATTACATTGAACACACTGTATGTAGGTAACCCCTGATCCGCTCAAGTTGCTCATACCTGATTGAGCAATTGGATTGTTACTTAGGTGGAGCGTTCTTAATGGAAGTAACTGATTAAAGTTAGAAGGCACATCCGTCAATAGATTATATTGTAACAAAAGCGAGGATAACGAGTTACATCCAGCAAGGATGCCGATCATTGACTGAAAATTTGCCGGAATATTACCTAATGAGTTATGACTGAGATCAAGATAAACCAATAGATCAAGTTGAGCAAAGCTGGCCGGTAGCGATTGGAGCGAACATAAAGACAAGTAGCAAGCAGTGAGTGTCGTGAGATTTCCAATACAGCTGGGTATATTGCCAATAGGATTGGATGGAAGTCCCAACGAAGTTAATATAGCCATACCACCAAATTCAACGGGAAATGAAGAGCTCGTAAGTCCGCATCCACCGAGTTGAAGATGGGTCAGTTTGTCGAGGAGACCTACACTGGAATTAAAAGCACCACCTGTAAGAGAGATATTTGATAAGTTAAGTTGCGCCAAATTCGCCCAGTTTCCAAATGCTGCCGTAGCGATATTAAATGTTAACGCACCACTGGCATGAGACAAATCTAAGTTTACAAGCTTTGTAAGGGAAGTAAGCCAATCAAGATTACCCGTAAAACTATTGTAGTTAAAGGCAAGAAATTCCAAATTGGTCAGGGCCGAAAGATTTGGAACGGCTCCATTTATTTGATTATAGGTTGAATTCGATGAACTCCCAATATCCAGGGTCTTAAGTTGGGTAAGACCAGCCAAACTTGCTGGTATGTTTCCGCGTACGTTATTAAAATAACCTAACGAAATTATAGTAATGTCGTTTCCTATTATTGTGACGCCTGGTAGATCGGGAACGGCTGGTAGGACTGCCGTGGTTGTAAAATCAGCAAGTACTTTTGTGGGATCCTGAAGTTTTGTCACATTCCATGGCTTTACCCAAGGCCCATTGGTGATTGTGGCATTGTAAAGGTCAAGTAAAGCTTGTTTCTCCACCGCATCAGCAACAAGGCCTTGACCAAAAGCATGGGCACTGCAAAGACTTAAAAACAAGAATATTCTACTGAAGCTTTTCATAAATTTTTTCAAATAAATTTTCTCAAATTTTATCTATCAAGGCATTACTACCGTCTGCCAAGTCGCACCACACAGTATTTCAAAGCTGCCCATCGCTACCGTTACACTTCCATTCTCTGTTTTAAAAAGCATCTGCACATTGCGGATAGTTGCATCATTAAGTTCAGAGCCACAACCACCAGGAACGTAGGCAGCAAACTGGCTCACGTTCATTTTATAATAGGGTCCCTGCAGAGGAAATAGGGATGGATTTACAAAAGCAGCATTTAAGTCCTTGATAAAAAGACTTCCATCATTATTGTTATTGCCAGTAGTACTTGTCACCCATCGCTGGGATTCAGGAACTGAAATAGAAGTTGTTGTCAAATTTGAAGCCGTTGAATTATGCAGTGTAACGTCACCGGCATTCTCGGCAAGCCTGTTATTTCTGCCGCTGGCAAATATCGATGCGCTCGTAATACTAGCAGTACCTGGCAAATAGGGTGAACCTTTCGCTACTACGTCTAGCCGATCTTTGGTATAATCAATGCTCTTTATATGATAATAATAATTTCCATTCAATGCCAATACATCTCCTGTTGTTACTTGCGCCATGAGATCACAAGCTGCGTTTGAAACCGAAATGACGCCATCAACGCCCCCAGTGCTACTTGTAAATGTCATATTGGAACTGGCTGGAAGTACTTTCTTCTCAGATTGAGCTTTCGGTTTGAAATTGTCATACTCCCAACTTGCAGGAACGCCTTGAGCCAGATAGGCCCCTCTAAATTCATCTGACGATTTCACTGCTATAGGCTTGCCAGTGTACTCATCAAAAGCCAGATTCTCCTCTGTATGAAGTATACCATCTTGATACACTCTCGTCTTTTTTAGAATGGATGGGTAACGAACCACCTTTGTAGTGGCATGGGTATAAAGGGCTCCCTCTGTAAAATTAAGGGCTGGCATGGCGGTCGGATAAACGATTATCAATGGAAAAAAAATCAATGGTATAATTGCTATCTGCAAATCCCCCTCAATATTCGCGTCATAGGAGGATTCAACAACTTGCTTTTGCGCAAAGGTCAAATCCACCTCACGGCCAGGATTCTTCATAACAAACTCACCAAATAATGATGACATCATAGGAACTTTTTCTCCTGGTTTATAATATTCATAGCTCACCTGTGAAACAAGGGTAGATTTTGCCAAGGTGATTGCATCTGAATACGGACCGTTGTAAGTAGACTTGCTTTTTGCCTGTCCATGCATCCCATTCAGAACAAAACTAAATCCCTGAGAAACCCAAGTCTTGTCCTTGATAATATTAACAAAGATTCCGAGAAGGTATTTCTTTTCTGGTGTACCGTCTGCAAACGGAGTCATGCTTCCCGGCCTGTCAGGATGGGCTAGCATAATCGGAAAGTCTTTCGCTGTAAAAAATTCATTTATTGTAAAACCCGGGTTGGTCTTTCCGCTGTGTATATTTTTAATAGTCACTTTTGAATACCCTACCGCGGGGCCTGGCAAAATACTCTCGCCTAAAGGCCCTTCAGATTGTTTCTTGTCCTTGCCGGCTACAATCTTACTCCAAAGGTTTTGGCCCTTACGAGCGATAAAATCAGTCAGCACATTTTCCTCCCGAATAGTGGTCGGCTCATTGGTGGCTACTCCCGAGCTGATCTCACGGCCATTTTCATTTGTCTTATAAGCATACTCATTACCGAATAATACAGGCTCACCACCTAGCGTGGTGTCAAATGTCATTAACCGCTTAACCCGAACCCCTCCGCCTTTCTTGGGTAAAGACGCTGGAACCCGGAGGAATGAATATTGGGGATTATAATTACCGCATAAAGACCCCGGGGCAACAATACCTTTCGCCATCCCTAAAAGTTGGCGAACAATGCTCAACGCATCGCCAGCCGCATCACCTTTGTTGTTCATTCCAGGAGTACAATTGCCCTGCGGATCAAGCATACCCAGCCTTTGTGTTTTAACAAAATCTTTGCAAACATCAATTGGTAATCGGTCACTACTTCTTAGGTCCACGTATAACCTACCTGTTCCAGAATCAATATCGCAACTCGTAATAGACGCGAATCCGTTAATAAAGTCTGCATTGCAGGTGGCCAAATCGGGGCTGGTATTGCCAATAAGGGAGTAAAGTATTTTGAAATACATCTTCTTGCCGCCTGTGACGTATCTTTTCCTTATCAGGTCTCGTACTACTTGAAGATTGACATCAGAAACTGCATTAGTTAGCCCCACCGATGTAGCATCGAGAAAAACACGTTGACTTACTATGCTTGAAATGTTCATCATCAGATGAGCTTCCTGATCCTGCACATAATTATAATCATCCTGCTCGTACTGAATATGTATTTCTCCTCCCGAAGGAAGCTTGATCACTTTAAGGTGCCATGCTGCAGGATCAAAACCAGGTTGACTTTTTTGATCAATCCAATTTTGCATAGAAGCAAATCTTGCTTGCCCGTTTGTCTGATAATTGCCCCAAGAGTCACTCAAAAATGGATTGTAGTTCGGATTCTGATCTGCAGCCCCAAATGTGGAATAGTTTGCTGTGACGTTCTCCTGACCTGTTGTGTATTTTGAAGGATAAGAACTGTAGGTAGGGTAGGAATAGGTAAATTGATAAGGGCTTAGTCGGGCTCTTGCAACACCATTGTATTCAAAGTAGACACTCTTTAAAGTCAGCTTACCTACTGAGCCTGCCGAGTTCGGTAATCCAGTGCAAAGCGAATTATCGTACTTAAAATAAACTGTTTTAACAGGCTTTACACCGGAGGTAAGAATAGGACTTCCGGTAACGCCATCACGAACAAGATTTCCGCTCACATCTTTGTTACAGTCCTGCAAAGAATACAGTTCTATTCTATCTAATTTTTGAAGACTAACGGCTCCCGGTGTGGCGGTTGGCGAAAGTGGATTTACAGAAGGAGCTTCTTTTGCATCATCCTTTTGCAGAAGGTAAAAGAAGGCAACATGGGTCTTAGTCTCAATTGTATTGACATGGTAGATCTCCTTTTCTCCTTCTGAATAGCTTCCCATATCATCCTTAGGGTCTGAATGAGAATTTTTGTTATAGATTAATCCCCGGTAAGGCATCCTCCAATTGTACCAATCTGTGGGAGTGGTCAGCCTCGAATAGTTGAATCGTGTATATCCTCCGAAATCGTCTTGAGTGGGTCCATTAGAAGTGATATCCAAATAATCAGGAGAAGTAATCTCTGTCAATAAATACGTGGATGCATAGTTGGCACTCTGCTCGTCACCTACTTTTGCGATGTTATCTTTCTGTGTGTTGTAAATCAGGAAGTTGTTTGAGATATCCCCAACCGATGCACCTTCCACGCTAAAGCTCAGATTCTTCTCATTCTTATTGTATACCGGGAGGGCATAGACATAACGAGAGCCAGTCTCATTAAAAACGGCAAGCTCACCTACCAAATCGGGGTCGGCAGTGACCCTGCCCGAAATCGAGTTTACATATGAATTCTTGTTGTATGCTGCTACTCCCGAAGTTGCAAGCATCTGAGTATTCGTGTTAAAACCAATATAAGAAGACCGTCCGCCCCGCTCCCCATTTTTGTTCATTATTGAGACGCCTGAAGGAAGGGAAGGAGTCCTGCCTGATATTGATGCCCGAACTGGCTGATCATTATGATTTGTACCCCACTCACCCCCCAAGTCGTTATTAAATCTGAAATGAAAAGGTTCGTCCTCCGTATCCTCAGGTTTGCTGAAGACAGTCAGACCTCTATTCCAATCCTTTACTTCCATTGAGTTTTTTCCAACACCCAAGTCAACACCAGCTCCAAAAGTCCAGCCTACTCCAATATCGCCACCAACGTTAAAAATATTCATATCATTCTTAACATTTCTAGGTCCGAAATGGCCAATTCTTTTAGGATTTAGTTTAAAACCGCCACCGATCCCTTCACCCGTAACAATGAAATTGTCAGGGTCACTGAATGGCATGCCCAGAAAAACATCACGCTTATTGAAATCCGTTTCCTTCTCAACATGGTAATCCATGGCAGAATTACTTCCAGCGGCCCCACTATACATGTAGCCATAAGAAGGTATGGTTTCTACCGGAATATTGTTTTGATATGAGTAACTTCCAAATACATTGGTTGCGGCTCCAATCGGCACTGGTCCTGGATTCTTTGTAATGCCAAAGGATACATTAAAGGATGCTCCAGCGTAACCATTAATAACAGTTGGCTTGGTTGTTTCATTGTAGGAAAAAATTCCGTACGTAGACGCTAACGAACTTACGCCAGCAGCCCTAAGCTTATTTATTTGTTGTGTAAATGGGTATTTCAAAAAGAGGTTTTTGGACTTCTTTTGTAATAGCTGATGATTGTCTAAATAGGAGTTTAAAATTGGAGCAGGGTTTACTCCCAGCGAAAAACTACCTTGGCCATCTGAAACATTATAACCTAAGGACACAACTCCTTTTCCAAGACTCAAGCCAGCCCCAGCGTTATAACCAAATCCCCTATAATTATTATACCGCAAGGAGGCATTAAATCCCAGCTTGATGTCCTTACTGAACAATTCACCAAAAGTGAACCCGCCACCCACTGTTGCTGTCCAATTCTTGGGCATCTTATTATTGTACAATGTATTCTTTCCTTTAAAGTCGTCAGGTAAGCCCCTTACGCTGCGATTAATTGCCCCGGGGTTCAATGTCCATCCATAACCGACCCAGGAAGACTCTTCTTCTGGGGTGACTCCACTATGATAGGACAACGAAAGGGGATAACTGCTCCCTTGGGGGCCGGGAATCTCAATTATTGGCAGGTTATAGGTGAAATCTCCTGTAAACTCGTCAACCATGTTTGTAGTTGACACCGGCTCAAAACTGGAAAATTCCGGTTGAGAGGGTCCAGAAGTAAGCGCATAACTTATGGCAGGCGAAAAGGTATAAGAAAGAAAGTGAATGAGGAGAAAGGACGCCATTAACCTCGATACTCTTTTATTTCTGATCATCATCTGATATAATTAAGTGAAACCACAACTATCAAAATCTATAAAATCTACGACCGTGAGTCTAGTTTTAATTTAGGAATCCTATGTAAATCTTTACGTTTGAATTCAAAATGATTCGTTCCAAGACCCCAGATTGGATCATCAAAACTAAATACCACATCATGAGATATTTTAGCAAACCTTTCTTGGTCAAAATCAGACAAAATAAATGAAGCTTGAAAAGTAATTTTGTTTCCTATCTGATCAAACCCCTCAAAATGACTCAATACCGGAAAGTATTTATTCTCTCCGTCTCTCAACGAAAGGAAAGACTCAATTTGAAAACTTAATAAGTTTATTCGATAAGATAAATCCTCTTGAGAAAACGCTTCATAATACATTAAGCTACCATACTTTTTATCCAATTTATCTGCTTCCATTGTAAATTGAAATACTGCCGCCTGCCTATATTCATTGACGATAGAGTCAAAAGGAATGTGTGAGCTTTCTAAAGTTATCCATTCACGGTAAGCAAGTAATTCACTTGGTAAAAATTTAGCCGTCAACTTAACATTCTGGATCGTTTTAGTTCTGATGAGGCCATTTTCTTCTTTGTTCACCCAATTATTTAATTGCTCAGGCAGGAGGTATTCCGGTGCACCACACGAAGCAATAAAAACAAACATCCACACACTATACCTGATCATACCTTTGATAATAATGATGTTTCTAGAACTCAATCCTAAGAATAAATTTAACTTAATCCGTCTTTTATAACAATTCATTTCGGGTCATTCGAGCCCGATGTACTATTTTTAAAGGGATAGATTAATTAAAAAAGAGACATATATCCGTAAAGAATTAATTATAAGGAACTTAATGCCCCATTTATTAATTTATTCTTTACCTGAGAAACAATTTACTCGATGTAATGTCTGGTGGCAGATAATCGAGTAACGTAAATTGGTCTAGAGAAGGCGAAAAGTGGAAAACAATTGCCGCAAAATGGCATTTATGATAAAAAATCTGCAATCAACTTCGCTCAGAGGAAATTCGCCAACAGCAGCAAACGCTGAAGAAAAAAGGAGAATGAAGGTAAGCTCAAAAAACCTAAGCGTAAATTTAGACTTACTTATCCCAGAAACTGCCCTTGCTATTGAAAGTTGGGCAAGGGATAAGTCGGTTCCTCTTCTTCACTCCACGATGAAGGGGCTTGGCCACGAACTCATACACCATGGATATTTCATGTGCTCCACCGCTGGCGGCAGATAATCCAGAAACTGAAAAATCATAACTATAGCCAATAGTTAGATTTTTAAGATAAAGGCCGAGGTTAAAAATTAATGCGTCCTGATTCACAGTTCCAATTACGTTTTTCTGAAAAGGTTTACCACGGTACCATACTCCTATCGACACCGGATCGATATGATAGTTCATCCCCACATCCATCTGTGAGATGGGCCCTTGTGTACGATAAATAAATGAAGGTGTCAGGTAGGAAACTTTATTGAATGTACGAGGTCCGTTATAGAGCGGTATTCTGGCTCCTCCATGAATGGTGGTCTTCATTGGCAAACGACTCGTGGTATTTAGAATGGATAGGTTGGGTTGATTCATGTGTGTGAATGCAGCACCAACCCATAAGCTTTTGCTGTAGAATAAAAATCCAGAACCAAAATCAAAGTATTGCTGATTGCCCAGTCGTTGCAAATCAGGATCAAGGGAGATACCATTGAACTCAAGACCATCACCCAATTTCAATTTCGAGCGGTCAAGGCCATTGATGCCGTATCCAAAATACAATCCCGGAGAAAAAACTATTTTTTCATTGAGCCTTACCTTATAACTGTAGTTGAGTCCGAACGTGGTGGTCCTCCACCCTGCTGATCCCATCTTATCCGTTGTGGCGAGAAATCCAAAACCGCTACTCAGTTCATCTACCCAGATATCATAGCTCGCTGAATACGTTGCAAAAGCCTGAGGAAGATTAGGCCATTGAATGCGGTGGTTGATAGCAACGCGTTGTTGTGTAGTGATGCCCGTGAAGCCGGGATTCAGGTACAGAGGCGCCTGATAATACTGAGAAAACTGCGGATCCTGAGCATACCCAACACCAACACTCGACAACACAACGATTACGATTATAGCTATTTGCTTCATGCGATGGCCAAAGTTACTATTTTATCGAATCATAGTTATATCTCCCAGTTGTGTCGACCGCTGCCCATCGGATAGTCGCAACGTCAGTCGATATACATACACGCCAGCTGGCATCAGTTTGCCATCCTGATTATATCCGTCCCATCCTACAGTCGAGCTATTACTTTCAAATATCAGGTTACCCCAGCGATCAAATACCTGCATATTGAACTCTTCTGCCCCTCTTACGATTGGCAGGAACACATCATTAAATGATCCATTGCCCGGGCCACCGACAGAACCACCAGAAGGGCCATTTGGATTAGGCGTAAATGCATTAGGCACTTTTGTAACACCACCTTGCTTGGCAATAACCTGACGCTTCAAGGTGTCGGAACAAACCACTCCATTGCCGTGATCGTACTTAGCAATAAGCGTAATTTCATAGTTACCCTCAATTTTGTAAACGTACGTAGGAGCTTCTTCCGTTGATTTTCCATTGTCTCCAAAATCCCACTCGTAATCTGTAGCACTTTTACTGTAGTTAAAGGTGATCAGTTCTGTATCAGGTACAAACACCACGTCTGGCCGTGCATCGAACGAAGCTACCGGGTTGCCATAGATTTCAAATTCTCTTGGCGGAGCATCTTGCGTCTGGCTGGTGGTCGGTTGTGAGGTAGTATACTTTAACACATACTTTCCAGGATTACTAATCTGGAATGTTGGCTCGTACTCTGCAGACTTAAACACAACCTTACCTTTACCGTCAATCAATGTCCAACTGTCATTAGTACCTGTTGATCTGTTTTTCGTGATCTTGATATCAGCAGGGAAACATGCCTGTACGGGTTCGGCATCGTAGTCTGCAATGAGCGGCAACACCGGAATATTAATCGTCTTCGTAAACGTGCTCGAGCAATCGAGGCCTGCAACGCTAAGCGCATCCTTATTGGATGCAACCAAGGTGACATCTTTTAACCCCTCAGAACTGTAAACAACAGGGGCAGGAGTAGCCGATGAAATGGTTGTTGGATTAGCATCTTGTCCAAAATCCCAATCGTAATTAAACATACCGCCATCTACTGGTACCGATGTATTTGTGAAAGTGACAGTTGAGGTACCAATCAGAGGAGGCACGGTGCCTTCATCAAATCCAGCAGTAACTCCTCTATAAACATTGATAATAACTGGCGTAGGAATCGAAGCGGAGCATAATCCATTCTTTCCTTCATAATATACCTCAATAGGTAACGGATTAAGCGTTGTCGTATTGGTAAACTGATAATTCACAACTGCATTCAAACGGACGTCCAGTTCTGTTGGTGATCCCTGAATTTTATAGTGCCAACGGTGCGCCACCGCTCCTAAACTTTGATTAAAGAACTGCACACGATCTCCGCTACAAATTTCAGTTCTGTCTGGCAATATGTCCGGGATGATTGATTTAACGTTAACTGTCATGAACTTTGAAATACCAGAGCACGCGGGAAGGCCCGGGCCAGTAGCTACTACCTCGTACAAGAACGCAGCCTGAGAGCCGGTGTTATTGGCAATCGGCTGATTAATGACAGGTCCTGAACCATCGAGAGCGCCAGGAGCGAACAAGGCTGGGGTATTTAAATCTGTTACCGTCCATGCGAAGGTTGCCCCGGCCACATTGCTGGCAAGAGTTACGTTTGCAGACTCTCCATTACATATTATCTTCTGCGATGGAAGGCTGTTAAGTATTGGGCTTGGATTAACTGTGAATGAAACAAGAATTGGAGTACCATTACAACCGCTTGCCTTTGGCGTTGCCGTGTATGTTACTAAAACAGGTGCATTTCCATTATTGAATAGTGTTTGTGCAATTTCATCTCCAGCTCCGTTGACCGCGCCACCTATGCCAGGAGCAGTGACTGTCCATGTGACAATACCTGTGGGAACCACAGGCGCAACCTGAATCAGAGGAATATTAATAGACGTACCGCTACAAATATCAACTTGCGTTGCGGGCTGAAGCTGTGGTCTTGGGTTAATCGTTACACTCACAGTAATTGGAGTTCCGGTACATCCAAGTCCTCCGCTAATTGAAGGTGTAACAGTATAAGTTACTATTTGGGGATCACCTGTTGGGTTGTTCCAGACATCTGCAATAAATTCTCCCGGTAAGTAGTTTGTCTTTAATACAGAGGTCAAAGTCATTCCACCTGCTGGAGTTGCTGCAACGTTAAATTGAACAGCACCTGCAGTAGGAGTTGTTGGAGTCGTTAATTGCACGCTTGTTGGTGATCCTTCACATACAGGTAAGGGAGAACTTGTAGCAATTACCTTTGGCCTTGGCTCCACCGTTATAACTACTGTTACAGAATTGACGGCAGGTATTGAATTGCATCCCGCTGACCCTGCCGAATTAGCAATTGGAGTAATTGTGTAGGTAACGGTACCCGGCAAGTTAGACGTATTGATCAACTCATCCTGTATAACCGTATTCTCTGTTAGATTTCCTCTGACTTTCGTAAAGTTACCGACCTGATCTATCCCTGCAATCTGCGAGGAAACTGCACCATAATTAAATGTTACTAGCCCGGTTGAGGGATTTGATGGGCTGGTAAGAATAATGTTTGTATTAGGAACTCCACCAACACTGCTACATACATTATCATCCGGAGAATCATCTGCCAATATCCGCGGTTCAACCGTAAGGAAAATTGTTTTTTCCGGTCCTCGGCAACCACCTGCAGAAATTGGCACAACCTTATAAGTTACAGTACCCGGATTGTTGGTGTTGTTGGTGAATCGGTCACCACTTATTTCATTAGGGTTAGCGGTTGATCTAGGTGTTGTATTGGTGCCCCCAAACGCTGTAACGCCAGACAACACTATAGAGGTAATATCAAAGGACGCTGCAGATTCACTAAAGGGCAGGATGGCAATCGGATTTGTTATAGAATTATCTAACAAAACTATTCCGGAAGATGTTTCATTACAGGTTTTGGCATTCAAGCTGGCGAACATAGCCGGGGCTGGTTGTATCGTAACATCCACCATTTGTTCTACCCCACGACATGTGCCGGAAATAGGAATTATTTTGTAGAATACATGCTGATCTATAGCTGACGTGTTTGTAAAAGCATCAGTTTGTAGGCTAGTGGCCGTTATAGCGCCCAGAGCCTGATTGGTTCCCGCAGGAACAACAGAGGGGCTTGTAATCAATACCTGAACTAGATCATATGAACTAATAGGGGAAGAACCCCCAGCCGGGCCAAGCGTAAGAGTAGACAATGCAATTCCGCTACAAGTCGTAGCAGTACCTGGAGACATTGTGGGTTCTGGATTAATTACTACATCGTAATCCAATGTTTCACTCAAACAACCTGCGGCACTTTTTCCTTGGATAGTATAACGTACCGTAACCGGCACTGCCGAAAGATTATTGTACTTATCGTTTTTAATCAGGTTAATACCCCCAACAACAGGCGGAGGCAGAAATATCGCATTGGTGCCATCAGGCGTAAATCCAGCCACCACAGGAATATACTGAACCGATATAAGTTCATAAGATAAGGCATTCACCGATGTGCCGTTGGTTCCAAGTGTAATGTTTACAATGTTGGTACTAGATACGTTATTGCTACATACTGCAGGCCAAACGGGAGTTGACAATACCGGTTCAGGATTTACTTTGATGGTAATATCGAAGGGGTTGCCGGAGCAAGTTCCAATTTTAGGAACTACGGTATACACAACTTTCAACTGGGCCGCTGTAGTGTTCCTATAAGTATCATTTTGAATAGCATTGGAAGTGCCAGCTACGGCTGCAAAAATTCCTGTTGTTGGCACACCAATCAGTCCCGCATCTACCAGAGCAGTAATAACGTAACTGTCTGCATCAATGGAAATCCCATTTGTATTTAAAATTACTCCAGTAATAGAAGTGCTAACCGTGTTGGTGCTACAAATGGCTGGTGGATTTGCCAATGTGGGCTCCATAACAGGCTCAGGGTTGATAGGTATGGTAATTACAAAGGGTAGCCCAACGCATCCGCTGCCTACTGCTGTCGGTGTAATAGTATATACGGCATCCTTAGGTAAGGCTGACACGTTATTAAATGAAGTTATAATAACGCCACTTCCTGGAGCTATAGGGAATCCATCATACGTGGCAGTCCATGTAAATGTACTGGCAACGGCTGGAGAAATATTAAGCTGCGGGTCAATCGTAAATGATTCATCTGAACATCTCGCAGCCTTCGTATCTGTAATACCAATTGGATTGGGGCTAATTGTAATAACGTACTTGAAGTTTGTACCTGCCGAACAAGTTGGGAATGCCTGGTTAAAGGCCGTAATGTCGTAAGTCACCACCACTGGGGAGCCAGTTGCATTAGTATAGCTATCTGTGATGTTAGCGTTGCTTGCAATGACCCTATCGGCAGGCAATACAAGCGCTGCTGCTGGAAGCTGGGAAATTGTATAAGTAAATACGCTAGGCAGACCGTTGGTGATTTGAGTCTGTATATTGTGATTGAGCATCGTGTTGCAATTGGGCACTGTTAGGTCCACTCCCACTGGCTCTGGATGTACTACCACTTTAAAGTCGAATGGTGTTCCTTCACATCCTCCGGCACCACTTGACGGTGTAACGGTATATGTAATAGTCGCGTCAACATTGGACGTATTTACATATGTGTCAGTAATGAATGCCGCAGACGGAACAAGTCGGTTTGGCCCCGGAGAAACACCCGCTGCTGGAGGACTTGATGTAACTGAGTACCTGAAGTTACCAGCTACTGCGTTCCCCGCAATGCTATTACCGCCTGGGTACGTATCATCAATAATAGTCTGTAAGTCAAAGTTTAACACATCCCTGCTACACACTTCCAAAGGAAGGGCTGGTGATCCAATAGGCTCAGGGTTAATTGTAACTGTTATTTGGAAAGGCGAGCCTATACAGCCTGTACCGCTGACCGGGTTGATTGTATAGATGACATCCACTGGAAGTGCGGTGGTGTTTGTCCACTTATCATCTGTAAGGATACCGGCTACGTTGCCTGTTGCAGCCGCTGGAGTAGCACCGCTAAAGATCAGACCATTAGCGTTCACTGAAATGTTATAGGTAGATGCCGGAACACTTGCTCCACTTGTCGTTAGGAATAAAAATGCACCGAACGCTTCATCACTACAACGTGTAGCAGGCAAATCACTTCCCACTGGCTCCGGATCAATACTTACACTCACTGCGTAGGGATTACCTAAACATCCTCCTGCGCTTACGGGAGTCACCGTATAAGTTACCACTACTGGAAAAAGACCAGTGTTTGTCCAACTGTCATCCACTAAAATGCCAGCCGGGTTTCCAGTGGCTGCAATTGGAGTTGCTCCACTAAAAATCAAACCATTGGGATTGACAGTAATATTATAGGTGCTTGCTGTCACACTGCCTCCCGTGCTACTCAATGTATATGCAGCACCTAAAACGATATCGCTGCATCTCGATACTTGAACTATAGGCGTACCTACTGGCTCTGGATCAATACTTACACTGACCAGATAGGGATTACCCAGACAGCCCCCCACGCTTACGGGAGTTACAGTGTATGTTACGACTACAGGCAAAGCACTCGTATTTGTCCAACTGTCGTCCTCTAAAATATTACCCAAATTACCTGTAGGTGTAATTGGGGTAAGTCCGCTGAATACAAGTCCACCAGAGTTTACGGAAATATTAAATGTAGTCGCAGGCTCGCTTGCCGGATTACCACTCAACGTGTAGGCAACACCAAGCACCACGTCACTGCATCGAGAAACCTGAACAATCGGATTACCCACGGGTTCCGGATCAATACTTACGCTTACTGAATAAGGGTTTCCTAAACATCCGCCTGCACTTACAGGAGTTACTGTATAGTCAACCACAACTGGTGCCAATCCGGTATTAGTCCATCTGTCATCAATTAAAATGTTAGCGGGGTTGCCAGTAGGAGCTATCGGGGTTCCTCCACTGAATATCAATCCGCCTGAATTTACAGTGATATTAAATGTTGCCGCTGCCACACTTGCCGGATTGCCGCCCAGCGTGTACGCACCACCCAACGCTACATCGCTGCAACGAGATACTTGAACAATGGCATTACCTACCGGCTCAGGATCAATGCTCACGCTGACGGCATATGGATTACCAAGACAGCCACTGGCACTCACGGGAGTTACAGTATACGTTACCACAACTGGTATCAACCCTGTGTTCGCCCAGCTATCATCTACCAAAATATTCGCAGGATTTCCGGTTGCAGCAATAGGAGTTCCACCGCTAAAGATCAATCCGCCTGCATTCACTGTAATATTGTACGTTGAGGCAGGTTCACTCAGCACACTACTGGATAATGTATAAGCCGCGCCCAGCACCAGATCGCTACATCTGGAAACTTGAGGTATTGGATCTCCTACCGGCTCAGGATCAACACTTACGCTTACAATGTACGGATCTCCTAAGCAACCTCCGGCACTAACTGGAGTTACTGTATAGGCAACAATAACCGCTAATAATCCAGTATTTGTCCAACTATCATCAATAAGAATATTAGGAAGGTTATTTGTTGGAGCAACAGGAGTAGCTCCACTAAAGATCAAGCCTCCTGCATTAACAGTAATATTATATGTAGCTGCCGCCACACTTGCGCCACTACTATTTAATGTATATGCGCCACCTAATACAACATCACTACAACGAGATACCTGAACGATGGGCGTCCCAACGGGCTCGGGGTCAATGCTTACATTTACCACGTATGGGTTTCCTAAGCATCCACCTGCACTAACAGGAGTTATAGTATATGATACTACTACTGGAATTAAACCTGTGTTAGTCCAGCTATCATCCGTTAGAATTCCCGCACCATTGCCCGTTGCCGCTGCTGGTGTGGCTCCACTGAATACAAGACCTCCGGCATTTACCGTAATGTTATAGGTAGACGCTGACACACTTGCTCCGCTGCTACTCAATGTATACGCTGCTCCAAGCGCAATATCACTGCAACGGGACACTTGCGCTATGGGTGTGCCCACTGGTTCGGGGTCTACACTCACACTCACCAAATAAGGATTCCCCAAACATCCTCCTGCACTCACAGGAGTAACGGTATACGTTACCACCACTGGTAATAAACCTGTGTTTGTCCAACTGTCATCTATTAAAATATTATCGGCATTGCCTGTGGCTGCTATCGGTGTAGCCCCACTGAATACCAAGCCGCCTGAATTTACTGTAATGTTATACGTAGCCGCTGCTACACTGGCCCCACTACTACTTAACGTGTACGCTGCGCCCAACACCAAATCACTGCAGCGCGATACCTGTACTATCGGTGTCCCAACTGGTTCGGGATCAACACTTACGCTGACGAAGTAGGGATCTCCCAAACACCCACCCGCACTTACTGGCGTAACGGTATAAGTGACCACCACAGGCAACAAACCAGTGTTTGTCCAACTATCATCAATTAAAATGTTGGCGGCATTACCCGTAGCTGCAATTGGAGTTGCTCCGCTAAACACGAGACCTCCTGCATTTACCGTAATGTTATACGAAGTGGCAGCTACACTCGTACCTAAATTGCTCAAGGCGTACGCAGCACCCAGTGCAATATCACTGCACCGTGAAACCTGAATGATAGGAGTACCCACCGGCTCAGGATCAACTGTCACGCTTACCAAGTAAGGGTTGCCAAGACACCCACCCGCACTTACCGGAGTAACCGTGTACGTGACTACAACTGGCAACAAGCCTGTGTTTGTCCAACTGTCATCAATTAATATGGTAGATAAATTTCCGGTTGCCGCTATGGGAGTGCCTCCACTGAAGACCAAGCCACCAGAATTCACAGTTATGTTATAGGTTGCCGCTGCAACACTGGCAGCACTGCTGCTTAATGTATAAGCCGCACCTAATACAATATCACTGCAACGCGACACCTGAACAACAGCTATTCCTACCGGTTCCGGGTCAATACTTACACTAACCAGGTAAGGAAGTCCCAGGCAACCACCAGCACTTACTGGCGTAACAGTATACGTTACTACTACAGGCAACAAGCCCGTGTTTGTCCAACTATCATCAACAAGAATATTAGCAGGATTTCCAGTAGCCGCTATTGGTGTGGCTCCGCTAAATACCAATCCACCTGAAGCAACCGTGATGTTATAGGTTGCAGCGGCCACGCTACCCGCTGTATTACTAAGAGTATACGTTGCGCCCAAGGTTGTATCGCTGCAACGTGATACCTGAACGATGGGAGTTCCGATAGGCCCAGGATCCACGCTGACACTAACTAAATACGGATCGCCTAAACATCCAGCTGCACTTACTGGCGTAACTGTGTAAGTCACAACTACAGGCAGCAGTCCATTATTTGTCCAACTATCATCCACCAGAATATTGGCCGGGTTCCCTGTAGGTGCTATTGGTGTAGCACCACTGAATACAAGACCGCCTGAATTAACCGTAATATTATAAGTAGCTGCGGCAACACTTGCTCCGCTGCTGCTCAGCGTGTAGGCCGCACCAAGGGCCAGGTCGCTACACCTTGATACTTGTATTATTGGTGTGCCTACCGGTTCAGGATCAATGCTAACGCTAACAAGGTAAGGGTTTCCTAAACAGCCAGTGGCGCTTACCGGAGTGACCGTGTAAGTGACTACGACAGGAAGTAGGCCTGTGTTTGTCCAGCTGTCATCAATCAGAATATTTGCCAAATTCCCTGTCGGAGCAATTGCAGTGGCTCCACTGAAAATCAATCCGCCTGAAGCTACTGTGATATTATAGGTTGCAGCCGCCACGCTACCAACTGTGTTACTAAGTGTATAGGTTGCTCCCAATGTTGTATCACTGCAACGCGACACCTGAACAATAGGAGCTCCCACCGGCTCGGGATCAATACTCACGCTTACAGCATAGGGGTTTCCTAAACAACCCGCTGCACTTACGGGTGTTACGGTATAAACCACTACCACTGGCAATAAGCCTGTGTTTGTCCAACTGTCATCAATTAATATCCCGGGTGCGTTACCCGTGGCTGCGACAGGTGTCGCTCCGCTGAATATCAACCCACCGGCATTCACTGTGATGTTATATGTCGTAGCAGCAACGCTTGCTCCACTGCTACTCAAATTGTAAGCAGCGCCAATAGCCACATCACTGCAGCGTGATACTTGAACGATCGGAGTACCAACAGGCTCCGGGTCAATACTCACCGTCACGACATAAGGGTCACCCAAACAACCACCAGCGCTAACCGGGGTGACTGTATACGTTACCACCACTGGCAACAGCCCCGTATTTGTCCAACTGTCATCGGTCAAGATTGCGGCAGCATTACCGGTTGGAGCCACAGGTGTTGCTCCACTAAACAATAAGCCACCTGCGTTAACGGAAATATTAAATGTTGATGCTGCGACACTTCCGGCTCCACCACTTAACGTATAGGCAGCACCGAGGGCAGTGTCGCTGCAGCGAGACACCTGAACAATTGGATTGCCCACTGGTTCTGGATCAATACTTACTGCCACTGCGTATGGATTCCCAAGACAACCCGCAGCACTTACGGGCGTCACAGTATAAGTGACTACAACCGCAAATAATCCTGTATTTGTCCAACTATCATCTGTTAATATTCCCGGTGCATTGCCAGTTGCTGCTGCTGGTGTGGCCCCACTGAAAACCAATCCACCTGAATTTACAGAAATGTTATAGGTAGAAGCGGCAACACTTGCTCCACTGCTACTCAACGTATAAGCGGCACCCAAAACTACATCACTGCAACGCGAAACCGTTGCAATTGGAGTACCCACCGGCTCAGGATCAACGCTTACACTTACCGTATAGGGGTCGCCCAAGCATCCACCAGCACTGACCGGGGTGATATTGTAAGTAATCAATTGAGCTACTAAACTTGTATTCGTCCAGCTATCATCCGTTAGAATAGTCCCTGCATTATTGGTGGGAGCTACGGGAGTCAAGCCACTAAATGCAAGAGCTCCTGGATTTGTTATAGTAATATTGAATGAAGCGGGCGCAACACTTGCTACATTACCAGTTAAGGTATACGCGGCACCTAACGCCACATCGCTACAACGAGAAACCGTTGCAATTGGAGTACCCACCGGCTCAGGGTCAATACTTACACTTACTGCATAGGTATTCCCCAAACACCCGATAGCGCTCACCGGAGTCACGTTATAAGTTATTATTGCGGGCAGTAAACCTGTGTTAGTCCAACTGTCATCCGTTAAAATTCCTGCTGCATTGCCGGTTGCTGCTGCTGGCGTAGCTCCATTAAATATTAGCGCTCCGGGATTTGATATTGTTATATTATAAGTAGATGCTGCTACACTCCCCGCATTACTGCTCAAGGTATATGTGGCCCCCAACGCTATATCGCTACAACGGGATACCTGCACTATTGGAGTTCCTACAGGCTCAGGGTTGATGGTAACAATTACCGTAAAAGAAGTTCCAGCGCAAGTTCCATTAAATGGTGTTATTTGATAGTCTACATCCACTGGAAGCAGCCCAGTGTTTGTCCATGCATCATCGATCAATTCATTAGCAAGCTTACCCGCACCGGCAGAAACTGTTCCAGCACTTTGGCTTAGCCCGTTCGAATTTGTAACAATAGTGAAACTTGTTGCTGCCACAGTAGAAGTACTTAACGTATAGGCTACGCCCAATACATCATTATCACTACATCTGGCAACTTTAGGAATTGCAACACCTGTTGGCTCTGGAGTAATGGTCAGTTTTATCACTACCGGGTCTCCTGGACAACTGAGAGGAGCAATACTCACAGGTCGAACCGTATACTCTACATCAACCGGAAATGCTGTTGTATTAATCCACGCATCGTTTGCAATTTCGCCTGCATTAAATAATGTGCCCGTTGCAGGGGCGCCACCACTAGATACCAATCCATTGTTATTGATGCTGGTAATTTCATACGTAGACGCAGGAAAACTACCAGTCGCTACCGCCAACGTGACGGCAGATGCTGTTCTACTACACACTGTCTTATCGAGCGAAGCACTTAAGATAGGTTCGGGGTTTACTGTCAGTGTAACAATCTCTGCCGGAAGGCCTAAACAACCATCTATGCTTACCGGTACAACTGTATACCTAACTTGAATAGCACCACCCGTTTTATTTTCGTATTGATCATTGAAGATTGCATTACCTAGCAAGCCATTCCCTGACGTGGGGCCAACTATTGGAGTAAGTCCGGGTACGCTGAATGTAACACTTGTAATATTGTAGGTAGAGGCTGGAACAGGGCTGAATACTTCAGCTGCCAATGTGATCCCTGCAATAGCTTTACTACAAACCGACCTATCTAGTGTATTGCTAAGATCCGGGCGAAGGTTAACAACCACTGGTTGGCTATCCGGTGTACCCGCACAACCCGAAGTTGTAGAAGGAGTTACAGCAACGTTTCCACTAATACTCCCGAAATTCACTGTGATTGTCTCGGTACCTTGTCCTCCAATGATGGAAGCACCGATTGGAACTGTCCATGCGTACGTTGTATTCGCCAACAAGGCTACCGAATAAACAACACCAGCATCATTTGAGCACACAGCGGCAGGGCCGACAATGTTAATAGGTGGAGGAGAACCATCCACTGTAATATTTCTTGTGGAGATCGCCCCTGGGCATCCAGCGATAGTTTCAACTACTGTAATATTCTGGCCTGGATTAACAATATTAGGAAATTGCAGTAACGCAAAGAAATCTCCTGGTCCTCCACCCGCTGCCACCACAAATTGGCCGGGACCAGTTGGGATAGTCCATGTATAGGTTGCACCCGCATTAGGAGTAACCTGATAAACAACAATACTTGTTGCATCCTGACACACGTTGGTAGGACCCGTTATAGGGTTAGCGACTGGAGTTGGATTAACGGTGAAATTTACCGTGGCAACATTGATACAACCTGTTACCGGAGCAACAACTCTTACAAACAATTGCTCCGCATTCGTAACGTTGTATGCAGTTTCTGACGCTCCAATAGGGCTTGAAAATGTTTTTGTTGCAACCGTATAGTTCTGAAACCAGCTAAAGGTTGTTCCTACTACTGCGCTGATTGATGTATTGAAAGTCTGAAGGTTAGTAACCCTCGTTGTTCCTGCAGGAATATCAGAGCATAATGCAGGCGTTAAATTGTTTACGGTAGGAAGGGGATTAACCGTTAGGAGTGCCTGATTACTGGTTTTCGTGCAACTACCTGTTGTTGTAAGAACAACTCGGTATTGCCTCGTGCTCATGGGTAGAGTCACACCGGTTAGTGTGAGTGTAGATGTAGTTACACCACTATATACTCCGACATTAGTTAAGTTGACCCCATTTTCCTGCCATTGAAACGTGAGGCCAGGGCCTGAAGCAGTTATAGTATAAGTTACAACATCCCCTAAACATGAAATCACCGGGGTCGGCTGGACAGAGATCACCGGTTCAGCATTGATTGGAACATCGATTGTAAATGGATTACCAACACAACCTCCTGTTACCGCAGTAGGAGTAACTGTATATGTGACTGTAATCGCAGCTCCCGTTATATTTTGAAGCGTCTCAGCAATGTTTCCTGTTCCAGTGCCTGCCGCCACAACCGTTAAACCGCCCAGCGCTCCACGAGTCCACGTAAATGTACTTGGTACACTATTGCCGCCTGCACCATTAATACTTATAGTTTGGGGGTTAAACGAAAACGCAACATTAGAGCACACCGCGGCTGTTGTTTTTGCTGTGGCCACTGGCTGAGGATTTACAGGGACAGTAATCGTGAATGTATTTCCAAGGCAATTACCTGTTACAGCCCTTGGCGTTACTGTGTAAACGGCACTCAGTTGAGCATTTGTAAGATTTTGAAGAGTTTCTGCTATGTTACCAACTCCCGTGCCCCCTACGACCTGTGTAAGTCCTCCTGGAAGCGCACCCCTTACCCATGTAAAATTACTCGCTACACTATTTCCCCCAGCTCCATTGATTCCAACTGTCTGTGGATTAAATGAAAAGGCAACATTGGAACAAACCGCAGCTGTTGTTTTTGGTGTCGCTACAGGCTGTGGGTTTACTGACTGTGTTATCGTAAATGTAGCACCAGTACACAAGGTTGGCGCCACTGTAGAGGATGGTGTTACTGTAAACACTGCGCTTAGCGCCCCCCCCGTGAGATTAGCTAATGGCCCAACATTGATATTCCCGGAACCGCTTGCAGCGCCACCGGTTAAGCCGCCAGGATAGGCAGCGGTCCACGTAAAACTACTTGGCACTCCGTTCGTGATATTGGCTGTGGGATCTATATTCAGTGTGGTCTGCGAACAAACCGCGGGAGGCGAACTATTACTTGCCGTGGGTATATTATTAACTGTGACCGCTTGGGGATTACCACTTGTTGCACCTGGCAGCGTGGCCCCGCAAAAATCTACAATAAAAGTAGCATTGTAATTTATCGTGCCCACCACCGAGGTAGGCGCTGGAATAGCAGCACCGCTCGTATAGCCCAAAGGAAAAAGTGCAGCCATATTTATCCCTGGGATTGTAACCGTATAAGGGGCTACGCCCCCAGTAATAGTAAGTGTAAGATTCCGGGTGCCATTCAAACATACAGCGCCACCGCCACCAAATGTTGCAGCGCTCGGTACTGAGCCTACCGTAACGGTCACTCCGCCTGGAGGCAGTAAGGTCAAAGCAGGACATCCATTAGCGTCAGTTACAGAAGTTAATATATAGGTAGTTGTGATTGCAGGACTGACAGGAATATTGTTCCCAGATAAATAGCCTGGTATTGGAGCCTGAGCAACTCCATTTGCTGTATAATTTACAGTATAAGGTGTTGCAGAAATACCCCCTGCAATTGTTACTACAAGATTCGTAGTACCTAGAGGACAAATATTGGCTGCTCCCGAAATTGTTGCAGATGTTGGGTTGCTCACAGTAACGACTGCAGAACCCAACAAAGAGACTGGAGTACAGGCAGGTGGTCCGGCTGCGTCTGTAACAGACACCAGGGTATAAGTTCGGGTTATTAGTGGGCTAACAGGAATATTTGTACCCGACACGTAGCCTGGCAATACTGTATTCCCTGAACCGTCATTATATGTAACTGTGTATGGAGATGTGCCTCCCACAATAGTCACTGTCAAATTTGTTGATGAACCCCGGCATATCGTTGCATTGCCGGCAATAGTTGCTGACGTTGGGCGAGGATTCACAATAATAGTTGATATGGGACTAAAGACAGGTCCGCATGAACCATTTTGAATTATCGCACGATATTGATAAGTCGTCTGTACACCGCCTACAATGGGCACTGCTGGCGTGATTGGATTACTTGTCCCGAGGCTTCCGTCTGCTACAAACGCACCAGCGTTTACTTTTCTTTCCCACCCCTGAATTGTACCTCTGAGTACTGTAGGAACACTTCCTAGAGAAATACTGGTAATCGCCAGTCCTTCACACTGTGTTTGTGTAGTTGGAGTTATTGTGCCACCGCTACTTACACCATCTACTAAGACCGATAAATTTGGAGAATTGGTGGTTGTACAAAAAGTTGCAGCTCCTGTATTGGTCAGCGCGCTCGATGTAAATTCTCTTGCTGTACGAATTAAGGCGGTTGACTGAGGGCTTGGCTCCGGGGCAATGGTAAAGTTAGCCGTTACGCTGGTTCCCGGACTAGTAACGGTGACACCGGCTGTTGGCGTACTCCATACGAAGCGAGTTGGATAAGTTATTATTGCCGGATTTGTGATAGTGGTAGCGGGAATAGAAACTGAAGCTGAAGCTGCACCTTGCGTGTAAGCAACATTCGTTGACCCATTACAAACAGGACTAGTACCAGTTGGGGCGGATGGAATAGTAAGAGAAGGCCTGATTGTAAGAAAAACCTCTACAGGATCACTTACGCAACCATTGGCGATTGAATAGGTCGCCCAAATTGAGTAAACACCCGTTGTACCTGCGAGCAAAGCTGTTCGCATCGTGCCCTGAGCACCTGTAGTAAGTAACCCCCTAGGCCTAAAAAAACGACAATTTGTCCCACCACTGTAGACGTTGGCATTGCCATTAAGGGCAACACCACCCGATCTCGGGTCACCAAAAAACCAGTTTATTGCAGTACTACCAGCGACACTTGCTGCTGTTAACTCAAAAGAAATAACTTGATTATTAGCAGTTATAGCGCCACATGCCGCGGCAGGCGGATCAAGAACAGTGCCTGCACAAAATTCTTTATTATTAGCAACTGGGGTGGTCGGCTTTGTAATGATAGCTATTGTATAAGTTCTTAAGGCCGGTGCAGAATTGGCAAAAAATGGGGGGCCACCAAGCGAAGCGGTTATTGTACCAGGCGGGCCATAGATATTAAATACATTGTTTGGTGCCCCTTGAGGCGGATTAAGTCCGTTAGCATCGGCTATAAAATTGTCAAAAGCGGCACATGTATTCCATGTACGCATAGTAACAATAAAATTTTGCCCAGCAACACCTGTAACACTTGGCATTTGAATACTTTGAGACAAGGATGTAGGGACTTCAATGGAAGCCGGCAAATATTGAACTGGGCCGTAAATAGGTAATTGGGTAGAATTGTATGAAATGTTGTTTATAATAATAGACCCCCCCACTCCCCCTGGAGCTGTAACAGTTGACGCTGTTCCATAGACAAACTGTACCCATCGCGCCTGATCATTTTTATTGTTTGTCTGAATGGCAGCTCCTAAAGGGGTACAATTAAAGTCACTTCTATCAGCCAATACTACTTTTTGACCATCACCTTGGCAAACACTTGTAACTTCTCCCGCTTCAACTCCTGTCGCACTGCTTGCGTCCCAGCTCATATCAACCTGACCTAGGTTTGTATTTGACTCATTATCCCATACCGTATGTGGTTGTGTTTGAGCATTGGGACAAACAGAAGATGTTTCCCAAGTGGCTGACAGGATATAGGTACAACGCTCACCTGGAGTTGTCGCTGCCGCACTGCCCAGTGCATAGTCAAAAGTGTGCGTAGGTGCCACTCTCCATCTTTGTCGTGCAGGGTTTACAAGGTTAAATGTATCCAACAAAGTAATTAAAGGATTCACTAAATCAGGAGTAATTATCTCTGGATTCGGAGCTACTAAATCTCCCCAGGTAATCCTTATTCTAGGTGGGAATGCGATCCTGTAGTTTATGCCTGTGTAAACTACTTCCCATTGCACCGTGCTCGGTGAACAAACTGTTGGAACATTTAATATATTATTACCCGGTGTAGGAACCCCTACCCCAGAGGGGGTTGAGCAATCGGAAATATTGGGGTAAACAATGTTAGAATTTCCCGCATTCCAAGGCCGGAATTCTACGATGGCGCCAAACGCTCCCGTATTATCCCGCGGTCTTACTTCAACTGAGATATGAAGTCCCAAGTCGGCCGCCACAAGAGCATAGCTTACTAATGTTGCACCAGGAATGGCCACTTTGCCAACTCCGGTATTATTGGTGTATCTGTACCATTGATAGGTAGTTCCAGATTCAAAATTTCCAACATCCGGATCCGCCCACGTATATCTTACCCGTAATGTATTACCTACTTTCATTTGGGTACTTCCTGCATACGCAGGGTTTGCTCCAGCTGTAGTACCAGATATATAAAGATGATGAGCTCGTGGATTTGCCCCAAAAGATTCAGTAAAAGCGAGCGAGAGGGAAAAAATAACGAAGACTTTTGCTGCAGACAGAACTTTCATGGAGTGACTTGGGTATTTCAAAATTTATATACCGAATAAAGACAAAGTGTAACCCTGCTTAATTGCTCTATAATCTCCAAACTTACCTACAAAAAGCCTGAATTTAAAATAATTGGAACGCTACCCCTACTAATTTCCCAAATCCTCTACCTTTGCCCCCGAATTTTTTAGCCTTCTGTCATGTCTTCAACCACTTCAGCCAAGTACATTTTCGTGACCGGGGGCGTAACCTCCTCGTTGGGTAAAGGAATCATCTCTGCCTCCCTAGGCAAACTCTTGCAGGCACGGGGTTTCTCCGTTACCATTCAGAAGTTTGATCCTTATATTAATATTGACCCCGGCACACTCAACCCCTATGAGCATGGGGAGTGCTTTGTCACCGATGATGGCGCTGAAACGGATCTCGATCTTGGTCATTACGAACGCTTTCTCAATGTATCCACTTCGCAGGCTAATAATGTAACTACGGGTCGCATCTACAACAATGTGATCACCAAAGAGCGAAAGGGGGAATACCTTGGGAAGACTGTACAGGTGGTTCCCCATATCACCGATGAGATTAAGAGGAACATGTACCTGTTGGGTGAAACCGGAAAATACGACTTCATCATCACTGAGATTGGAGGCTCGGTGGGTGATATTGAATCGTTACCCTTTGTCGAGGCTGTGCGTCAGGTGCGATGGGATCTAGGCGCCAACAATGCCATGGTTATTCATCTTACGCTGATCCCATATTTGAAAGCTGCCAAAGAATTAAAAACAAAACCTACCCAGCACTCCGTTAAGGAACTCCTCTCCTATGGGATACAGCCCGATATTTTAGTTTGCCGCACGGAGCTTCCACTGTCGATGGAAATCCGAAAAAAGTTGGCTCTGTTCTGCAACGTGCATCTGAATTCGGTCATCGAAGCAATTGATGCTGATACTATCTATGATGTGCCCATGCTCATGAAGAAAGAGAAGCTCGATGAACGCGTGATGGCCAAACTTAAAGTAACAGCCAAGCATGAGCCTGAACTTGAGCAATGGAAAGTTTTCCTCGGCAAACTCAAGAATCCATCCGATGAAGTCAATATAGGCCTTGTAGGTAAGTATGTTACTTTGCCTGATGCATATAAATCCATTGCAGAATCGTTTATCCATGCAGGTGCAGAGAATGATTGCAAAGTCAATGTAAAGTGGATTTCTTCAGAAGAAATCGATAAGGAGTCGGTTGCCCGTGTGCTTGAAGGCCAGGATGCCATATTGGTTGCTCCAGGCTTTGGTGAACGCGGCCTTGAAGGGAAAATTGAAGCTATCAAATACGTGCGTGAGCAGAAGATCCCTTTTCTGGGTATCTGTTTGGGGATGCAATGCGCAGTAGTAGAGTTTTCGCGCAATGTATTGGGCATTGATGCCAGCTCTACTGAACTAAACCCAAAGACCAAATACCCTGTCATCGATATGATGGAGGAACAAAAGAAAATTACCTCCAAGGGTGGCACCATGCGACTGGGATCGTATGACTGCAAATTGAAGAAAGGATCGAAGGCGTATAGCATCTATGGAGATGGACTTATTCAAGAGCGGCATCGCCACCGGTATGAATTTAACAATAAGTACCTTGACCAAATTGAAGCAGCAGGGCTGAAGGCAGTGGGCGTTAATCCCGAATCCGGTCTTGTAGAAATTGTCGAGTTGAAAGATCACCCCTGGTTTATCGGAGTACAATATCATCCGGAGCTGAAGAGCACGGTGGTTAACCCTCATCCTCTTTTTGTGAAGTTCGTAGAAGCCGCATTGGCCCACAAGAAGGTTAGTAGTAAGTAGTAAGACGTTAGACATAAGTAGTAAGATAAAAGTAGTAAGTAGTAGGAGCGTATTAGATAAAGTACTATGGATAGAAATTCGGCAATCGGTTTGTTTCTCATTGGGGGTTTATTGCTTTTGTATTTCAACTTCTTCTCCCCTACCCCTGCACCTATTGATCAAAAGCCGGCACAGCTTTCTGCTACTGAGTCTCTAAAGAAAGATTCGCTTCCCAATTCCATCATAGCACAATCTGGTGCTGATAGCATAAAAATTAAACAATACGGAAACCTTTCTTCCTTTCTCACCGGCACTGAGCGCACTATTCGCCTTGAAAATAAAGAGTTGATTATCACCCTCTCAAATCGTGGTGGTGTAATCCAACATCTTGAGCTCAAAAATTATAAGACGTACGGCCAGCAGCCCTTAATCCTCGCGGCTCCGGAAAACAATTCATTCTCGCTCAACGCGCTCTACGAAGGAAAAGAAATTGATCTTTACTCGCTGTATTATTCTCCGGAATCGACCAAGGTTGGCGACACCACGGTTGTCAGCTTTGTTGCGCGCATTGGAGAAGGCTCCTTTATAAAGCATATTTATTCTATACCTCCGACTGGATATAAAATTGGTTACCGGATTGAATCACAAGGGTTAAACGGCCTACTCGCGGGCGAGCATCTTACCTTCTTATGGAAAGATAAAATTCCTCTTCAGGAAAAAGATCTTCAGGATAGTCGTGTTAAGACAACTGTTAATTACTATTTGGCCAATGGTGAATTTGACGGACTGAGTCAGGCCTCACTCGATAACGAGTCTGATGCGCTGGCTGATCCCATTAAATGGATTGCCATTCGTCAGAAATTTTTCATCAGCTCTATTCTTGCCAATGCCTCCTTTGCCGGAGGTGAAGTAAGTACTTCAGCCAATACTAGTGACTCTCTTCATGTTAAAACGGCTGCCGTAAAACTGTTTATTCCCAAAGCCGATGTCCTGGCGAACAAAGCTGCTTTCCATTACTACTTCGGGCCAAATGATTTTGAAGTACTGAAAGGTATAGCGCCAGAATTCGAGCGTAATCTTGACTTAGGCTGGCCGCCAGTAAGTTGGATCAACCGATATGTCATTATCCCCATCTTTACTTTCTTAGAAGGATACATCACTAACTACGGAGTGATCATCGTGCTCCTCGTTCTTTTCATCAAGCTTATCCTTACTCCCCTATCTTACAAGTCATACATGGGTATGGCAAAGATGAAATTGCTTAAGCCCGAACTTGATGTACTCAAGGAAAAGAATGGCGATAACATGACGCAGATGCAGCAGGATCAAATGAAGTTGTATCAGCAGGCAGGAGTCAATCCATTTAGCGGCTGTATTCCATTGCTACTACAGATGCCCATTCTGTTTGCTATGTTTTACTTTTTCCCGGTGAGTATTGAATTGCGGCAAAAAGCATTCCTGTGGGCAGAGGATTTATCTACCTATGACTCTATTCTTAATCTGCCTTTCGCCATTCCATTTTATGGCGCGCATGTAAGTTTGTTTGTATTGCTGATGACTGCCTCTACGCTTGTTACCACCTGGCAGAACAATCAGATCAGCACGGTGACCGGGCCAATGAAATCGATGGGCTATGTTATGCCTGTTGTGTTCATGTTTATACTTAACTCTTTTTCTGCAGGCCTTAGCTTTTATTATTTCGTATCCAATATTTTAGGCATAGCACAGCAAGCCATCATCCGCAGGTTTGTTGATGAAAGTAAGATTACCGCCATCATGGAAGAAAACAAGAAGAAGGCCGCAAGCGGAACCGGAACGAAATCCAAATTCATGACTAAGCTACAGGATGCCATGAAAGCCAGCGAGGAAGCTAGAAGGATTAGTGAGGCCAAACGGAAGAAGTGATTTGATGATTCGGTGATTTGAAAATTTGAAGATTAAAGGCGCTCCATCTTCGAATTGGTTCATTTTCAAATCAAGATTGTGCATTCCTTGTTGACAGTAAGTGGATAAGTCTTTGTTCCACGAGCGTTCCACGAATTCCTATTACGTTATATTTGTCACCCCACAATCCGGATTGGAATCGGAATGGGCCATTTTTTAAGCTTAAAAAGACACCATGGGTAAAATTATTGCAATCGCGAATCAAAAAGGCGGAGTAGGTAAGACCACTTCGGCCATCAACCTGGCGGCCAGTTTGGCTGTATTGGAATACAAGACTCTATTGGTTGATGCAGACCCTCAGGCCAACTCCACCTCTGGTTTGGGGTTGAATCCGAAGGAAATAAAAACCGGCATCTATGAATGCATGGTGGAAGGAGCTGATCCGCGGCTTGCCATCGTACCCAATGATTTAAAGTTCCTTCATATACTGCCATCGCATATCGATCTGGTTGGTGCTGAGGTAGAGATGGTAAGTATCGAACGCAGGGAAGAAAAAATGCGTGATGCGCTTTACAAAATAAAAGATGACTACGATTTCTTAATCATTGACTGTTCTCCTTCCTTAGGGTTGATCACCATCAACTCATTAACTGCTGCTGACTCTATCATCATTCCTGTGCAGTGTGAGTACTTTGCTTTGGAGGGCTTGGGGAAATTATTGAATACAATTAAAATTATTCAAACACGGTTGAACCCAAAACTTGAAATTGAAGGAATTCTCTTAACGCTATATGACTCACGTACCTCTTTGGGCAATCAGGTGGTAGAGGAAGTACGAACACATTTTAAGAGCATTGCCTTTCAGACTATAATCCCACGCAACGTAAAATTGAGTGAAGCACCCAGCTTCGGATTGCCCGTCATCGTGCATGATGCCGAGAGTAAAGGAGCTATCAGTTACCTGAACCTTGCCCACGAGATTTTGGACAAAAACGGTTTATCAAAATGAGTAAAAAGAAAGCATTAGGAAGAGGCCTGAGCGCGTTGCTCAGCGATACACCGGAAACTGTTCATTTTGATGAGTCGCCAGAGGTGACAGGGGCCAGCGGAGGAATGAATGAGATTCTGCTGTCAGAAATTGAAACCAATCCATTTCAACCTCGTCAGCATTTTGATCAGGACGCGCTAAAAGAACTTTCTGAGTCAATCAAAGTCCATGGCATCATTCAACCCATCACGGTTCGTAAATTGGCCAAGAGCCAATACCAGCTTATCTCCGGAGAAAGGAGATTTCAAGCGGCAAAGTTAGCAGGCCTTAAGAGTGTTCCTGCTTACGTGCGCTCCGCCAACGATCAGCAAATGTTGGAGATGGCGTTGATAGAAAATATTCAGCGCGAGAATCTTAATCCCATCGAAGTTTCTTTGAGTTACCAACGCCTTATTTCGGAGTGTAACCTGAAACAGGAAGAGCTTGGTGAGCGGGTAGGCAAAAACCGTTCTACGGTAACCAACTACTTAAGACTTTTAAAACTTCCACCGGATATTCAAATTGCCTTACGGGATAACAAACTATCTATGGGGCATGCTCGTGCGATTATTAATGTGGAGAATCCTGAGGTACAACTCTATATCTTCAAGAAAACACTGTCCGAGGACTTATCAGTAAGAAAAGTGGAAGAGCTTGCACGGCAACTCGTGAACGATAAACACAAACCCGAAACGACTACCAAAGAAAGCACACCTGCCTCAAGGGAAATCAGTCAACTTCAAGGAAGGCTGTCTTCGCACTTTGGCACGAAAGTTAGTGTGAAGAGTGACGGTCAGAAGGGAGATATCAAGATACCTTTTTTATCACTTCAAGATCTCAATCGAATTTTGGATATCTTGAAATTGTAATGGGACGCGTCTTGTAAATAAGAGTGAGGAGCGAATGACGAAGATTAGTTTCCTTGTAAGTACTGTTTTGCTGTTTCTTGCTGCATCGATTGCACACGGGCAGCAAGTGCTGGGTGAAAGAGATACTGTCGCGATTGATGCCGTTGATGTACCTCAAGTTGAGCAGGCTGCTCCCATCAGCAGTTATGCTCAGCGATTTAATCCAAGAAAGGCACTGCTTTATGCTGCTGTGCTTCCGGGAAGTGGACAGATTTACAACAAGAAGTATTGGAAACTGCCCATAGTTTATGGCGGTTTTTTTGGTGGGATCTATCTGGTGAGTTTCTATCAAGAACAGCATGCTCGATTCAGAAAGGATCTTTTTGAACTCATCAATGACCCCACTGCAACGAATCCCAATGGCTTTACGCAAGATCAACTTCGTTCGCTAATAGACAAGGCACGTAGAGAGCGGGATTACTTCTTTGTGCTAACCGGCCTTTGGTACATCCTGCAGATGGTAGATGCACATGTCGATGCACATCTTAAAGAGTTTGACCTTAATCCAAAATTAAAGGTAAGTATTGAACCGCATATGGAGCGAAATAACATGCTCGGTCGGAGCAATGGAATGAGCCTCATCATTAAATTTTAAATCGGTGAATATTTTACTGATAGGTTATGGTAAAATGGGCAAAGTGATTGAGCAAGTCGCACTCAGCCGCGGACACCATATAGCGGGAAAGATTGAAATTGGATTTGAAGGTGTTTTCCCCAAGGCAGATGTCGCCATCGAATTTACCCAACCTGAATCAGCAGTCGACAACATAAAAAAGTGCATTGATCAAAAAATTCCTGTTGTTTGCGGCACTACCGGGTGGCTGGCCAGAAAGGAAGAGGTGCATCAGTATTGCATAGAAAGAAATGGCTCTCTCTTTTATGCCTCCAACTTCAGTTTAGGCGTCAATTTGTTTTTCCACTTAAATAAGCAACTGGCTCGTCTTATGAATGGAAGGCAGGGCTATGAAGTGTCTATTGAGGAAATCCATCATACGCAAAAAAAAGATGCCCCCAGCGGTACTGCCATTACGCTGGCAGAGGGAATAATCAAAAACTATTCGGGTAAAACCGGGTGGACGACCCGGGAGAATCCGAGCCAACAAGAAATTTCTATTACCTCAAAAAGGCTTGATCCTGTTCCCGGCACACATACCGTTGTATATCGTTCTTCCGTAGATGATCTGGAAATCAAACATACCGCTCACTCCAGGGAAGGATTTGCTTTTGGCGCTACGCTGGTGGCAGAATGGCTTCCCGGAAAAATTGGCGTTCAGGGAATGAACGACTTCTTAAAATTCTGACTTAGCCTATTTTTGCCTTTATTTGCAGCCTTGTTTATGGCTAACACATGCGATATGGGCATGCCCTGGGTTCGTATTAGGCTGGATAAATTTTACTATTTGAATTGAAAATTGCTTATGAATTGGAAATTTTGGACTAAGAAAAAAGAAGAGAAGAGTACAGCGCCCAAGTCTTTTTTGCGTGAGTGGGCCGATGCGATTGTGTTTGCCGTTGTGGCCGCCACACTCATACGTTGGTTGATTATGGAGGCGTATACCATCCCTACTCCTTCCATGGAGAACTCGCTGTTGGTGGGTGATTTTCTCTTTGTTAGCAAATTCCATTACGGAACAAGGACTCCAAAGACCATTCTGCAATTACCATTAACGCATCAGAAAATCTGGTTCACAGAAATTCCATCTTACCTGACCTGGATTCAATTACCGCAGTATCGTCTGCCCGGCATTAGTCATGTAAAGCGTGAAGATGTTGTGGTCTTCAACGTACCGCGTGATGAAGAAAATAATTTTGGCGTCTATGATAAATCAAAATGGCATTACTACCCTGTAGATTTAAAAACCAATTACATCAAGCGTTGTGTTGGTATCCCGGGCGATGTGCTACAGATTAAAGATCGTCAGTTGGTTGTCAACGGAGAGGCGCTGAAAAATCCGGAAAACATGCAATTGAGCTATCTGGTTTCCGCGAAAGACGAAATCAATGAACGCAATTTTGTTAAGCTTGAAATTGACCCTGATGATTATAACTACCTGGGCCGCCCGGAAGAAGGAAGGGTTGTCTATCAAATGTACATTACGAAGGCCAAAGCGGAGGAGCTAAAATCCATCCCGTACATTACCAGCGTGGATGAAGACTACAGGACTCATGATTCCTCCGATGCGAGGATTTTTCCGGTTTCTAAATATTCACGATGGAATGGCGATAACTACGGTCCTATAACCATACCAAAAGAGGGCATGACCATTACGATCAATGACTCAACGCTTGCCTTCTATGGCGAGACGATCAAAAACTATGATCATAATAAAGAGGTGAGTATTGAAAATGGAAAGTTGGTTATTGATGGGAAAGAGCTAACGCAATATACGTTTCAGCAAAATTATTATTTTATGATGGGCGACAATCGCCACAATTCTTTTGACTCCCGTTATTGGGGTTTTGTGCCCGAAGATCACATTGTCGGCAAAGGATTCTTCATCTGGCTTTCGATCGACAAGTACGCTGACTTCATTAACAAAATTCGGTGGAGTAGATTCTTTAAGCTGATTAATTAACTGAAGTTCCGTGATCGCCATCGGGGTCGCAATTGGTGTATAGAAAAGGTTTTACCAATCAATCTCTTGCAATCCCTTCGACTTGAGGTATGCATTGGCTTTACTGAATGGTTGTGAACCAAAAAAGCCGTTGTGGGCTGAGAAAGGCGAAGGATGTGCTGACTTTATGATTAGGTGTTTATTTTTGTCGATCACTTCTCCTTTCTTTTGTGCATAAGCTCCCCAGAGGATGAAGACTACATTCTCCTTTTCGGTTGAAATAATTTTGATGACTTCATCGGTGAATAACTCCCAACCTTTTTGCTGATGTGAGCCAGGTGACGATGCCCTCACTGTAAGCGTTGCATTTAGTAGCAACACACCTTGTTTTGCCCATCGTTCAAGATTTCCGTTTGCAGGCATTGGCTTTGCCAAATCCGTATGAATCTCCTTAAATATATTTTGAAGAGAGGGCGGCATCTTCACATCCGATCTCACAGAAAAGCAGAGTCCGTTAGCTTGGCCTGCACCATGGTATGGGTCTTGACCCAGGATCACCACCTTCAGTTCGTCAATACTGCACCAATCAAATGCTCGGAATATTTCAGGGCCAGGTGGATATACCGTTTGTGATTGATACTCAGACTTCACAAAATCTGTAAGTATCTGAAAGTAAGGCTTTTCAAATTCATGCTGAAGCCTTATCCGCCATGATTCAGCTATTTTAACAGTAACTGCCATAGTTTAAATTTCGATGAACCTACTCATGAGCCCGGTTATAAAATAGAAAAAATTGATATTTTTGACCACATGGTAACCGAAGTGACTCAAGGCGTAAAAGTAACTGTTGAAACGGAGTATCAACCCTCCTACTCCAGTCCAAGCCAATATCACTATGTTTTTACCTATCGGATCACCATTGAAAACCAGGGTGATTTTACCATCCAACTCAAACGAAGGCACTGGCACATTCATGACGCTGCTTTTACTACTCGCGAAGTTGAAGGCGAGGGTGTTGTAGGGCAGCAGCCTGTTCTGGAACCAGGTCAGGTTCATCAATATGTTTCTGGTTGTAACCTCAAATCGGGGGTTGGCAAGATGCTGGGCACCTACCTGATGGAGCGCGTGGTGGATGGAGCGAGTTTTCAAGTGATCATTCCCGAATTTACAATGGTAGCCCCTCTTCGCCTTAATTGATTCATACCTTTTTTCGTTTCCATTCGTTAATTGAAAAAACCCTGAACTCTTGCCTTCTGCGCAGCAACTGAAAGCCTTTATTCGCCATTGGCTTCATGTAGTCGATGAACATTCCATCCATTCACCTTATTTTTTTGACTTCTATCGAAACATTATCAAAGGGAATTGCACACCTATCCCTGCAATTGAAACACTGCGCAATCAGCTTCTTAACAATCCGCTTGAAATAACCGTAGAAGATTTTGGTGCAGGTTCTTCGCGCCTAAAAAGCGCCAAACGAAAATTGTCTGATATCGCCAAAACAAGTATTAGCAACGCGGCCTATTCCGATCTATACCTGCGCATCATTCGATTTATCGAAGCGCAGCGAATAGTTGAGCTCGGAACCTGCCTTGGAGTGAACACGCTGTACCTGGCTCAAGATAATAAGAGCAAGGTCTTTACCTTTGAAGGAAGCAATGCACTCGCCAACGTTGCACTTACCAACTTTGAGTATTTCAACCAGCATAATATTCAACTCATCGAAGGAAATATTGACTCTACACTTTCTGATTTCCTACAGGATCCTGCGAAGATTAACTTCGCCTTTATCGATGCTAATCACCGCTATGCCGCTACAATGAAATACTTCGCTATGCTGGTGATGCGATTGGATGAAGAGAGCATTCTGGTGGTGGATGATATCCATTGGTCTGCAGAAATGGAAAAAGCCTGGAATGAACTAAAGGCTAACGAATTGGTCTATGGAAGCATTGATCTCTTTCAATGTGGTATTCTATTTTTTCAACCTGGCCTCAACCGTCAGCACTACGTCTTCTCACTTTAATCATTGATTGAAAGTTTCCTTAATAAACCTATTTTTGCCGTAAGAAAACACTCTAATGACAACGCCAGCACCCCTTCCGGAGAAAAAAAGCAACAAAGCAGCCATCATCATTGCGTTGCTGTCCATCATTGTCATTATACAGAGTATCAAAATCTATCTGGACTATAAGGACAAGATTGAAATAAAGGAGCAGAAGGCAAACGTAGAAGAAGAACTTGGCACCACCATGCAACGGCTCACTGAAATTAAGACAGAACTCGATCAAAAGATTGTAGAAATACAGAAGCTCGGTGGCGATATTTCTGACCTTCAGAAAGCTAAGGCAGAAGTTGAATCTCAATTAAAAAGAAATGTGACTCGCTCCCGAAAGGAAATCGAGGAGCTGAAAGGTAAAGTGGAGGGTTATGAAGAGCTGCTGAAACTCAAGGACGATGAGATCGAAAAACTGAAATCAGTAAACAAGGAGCTATACAGTGAAAACAAAACCCTGAAAACTGAAAAAAATCAACTTAATGATTCGATCAATTCATTAGCAAAAAACAAAGAGGAGCTTGCCACCAAAGTTGCAATTGCTTCTCAACTGAAAGCTGAAAACATTGCCGTGATGGCCCTGAACTCAAAAGGAAAGGAACGTGAGTCGCCTTTTAAAAACCGTCAGCTGGAGAAATTGAAGGTGGAGTTTAATCTTGCCGAAAATAAAGTAGCACCCATTGAAGGCAAGGTCATAATGATCCGCATCATAGATGAAAATGGACAAGTCATTTTTGACGTGGCACGCGGCTCTGGCACATTTATTCTCAACGGCAAAGAGGAATTCTTTACCGCATCACAGGAAATCTTATTTGATAATTCACGTCAGAAATTGACCTATACTTATGAGAAGGGTTCTGAATATCCTTCCGGAAACTATCGTGTTGAAATATACTCGGATGGCTATCTTATGGGCAGCTCCCAGTTTGTGGTAAAGTAATAGAAAATTCAGTCCCGCACTCTGTTGAGTGAAAGCATTCCCAGCATCCAATCTGGCAATGGTTTCTCAGGATTACGGTTTTTCAGGTTGAGGTACCATCCTAGTTTTTCAATGATGGGAATTTTGTGTGTTTCCACAAATTCAATCAGCGTTCCATCAGGATCTTCACAATAGGAAAAATGACCTGCTGCCTTTCCCATATCAAACGAATTGCTGGAGTCTACCGTAAATGGAAATTTCTTCTCTTTACAATGATCGCCCAAACTCTTCATACCCCGTATATCAAAACAGACATGGATAAAACCGAGGTCACCCCAGTTTCGGCCTGCGTATATTTTCTTTGGTTTCCGCTCTTTCACTTCTACCAATTCAATTTCAATAGAGCCAAGGAGGCGGCTGAATGCTCCGTGACAGGGGCTGGATGTGGTCAATAAAACTCTTCGGAATGTATCACCACCACCCGGAATATTGTTGAAGTCATTAAATTTCCCCGATGAGTCATTGATTACATGGTTGTATCCTAATACACCGCTATACAATGGCAAGGCTTTCTCTATATCACTAACCCCGATTACACACCCGGATACCCCGCCCATCGCAGAGTTACCTTTCTTGAACCAACTTGTACTTTGGATTACTTCAAATGTGTTACGAAAAGGATCTTTTACATAGAAATGCAATCTGCCATCTGGTGATTTTGTAAGCGAACTTAACAAAGGCGCCTTTTTCGCGAGCAGATTTGAGTAAGCCTCCTCTATATTATGTGACTTGATCTTAACTGCAAAAATTCCTGTATCACCGAGCAGAGGATTAAATTCAGGAGGTTGCGGCTTTCGCGAAGTGTATTGCCAGATTTCAAATCCTCCTCCCCCCTGCATGTTCATCGCCAGAATAGCATACCGATCTTCGGCCACTCCTGATGTATAGCGAGTCATAAGCGAGGCCGTTGCCGCATCCTTAAAAATGGGGACATCCATGCCAAAGTGCTGACGGTACCAGGTCCAGGCTTCTTCCGCATTTTCAACTCCAATCCCTACTTGTTGTATTCCACTTACGATGTAAGACATAAGGACTTATCGATAGTTGAGTAACTTCTTGTACATATTTTTCATTTCATTGGGCGGTCGCTTCAGGAAAAACATGATAAATATAATAAGATTGGCCGACTGTACCCTCAACCAGCTATTCATTTCATATTTTCTGGCCGATACCATCACGTCTTTCTGAATTACCTTAAACTTATAATTTTTTTTCAATCGAATTATAAAATCGTAGTCTTCCATGATGGTATAATATTCATTAAACCCTTTCAGCGCCAGAAATACTTCTTTTTTTACACACAAGGTCTGGTCTCCACCCCTGCACATGATGCGATCAAAGCGGGTAAAAAAGGCCATTACTTTCAGCATAATTTTGTCCACGTCAAACTGATAGCGATAACAACCAGCTACATAACCATCCTTTAGAACATTCCCGATGTCCTGGACAAAGGATGGTATGAGCTGAACATCTGCATGAACAAAGTACAACACTTCGCCACGGGCATGTTGGGCTCCATAATTCATTTGAGCTGCCCGACTTTGAATTGGGCTGGTTAATACCTTGGCCCCGGCACCCAAAGCTATCGATCGTGTTTCATCTGTACTCTGCCCGTCTACTACAATAATTTCAACGACAGCCTCACCACCATAATTTCTAATGAATTCAACCCGTTGCGCGATGTAACGCGATTCATTAAGAGTTGGGATTATAACGCTAATCGTCATTCTTGCTTTTCCGTCTGATCTCAAAATTCTTGATGGGGTTATGCATAACTGCTTTCTCCATTTCACCTTGATGATAGTAATAGCGATTAGCATTTCCGGTGACAGTCACCTGATAAACATTTGCGTCTAGTTTCTCCGAAGGAGCGATCTGACCGTAACTGTCTGCGAGTAGATTCTTTACCTTATCCGGCTCGTCAAAATAGAGACGTGCAACGTTAAAATAGATGGGTGAAGTAAGTACCGTATCTTTTTTATACTGGTATGTATCGACCTGTACCTTATAGTGATTCTCCTGCCAAATAACAGACGACTTGAAATCACCTTTGGTGCTCTTTGTGTCTACAAAAGACGAAATCAGTTTTCCATTTTTGTAGTTGGAGGTAATGGAATAATTCACTTTCACTCTAACGAAAAACCAAAAATTGACAGCACTCACGATAGAATAGCTAGTGACGCTATCCAGCGTAGTTTTGCTTGCTTTCAGTTCCCCGATTTTTATTCCTGCCACCAGAATATCATATTTCTTGTGCTCATCTGCCTTGCATGAGAGGCAGAATGTCAGGAAGCATACAGTTACCCAAGATTTCATTTATTGACCGAACTATCTGGTTTGAAATGTACGTATATTTCCAAAACCGCGGATTCTAAGCCAATCCGAACGGTGAAAAATTCTCGTATGTCTTTTTAAAATTAGTTTTATGAAATTGTTATCCACCTTCATCTTCTCTTTTTTCCTATTCTTAGCAGCAATAGCTCAAACAAAGGCACCTTCTCATGAGATTTTCGACAAACTGTTGAAGAAAAACGTGACAGCAGATGGTAAGGTCAATTATAAAGCCTTTATCAAAGATTCTCTTGAACTAAACAAATATCTCAGCCTTATCAGCAGCACACCGCCTGATGAAAAAAACTGGTCGAGGTATGAACAAATGGCGTACTGGATCAACGCGTATAATGCCTACACTATTAAACTTATCATCAAATATTATCCCATCAAAAGTATTAAGGATATCGGCAGCAATATTCAGATTCCTTTTGTTAACACACCGTGGGATATCAAGTTCATTATGATTGGAAAGGAGAAAATGGATCTGAATAATATTGAGCATGGCAACCTGCGCAAGAAATTTGATGACCCTCGTGTACATATGGCGCTGGTCTGTGCCAGCAAATCCTGCCCTATTCTATTGAACGAAGCGTATGACGCCAAACGACTCGATGATCAGTTTGCCAAGCAGACAAAAGCGTTCCTTGCTGATCCTTTCCGGAACAAGCTATCGCCAAGTAAACCACAGTTAAGTATGATTTTCAAGTGGTATGGAATGGATTTTAACAAGAATGGCGGTTCGGTTCGCGACTTTGTTAACAAATACAGTGACGTGAAGATAAAACCCGATGCTAAAATTTCCCATGTCGATTATGACTGGGGATTGAATGAGCAATAATCTTAGTATTCGGTTCTTTTGAATTCGATCGTGTCAGAAGGTAATTGATCCAGAGCGTAACCGCCTTTGTCAATGGTAAGCGTTTGGTTAAGCTCGTGAAGCTTTTTGATGCCTTGTTCCGAGATTTTTGTACCAAATAGAAAGACATTACCCAATGTTTTGATGCTGCCCAGGTTGTCAACGCATTGATCCGTTAACGGTGTCCCGACCAAGTTTAGGTAGACAAGCTTAGTATCAATAAGCGCACCGATGCCATCATCAGAGATTTTCGTGTGATCCAGAAAGAGTTTTTTTAAATTCTTAAACCCTTTGATTCGCTTTAGGGTTTCATTGGTTATAAAGGAGCGGCTCAACTTCAATTCAAGCAGCTGACTTGAAAGTGGTTCGAGCAATTTCGTTTCTTCATCAGTGATTTTTTTTGGCTCCAGACAGGTAACGCTCACGTAATTTGAATTGGCAGCCACAGGCACCACAATAATTCCTTTTGCTTTCAGGGTAGTGACTATCTCCGGATTGACGGGTTCAACAAGTGATTCAGGAATAAATGAAGCCGCCTGTTGATTGACTGTAGCCAAATAGGCCCTTTCCATTTCTTGAGGCTTCTTCAGGTCCTTTATCTTTTTATCAAACTCACTTCCTTGCAAAATCCATTCACGCAGAAGTTCAACTTCAGAAGAACTTAACTGTTTTTTACCCCGGGGTGGCATGTGGTGATCCTCTTCAATGGGAAGAACAAGGCGTTTGTACAATTCGCTCTCTGAGGGGTCACCTGCAACCAAAACTGCACCATGCTTCCCTCCTTTTCGTATCCAATCAATTTCATCTAATCTCAAATTTCCCTTTTGCTTTTTAGCACTATGGCATGAACTGCAATGCTGATTCAGCAAAGGCTTAATTACATCACCGTAGATATTGGCCTCGATGACATTCGAAACTTGTTGTGATTCGATAGGTGATTGTTCTGTTAAAATTTGTGAGGGGGCCGTTAGAAAATCTTCACCATGTGTAAGCGATCCGCCCAGATGTCCCGTGTAGACAAGGAGCAACATCAGCGGCAAAAAGACAAATAATCTTGCCGACCTTCGATATGCTTTATGAATCCGTGAGCTGTAAGAGATAAAAATATATGTAAATACAGCAAAAAGAGCAGTACCAATACCAAGTTGCCGATGTCTCTCTACCAATACCAAATCATATCCTCCTTCTTGCGAGAGAAAATAGCCACTGGCAGCGGCAAGAATTGCCGCGCAAGAACCCACCGCTAACATTGGTCTTATCGCTGGCTTTATTTTTTTGAAGCGCTTGCTTCTGGAGAGCAGTTCAAAAATAAATGCCAACATCAATATACCTATTGGCAGATGAACCAATACCGGATGAAAACGGCCAAAGAAAAAAGTGATGGAGCTCAATCAGAAATTATGAATAGCGTTTACGCAAGGTATTTAGCATGTGAATATTTAATTCCCATTGATCTGCCAGGGGCTTCCTTGTGTTTGGCATTGTTGGCATGTAATCTGGAGGACCAAATTCCGTCAGGAATGAAATTCTTTTGCCTTCCTTCTTCTTTCGCTCCACTACCTTATCCCACCAAGCGAAATGTGCATCTACTGCAGCCTTCCATTCAGGAGCCCGTGGATCACTCACCTGAGGCCCTTGTGCATGGCCAATACGAGCATGTATATGGTCGGTTCTTTCCAACGCCAATGCCACTGTTTCTTTTTGATCTGCTAACAGCGACTCATGTACATTACACCAATGAGAAATATCAAGCGTAAGTCTTAAATCATCATTCGTCTTAATAAATTCTTTAGCCACTGGCGCTGCATAAAGTATCCTTGAGCGATGTGTTTCATGATAGATAGGAATAGCAAAACTTTTTGCCAGCTGCAATGATACCTGAATAAATGCCTGATTTTCGCTAGCCGAATAGAAATCACGACCAGAATGACAATTGATATATTCCGGCTTGAGATTAACGGCCTTCGTAAGGCTTGAAATAAACTGATCAAAATGAATTTTAAATTCAGCATCAGAACCGCCCACGAGAAAGCCAAACTTTAAATTATACTTTTTAAACGCGGCAAGCATTTCTGCACGTTTTTTCTCTTCCGCTGGATACCAAACTTCAGCGCCATTATATCCTGCTTCTTTGATCCTTCGGCAGAACTCATCTACGCTTTCTTTGAATCCCCAATCGGTAGCGAAGATCATGAGTTCATAGCCAGACTGGTTTTGATCTTTAAGCATCGGAGTTGCAAAGGTGCTGAGGTAACTTGAAAATAGGCCAACGCCTGTAGTAGCAATAAATTCTCTTCGAGTTAGTGACATGATACAGTTTTAGTTAAGCAATAATTTCTGTGATGGGCTTCCCCGAGACATCTGTCAATCTAAAAGGTCTGCCCTGAAACTGATACGTTAGTTTTTCATGATCGAAGCCGAGTTGATTCAAGATGGTAGCCTGAACATCATGTGCCGAAACTTTTCCGCTGACTGGATAATATCCGATCTCATCCGTCTCTCCCCAACTCGCCCCCTTTTTTATTCCTCCACCAGCCATCCACATTGTAAAAGCTTCTACGTGATGATCGCGGCCAAGGAATGGCATTTTTTTATTTTCACGGTTCTCCTGCATGGGCGTGCGACCAAATTCACCACCCCACACAATCAATGTTTCTTCCAACAGTCCCCGTTGCTTCAAGTCTAAAATCAATGCTGTCATGGATCTATCTATTTCCCTGCATTTGTTTCTAAACCCAATGTCAATAGCCAGGTTCTCGTCCGTGCCATGACTATCCCAGCCCCAATCAAAAAGCTGTACAAACCGAACGCCTTGCTCCACAAGTTTTCTTGCCAGCAGGCAATTATTTGCAAAAGCAGATTTACCTGGTACCGTTCCATATAACTGATGAATATAATCCGGCTCTGCATTGATGTTCATAACTTCCGGCACTGACATCTGCATTCGATACGCTAATTCATATTGATTGATGCGCGTGAGAATTTCCGGATCATGTAACTCTTTATAGTGCTCAAAATTCACTTCATTAATGGCATCAATCGTCTTTCGTTTTAAATCACGACTTATGCCCTCAGGATCATTGAGGTAAAGAACAGGCTCTCCCTCAGAACGACATTGGACTCCTTGATAAACAGATGGGAGAAATCCGCTGCCCCAAACGCTTTTGCCAGCATCTGGTGTTTTACCACCTGAAGTAAGTACAACAAATCCGGGAAGGTTTGAGTTTTCTGTGCCTAACCCATACGTTGCCCATGAGCCGATACTTGGTCTGCCGAGCCTTGGCGATCCTGTATGTATAAATAACTGTGCTGGAGCATGATTGAACTGATCTGTTGTAACGGCCTTCAAAAAAGAAACTTCATCTACCACCGATGAAAAATGAGGAAGGTACTCTGAGATCCACGCTCTTGATTCGCCATGCTGTTGAAATTTTGCCTGCGGTCCCAACATCTTTGGTACCCCACGGATAAATGCAAATTTCTTTCCTTCCAGAAGTGAAGGCGGACAATCCTGATTATGGAGTTTTTGTAATGCAGGCTTAAAGTCAAATGTCTCTAACTGTGAAGGCGCGCCTGCCATGTGAAGATAAATCACGCTTTTTGCTTTGGCCGCAAAGTGTGGTGGTCTTGGAGACATCGGATCAAGCGCCATCTCCAGCGCACTTCGTTTTGTTGAGCAACTTCCCAATAAGGTGCCCAATGCTGTCGCTCCTAATCCTGCAGCACTTTCCCAAAGGAAATGCCTACGTGAAATATTTTTTTGCTCTTCACTGAACATGGCTATTCTTTCGTGATTACCTCATCTAAATTTAAAATAGCGCTCGCCACAGCAGACATGGCTGCTAGCTTGGGATTCTGCTTGGCCTCTTTCCCGTTGCCATTCAGACTCACTTTTACATTAGTTTCACCATACGCTTCTACCGCTCCGCGATACAGATCGAGCAACGTTTTTAATTTGGCATCAGAGATCGGGTGCAGAAGTGCTAACTCATATCCTGCCTTTATCTGATCTTCTGGCTTATTACTCGTCTTCAGCATTCGCTGAGCTAATGCTCCGGCTGCATCTACAAAGACAGGGTCATTCAGCGTCACCAAAGCCTGAAGAGGTGTATTCGTACGAATCCTTCTTACGGTACAAACCTCCCGGCTCGAACCATCGAAAGTCATCATCGAAGGATAAGGGCTTGTGCGCTTGCTAAAAGTATAAAGTGCTCTTCGATACTGATCACTTCCTTTGCTAGTCTCCCACCTGGCATCACTCCACACACTTTGCCATACACCTTCGGGCTGATACGGCATAACACTCTTACCATACATTTTCTTGCTTAGCAAGCCACTGATCATCAAAGCCTGATCTCTCACCTGCTCAGCCGATAATCTTACCCTGGGGCCGCGTGCAAAAAAACGATTTGAGGGATCTTTCTCCAATAAGTTGTTATCTACGCGTGAATCTTGTCTGTAGGTAGCCGATAACACAATATCAGCGATCAGTTTTTTCATACTCCAATTGTGCTCTTCCGTAAATCGAACGGAAAGCCAATCCAACAAAGCCTGGTTGGTGGGCTTGGCGCCTTGCGTACCAAAATCTTCCAATGTCTCTACCAGTCCAATCCCAAAAAACTGTTCCCAAAAACGATTGACCACCGTTCGCGCTGTCAGGGGATTATTTTTATCTACTATCCATTTAGCAAAACCTAAACGGTTGGCTTGTTCGCCAGATGGCAAGTCGTTCAATACCTTCGGGACTTCCGGTTTCACCTCTTCGCCCCTCACAAGCCAATTGCCTCGCTCAAAGACATACGTCTTTCTATAAAGGTCTTCATTGTTTTCTATCAGGATAGGTGTACTCTCTACTGTTGCATTAAGTAAGCTGAAGAAGTTGTTATACATTTTAGCATAATCAGAAGTCTCTTTGCGCGCCATATCTTCCCGGAAGGCAAACCATTCGACACTACATACGGATTGATCAGGTTTGATCTTTGGATTACTGAAAACAAAAAATAAATCGTGTTTACCCTCAATTGGTTTAAGTGGAATATCAATTGCCTTCCTGCCTTTCTTCACGGTATCTAATTTTACGGAAGCCACCAGTTCTCCGGCAACGTCATCTTTTCTGATTTCAAAGGAGCCACCCAGATCGTCCATCGAATAATTAATGATCAGATGAGTCTTGCTATCCAAGTTTACATTTTTCAATCGGGCTCTTCCACCATTTCTTATACCCAACCATTTCGTGTCAATTAATTCACCGTTTACAAACTGATCAAAATCATGAGGGTGAATTTTGGGTTCCAATGTTTTCAAGAATCCAACTACATCCTTTTCCTTCTCGCTTGAATGTTCTGCCACCCATTTCCTGATGGATTCCAATTTTTGTTGATCCTCCTGAGTATATATTCTTAGGTTCGGATGTTCCCCTTCTGTATCTTCATCGCGGGTATTATTAAAGAACGCAGCCACTTCATAGTACTCCTCATGCCGGAAGGGATCGTAAGGATGGCTGTGGCATTGAATGCACGAGAAGGTTGTACTCTGCCATACTTCAAACGTTGTATTAACACGATCGAGCAAAGCCGCCACCCGGAACTCTTCATCTTCGGTTCCGCCCTCATCGTTGTTCATCGTATTGCGATGAAATCCCGTAGCAATGAGTTGATCGTCTGTAGGATTAGGCAAGAAATCACCGGCAAGTTGTTCAATGGTAAATTGATCGAAGGGTTTATCATCATTAAAAGCCTTAATAACCCAATCGCGATAGCGCCAGATATTTCTATACACATCGCGTTCATATCCTTTCGTATCAGAATAGCGAGCCATGTCAAGCCACCAGGAGGCCCACTTCTCGCCAAAATGGGGAGAGGCTAGCAATTCCTTCACTACCTTATCATAAGCCTGAGGGCTTTTGTCGTCTATAAACTTGTTGGCTTGATCAGGCGTTGGCGGCAGTCCGATCAAATCCAGATATACTCTGCGCAAAAGCACTGCCTTCTCTGCTTCTTTCGCATGCTCCAACCCTTCCTCTTTGAGCTTTTGAGTGACGAAATAATCAATGCCATTTTTCTCCCACTCATTACCAACTGAAAAAAGTTTTGAAAGAAGCCCTGTCGATTTTGGAACTTCAACCGTCTTTGGAGGCACATAAGCCCAATGATCTCCCCATTGTGCTCCTTGCCTGATCCAATTTCTTAGTACGGTAACCTCTTGTTCGCTCAAGGGCTGCTCTCTGTATGGCATCCTCTCTTCGGGATCGGAAGAGGTAATTCTCTTTATCAACTCACTATGATCCGGATCTCCGGGAACAATAGCGGGTTTACCAGACTCGGTTGAGTCAAAAGCATCCGTTCTAAATAAGAGACTGAAATTGGCTTGGCGCTTTACACCCCCATGGCAGGTGATACAATGCTTATTGATGATCGGCTTGATTTGAGTGTTAAAGTCAATTCGATCCTCCCCTTGCCTTGTCCCGCATGCAGCGAGAATGGCGGCTATTCCTGCAAAAATGATTACCCGAGTATCTCGATGCACCTGATTTTGATCAATAATTCTTGAAAATAGCCCAAAAAAGGGCCTTTAGCAAGGTCTTCTGACACTCAAGGAAGTTTTAAATCTGGTTTTTAACTTCTGCGCTCTTTTTCTATCTTTGCACCTCATTTTTTAAAACAAATACATACACATGAACAACTATGAGACGGTATTCATTTTAAATCCCGTTTTGTCTGAAGACCAGGCAAAGGATACTGTCGAGAAATTCGTGAAAGTATTGAAAAAAGCCAATGCTGATGTGATCAACATCGAGCAGTGGGGACTTAAGAAAATGGCTTATCCCATTCAGAAAAAGTCTACTGGTTTTTACAATCTTCTGGAATTCGCGGCAGCTCCTCAAACAATTCAGACATTAGAAACTGAATTCAGACGGGATGAATCGGTAATGCGTTTTTTGACTACGGTTTTGGATCACCATGCCCAAACCTACAATGCCCGCAGACGCAAGGGTGAATTCAGAAAAAATAAGGAAGTGAGAGAACGCAAAACAGCTAAGGAGGAGCAGAAAGCATGACATTAATGAACGAATCCATCAAGCGCGCTGAGATTAAGCCAAAGTATTGTCGCTTCAAAAAGAATGGTATCAAGTACATCGACTACAAGGATCCCGATTTCCTGATGAAGTTTGTTAATGAGCAAGGTAAACTCCTTCCTCGCAGACTTACTGGTAATAGCTGGAAGTTTCAAAACAAAGTAGCACAAGCTGTAAAGCGTGCTCGTCACATGGCGTTTTTGCCTTACGTAGGCGATGCCTTAAAATAATATTGAACCATGGAAATAATATTAACACAAGACGTACAAGGTCTGGGCTATAAAAACGACATCGTTAAAGTGAAGGCAGGCTATGGCAGAAATTTCCTGATCCCCAATGGATCGGCAATGATTGCCAATGAGTCAAACAAAAGAATGACGATTGAAAACGTACGCCAGGCTTCACATAAGGCGGCCAAGCTGAAGCAAGATGCTGAGGCACTGGGTGCAAAAATCGGTGAACTGACAGTTGAAATAGGAACCAAGGCTGGTGAGACCGGTAAAATTTTTGGAGCCGTGACCGCTATTCAAATTGCCGATGAGTTAAAGAAGAAAGGCTTTGACATTGATCGTAAGAAGGTCATACTCAAAGAAGTTCCGAAGCAACTTGGAACATATACCGCCACTCTCGATCTTCATAAAGAAGTCAAGCACGAGATAAAGGTAAATGTTGTTGCTGAATAGACATAAGTAGTAAGACACAAGACTTAAGAGAGATACTTGAAGAGCCGCCCCATCCCGATAGCTATCGGGATGGGGCGGCTTTCTTATTTTTCAATTTCCCCTACCAATTCGGCATACCATCCTTCACCATACTTTCGTATGAGTGGGTCTTTTAAGAATTTGTACAACGGCACCTGAAGGGATTTGCCAAAAGAGCACGCTGCTGAACAGATGCTCCACTTGTGGTAATTGACTGCCTCAAAGTCTTTCTTTTTCGTTATTCGGATTGGGTAAAGATGGCACGAGATAGGTTTACGGAAACTCACTTTCCCATCGAGGTAAGCTTGCTCAATCCCACATTTCAATACTCCTTGTGGATCGTAGAGCGAATAAGCACATTCTTTGCCTCCTATCGTGGGTGTTGAATAGTCTCCATCTTCATCAAGAATATAAGCGCCTTGTTTTTCAATGGCTTCTTTCCCTTCTGGCGTAAGGTAAGGCTTAACTTTATCCTGAATCTGTTCCATGATGGGCAGTTCGTCTTCTTCCAGTGGGGCCCCTAAGTCACCCTCCACGCAACAAGCGCCTTTACATTTTTCAAGATGGCAGACGAACTCAACATCACGTATGTCATCCGAAACCAAAACACTCCCTACTTTAATCATCCTTTCCTAAGTTTAATTTCAATTTTGCATTCTGGACGTCACCTTTCTTATTCATGTAAAACTTCTTGTCGGCAATGTAGCACAGCCTCTCAATTTCAGCATGCACTATACCCTGTTTATCCATCCAGCTAATTTTGTAAGTTTTCGTAAACTCACCTTTATCAGCAACCGCAGCTTTCACTTCTTCCACATCAGGTTGTGTTATTTTCAAAACAGCATAAAGGGTTGAACGGGCCGGCTTTCTAAACCGAATGCTGGCGGACTTATCCCATACTACATAGCTAGACCCCAACGTCCGTAGCAGCATCAGCATATAAAAGGGGTCAGAGGCTGAAAACATACTGCCTCCGAAAATAGTCCCTACATAATTGTATGACCAGGCATTGAGCCTCAGTCTCAAATGAAGTTCCGTGAAGTCACCAGCCCAAAAAAGAATTTTGCCACCCGTTCCAAAATACATCGGATACCAATTCATCAGGGTTTTAAACCACCAACTCTTAAATGACTCGCGATTAGTTGTTTTTAGAAATTCTGGCCTCATGGATATTTAAAATTCCCGGAAATGTTTCCAAAGCTAAGTGCGTTTTTGTTAATCTAAATGGCCTTACGCAAATAACCACACGTCAATTGCCAGCATTTCTATCAAAATTGATTTTCCAAAAAACATTTGTGAGTACTAATTATCTAACTCAATGCAAACCAGACGTATCAGATAACAAGTTGAATGATTAATTGAATAGCCCGGTCAAATGCAAAATAATTTTCACGCCAATACCTTCCGCCATTTTGGTTCAGCACCACCGAAGAATCTATATTGCAGCCGTTTTTAAGATGAACTACCTGGATACCCTGAACCCTCCCCAACGCGAGGGTGTAATCAATACCGAAGGCCCTTGCATGCTCATTGCTGGAGCCGGATCTGGAAAGACCCGAGTCCTTACCTTGCGGATTGCGCATCTAATTCAGAGTCAGAGCGTTGATCCTTTTAGCATCATGGCGCTGACTTTTACCAACAAGGCCGCCAAAGAAATGCGGGAGAGAATTGAGTCCGTTGTGGGATCGGATGCACGCAACCTTTGGATGGGAACTTTTCACTCCGTTTTTGCGCGTCTGCTGCGGGCTGAAGCTCATTATCTTGGCTATCCTAATAATTTCACGATCTATGATACAGATGACTCCAAGTCATTGATCCGTGCTATTGTGAAGGAGATGGGGCTTGATGAAACTCAATACAAACAGAACACAGTCTATAATCGTATCTCAGCTGCCAAAAACAGGCTTATCGGATGGCAGGACTATCTCAATAATCCCATCCTGATGGCGGATGATGCTGCCAACCTGAGACCTGAGATTGGAGCTATTTATAAAAATTATGCCTTGCGTTGTTTTAAGTCGGGGGCTATGGACTTTGATGACTTACTCTTTAATACGGACAAGCTTTTCAAAGATCACCTTGCCGTCTTAAACAAGTATCAGCATCGCATTAATTATGTTTTGGTCGATGAGTTTCAGGACACCAATTTGTGTCAGTATTATATTATACGAAAATTGGCAGCCGTGCGGCAAAACATCTGTGTCGTGGGCGATGATGCTCAAAGTATCTACGCCTTTCGTGGTGCCGACATTTCCAACATTCTGAACTTCGAGAAAGACTATCCAGATCTTCGCATTATTAAGCTGGAGCAAAATTATCGCTCCACCAAAACCATTGTTGAAGCAGCTAACTCTGTCATTGCTAAAAATAAAGCTCAGCTCCCAAAAAATGTCTGGACAGACAATGAAGACGGCCATCTCGTAGAATTAATCAAAGCGGTGTCGGATAATGAGGAAGGAAGACTCATTGCCTCCTCCATCTTTGAAGAGAAGATGCAGGGGCAACTGAAGTTCAGCGATTTTGTTATCCTCTATCGCACGAACAGTCAATCGCGTGCTATTGAAGAGGCGCTTAGGCGTATGAACATTAAGTACAAGGTCGTTGGCGGCCTTTCCTTTTATCAACGCAAGGAAATAAAGGACTTGCTGGCTTACTTACGATTCTCGCTCAATCAACAAGACGAAGCTTCGTTTCGAAGAATAATCAATTTACCAAAGCGTGGCATTGGCGATTCAACCATCGATAAAATTATTGTTGCTGCTAATGATCACGCTATTTCCATTTGGGAGGTTGTTCAGAATGCTAGTTCTTTTTTAGGAGGAAGAGCTGCCGGGCCGATTGATGATTTTGTCTCCAAGATCAAGCGCTTCAGTATTGAAATCCAAAACAAAGATGCTTACGATGCCGCTGCTGAGATTGCTAAATCATCCGGCTTGTTAAAAGAATTGTACGAAGACAAAACAGTAGAAGGGCTGAGCCGCTATGAAAACGTTCAGGAATTGCTCAACGCCATTAAGGAATATGTAGATGATCCTGAGAAGGAAGACAAGAGCCTGGGAGCATTTCTTCAGGAGGTGTCGCTCGTTACCGGTCAGGATGAAGATAAAGATAGAGACCCTGACAAAGTAACATTGATGACCATCCACATGGCTAAGGGTCTTGAATATAGCTATGTATACATTGTAGGGTTGGAAGAAGATTTGTTCCCTTCTCAATTGATGCTCAGCAGTCGGGCAGAGTTAGAGGAAGAAAGGCGGCTTTTTTATGTGGCCATCACCCGCGCGAAAAAGAAACTCTATCTCTCTTACGCCCTCACCCGCTATCGTTATGGGCGGCTTAAAAATTGTGAGCCTAGCCGTTTCCTTGACGATCTTGACGCGCGCTATATTAAAGTAAGTTCCAAGTTTGGAGGAATGGAATCGGTAGCTCCCAATCCTAACTTTGCCAAGAGTTTTATCAGTGGGATGAAGAAAACAACGAGTTCCCAACCTGTTCAAAAAGCGACATCCTATAAAGCACCACCTGATTTCACACCGAGCGATACGTCCGGGTTGAAAGAAGGTATGAAGATTGAGCATCCGAAATTTGGATTCGGAACCGTTCTAAAACTAGATGAGAGCGGTGCGGATCGCAAGGCGAAGATCAGTTTCACTGATTTTGGAGAGAAGACATTATTACTTAGCTTTGCCAAGATCAAAATTCATGAGAATTAGGCATTCCTACTAGAGTTTCTATAACTCGGCACTGACAACGACAACTTGCATTAAATTTTTTACATGACTATAGGAGAATACAACACCGTCCGTCCTGGCATTAAGCTAAAAGAATACGGAAGAAATGTGCAGAAGCTGGTGGACTTCATACGGACTATTCCTGATAAAGAAAAGAGAACTCAAATGGCTTTTACGCTGATTGATCTCATTCGTCAGCTAACACCCTCCTTAAAAGATCAACCTGATAATCCGCAGCGCATCTGGGATGATCTCTACATTATAGCCGACTTTAACCTTGATGTCAATAATCCCTATCCCGTTCCACAACCTGAAGTGCTTTTTAAGAAGCCAAAGAGAGTGGCTTATCCACAGAGTGAGGTTCGGTACAAGCATTATGGGAAAAATCTAGAACGCTTGGTAAAAGAGGCAATGAAACTAGAGAATCCACAGGAACGTGAAGATGCCATCATCTATCTTGGTAAGTTGATGAAGACATTTTACGGTAACTGGAATAAAGAGACGCTGGATGATTCTGTTATCATCAAAGACCTTAAGCTACTATCCGGTGGAAAGCTGGACATGAACCTTGATAAGGTCAGGGAAGACAACCTTTTTGAAAAGCTTTATCGCGAGCGTAAAAAACCGAGGCCTCAGGGCGGTCCCAACAATAACAACCGCAATCAAGGCGGAGGTGGAGGTCAACGTTCTTTCAACAAAGGGCGCCATACCAACCCGCATCGCAGAAGAGATCAATGAGTTCGTTTCTTATCAAAGGCGGGCAAAAGCTAAAAGGCGAGATCATCCCGCAAGGCGCCAAGAACGAAGCACTTCAGGTTATTTGTGCACCTCTTCTCACCTCCGAACCGGTAACAATTCATAACATCCCGGATATCGTGGATGTAAACAAACTTATACAACTTATTGGTGACCTGGGTTGTAAGGTTGAAAAACTCGGAGCTGGTTCCTATCGATTTACTGCTTCAGACATCAACATTGATTATTTAAAGACGGATGCCTATCGGCAAAAGGCTGCAGCACTACGCGGCTCTGTCATGTTGCTGGGCCCAATACTTGCGCGCTTCGGCAAAGCGAATATTCCCAAGCCAGGTGGCGACAAAATAGGAAGAAGAAGATTGGATACACACTTCATCGGATTCCAAAACCTGGGTGCCAAGTTTAACTTTGATCCCGATCAAAACCTATACAACATCGATGCCTCTCATTTGAAAGGCTGCTACATGCTGTTGGATGAAGCATCTGTCACCGGCACTGCAAACATTATTATGGCAGCTGTGCTTGCAGAGGGAACTACCACTATTTACAATGCGGCCTGTGAGCCATACCTTCAGCAACTTTGCTCGATGCTCAATCGGATGGGGGCGAAAATCAGCGGCATTGGCTCCAATCTTTTAATAATTGAAGGCGTAAAAAAACTAACCGGAACGGATCACACCTTGCTTCCGGACATGATTGAGATCGGTAGCTTTATTGGACTGGCCGCAATGACACAATCGGAGATTACCATCAAAAATTGCAGAATTGATGCATTGGGAATCATTCCTGAAATATTCAGAAGACTTGGCATCAAAATAGAATTCCGGGGTGACGATATCCACATCCCATCGCAGGCGCGTTATGAAATAGAGACTTTTATTGACGGATCAATACTTACTGTCTCCGATGCACCATGGCCGGGGTTTACTCCCGATTTACTAAGTATTGTACTTGTGGTCGCTACACAGGCAAAAGGCAATGTGCTTATTCACCAGAAGATGTTTGAAAGCAGATTGTTCTTTGTGGATAAACTAATCGACATGGGTGCGCAAATCATACTATGCGATCCACATCGTGCCAGTATCATGGGTCTTGACCGTAAACAAGCCCTACGCGGAATTAAAATGTCATCTCCTGATATTCGCGCTGGTGTTGCTCTTCTTATTGCCGCTCTGTCCGCTCAAGGCGAAAGTGAAATTTCAAACGTAGAACAGATTGATCGCGGCTATCAAGACATTGAGGGCAGGTTGAAGAAATTAGGGGCAAGTATCACCCGTTTAACGTAGATCGTCTTACAACTCAATCTTCACCCCTACCGGGCAATGATCTGATCCGTGATATTGATCATGGATATATGCATCTTTTACCATGGGAGTCAATCGCTGATCGGTAAGGAAGTGATCAATTCGCCATCCGATATTTTTTTCGCGTCCGCTAATCACAAAACTCCAATACGAATACCTCGCTTCTTTAGGATAAAGTTTTCGAAACGTGTCGGCAAATCCGCTCTCTAACAGGCGAGTAAAGCCATCTATTTCGCGTTGGGTATAACCAGCTGACTTATTGTAATTCTCTTTTGGCCTCGAAAGATCAATCTCCTGATGGGCAACATTAAAGTCACCGCAAACAATAACAGGCTTTCTTTTACGTAGCCACGAAAGGTATTGATTAAATTCACTATCCCACGTCTCCCGGTAGTCGAGGCGCGCTAAACCTTCGCCTGCATTTGGTGTATAGACCGTTACCAGAAAATGTTTTTCATACTCAGCCGTAATCACTCTGCCCTCCTGATCAAAATCTTCTTGGCCAATATCATATGTAACATTGATCGGCTCTGTCTTGGTAATGATTGCCGTTCCTGAATAGCCTTTGCGGGCTTTGCTGGAATTCACGTATACAAAGTATCCTTTCATTACTTCCAAAGCAGATAACACCTCACCCTCTGCCGCCTTTGTCTCCTGAAGACAAAGCACATCCGGCTTCATGGCTTTCACACTTTCCATAAATTCCTTTTTCATGATGGCACGAATACCATTGACATTCCAGGAAACAAAGTGAAGTTGAGGCATAAGAATTTCTAAAATGTAAAATGGATTAAAATTTATATCTCACAAAAGCTTCGATAGCCTCATATTCTGCAAGGCCTAGTTGATTATAAGCTTTGGCTGTCGCATGGTTTCTGTCTTCTGCCCGAACCCAGAATTCGCGCTTATCATTGCCTGGAAAGAGTGCGCTATCTTTTTGCGATTGATGTTTAAACACAGCCCTTCTTTTCCGCATCAATTCATCTGGACTTAATGGAACAGCCATTTCAATTTGGTCGATGTCCCATTCCTGCCATGCGCCCCGATAGAGCCATACGTAACAATCCTTCATCCATGATTTACTCTTCAGTCGATCAATCGCCTGGAAAATTGCCGAAAGACAAACGCGATGCGTTCCATGTGGATCAGATAAATCACCCGCTGCGTAAATCTGCTGTGGCTTTATTTCCTCCAGAAGATCAACAATGATTTGAATGTCTTCCTCGCCCAGCGGCTTCTTTTTCACTTTGCCGGTTTCATAGAAGGGCATATCCAAAAAATGAGCCTGTTCGTCTGGGATGCCTACGCTGCGACAGCCTGCTTTGGCTTCTCCCCTTCTGATCAACCCTTTAATGGTCAGTACCTCGGCTGTATCTAACTGCCCGGGCTTCTTCTCCTTCAAAGACTTCACCACTTTCTGATAAAACTTCTCTCCATCCTCCTTGTTCAATCCAAAGGTTTCGTTAAAGTCTTTTACAAAATCAGCAAATCGAATAGCATCCTCGTCAAAAACGGCAATGTTTCCTGAAGTCTGGTAGGCCACATGAACTTCGTGACCCTGATCAACCAAACGAATGAAAGTTCCACCCATTGAGATCACATCGTCATCAGGATGAGGGCTGAAAATTATTGCCTTCTTAGGAAAAGGTTTGGCGCGTTCGGGGCGATGTGTGTCCTCGGCATTGGGTTTGCCTCCCGGCCAGCCTGTGATGGTGTGCTGAAGTTCGTTGAATATTCTGATGTTCACCTGATAGGCAGACCCATACTCGGTGATGATGTCTGCCATCCCATGCTCCATGTAATCGTGATTCGTAAGCTTTAGAATTGGCTTGTTTAAGGTCTGACATAACCAAACCACTGCCTTGCGCATAAGTTGATCAGTCCATTCACAACTATCCACCAGCCATGGAGTTTTGACTGCAGTAAGCTGAGAGGCAGCCGCGTCATCAAGTACGATTAATGTGTTCGTATGCTTCTGTAAAAAAGTTGCAGGAATTTGATCCGTCATGGGGCCTTCAACTGATTTTTGTACGATGGGCCCTTTACCTTCACCCCATGCCATTGTTATAATCCTCTTTGATTTTAGGATTGTTCCTACCCCCATTGTAATGGCTTTTTTGGGAACGTTGCCTTCTCCAAAAAAGTCGCTGGCAGCATCAATAATAGTTACCTGATCAAGCGTGATAATTCTTGTCTGCGTGCGCTCAGACGATCCCGGTTCATTAAATCCAATGTGGCCCGTGCGGCCAATTCCTAAAATTTGTAAGTCAATTCCTCCAAGCGATTCAATTTTCTTCTCATAAGCATTACAGAATTCACTGATCTTTTCCTTTGGAATTGTGCCATCAGGAATGTTAATGTTCTCTTTAGGGATGTCAACATGATCAAAGAGATGCTCGTTCATGAAGCGAACATAACTTTGAAACGCTCCTGGCTGCATAGGAAAGTATTCATCCAGATTGAAAGTAACTACATTCTTAAAACTCAATCCGACTTTGTGCAATTTGACAAGCTCCGAATAAACTCTTGTTGGCGTAGAGCCGGTTGCCAGGCCCAAGACACATGGTTTAGATACTGCCTGTTTCTCTTTAATGAGAGAAGCAATTTCTAATGCCACAAAGACAGAAGCCTCATCAGAAGTTGTGAATATTTTGACTGGAATTTTCTCTATTTCTTTCTGATCAAGCATATCTTTTATAGTTGATTGTTCTTATGATTCTTCTTTATCATTATTTCGGAAAGGATATCTTACCCATATGTACTGAGGGAACTTTAGTCTTCAAACCAAAATCGCTAGTTGATCCAGCCAGGGTTTCATTTGCAAGTACGGCAAACAATATCGCCTCCTTTGCATCCCCCGGAATACCAAGCTCCTCCGTACGTTGTAACTGAATCACTCCACTTAATTCTCCTATCCATTTTATAAGCAAAGGATTATGCGCGCCTCCTCCGCTAAGGTAAATCGAAAATTTCTTGCTTCGAGTTTTCTTCTTAATACACTCTACGATGGTTTCGGCACTAAATCTCGTTAACGTGGCCAACAAATCATTGACTGACAATGATTCTGTATCCGTTTCTTTTTGAGCCCGGTGCACATACTCTATGTTGAAAAGCTCAGGTCCTGTTGTTCTTGGAAGAGGTAAGTCAAAAAAAGCGTTGGATTTGAGCGCCTTCAAGAGCACGGCATGAACCTTGCCCTTACTGGCATAGAATGCATCTTTATCGAAGTACTCCTTATAATAGTGAAAAACTGTTTGATCGATCAGTGTATTGCCGGGCCCTGTATCAGTAACAAAGACTTTCTTTGGATCAGCCCCTGCGGGTAAATAAGTATAATTTGCAATGCCCCCAATGTTTAAAAGGATCCTGCTTTCCTTTTTGTCCCACATTAGAATGTAATCACCATAAACTGCTAAGGGTGCACCCTCACCGCCAGCGGCAATATGTTTCTGTCGGAAATCACTCAGTGTAATTATTCCAGTGGCCACTGCAATATGGTCTCCGTCACCCGCTTGAAAAGTGGAGTTGATTGAATCTTCAGAATACAAAGAAGCCGGAGCATGCATCACTGTCTGGCCATGGGAGGCAATGGCATCTACCAAGTAAGGTTTAGTCTTCCATTTCTTCAGACAATCCAGCACTATCTTACCATGGAGTCTTCCTATCCATGGATGGAGTTTTGAAAGCCTTACAAAATCAACTTGCGGTTTAGCAAAAACTTCCTTTATCCTTCGTTTTGTATCAGCCGCATAGGGAACGGTTACGAATTCTTCCAACACAAGCTTAGTCTTGTGTCCGTGTCCGGTGATCCTGCACAGAGCCACATCAAGTCCGTCCAATGATGTACCCGACATAAGGCCAACGATCAGGCGACTCTTTTTATTGGCGATCTTAACAAGTCTGGTAAGGTTGGCGTTCATGTACGAGAGCAATCTCTCAAATTTACTCAAATAAGGCGGGGCAAATTAGATCAACTGAGTAAAAAATAAAAACATTACTCAAGAAGACCGCTTAACTTTACTCCAATAATGAAAAGCTTCCGCACCGAACTTCATCTCAAACCTTCCGGCCTAAATTTCGGACTCCGTGATCCGATTCTAACTATAGGCTCTTGTTTTGCCGATCAAATTGGTAAGCAACTCAATGTCAATAAGTTCATCGTTTCCGCCAATCCATTAGGAATCATTTATAATCCGCTATCCATTCATCATGCTTTGCATTATGCTATCAAGGCAAACACCCCTGAGGACAAAACGTACATTCAGCAAGGAGGCATTTGGAATAATCATGAATTTCATTCTTCGTTTTCAGCCACTACAAAGGAGGAAATAACACGTGCGATAAAACAGACAATTGAAACAACCCATGAGTTTCTAAAGAAAACGAAGGTCCTTATTATCACGTATGGCACTGCCTGGGCCTTTGAACGAATCGACAGTGGTTTGCTGGTTGCCAATTGTCATAAAGTTGATCCCAAAAACTTTAATAAAATCTTGCTGGCTCCAACACAAATCGCTGCGTCTTTCCAACAACTTTACGAGGAACTCAAATCGCTCAACAATTCTTTAAAAATAATTTTGACCGTGAGTCCGGTTAGGCACATCAAGGATACGCTTGAGCTTAACCAGGTGAGCAAGTCTGCTTTGCGACTAGCATGTCATAGCATTCAGGATAAATATCCGGATGTCGAGTACTTTCCCGCTTATGAAATCATGATAGACGATCTCAGAGATTACCGTTTCTATGAATCGGATATGATTCATCCCTCGTCAGAAGCTATTGACTATATCTGGGATAAATTCAACCATCACTATTTTGATGACTTGACAAAAGATTTCATCCGTCAATGGAAAACCGTTTTAGCTGATTTGAAGCACCGCCCTTTCCATCCTCAGGCTCACGCTCACCAGGAATTTCTCAAGGCAACTCTAAGAAAAATGGAGGCATTAAAATCCATCGTTAACCTTGATGAAGAAATTACATTTGTGAGATCGAACTTGACTAAAAAGTAAATTCCAAAAACAACCAATGACTTCGGGCCACAAGAAAGCAAACAGACTGATTCAATCTACTTCGCCTTATCTATTGCAGCATGCTTATAATCCAGTCGATTGGTTTGAATGGGGCGTAGAGGCGCTTGCCAAAGCTCAGAAAGAAAATAAACCTATTCTGGTAAGCATAGGCTATTCTTCGTGCCATTGGTGTCATGTAATGGAGCGGGAATCTTTTGAATCAGACGACATTGCGCAAATTATGAATGAGCACTTCGTTTGTATCAAAGTGGATCGGGAAGAGAGACCAGATATAGATCAGGTTTACATGGAAGCCGTGCAGGCGATGGGAATGAATGGAGGGTGGCCTCTCAATGTTTTTCTGACCCCCGACCAAAAACCATTTTATGGCGGCACCTACTTTCCTGCAAAAAACTGGGCTCAGCTGCTGATTCAGCTACATCGAACTTTTGAACAAAAGCGGAGCGAAATCAATGCATCTGCCCATGAGCTTAGTCAACATATTCAGCTGAGCGATCTTCAACGCTTCAACAAAAATTCGGAAGCCACTTTTGAAATAGGTGATCTAGATTCAATGTTTACTATTCTTGAAGGTAGATTTGACAGCACGTGGGGAGGAATCGAAAAGGCTCCAAAATTCATAATGCCTACGATTTGGCAATTCTTGCTTCGCTATTATCATCTTACCGAGAATCAACGGGCTTTAGAAATGGTAAGCCTTACACTCACAAAGATGAGTCACGGTGGAATCTATGACCAACTGGGCGGAGGGTTCTCCCGTTACTCGGTAGATGGTGAGTGGTTTGCTCCGCACTTTGAAAAAATGCTCTATGATAACGCTCAATTACTAAGCCTTTATTCTGAAACTTACTCGATAACAAAAAATAAATTATTTAAAAAAATAGTCTACGAAACAGTTGACTGGCTCCAGAGAGAAATGACAAATCCAGAAGGTGGGTTTTACTCAGCTCTTGATGCCGACAGCGAAGGAATCGAAGGAAAATTCTACTCATGGACGTATCCTGAACTAGAAGCTGTGCTACAAAAAGATACAAACCAAGTGGCAGCGTACTATAACGCAACGCCTAACGGCAATTGGGAACATGGAAGGAACATTCTATTCATAAGTGAATCTTCCGATGCCTCCATAATTTCTGCGGATTTTATTAATTCAAAAAAGAAACAATTGCTGGCCGCCCGTAGTGTGCGCATCCGGCCTGGTTTGGATGATAAGATCCTTACGGGTTGGAATGCCATGACTATAAAAGGGTTGGTTGATGCTTACAACTACGTGAGAGAGAAAAGATTTCTTGAAATGGCCTTGTCAGCTATGGATTTTCTTGAAAAAAATCTAATAACTAACGAACACATCTACAGGGCATTTAAAAATAAGAGGTCTGAAACCAAAGGCTTCCTTGAAGACTACGCATTTGTCATTCAGGCTTATTACTCACTCTATCAATCTACATTTAATGAAAAATTCATTCGGCAGGCCGAACGTTGGATGGACTATACGCTATCCCATTTCTTTGATGAGGCTGAAGGCTTTTTCTATTTTACCGATAATGACGCTGAAAAATTAATCGCCAGAAAGAAGGAGGTCTTTGACAATGTTATTCCATCCTCTAACTCTGTTATGGCGCAAAATTTATTTCATCTTGGAATTGTGTTAGACCGCGATGATTGGAAATCCCTCGCTGTAAAAATGGTTTCCACATTAAGTACTGTTATTAAGGCCGAGCCGGGGTATGCTTCCAATTGGGGAATCTTAATGAGCGTAATGAGTGCAGGAACATCTGAGATCGCTATTATCGGAACCGAAGCTGAAGCCGTAAGGAAAAACCTGTCTCAACACTTCCTTCCCTTCTCCTCCGTGATGGGATCAGTCTCTTCCAGTCAACTACCTTTATTGAAAGGGAGAATCAGCGTTCATGATCAGACTACACTTTATGTTTGCAGAGATAAATCGTGTCAATTGCCAGTACACTCAGTTGAGTCAGCATTGAGTCAACTAAATAACAATCGTTGATTCTTGTCGCTAAAAGCTGATGAGACTAGGTTGAGCTTTTTCGGCAGTCTTTACTTTCTTCAGATTCTTCCTGATATTTTCTTTTACCGATCGAGGCATAACCTTTTTTTCTCCCGGCTTGGGGCAATCCCATTCTTCCACCGATACTGATTTGACAACCCGGGCATCCTCTGACTTAGCATACCGATTACGAGATTCTTTAGAGTCCTCATTAGCGCGTGCTGAAAGATTTTTGCTATTGATGAGCGGCCTTCTATAGTGCTTTGCTTTTGTCAACTTGAGGCTAGGGCAAGGAATCAGACCTCGCTCGCAAGCAGAACACAGGACTAGCACCAGCAGAATTAATCGAATAAACCGGGAATTGTTCATTTCAAATTAAAGGTAATAACTTTATTTAAAACGGGATAAATCAATTGAAATTGTCCTGCTACCTTGTGGGTTTTGATATGCAACAAGCGGGATTAGAATTTGATTCAACAACACTTTTTGTGGAAATCGTGCTTCCCGTGCCGATTCCTAAGCTTTTTACGTATCGTGTCCCTGGCCAACTCAACGAACAAGTAAAAATTGGGCAGCGTGCCATCGTTCAATTTGGTCATAAAAAAATCCTCACAGGCATCATTGTAACCATCCATAGCAAGCCGCCCAACGACTACGAGGCGAAATACATCCTTGAACTACTGGACGAAACAGAAGTCATCTATTCGCAGCAGTTTAAACTCTACGAGTGGATTGCCAACTACTACATGTGCAGCCTGGGTGAGGTGATTAATGCTGCCCTTCCTTCAGGACTAAAACTCTCGAGTGAGTCTATGGTGCAACTAAATCCTCATTTTAATCCCGAGGATTTTAATCAAGATACCGTTGATTTTTCTGAGAAAGAGTGGATCGTGATTCAACGCCTGAAGAGTGAAACACTCAGCTATACCGATTTGACGAAACTACTAGGTGTAAAAAACATCTACAGCATTTTAAGGTCGCTTGCCGCCAAGGAAGCTATTATTCTTTTCGAGCAAGTCAAAGAAAAATTCAAGCCAAAGACTGAAAAACATATTCGCTTATGCGCTGCCTTTGCAGGAAAAAAAGAGTTGGAGAAACTTTTCGAAGAAATTGAATCCAAGCCAAAGCAAGAGGCAGTCTTGCTAACCTATCTGCAAAAAATTCCTGTATTTACGCATCCCGAACTGAATGCAAAAGGAATTTCTAAATCTGCATTTGTTAGTGAAACCATTTCTGAGTCTTCACTCAATACATTAATAAAAAATAGGATTCTGGAGGAATTTGAAATTATAGTTCCTCGTTTTGGCTTCCCTGATGTGAAGCATGATCATCCGGTCCTACTAAGCGAAAAGCAAGAGCAAGCACGCACCGAAATTATAAATTCATTCTCCGATCATGGAGTTACTCTTCTGCATGGCATTACAGGAAGTGGGAAAACTGAGATTTACATTGACCTCATTCGAAAAGCACTCGAAGGAGGTTCACAGGTTTTGTATCTACTTCCGGAGATTGCATTAACTACCCAAATTGTTCAGCGTTTAAAGAAGATTTTTGGCTCTGCTATGGGTGTCTATCACTCCAAGTTCTCTGACAACGAGCGTGTCGAAGTTTGGAATGGCGTCCTTCTGGGGAAGTTTAAATTTGTCGTGGGTGTGAGATCATCTGTCTTTCTGCCGTTTGACAACCTCGGATTAATCATTGTGGACGAAGAACATGACAGCTCTTACAAACAACATGAGCCTGCCCCGCGCTACCATGCCAGAGATGTGGCTATGGTGATGGCACAACTGCATCACGCTAAAGTACTGTTGGGCAGCGCTACTCCTTCCGTTGAGTCATATTATCAAACCACTCAGGGAAAGTATGGATTGGTCACCCTTGGCGAACGTTTTGGCGAAGCGCAATTACCTGCAATAGAATTTGCCAACGTTGCATTGGAAAAGCAACGTAAAACAAACAAAGGTGAATTCACTTCTCACCTGTTGCAGGCCATTAAAGAAACTATTTCAAAAAAGGAGCAAGTCATACTGTTTCAAAACAGAAGAGGTTATTCACCCATGATCCAATGTCAGGACTGCGCCTGGGTGCCCAAATGTATCAATTGTGCGGTAAGCCTAACTTATCATCAATATCGGCATGCCATGATCTGTCATTACTGTGGCTATCGCGAAGATCTGCCTCATCAATGTCCGACATGCTCATCAAAAAGGATTCAGACACTTGGCTACGGCACCGAAAAATTGGAAGAAGAACTAAAACTTTTCTTCCCTGATGCGAAAGTGCAACGAATGGACTTAGACACTACACGATCGAAAGCAGGGTATGAAAATATCATTGAAGGATTTGAGCAGGGAGAGACCGACATTCTGGTAGGTACCCAAATGGTGACAAAGGGTCTTGACTTTGATCAGGTCAGTTTGGTGGGGGTATTTGATGCCGACAGAATGATGCACTTCCCTGATTTTCGCTCTCATGAACGGGCCTTTCAGTTAACCACGCAGGTGAGCGGTCGTTCCGGAAGACGTGCTAAAAAGGGAACAGTGATCATACAGACATCAAACCCAAATCATCCCATTTTTTCCTTTGTGGTCCGAAATGATGTAGTTGGATTTATTCAATCTGAAATAGCCGATCGCAAGCAACATGCTTATCCTCCCTTCTCCAGGCTTATCGCCATCACCATCAAACATACTGACAAGAAAGTGTGTGTAGAAAGTGCAGACGCATTTGCTGATGCCGCAAAAAAAGTTCTGAAAGGTGTCAAAATAATGGGGCCGGGTGAACCGATGATCTCAAAAATCAGGAATGAATATCTGATGTCCATTCTCTTAAAAATTCCACGAGATATGGGCAAGCTTTCGGAAATAAAGTCTCAGTTACAGGCTATCGATGACAAAATTCATCAGGAAAAAATTTATCGAAGCGTCAAGATCGTGTTTGATGTGGATCCGAACTGAGAACGTTTACAAATTCAACCAATAGGTGAGCTTCAATACAATGGCTCTATTCTTAGGCGTAAAATTCTCGGTAGTCGTTCGATAGTCATAGAAGTAGTTATCAGTATATACGATAAACAAATCGGATACCGGCTTAAAACGCCACTGCAAGCGGGAATTGATATTTAGGTTATCAAACTGACTGTTGTATTGGACTGTTGTTGTCCAAAATAAACTTCTGGTTAGCGTCAAGTCAACCCGTGGGCCTATCAGCAAAATATCCGCACTATTATAAGGTTTCGGCAGCGTTACTTTGTTTATATCATAATCAACGGAGAAGACACCGTAAGGCTGTAACCGATAGCTCAATGAGCCACCAACAGCGTAAAGGTTCCCATTGTAATATTCGCCAACGCTTCCTCTAAAACGATACGTAAATTTCTTCCGTTGATTTGACTCAAACTCCCACCAAAAATTCTTGTAACGATATTCACTGCCTTCTATTAATTCCAGTCCTTTTGATTCGGAAGGGTCATAAGAGAAGGTCAGTTTGGTGTATGTTTCTTTTAAACCCATAATCAATTGCGCGCCACTCTGAAAGTTAAGTTGATAAAATAGCGTTGTTTCACTATCCGAAAATTTATAAACATCATCCCATGTTGCTACAGCAAATATTCCCGGGCCGTGATTGTTAATAATTTTTGATTTAGGGTACCAAACATACCCTACCACAGGATTAATCTGTTTGTATCCAGCTCTTGGAACAAATCCAGCAGAAGGCTTGTAATTCTTTCCAATTATCTGATGTGTCCAATTGATGAAAAATTTTGGCGTATTGTAGTTAAAGCTAAGGCCGTGACCAAACTGCTCTGAGCTTAAATCCTTTCCCTTTGTGCCGGGTTTAAATTGCTGATGAAAAAAGATATTGCCAGTATATTTATTATTGTTGAAGCTATAGTTGTAGTCAAGGCCAGCCGTTCGATCATAATTTTGTGCATTGCCAAAGTCCTGCTTGTTGACAACAATGGCTCTAACATTTGAATTGGTACCTACCCTCCGCTGAGCAGTAGCCACTCCAAAATTATAACTTGGTAAATTAATGTTATCATCCTTCGCTCCCTGCATATTAAGCAAACCGACTCTCCACTTCTTGGTGACATTACCACTTAGGCGAGCACCAAAAAGAATTTTATTTTGAACGTATAAACCTGTGGATGTGTCTTGCGCCAGTCCAATTCTTCTGGAGAAAAAAGGGCGCACCAGTTGATTTCCGTAATCCGCAAATAAATCTTGATTCTCAAGGAAGAATTGTCTTCGCTCAGGGAAAAACAATTCAAATCTATTGAGATTGGTTTGTTGTTGATCAACCTCCACATTAGAAAAATCTGGATTTACAGTCACATCAAGATTAAGTGACGAAGACACGGCTATCTTCGCATCACCTCCGAAAGCAAATTTGGAATCAGTGTCCGTAGAAGTTGAAAAATCTTTAGATGTCCGTTGGGCTGCATAAGGAATAACCGAAATATTTGGGCCAGGGTGTTTCAACGGCTCGTCCCAAATCAGCTTACCATGATAATTCAATGCAAAGACCGGGAATATACGTGGTACGCGAGCCCATGGAGCGCGCTCATTTGTCTGGCTGTCTTGCCGGAAGAAGTTAATATTCCACTCTCTGGCGCCTGCTTTAAAGCGAATCGTTTTAAATGGAATGGCGAACTCTGCTACCCATGCATTATGATGGATCTTTACGGCATTGTACCACTTATTATCCCAGCTAAAGTCAACGGCCCTGTCAAAGTCGGCTCCGCCTGCTGCTACCAATCCCTCCCGCTGAACACCCACCGGGTTGGTACCAAATGTAAAAGCATTCGTTAAGTCCTGAAATGTATCAAGGATGATGGCAAACAAGTCTAATCCCTGCCCTCTGAAATCTCTGCGCAAGGAAGGAACTACAAATTTTCCCGGGTTGTCGCTGTAGCATATGGCTGCAAAGTAAATGAATTCATCATCGTAGGTCGCTCGAACTACTGTCTTTGCTTTTGCATAGGAAGAATCAAAGGGGAATTGCTGATGAAAATTGATAGCCGAATCTGCTTGCTGCCACGCCTCCTCATCAATAATACCGTCAAGGCGAATAGCTGCCTTACTCCTCTTGATATGCAACGTACGCTCGCTGTCCTCACCTTGACCAAAATTCTCCAACGGAACGAGGCCAAAACATACCAGTGATACAAAAATCTTCAGAAAACGGTTTTTCATCTCAAACCTGTACGGAAATTGGGACGGTAAGTTGACACGCTGAGAGTTAATGAGATGTTAATCTGAAAAGTGGTTCTTAATCCGTTTGAACGGCAATCTCAATTTAAATATCCCAATCATCGTTGAGCAATGGTATCGCATGATGCGCGGTAAGATCAAACTGGCAAGGCACAACCGATATAAAATTGTTGGCGATAGCCCACTCATCATTGTCCTCTCCTTTGTCAAAGTTTACAAAATTTCCCGTCATCCAAAAATACCTCCTTCGATTTGGATCAAATCGTTGATCGAACTCCTCTACCCATTTAGCATTGGCTTGTCGGCAGATTCGAATTCCTTTGATTGTTTCGTTTTTCTTGCGGGGAAAATTTACATTCAGCGCAACGCCTTTAGGCAAACCCTTTTCCAATACCTGCTTTACAATTTTTTTAATGTATTCACGCGTATGCGAAAAGTCCGGATCAGATCCATAATCACAAAGAGAAAAGCCGATGGCAGGAGTTCCTTCAATGGCGCCTTCAATAGCAGCTGACATTGTTCCCGAATATAAGACACTAATTGAAGTATTACTTCCGTGGTTGATACCACTTACAATCACATCGGGTTCGCGCTCATCTTTTAAAACAAAATGTCTCGCCATTTTTACACAGTCTGCAGGTGTTCCTGAACACTCGAAGGCTCTAACGCCCTCAAATATCGAAGTCTCCTCTAATCTCAAGGTATCCCCGACAGTTATAGCATGTCCCATACCTGATTGTGGGCTATCCGGAGCAACAACAATAACATCACCCAACTCCTTCATTACCTCCACCAGGGTTCTTATTCCTTTAGAAGTAATTCCATCATCATTAGAAATCAATATTAACGGCTTTTTCATCTTAGTTCAGCTATATACTTCGAGTGTTCGTATTATATCAATTAATTAAAAAGTGAATTGTAGTGTCCTACCACTTTTGCGGCATCGTATTTATTATCAACCCTCAACTTATTGGCCTTAATAAATTTCTCAATCTCTTCTCTCCTACTTTCTAATAGATCGACTAAAGCACCTTTTTTATTACCCAATTCCTGAATCGTTCCATTCTCTTTGAGAAAATAAAATTTATCTACCAATACCAGCTTTGAATAGGACCCATAGTAGAATGAAGAGTACGTGCGGTACTCAAGCGCCTCTCTACTCAACAACGTGATCTTACCCTCTTCCAATAATTCGAAGAAGACAGGGGCTTTGTACTGAGCGGATGTCGTGTATGGAAGTGAGTAGAACTGGCGGTACCGTTTGACGGTGCCGTCAAAAATTTCAAAGAAAACTACCTTGCGCGAAGTGAACGTTTCTATTCTATTGTTAGCCTCCAGCTGCAGCAAATCCGTCTGCAGGTTGTATTTCACCTTTCCCTTTAGTGTGTCACCAGTTTCTAAAACCATTTTCCCGTCATGCCAATATTCATAAGCAAACTCTTGTGCCTGCGCTACTGGATTTCCGCAGAAAGCTGATACAAGGAGAACAAAGAACAGCCATGATGAAAGACTCCGTGATGAAAATTGATGCACAATCGATATGGTAGCTGATTCCTGAATCACGTGAAATCAATGTTTCAAAATGTTATGCCCTAGCTTATCACGCTTGGTCTTCAGGTATTTCTCATTGTGCTGGTTAGGTTTTATTTCGATGGTGACATTTTCAACTATCTCCAAACCATATCCCATCAATCCTACCCGTTTCTTTGGATTATTAGTAATCAACCTGATTTTACTGATTCCGAGATCGTGAAGAATTTGAGCACCAATTCCATAATCACGATTATCCATGTCAAACCCCAGCTGGAGATTTGCTTCAACGGTATCTAATCCTTGTTCCTGTAATTTATATGCTTTTAGTTTATTCAATAAACCGATTCCTCTACCCTCTTGCTTCATATAAAGAACGACTCCCGATCCGTTTTCTTCCACCATCTGCATAGCGCTGTGGAGCTGAGAACCGCAATCGCAACGGCAAGAACCAAAAATATCACCCGTAACGCATGAAGAGTGAACGCGTACCAACACGGGCTCGTCTTTTTTCCAGGTGCCTTTGATCAACGCCATGTGTACTTCTCCTGTATTGATTTGTTCAAAAGCGGCTAATTTAAAATCACCGTAAGCGGTTGGCATATTTACATCTACATGTCTTCTGATTTGCTTTTCCGCATCCATACGAAACGCAATCAGATCTTTGATACTTACCAATTTTAGGCCAAATCGATCCGCGACCTTGCGCAAATCAGGAAGACGGGCCATGCTACCATCTTCATTCATAATTTCTACGAGCACCCCTGCAGGCCGAAACCCTGCAAGCCGCGCAAAGTCGATGGCTGCCTCGGTGTGTCCTGCCCTTCTTAGCACGCCTTCCTTCTTCGCTTTGAGCGGAAAGATATGCCCAGGTTTACCAAGCTCTTCCGGTTTTATTTCAGGATCAACCAGCGCCTTGATAGTTTTGAACCGATCATGAGCTGAAATTCCGGTAGTACATCCGTGTCCGATCAAATCCACCGAAACAGTAAACGGAGTTTCAAAGGCTGCAGTATTTTTTCCCACCATTAATTCAAGACCCAACTCTACACAACGATCTTCATTCAAGGGAGCGCAGATCAAACCCCGGCCATGCGTAGCCATGAAATTTATGATCTCAGGGGTTACACTTTCTGCCGCGCAAACAAAGTCGCCTTCATTCTCACGATCTTCATCGTCTACCACAACGATCACTTTGCCGTTTTTAATATCTTCGATAGCCTCGGTTATTGTATCTAATTTTATTTTATCGTTCATTCAAATTTTTATTATTCGTCTGTTATTTGCCCTGCTCTTTAGGGTAGGGATATTATAGGTTAGCCCATCGGAGGGCTTCAGCCCTTTAATTTTCAAAATTATAGTTCCTTTATAAACCTCTAGTAAAACAATTTCTAACGGCTTGAGTTCAAAAACTGTTTTGAGACAACAATACCCAACAAGCCGGCCAGTTCCAGCTCTGCCTGCTTCAACCCGGCCTGGGTTTTAAGGCAGTCTCCTAATTTATCCAAATCTCCACCAGCCTCCACTCTTTTCAATTCCTGGAGATTATCTTCCATCATTCTCTGAACAACCCTAAACTTTAGTCGCAAGACATTTGAGTAGGCCATTTCATTTAACAACTCGTGCTCCTTTGGAAAGTAAATTTGGAATTTATCGTTCCAATGCTTGCTCGTCTCATACCGCGAGGTTACTAAATCACTAACCATATTCTTAATAGCAGGTGTTCCCTTAGAAATAAAATAATCGCTACTTACAGGTTTCCCTTTGGCCAGTCCTTTTCTAAACTCTTCATAAATTTCACGAAATACTTCATTGGTGAATTCTACGTCTTCTAGTTCGTGAACCAGAAAGTCAGAAAGATTCTGGGTTTCACCCTCCACTTGATTGTTCACCAGATTTTTGTCGGCATAGTTTAAGAGCAAACGGATAGTTTCCCGCTCCTGATATTGCACCATACTTTGTGAGTCAATCTTGGATGGAGCAATGATATCTTCAATCAGGTTTTCGGATGAAGGCGGTTCTTCAATCTCTCGTAGCTTCTCTTTCTCTCGCTTCCTCCGTTCCTGAATTAAGATTTTATTTAGTTCGGCAAGAAGAACACCTTCGGCTATTCTCAACAGGTTGCTGGTCTCCTGAATATACACTGATCGCTTGACCGGATCAGGTATTAACGCAATGCTGTTTACAATTTCTTTGATCGATTCTGCCTTGCGTATGGGGTCACCTGCAGCTTCCGTGGCAAACAAGTCCGCTTTGAATGAAATAAAATCCTTTGCGTTCTCCTTTATGAATTTGGTGAAAGCCGTACTACCTACTTTCCTCGAATAGCTATCTGGATCTTCACCATCCGGAAAAAGAGCGACTCTCACATTAAGCCCGCCCTTCAAAATTAAATCAATCCCTCGCAGCGCTGCTTTAATGCCAGCAGCGTCTCCATCAAAGAGCACCGTTACATTCTCCGTAAATCTTCGGATAAGTTTGATTTGCTCTTCAGTGAGTGCTGTGCCAGAAGAAGCAACTACATTTTCGACATCCGACTGATGAAGGGAAATCACATCTGTGTATCCCTCTACCAAAAAACAATTATCATGCTGGCGGATGGCATTCTTAGCCTGATACAGACCGTACAGCACATCGCTCTTGTGATAAATGTCTGTCTCCGGTGAGTTTATGTATTTGGGTTGGTTCTTATCCTTGCCCAGCATGCGAGCGCCAAACGCGATAACCTTGCCGGAGATGTTGTGTACAGGAAATATGACTCTCCCCCTGAAGCGATCATAGGCCCGATAGTTGTCGGACCCATCTTCTTTCTTGACAACAAGTCCAGTCTTCTCAAGCAGCTCCTTGTTATATCCTTTCTTAATGGCCTCATTACTGAAATGCTCCCACCCTTCCAAAGCAAAACCCAATTCGAATTTCTGAATTATCTTATCGTTGAAGCCTCGTTCTTTGAAATAGCTGAGACCAATACTCCTGCCTTCTTCATTGTTGGTAAGGATATCTTTATAATATTCTTTGGCAAAATTCATTAGAATGTACAGACCCTCACGCTCACTCTGTTGAGCAGCCACCTCATCCGATACCTGATCTTCCTTTATTTCTACACCGTACTTTTTGGCGAGGTAGCGAATTGCCTCCACGTAGGTAGCCTTCTCATGCTCCATGATAAAAGTGAACGCATCTCCACCTTTGCCACTGCTGAAATCCTTAAAAATTCCTTTGGAAGGAACTACATAGAAAGAAGGGGTTTTCTCATTGTTAAACGGACTCAGGGCTTTATAATTCTGCCCCGACTTCTTGAGTGTGACAAAATCACTGATTACATCCACGATGTCAACGCGGTTCTTTACCTCCTCGATGGTGTCCCTTGAAATCATTCCGAAAACTGAACCTCAAAGATACCTATTTTGGCGGATGGTAAGCAGCCCAATGGCATTCGTTTGGCATATTGGGAAAGCGCTAAGACTCAACTTTATAGCGGATGACTTATGCCCTGATCTTAATGAACATTTCCTTGCTCATGCGGGAAACGAGGCTGCTGGCTTTGCGCAAGAACAGATAGTAACTATTCCCCCTTTCATTTAAATTGCGGCACATTTAACTACCCTATGGCTTTTTCAAAATCGGATATACTCAAGGCACTCTCTACCGTCAACGACCCTGACTTAAAACGCGATCTCGTAACCCTGAATATGATCAGCGATGTTGAGGTGTCGGAACGTAGTGTGAGTTTCACGGTGGTACTCACAACCCCGGCCTGTCCACTAAAGGAGAAAATCAAAGGCGATTGTATTGAAGCCGTTGAGGCTGTAGTTGGAAAAGGTGTGGCGTTAAATATTAAGATGACCTCCTCCGTTACATCAACCCGAGATAATACTCCCCTTCTTCCAAGAGTTAAGAATATCATTGCAATTGCTTCTGGCAAAGGTGGTGTCGGAAAATCAACCGTCACTACTAATCTTGCAGTCGCATTAGCACAAAGTGGAGCAAAGGTAGGCTTGATCGATGCTGATATTTATGGCCCTTCGATTCCCGTGATGTTTAATTGCGAACATGAGCAACCCGAAGTAAAAGTTGTCAATGGAAAAAACATCATTGTACCACTTATTCAATATGGCGTTAAACTTCTTTCCATTGGATTTCTTACCCCGCCTGACAGTGCTGTGGTGTGGCGTGGCCCGATGGCCAGCTCAGCACTAAAACAATTTATTGGTGAGGCTGACTGGGGAGATCTGGATTATCTTCTTATCGACCTTCCGCCCGGTACCAGTGATATTCACCTCACCCTCGTGCAAACTGTACCAGTAACAGGGGCCGTGATCATTACCACTCCCCAAAAGGTAGCGCTCGCAGATGCAATGAAGGGAATGTCTATGTTCCGCCAACCACAAATTAACGTGCCGATTTTTGGTGTTGTAGAAAATATGGCCTACTTCACTCCGGAAGAATTGCCCAACAATAAATACTATATATTCGGTAAGGATGGTGGCAAGAACTTATCCGACAAGTACAGTGTTCCCCTGCTAGGTCAGATACCGCTTGTTCAAAGTATTCGCGAAAGCGGAGACAGTGGATTGCCGGCCGTAATGAAGGAAGGGATAACAGCATCGGCATTTAAAGATCTGGCAGAAGCGCTGGCACGCCAAATTGCCATAAGAAATGCTAACTTTGCGCAAACCAGGAAGGTTGAGATTAATGTGTAATTATGAGTAAAGTTGTTTTACCAAATCAGGAAATTACCAGTCGCATTGAAGCTTCTTTGGATACCATACGCCCCTATCTCGAAGCCGATGGTGGCAATGTCCGAATCTTAGAACTTACCGCGGATAACGTTTTGAAACTTGAATTTCTTGGAAATTGTGGCAGTTGCCCTATGTCAACCATGACCTTTAAGGCTGGCGTGGAAGAGGCCATCAAACGAACAGTGCCGGAGGTTAAATCCATTCAAGTGGTCAATCTCACGGTTGCTTAGGGTTACACAATCCCTCTAATAGCAATTAATTCATGTATTTTGTCGTTAAACTTCTGAAGTTCATTTCATTCTAACGAGCAATTAGTATACGTGCATAATACTAGCGGTAAACCATGATCATTTCACCAAGGCCACGTCTTTCAAATTTATTGACCTTGATCTTTTCCGGTTTGCTGTTTTTTACTTCATACGGTCAGCAGCGCTGCGCCACGGTGGAGTACGAGAAGAAAAGGAAGACGCTCAATCCAAAACTTGAAGACGAGAAGACTTTTGAGAAATGGTTAAAAGATAAATCAAGTCTAAGAACTCAAGGCACCCAACGAACACAATCGGTGTCCTATAAAATACCGATCGTTGTACACGTAATACACAACGGAGAGCCAATTGGAACAGGCACAAATATTTCAGATGCACAGATTTTCTCCCAGATAACAGTTTTAAATGAAGATTTTAGAAGACTGAATGCGGATGCATCACTAACACCAAATGAGTTTTTGGGTGTTGCCGGAAGTATCGACATTGAATTTGTAATGGCAAAGCAAGACCCGAACGCTTCTGGCACAAATGGTATCAATAGAGTTAAGGGAAACAAGACTTCATGGACATTTCTTGACAATGCTCAATTCAAAGCCCTAAGCTATTGGCCTGCGGAAAATTATCTTAACATCTGGGTGCTGAATCTGACCGACTTCCTGGGGTATGCTCAGTTTCCAATTAGTTCTTTGCCAGGACTTGAAAACTCACCTACCGACAGGCTCACCGATGGAATTGCTATTGCTTACAGGGATTTTGGACGAGGCGCGTTTGATCTTGAGCCACGCTATAATCTAGGCCGAACCACAACCCATGAAATAGGCCACTTCTTTGGGCTACGGCACGTTTGGGGTGACCAATCGAGTTGTACAGACAGTGACTTTGTCCCCGACACACCACCGCAAAGTGCCAGCACCACTACTTGCCCTTCGCATCCTCAGTCGCAATGCAGCTTCAATAAAATGTTCCAGAACTTCCTGGATTATACCGATGATGCTTGCATGAACCTTTTTACGCTTGGTCAGATATCCCGGATGACAACGGTCTTAAATAATAGTGTAAGAAGATTAAGTCTGCTTACCTCCCCGGGACTTGTAGAGCCGATCGTCAATGATGATTTAGGCATTAAAGAAATTATTGCGCCAGCACTTACCTCCTGTGGCCCGGAAACGCCTACACTAAACGTAAGCAACGATGGAGCTAATATCATCACCTCGGCCCGCATTCGTGTGAAACTCAATGGAGTGATTCAGGAGACAAAAGATTTTACATTAAACCTTAATAAACTAGAAACTGCGGCTGTAAGTTTTAATGGCATCAATCTGACGGAGGCCGCAACCGACAATGTTAGCTTTGAGATTCTTGAAACAAATGGCGTGACTGATGGTAAGGCTTCTAATAATTTCAGAGACGTAGCTGTTAAAGTCGCGACTAAAGCAAACCTTCCAATTTCAACTTCATTCAACACGTTTCCGTCTAATTGGTCACTAGAAAACCCAGATGCCTCTCTTACCTGGCAGGTCATACCAGCTGCAAACGGAACCCCTAGAAACAAAGCCATTCACATTAACTTACGTAGCTATGAAAATCTTGGAACGGTAGACAGGATAGTTACTCCGCTGTTTAATTTATCTGGCTTCTCTAATGTCACGCTAAAATTCGACAGGGCTTACGCTGAGTCTATCGGAGATCAATTGAAGATACTCGTTTCCTCTTCCTGCAACTACGAAGGGGCTGTGACTGAAATTTTTAATAAATCCGGAGCAGCTCTGGCTACTGCACCGGCAACAGGATCCTCGTTTGTTCCCATCAATGCAAGTCAATGGGCAACTGAAGTTATCTCGCTCAATCAATTTGCCGGTCAGGCTCAAGTTCAAATTGCTTTTGTTGTCGTGAATGGTAACGGTAACAATCTTTTTCTGGATAATATTTCGGTCACGAGCGGAGATTTTACTGACATCACGTTGCTTAGCCTTGAAAGCCCATCAGTCGTGTCTTGCCAAAGTAACTCTACTCCTATCATCCGGGTCAAAAATTCTGGAAGCGTAGTGATCAATAGTTTTAAGGTGCAGGCATCTGCTAATAATGGGCCTGTCACATCACAAACTTTTACAGATACAGGCTTGATCATTGGGGAAGAGCGATCCTTCACGCTCAATTCTATGTCATTAAAAAGTGGAGACAATGATCTTTCCTTCACGCTGGCTGATCCTAACGGCAGCACTGACATACTTCCCACAGATAATAATATCAAGGTGACGAGGGTTATCAACTCGTCTACTGATTTAATTCCGCTAAGGCAAAATTTTAATGGACCGCTGAGTCCGTGGACTATATTCAGTAAGGATGAGGAATCAAAGTGGGTTTCATCCGTAACTAACAAAAGCACTTCGCTTGTTTACGAAGCTTTCTCGAATCCAAATAAGGGTGAAACGTCCTGGCTGGTGAGCCCAACGCTGGATCTCTCGAGGACACTTAAGGCCAGTATGTTCTATGAAATAAGTCATGCGACTCGAGATGGATTCGCCAATAACGATCGTCTGCAGGTTCTTGCTTCAACGGACTGTGGAGTAAGTTTTGATAACGTGTTAGTAGATCAAAAAGGAGATCAGCTTGCGGTGAAAGAAACCAGCGGAGTTTGGTCTCCCAAATCTGCGACTGATTGGAAGCGCCTTTATCTCAATTTGGATCCTCTCGTTGGTCAAAAAGATGCCCGCCTCGCATTTGTTGTCACTAATGACAATGGTAACAACCTCTACCTGGACGATATTGAATTCTTTATTGATGATAATCCAAATCCGCTAGCGATCACACAACTGTATACCGTGTACAACAGCCCACTTGACTTTAAGATCACATTCAATTTACCTGAACGGGAAAATGTCAGACTCCAAATCTATAATACCCTTGGTCAGGAAGTGATTGACAATATTTTGCCTGAGACACTCAACCAAACCTACCAGGTTGATCTGACTAATCAAACGTCCGGGCTTTACATCGTAAGGATGCAAATTGGGAATCAGCTCACCGCCACTAAAGTATTTCTGAGTCATTAAGTTGAACGCCTGAAATATCTCTTAATTCGTTATTTTTACCCTTAGAAAAATACTATCCATCTTTAAGGTTGACTAAACCTATGTCGAAACTAAAAATTGCATTGCTCTATGGAGGTCGATCGGTCGAGCATGGTGTATCCATCAACTCTGCCCGAAATATCTTTGAATACATCGACAAGGAAAAGTATGAAGTCATTCCTATTGGCATCTCCCAACAAGGAAAATGGTTTTATACTCATCAAGTCACCAAAGAGATCGAAAAAGGTCAACCACTTACGGTACAGCTTGATCCTTCTTCACCAACTTTCCGCTCTCAAAGCGCCACCTACGCACCCGATGTTGTTTTCCCAATCCTACATGGAACTGATGGTGAGGATGGCAGCATTCAGGGATTGCTAAAAGTACTAAGCCTCCCCATGGTTGGCACCGGTGTGTTAGGTTCGAGTATGTCCATGAGTAAGTTGGTAGCAAAGCGAATGCTTAAAGAAGCAGGTCTTCCTGTCTCAGATTTTCTGTATTGTTACTTCTCCAATCACACTGATTTCTCTTTTGAAAAAGTGAAGAAAGAATTAGGACTTCCCTTTATGGTAAAATCAGCAAGCCTGGGTTCGTCTGTTGGGGTTTCGAAAGTTAAATCAGAAGCAGATTTTCAGAAAGCAGTAGAGGATGCCTTTCGCTATGATGATTGTGTTCTCTTCGAAAAGTTTATAAAAGGTCGTGAGATAGAGTGTGCTATTCTTGGCAATAACCCTCCGGAAGCATCCTTGCCGGGAGAAATTATCATCAGCAGTAATTATGAATTCTATACGTTTGACGCAAAATATGTTGATGGTGCGGCCGTTACAATTCAAGTTCCTGCCAAGTTAGATTCTGCTGCTGTTGAAAAAATCAGGAAATATTCAGTTAAAGCATTTCAAACATTGGCCTGTGAGGATTTTGCAAGGGTAGATTTATTTCTTACCGATTCAGGTGAAGTCTTCATCAACGAAATCAATACCATCCCCGGGTTTACTAACTCCAGCATGTTTCCCATGATGTGGAAGGAACGCGGATTATCATTCACCGAATTGATTTCAAAATTAATTACGTTGGCGCAGGAACGGCATCAAGGGTCACATCGGATTGAAAGAGATTATCAGTCTTCGTTAAAGTTCTAACTATGAAATTCAAGTCACTGTTTCAATCCAATTCTTTAGGTGCACTTCTGGCAAGCCTCGGTATCATAGTGGGATTTATTCTCCTCATGGCTGTAATTTATTTTTACATCTATTTGCCTGGCATTACCAATCATGGAGAGTCCATTACCGTACCCAATCTCGAAGGCATGCAGACAGAGCAACTGGCAGAATTTTTGACAAAGCATGATCTAAGATATACCGTGGACGACTCGGCCTATTCCGAAAAATATCCACCGCTATCGGTCTTACGTCAATTTCCGCGAGCGGGTGCGAAGGTAAAAGAGAACCGGATGATTTACATTTCAGTCAACCGTGTAACACCCCCCACTCTTCCCATTCCCGATCTGGTAGACCGATCACTTATCAATGCCGAAGTTGTATTAAAAAGCAATGAACTTAAACGTGGTCGCATACTTTTTGAGGCAAGCCCTTTCCTCAATCTCGTGAAGGAAATGCGCTATCAAGGGAAGCCAATTACGGCTGGAACCCGGCTACCTAAGGGAGCTATAATTGATCTAGTGGTGGGCGATGGAAATGGGCCTGCCGACTTTACCATTGGAAACCTCGTAGGAGACTCGTATGAGCGCGCTTTGTTCAAGCTCATGGGCTGGAACTTGCATCTTGGCAAGGTACAAATCCCCCAGGGAGTGGATACTACAGGCATCGAGCCATTCGTTTACAAACAAGATCCTGCCAAAGGTGACTCTGTGCGCGTAGGTGACCCGATAGACATTTGGGTGGCTCCGAAAGGATATAAGGAACCTGAAGAGGAAGAACAAGCAGATACTAATCAATAAGAACTCTGGACGTGCTCAAATACGTATTATCGTTTTTTGCATTTGCATCAATTGCTTTTTCAAGTGTTGCCCAGCTCCATGTTTTCCCTATCGGTCACGCAGCAAACACATCAACTTCGGCAACACGCACAAAAGCTGTTGATCCACTTAAGCTTCCCTTTTGGGATGACTTTTCTTTTTCGGAGTTGAAATATTCTCCTTCAGAAAAATTATGGCAATCCGGAAACACAGTGTGGATAAACGATGGTATTGGCATTAACCCGCCTTCTCTCAAAGCAGCCACGTTTGATGGCCTCGATCCCAACGGCAAGCCTTATAGCGTAAACGATGTTCTGGCTAAAGGCAGAGCCGACAGTCTTGTATCAAATCCTATTCAGTTGGATCTCGTACCGGGATCATTACGAAACACCGTTTACTTAAGTTTTTATTATCAGTTCCGTGGTAATGGCGAACCACCTGACGCGGGCGATCAACTGCTCCTCTATTTCAAGACAGCAACGGCCTGGGAGAAAATGCTGACCATTGAGAATGATGGATCGTTTCAACCGGATGTATTTTATCAGGTATTCGTACAAGTTAATGTCGATCGATTCTTTCATGACAAATTTCAATTTCGCTTTCAAAATTTTGGACGCCTTTCGGGGCCTTATGACACCTGGAACCTTGATTATGTCTATTTAAATTCAGGAAGGTCGGCCACAGATAACTCCTATCCCGATCGGACTCAATCTGCTCCACTCACCTCTCTCTTTAATGATTATCGCGCAATGCCCTATCAGCATTTTCTAAAAGATCCGACAGGTAATCTTACTCAACCAAGTTTTACCATTTATAATCTGAGAGCAGACAATAATCAGCCTCTGAATTACTTCTCTTATGATTCAATCATTACCTACAAGGGCGACAACGTTACTTACTCAAATCATATCCTTGATAATGCACAAAGTATTGGCAACTCTCTTCCCGGATTGGAGAGAAGAACTGTTCAAATGGCAACTATACCTTCTCTAAGCAATTTTGACGCAACAGCTGATTCAATAAAGATCCGTTTGAAACTTGGCCTCTCTACCAAAGACAATGTTCTGCCAGTCGATGCCGGTGATTACGATCCTTTTAAATACGGCCCGATCGACTTCCGTCTTAATGACACGACTCGTGCAGAGTTCGTTCTATCGAATTATTACGCCTACGATGATGGCGCAGGAGAGTACGGTGCTGGTCTCAATCAGCCGGGTGCACAGCTTGCCTATCTTTTTCAAATGAAGACCGATCAGCCCGATACCTTAATAGGTGTAGACTTGTATTTCCCAAAATTTGGAGATGAAACAAGTCAGGTGATTCAATTACTTGTTTTTGGTGATAACTCAGGATTTCCCGGGTCCATTCTCTATTCCGAGAGTGTAAACCTGCAACGCTCAGGAAAAGATAAATTCTGGAGGCATGCTTTTACCAATGAAGTGGGCGTAACAGGATCATTCTATTTGGGCTGGAAGCAATCATCAGCAGCAATCATTGCACTTGGATTTGATAAGAATACTGACTCGGGAGATAAGATATTTTTTAATACAAATGGAGTTTGGGAAAAGAACCTAAGTGAGAAAGGGAGTCTTATGATCCGGCCTATCTTTGGTGAGGCTGACGTTAATGACACTAACACCGGATTGGAGGGCGTTACTGATTTATGGAGGGCTTATCCCAATCCGAATGCCGGATCATTTTATCTCTCTCCTGAGATTGAAGCACTTACCATCATTGACATGGCTGGCAGAAACGTTGAGTTTACTAAGAGCATGGATGGTGATTGGCAAAGAATTGATTTACTTACTGCAAGGGGAATTTATATCCTGAAGACCTTTCAAGACGGAAGATGGAGATCTCAAAAAATTATGGTGCAAGAGCCGTAATAACAACTTCCAATGGTGCCGGTGTAAAGCACACAACAAAGATCACGAGCGCTATCCATCCCATTATTTTTCGAGCATCATCCAATGGTTCTTCTATTTCTGAAGGAGGATGAGCAATTCCCACAAATCGGCCGATCAGAAAAACAAAGAGCAACCACCCCGAATAACCATGAAGACCCGGGAATACGGTTACCATTAAATATTGAACAGCAAAAACACCCAAAGCATAAATAAGGGTATTCAATTTGGAAATTTTGAGGCCGGTAAGACACAAATAATTGAATCCAATGAACAGAGGGATTCTCCAAAGTAATTCTTCTGATGGTTCAGCGGGGCTTATATAACCTAATCCTGCATAAAACAGAAAGAGAATGTAAATAACAGCTGCCGTTTTCTTATGCTTTTCGTAACCGATTAATCCATACAACACATGCCCACCATCAAGTTGACCAATAGGCAATAAATTAATGCTGGTAAATACAAGCGACAAAAAACCAGCGAACAGGAATGGGTAATGGATGATCTCATGCATGTTCGGAATACGTTCGGGGTCGGCCACAAATTTTTCAAAGAAAAGGAACAGCAGGTTTTTGCCTACGATTACATCTGCGGCTCCTTCTTTCATCCATTCTGGTTGATACACATAATTGGCATACGCCAACCCAAACTGCTCATACTCTGGATGGAACTGAAAAATATATTCGGGAGGAGGCAGATGGGTAAATCCATACCAAAGGATGCCCAATGCGGCAATAAACCCGGCTAGTGGCCCCGCGATACCAATATCAAAATGTTGCTTTTTAGATGTAACATGACCTCTAATTCTTATCAATGCACCGAGCGTGCCTAAGAAAAATGGGAGCGGTGGCAACGGAATATAATAGGGCAAGGAGGTTCTTATGCGGTTATGAATTGCCGTAAAGTAGTGACCAAATTCATGTACAGTGAGAATGAACAGAAAGGAAACAGAATAGGGTAAACCACTCAAAAAATCTTGCCAGGAGTAGCCGGGCATAAATACAGATCTTCCACTAGTCCACTCCGCGCCTGCCATTGTGGTTGTCACAAAAGTTACTACGAAAAGAGTAGAGTGGATAAGTATCGTTTTAATTCTTTTATTCATGGAAAAGGGAAAAGATCATGTCGGGTTGACGTACATGGAATGTTTGAATACCTAGTTGAGAGGCTGCGATCAGGTTGGATTCATTGTCATCCAGAAAAAGCGTTTCATGTGCCAAAAGTTGATTATCGCTAAGTACAAGATTGTAAATCTCCGCATCCGGCTTTCGCATATTTACGATATGAGAGAAGTAAGCTCTGTCAAAGTAAGGATTTAGCGATGAGCTCCCACAAGCTGACTTTACAATTTCGTTAAAGCAAACCAAATGAATATTGTTCGTATTACTTAACAGGAAAAGCCTATAGTCCTTCCTGAGTTCCATCAATAATTCAATTCTTTTTCCGGGAATGCTTCCTAACATGGCATTCCATGCCAAATCAATCTCGGAGTCAGTTGCATCTGTATGCAATAGGTAACGAACCGAATTCCGGAACTCCTGATCTTCGATTAGACCTTTTTCATATTGAATAAAAGCGGTAGAGTTTGCAAGAATGTCCTGAACTTCAGAAACTGATTTTCCACTCATCAAGGCGAACGCTTCTTTAGTTTTTTCAACATCGAGATCGATGATTACTCCCCCCAGATCAAAGATGAGGTTTTTAACAAGGCGTGTTTTCAAAAATTGGTGATTACGCTTCAAATATGTAACATTGCACCGCATTTAACAATGCAATTTCAGAGGATAAGTCACTTAATAAGGGCCCTTAGCTCAGCTGGTTATCCCGATAGCTATCGGGACAGACTCATAATCCCGAATGTCCTTTTGTGTTTACATACTTTTCAGCCCTTCCCTGGACAAATTTTATGTTGGATCAACAGACAACGTTGACAAAAGACTGATCGAACATAATTCAGGATTTTATAAGGGAGCTTATACTTCGAAAAGGTCAGACTGGGAAATCTTTCTTCATTTTAATTGCTCCAGCCGACAGCGAGCCAAATTGATTGAAAGTCATATCAAGAACATGAAGAGCAGCACATTCATTAGAAACCTAAAGTTACACCCTGAAATTATTGAAAAATTGATTATAAAGTATTCATGAAAAGGTACCGCAGCTACGGCTGTTAGATTCAGTTTTTTACAAAAGGTCGATTTTCAAAAATTTGGGATTACAGTTCAATTATGTAACATTGCACCGCATTTAACGATGCAAATTCAGAGGACAAGTCACTTAATAAGGGCCCTTAGCTCAGCTGGTTAGAGCATCAGACTCATAATCTGAGGGTCGCTGGATCGTTCCCAGCAGGGCCCACTTCTTCTCCCCCATTTTCCCATCTTTAACCTGATTATTCTGCCTTTTACTTCCAAAATAAATTTCGGTTGTCTTTAATGGAACCAAAAAATGTACTAAAATTGAGGGCTAAACCTAAACACCCATGAAATTTACTTCTCTACGAGTTCCCTTACTTGTAATTACTGCTGCTCTGGCTATCGTTTCTTGCGGCCCATCTGCCAAACAAGAGGATAAATCAGAGGACTTTAAGCAAGCCCAAGAATCTTTAAAGGACCAGATACAAGAAGTGGTCTATAATATTCCATCTCCTTCGGAAATCCCCTACCTGCTTCAGGCTACGGGTGCGGACTTCAACCAATCCCTGGTGAATGACCGAAAAAAGGTCGATCAATATGCTACACGCAATGACAAAGCTGCCCTTAATCTAGGCATTTACGCAGCAGATATTGGCTATTTGAGTTCTTACGATAAAACACAGGACGCCATCGCATACCTTGGCGCTGCCAAAGGATTGGCTGACAACCTGGGTGTTATTGGATCATTCGATCCGGAAGTATTAGGACGCTTTGAGGCAAATATTTCCAATAAAGATTCACTCGCAGCTCTGCTCAACGAGTCAGTTCAAAAAACCGACAAATACCTAAAGGATGATAGCCGAAACAAATTGGCAGCCCTAATGGTTACCGGAAGTTTTATTGAGGGACTTTCAATTTCTACCGGTTTGATAAAGACATATCCTAAAAATCTATTACCAAACGATCAGCGCAACCTTATCCTCACGCCCCTTATCCGCGTCATTTTGGAACAGGAGAGATCAGTAGATGAATTGATAAGGATGTTAGGTGCAGTCGATCAGGCAGAGCCAGTAGGAAGTATCGTTACAGACCTTACTGCACTTCAGGCAAGCTATAGAGGACTAAACATTGACGAACAGATTAAGAATAACAAGGCAAATCTTGTCCTTACCGATAAGAACCTGATTGAGATTACTGCTATTGTCGATAAGTTACGCTCATCAATTATCCAATAGTTTTTCTTGAAAAGACTAATTCGAGGGATTGGCTTTAGCCAGTCCCTTTTTTGTGATCAATACTTTGATCTTTACTATCTTTAAGACAACCTAAACTACAAATCGATGAGCGAACCCGTCCTCAAGGCCATCATGCAGCTATTTGCCCTCGTGGCAAAGGAAGATCAGGTGACACACCAGGAAAGAGATCATATCAAAACTTTTCTATCCGATCACCTGAGTCAAAAAGCCGTAGCTCCTCATTTGCAATTATTTGACGACTACACCCGCGAGTTCTCCGGGGCCACGAGCCAGGTAAACGAACAAGAAGCAATAGCGAATATTTGCGCTGAAATAAATCTCGAGCTGGCACAAAAACAAAAGACGGTGATCATGCTCGAGCTTATGAGCATTGTTTTGGCAGATGGCTCTATTTCGCCAAGGGAAGAAGTCCTGGCGCAAGCAATTGGAAATGCATTCAATATCTCAAAAGGCGATATTGATCTTATTAAAACTTACGTGCTAGGTCAGCGCCCCGAGGTTTGCAACCACGAGGATATTTTAATTATTAACTCCGACTCAACCCTCCCTGGTCGCAAACATATTTTTCGCGAGGAACTTGACGGGTTTGTTGCGATACTTTACGTGAGGTCAGCCGATATCTATTTTTTTAAATATCACGGAAAGACTGATGTGTACTTAAATGGAGTACCTCAAAAACCTGGAAGCATTAATGTGCTGGCAACCGGAAGTACAATCCGTTGGGAAACTGGGGATCCTGTTTATTACGGTGACTTATTAAGTCAGTTCAAGAAACTCAATGAAGGAGCTAGGTTTACTTTTGAAGCACGAAATATTTCCTATGAATTCAAGAATGGTAAACTAGGTCTGCGAGAAGTTAAGATCATGGAGGAATCGGGCAACCTCATTGCTTTGATGGGTGCCAGTGGAGCCGGTAAATCAACATTGCTCCATGTGCTCAACGGCACCGAAAAACCTTCCAAGGGAGAAGTCCTCATCAATGGAGTTGATATCCATAAAAACCCGAAAGAACTTGAAGGTGTAATTGGTTTCGTGCCGCAAGACGATCTCTTGATTGAAGATTTAACGGTTTATCAAAACCTCTATTTCGCTGCCAAACTTTGCTTTAGTCATTTGTCCGAAAAGCAAATAGACGATTTGGTAATGAAAACCCTGGATGATCTTGGCTTGGGTCTTACAAAGGACCTGAAAGTAGGATCACCCTTGCGAAAAACCATAAGTGGAGGCCAACGAAAAAGATTAAACATTGGATTGGAGCTGCTTCGTGAACCAGCAGTACTCTTTGTTGATGAACCAACTTCAGGTCTCTCTTCACGCGACTCCGAAAATATTATTGACTTACTAAAAGAACTTTCTCTTAAGGGGAAACTTGTATTTGCTGTCATCCACCAGCCGTCCTCTGACATCTTTAAAATGTTTGATAAGCTTGTTATTCTGGACACTGGCGGCTACCAGATTTACTATGGAAATCCGGTAGATGCTGTCACTTTCTTTAAACGCAACATCAATTTAATTAACAGCGAACAGGGGGAATGTCACGAATGTGGAAATGTAAATCCCGAACAGATTTTTAATATCATAGAAACAAAGGTTATCAACGAATTTGGGAATTTCACTAATGAACGAAAATTCTCTCCCGAGCAATGGAATCAGTTTTATAAAGAAAAAACAAGAATAACAGATATCGTTCGGGCCAAAGATGTCCCCCACTCTACGCTTAGAATTCCTAGCTGGTTAAGGCAAATCAAGCTCTTTGGGTTACGGGACATGTTATCCAAATTGAGCAACCAACAGTATCTCATTATCAATTTACTGGAAGCACCGCTCCTGGGCTTTATACTCGCTTTCATCGTTCGATATTACAACACGGATGATCCTTTCGGCACGGGTTATGTGTTTAGCAAAAACCTGAATATGCCGGCTTATTTTTTTATGAGCGTCATCGTTGCCTTGTTCATGGGGCTTACTGTATCAGCTGAGGAAATTATCCGCGACAGAAAAATACTTAAGCGAGAGTCCTTCCTGCATTTAAGTCGCAGCAGTTATATCATCTCCAAGATTGGTATACTATTCTTCATCTCGGCAATACAAACCTGTTTGTTTGTTTTAGTTGGCAACTCCATTTTGGAAATTAAGAGCATGTTTTTCATTCACTGGGCTATCCTCTTTACGGTTTCCTGCTTTGCCAACTTGCTAGGCTTAAACATTTCGTCCGCCTTCAACTCTGCGGTGACTATTTACATCTTAATCCCAATTCTGCTAATCCCTCAATTGATTCTCAGTGGTGTTGTTGTAAAGTTTGACAAACTAAATCCTATCATTGGAAACACGACAACTGTACCTGCAGTGGGTGATGTGATGGCTTCGCGCTGGGCCTTTGAGGCTGCTTTGGTCTCTCAATACAAAGACAATGAATTTGAAAAACAATTCTACTTGTACGATAAAACGATGGCAGAGTCCGACTACAAGAAAATATACCTAATACCTCAGTTGGAGACCAAGTTGGATTTTGTATCACTCAATATTAAAAACCCTGAACCCGTTGTTCAAAAACTTGTTTCAGAAGACCTTAAGCTCATCAGGACGGAAATTCGTAAAGAACTATCCGACATTGGTCATCATAATTTTACCCGCTCTACCGACTTAGTACCCGAGCGCTACGACTCTGCTCTCCAAAAAGAAACCCGTGTATTCTTTGAAACGTTAAAAAAAGTTTATGTTCAGCGATACAACAAAGCTGATCAGGAAAAGGATAAGAAAATTAGCAGCCTGACAACCACCGCTGCCGGAGAAAAGGACTTCGAAGAATATAAAAGCTCGTATCAAAACGAGGCCATCGCGGAACTTGTACGAAATACTGCCGAGACCAATCGCATCATTGAAAAAGATGGAGAACTCGTGCAGAAAATATTTCCCATATATAAAGACCCGGATCCGGATCACATGGTTGACTTTGATGCTCAGTTCTATATGCCATCAAAACACTTCTTGAATAGAAACATTGACACACTCTACTTCAACCTTGGGGTAATTTGGTCTATGACACTCATACTCTCATTGACTTTGTACTTTGAGATACTTCGGAAGATTATTGATGGCTTAGGGAACATCTCCAATCCCATACCGAAGCGCATGTAGCATGTTCTTTACTCTTTCCAAAATACTGAACTACCTCACCACACCCCTGGTGATCGTTTCTGTTCTATTCATTGCTTCATTTATTCTCAGGAATCAAAAATGGAAGCGCAAATTTTTTATTTCGGGTTTAGTCATTTTTCTTGTGTTCACCAATGAATTCATTGCTAATGAATTCATGCTAAAATGGGAGATTGAGCCCACCCCGTTTAAAGAAATACAGAAACATTACAAGTATGGAATAGTACTGAGCGGGGTAACTCGCTCATCAATGGAGCCTAATGATAGAATTTATTTTCAACGAGGAGCAGATCGTGTAACCCACACCCTGCAACTCTACAAACTAGGAATTATCGATAAAATTTTAGTCTCCGGAGGAAGTGGTCAACTCATTGATACCGGTCACCGGGAGGCTGATCAAATTGCATCTGCTCTTATTCTGATGGGTGTAAATCCGCAAGACATTGTAACAGAAAACAAATCAAGGAATACACATGAATCTTCTGTGGAAGTAAAGTCGATATTGCAAAAGGAAGTAAAACCGCAAGATTGTATTCTTATTACCTCAGCCTTTCACATGAGGCGATCAAGTGCTTGTTTTGCAAAAGTTGGATGGACGATAGATACATTTAGCACTGACTTTTTATCGCATCCGCGGAAGTTTACATTTGATGTGTTGATCGTTCCAAAAATAGATGGGCTTTCCATGTGGAATACAATGATTAAAGAGTGGGTGGGCATTGTCGCTTATTGGATAGCGGGGTATATTTAATCGCATGGAAGAAAACTATCTTTCCAAAACATTTCTTTTCTTATCCCTGGTTATTATTGGTCTACTTGCGATCTCGCTTGTTCCAACCCACGTTTGGAGGAATCTTCAGCTTAAGCAGGTTGATTTGTTAGGAGATATCAAAGTCACGATAGATCCAAAAGAACAAACAGCAAAGGCTGATAGCGTCCCAATTGCGTTAACAAAAAAAAATATTACCGCAAAGAAAGACTCCATACTCCTCAACGGGCCAATACGAATAGAGGACTTTAGTGAAAACAAAAATGCGCTGCGATATTTTTTTAACGCCCTCAAAAACGCACGGCAGCGGCCTGTACGTATTGCTTTTTTTGGCGATTCTTTCATTGAAGGAGATATTCTTTGTGGAAGTTTTCGTGACACCTTACAGCAAGTCTTTGGCGGGCGGGGAGTTGGCTTTGTTCCGATTACTTCTGACGTAGCTCAGTTCAGAACAACAATACAACACAGTTTTAGCAATTGGGCAACCTATTCAATCGTTGGCGCAAAAAGTGCAACATCGCCACTTGGTACATCCGGTTTCTGTTTTGTACCATTGGAGGGTAATGAAGTAGAATATAAACCAGGAAGAAAACGCGACTCACGGCCGTTGCCTCCATTAAGATTATTTTACGTTAGCCAGCTGAATAATCTGCTGCAGGTTCAAATAAACGATACACTGATATTGAACAAGGAACTCCGTGCCTCCAGTGAGTTACAAGAGGAAGTTATTCATCAGAAAAAAATAGAATCTATCAAGCTTCAATTTAAGACTGTCGATAGTCTGAAAGTCTATGGTGCCAGTTTTGAAGATTCGGTTGGTGTCTATGTCGATAACTTCTCGATGCGGGGAAATTCAGGAATGGGTCTTTATCAAATCGGCCAGCAGCAAAACGAGGAATTTAACAAACTGCAGGATTACAAGCTGATTATCCTCCAATACGGCCTAAACGTAGTTACAGAATCAGATACTTCCGGCTATCATTGGTATGCAGATAAGATGATAAAAGTGGTGAATCAACTAAAAAGACATTTTCCTGAAGCGAGCATTTTACTTGTAAGTGTAAGCGATCGCAGTAGCAATCAAAACGGAGAATTCAAAACGATACCATCACTGCCGCTGATGCGTGATAGACAGCGGGATGTAGCCTCTATCACCAAAGTTGCCTTCTGGGATCTTTACTCTTCCATGGGAGGAAAAAATAGTATGGTTAAATTCGCAACGGCTACTCCTCCCCTTGCGGCTAAGGACTATACTCATCTTACATTCCTCGGGGGAAAGAAGTTAGCAAAACAATTGGCTGATGCCATTCTCCATGAACGAAAGCAATATGAGTCTGGTAAATAGGTGTTCGTTGAGCACATTTCTCATCAGCTGTTTAGCAGTGACCTTAAGTCTTGCGCAAGATACCGTGAGTTACTCCGTGCTGAAAAAATATGATCTTTTAAAAGCAGAGGAAAACACAATTCAAAACTCAACAGCACTCTCCTCCTTTTATGAAAGTCTTTACCAACTCAAGAAAAACGATAGTCGTAAGGTCAATATCATTCATATAGGCGATTCTCACATTCAGGCAGATTTCCTTAGTGGAACGGTAAGGGAAAATCTTCAACGAGAATTTGGCAATGCAGGAAGGGGGCTTATCGTGCCAGGCAGGATAGCGCGAACTAACGAACCCGCATCTATTCGAAGTACGTCTCCCAGCACATGGGAGGTGAAACGTTGTGTTTATCCGGATCAGCCGCTGCCGATAGGAATTGGCGGTATAACAATTCGGTCAAAGCAACCAAATGCTTTACTCTCACTACGAACGATTAACAGTGACGGACTCGATTATGGTTTCAATAAGCTTACTTTATTTTTCCTAAAGGATTTTACGAGCTACAATTTCATCGTCCGGGATAGTCTTAAAAAAGATCTAGCTTTCATTGGGCCATTTACTCTTGAACAAACAAATACCTCAACGGTGCTATTGCCGCTGACCCTGAACGAGGTCACGCTTCAGGCGATCCAATCACTGCCCGATCAAACTCAGGCAACGGTATTTGGGCTAAATTTAGAAAACGGAAAGCCAGGAATAATCTACCACACCATTGGAGTGAATGGAGCCAAGTTCAAACACTATACTGCGGCTAGTCACTTCGCAGACCAGACATCAGCATTACAGCCAAACCTTATCATCATTTCATTGGGTACAAATGAAGCATTGGATCATCCCTATCTTGATTCACGTTTTACAGAGCATATCAATACCCTCGTTGAAAATTTAAAAATTAAAAACCCATCAGCACAATTTTTATTTACTACTCCTCCCGATGCCTATCGAAAGAAGACTAGGCGAAATCCAGGAATCGATACCATTCGAAAAAAGATAATTGACTACTGCGATCAGCACAATTATGCTTATTGGGATATTTATCAAATTGGTGGCGGTTCACATTCTGCAGACCTCTGGAAAAAAAGTGGATTGCTTAGAGCGGATGGGGTTCATTTTACTAAAGAAGGCTATGAATTTCAGGGCAATCTTCTCTACGAAGCATTGATCAAAGGCTATAATGAATATGTTCGCTATCGACACCCATAAACTACTTGATCAATTTCAGTACCATCGGGCAGAGCCTCTGATTTTCAATAGTGGGTTCTTCCTTTTTCTGTTCCTTGCATTTCTTGGCGTATTTATTCTATTAAGTAAGACGCATCGCGCCAAGCTCACTTTTGTAACTTTGTTTTCACTGTATTTCTATTACAAGTCAAGTGGAATTTACTTTTTGATACTAATCGGCTCTACGGTGGTCGATTATGTGCTTGCCAACTTCATACACAAAACTACCACACAATGGAAGCGTCTCTGCTGGTTGGTATTTAGCCTTATCATTAATCTTGGGCTGCTTGGGTACTTTAAGTATACCAATTTCCTTCATGAGATTTTTAGCTCTATGGCTGGATTGCCATACAAACCATTTGATATTTTTCTACCTGTGGGAGTTTCATTCTTCACCTTCCAGTCGCTAAGTTATACCATTGATATCTACCGAGGTACATTAAAACCCGTAAATAATATCTTCGACTACGCCTTCTTTGTATCCTTCTTTCCTCAGTTAGTCGCTGGCCCAATTGTGAGGGCTTCTGATTTCATTCCTCAAATTTACAAGCCTACAATTGTCACGAAGGAAATGTTTGGTCGTGGAATTTTTCTAATTGGAACAGGCCTCTTTAAGAAAGCCATTATTTCAGATTACATAAGTCTCAATTTTGTTGATCGGATTTTTGATGCTCCTACCCTGTATACGGGCTTGGAAAATTTATTTGGTGTGTATGGATATGCGCTACAAATCTATTGCGACTTCTCCGGTTATTCCGACATGGCCATAGGAATAGCCTTACTTCTCGGGTTTCGATTCTGCCTTAACTTCAACTCACCATATCAGTCAAAAAACATAACGGAGTTCTGGAGGCGATGGCATATGTCGTTATCAACATGGCTTCGGGACTACCTCTACATCTCCTTAGGCGGTAACCGAAAGGGAAAAATAAGGACTTACGTTAACGTATTCGTTACGATGTTGCTAGGCGGCTTATGGCATGGAGCTGCCTTTAAATTTATTCTTTGGGGAGGACTTCATGGCTTAGCCCTCGGAGTTCATAAATGGTTCTCTTCATTGAGACTAAGTTTTGAAAATCGGGCCAGTCGGTTGTTCAACCTTATTAGCTTATTGATCACATTTCACTTTGTCTGCTTCTGTTGGATATTCTTTCGCGCAAGTTCGATGGAAAATGCCATGGAAGTCATCGCGCAGATAACGCTTCATTTTACACCACAAATCTTTCTTGAGTTTATCGCAGGGTACAAATCGGTCCTACTGGTAATGCTGATGGGCTTTATCCTTCATTTCGTACCACATAAGGTAGAACTGAAAGCGGAGCAAATTATAGTTGACGCGCCCTTGGCCGGCAAAGTGGCAATGATGTTGTGCCTTGTTTTATTAGTGATTCAAGTAAAATCTGCCGGAATCCAGCCGTTTATTTACTTCCAATTCTAGGTGCTAGTTCGCCTGTGGTAAATCAGTTTCCAGTTTCTCATTTCTCCAGGCATTCAAACCACCTTCCAGTGTATACACATTCTTGAAACCCTTCTCTCGCATCAAGTCAGCAGCCTTTCCGCTGCGTATACCGCTGGCGCAATAAACCAGGTACGGCTTTTCTTTATCAAGCCCTTCAATCAAAATACTGAACTGTGGACTCTTAAAGTCAAAATTCAAAGCACCTTTCAGATATCCATCCTTTACTTCCTCAGGAGTTCTCACATCAAGCAATACAGCATCCGCTGTGTTGTTGATCTTCGCCTGAAAGGCAAGGGGTTTCAAATTTAAACTCTCCTTCTCTCCTTTTGAGCAAGAACCCAACAGTAGCGTTAAAACAATAACTGATAGTATTTTCTTCATGATCGTGGTCTAATATTCAATATTAATAATTTATTTTATCACTTGTACCCATCCTTTACAAACGTCCTCTCCGTCAATGTCTGCTTCATAATAGTATGTTCCAGCAGCCAGACCGTCCGCGGACCATTCATTTCTATAGTCAGCATTTTCATATAGTTTCTTGCCCCAGCGATTGTAAATAATCAGAGAAACCTTCACACCGGCATCGGCCGTGGTTTTGTCCGGATCACCATATCGTATTTTGAAAGTGTCGTTATCATTCAACGATTGATCCGGGGTGATCACGTTCGGAACTCTGAGATCATAAAACGGCAGCACAATCTCCTTCTCATAAACGCAAGACTCCTTTCGGCCAACTACCCTGATCGTGTAAGTACCATCCTTTTGATATTCATGTACGTCTTGTGGAAAATCTGTAGTTGTTCCGTCTCCAAAATCCAGAAACGAGTCTTCTTTAGGATCGGTTAAATTTTTAACGTGAACTCGCGGTCGGGAATTGCAATCATGAATTTTAGAAGTTTCAAATTGCAAATCAATCCCGGGAACAACCTCTACCTTAATCGTATCTTTTTTAATACACCCATGAACATCCGTAATGGTTGCATAGTACTCTGAATTTTGCTTAGGATTAACAATAGGCTGCGCTTCCTGCGAATTAAAATCACCTTCTTTATTCCTCCACTGATAGGTACTTCCACCCGAGGCTGTCAACTTAACACCTTCATCAAAACACATAAGAACATCATCACCCACTTCACCAAGCACTCTATAAACATTAATTACCATCACGGTGGAATCCTTCCCCTTGCATGTACCCTGAGAGAAAGCTTTCAGTTTCACGGAATATTGTCCAGGAGATTTAAAGTTATGGATAATCAAAGATGTATCGGCCTTCTCGAATTTAGTTCCATCTCCCAGATTCCATTCAAAAGATTGGCCGCCTGCGCTAAGGTTTTGAAAAATGACTGGATCGGGAAAACAAAACGTGGTGATGCCCGGTGTTTTTAACTTAACTGTGTTTGTTTGAATCCTTGCCTTCAAGGAAGAGAGATCAAATTTAAAGGCCGCATTATTGCAATTGGCACTCTTGTTTTTCTGATGCGCTAGCGGAACGTTAACGGCTGGGAAATCAGAAAAACCACGACACCCAGCACACACTGCCTGGTAGACTATGCCGCGTTTATCGAAGCGGCTTGTTCCTCCATCCACATGTGTAGAGGAAGTTGTACCCCCAAGGAATGAACCATATAAAAAAGTATGAGCGTCACCGGACAATACCATGAAATAAAAATCACTTCCATTAGTTGCTTTTTGATACGCATCGGAGCTAATGGGTAATCCCTGCGTATTACCTCCCACATAATTTCGAATGATGTTACCTTGCGATACATTATTCACTGCCCCTCCCCAGCCGCTGAGATATATCGTATTACATTCACTTACCAGAAATGCAGTTGGAGAAATATTAGGGCTTCGGGTACCAGAGCCAATAACAGTGGAGAAAATTGTTGTCCTCAAGTCAGAAGAGAGCTTGTGTAAAAATTGGCCCGAATTCGGATTGGTATATACATTCCCCGTTACAGGATAGTCGCCCTGTGTTTGGCCAAAAGCATATACTTCATTTGCACTGTTGAGATCAATCAGGTAAGCTTGATCATAAAAACCTGTTCCCAGATAGGTCGCGTCAATTATCTGTGTACCATCTCCCGAGATATGAGCAATCCACCCGTCTACATCTCCTTGAAAATTTGGTTTCAATCCGTTCATACCTTGAAAGTCTGAACTGGATGTTCCTCCGGCCAAATAGATACCATCTGTATTATCAAGTTTTATCGAATAGGCTGCATCGGTGCTCGAACCTCCTAACATCCTGCTCCAGACAACCTGCGAAAGGTCGGGCTGCAATTTAACCAGAACAGCATCATGTGAGCCTCCTTTGAACTGTGCATTTATGTCGGCATTAATAACGGGAAAGTCGGATGACGAAGTGTTCGATGCCAGGTACACGAAATCATTCTTGTCAGCAATAATGTCTCCCCTTAATTGATCTCCGTAGTTGCGCGCTATAGGGCTCTCCACAAAACCCGGAGCATTCATAAACCCCGACACGAAATTCAGTCCATCGTTCTTAGAGCCTCCCAGATAGGTTCCGGCCAGTAAAGTTGTTCCGTCTTCACTCAGCTTTGCCACAAAGAGATCCGATCCAAGAGGATATGGAACTCCTCCCAACGGATCAACACCCATTCCTCCGCTAAATGCTGAGCCATTTGTTACAGGAAAATTAGTCGAACCTGTGGCACCCAGAATAAGAAGTTCGCCTGCATGGTTAACCAATAGGCTCTGAGGTGTCTCAGTAAAATCTCCACCAAGGTAAGTTGCATACAGAAGATTGGAGCCAGAAGAATCATATTTAAGGATGGCAACATCCCAATTGCCCCCGGCATAAGTAGTTTGGTAAGCTCCGGGTGTAACAGGAAAGCCCGTTCCCTGAAAGAGATTGCTCACCATGCCACCTGAATAAACATTACCGTGCTCATCATAAGTCGCGGTATTGCCCCAGTTATCATAAGACGATCCTGAATAAGCAGAAAAAATCAGGATTGGATCGATGACAAGTTCGTAAGCAGGATCATATTGATGAGGAAACTCATAACTCAACCGAAATTTATTAAGCCTATATGAGCAAGGAACATCTATTCTCTTACCATCGATTATTTGATAGGCGCTCGGTTTGAGTTCAGTGATTTCCCCAACCCGTGTTTCAATCACAAGATTATCTTCTTTCAATACAATTGACTCCACTCCGTTATACTCAATGGCAATAGCACTTGGGTCGGCATGTGGTTTTACAATCCAGTCTTGCTTGATCTTGTCATCGAGTGAATATACTTTTAAATCAATATCGCAGTACAGGTCATGATAAATCACAGACGAATAGCCATGCGCTCCTATACCCCATTTCAGTTTATCATTGCCCAGCATATAATTGTAGCGAGTGACACCTTCACCCATTGACTCTTGCCATACAGCGGGGCTCGCATTAACAAAGTTTACTTCGTAAAGCTGCGATTCAAAATTGGCTGGATGATGATGTCCTCCCTCTGCTTTGATAGTTGCCTTATGGCCACTTCCCTTTTCGGTTTCGTTAAATTCACTCTTAACCAAATATTGAATCCGATCTCGCAGTAGAATTACTTCTGCAGCGGGAATGCTTGCCTTAAATTTAATTCGCTGATCCCACTGGTTTTTATTTTGAATAAATGGAATACCCGGGCCTATTCCCGCGGTTGCAAAGAATCCACAAAAAAATAGAAAGCAGAAAAGGTATTTCGTTAGCGGCCGATCGGTAAAATTCATGCTTCAAGTTAACTCTCCTTCCTTAATACTTGCAAGGGTGGTGTGGTGATCACCTCTCTGGAATTCCACCATCCGATAAATACTGCAAGGAAGATAACACCTCCCCCAATCAGGAGGAGTTCGCCAAAATCAACGCTGAATTGAATATCAAAAAAGAAAAATGCCAGCAGCCAACCTGCTGCAAGGGAGAGCACGAGTCCGGTCAATGCAGAGAAAAGGCCCAAGTAAGCATATTCAATTAATGTTATCAACGTCAATTGGCGTGTTCTGGCACCGAGAGTTCTTAGAAGAACATTTTCCTTTATCCTGACATACTTGCTATTTAATACAGCACCTGCAAGCACAACCAAACCGGTAACAATGCTAAAGAGAGCAAGAAAACGAATCACTAGCCCGATTTTATCAAAAAGTTCATTGATCGTATTGAGAATCAATCTCAAATCAACTAATGAAACATTGGGATAGCGTGTCACTAATTCTTGCTGGAATCCACTTACCTTTTGCTGTTCTTCTACTCGTGTTGTAGCCACCCAAATCTGTGGAGCCCCTTCAAGAATGCCAGACGGGAACACAAAAATAAAATTAGGAGGATCCTTTGGCCAATCCACTTTGCGTATGCCACCGATTTTTGCGCGAATGGGCACGCCCTGAACATCAAACACCAATGAGTCGCCTATATCCACTTTCAATGTTTCATGCATTCCCTCAGAGATCGTAACCAGGACAGAATCTTTCTCGCCCCGCGAAAGCTTGTGCATTTCACCTTTTGTCAACTCCTCTGAAATCGTCAGGCTATCTCTATAGGTAACCCGATACTCTCGTGTCAACGCCCAGTCTGGAATACTATCAGATTGATCCTTTTGAAGCGCTTCAACCGAATTCCCTTTTATCTCACTAATTCTACAGGTGACAATAGGTACAACTTGATTAACGGGCAGCTTATAATCTTTAATCAGCTTTACGACTCCATCTTTTTGATTCGGCTGAATATCAAATAAAATTGTGTTGGATTGATTTTCATTCCCTCTGAACTCTACCTGATTGAGCAAACTACTTTGAATAATGTTGAGTGTCGCGATAATGAAAGCGCCAAGCCCGATAGAAACCATTAGTGTCTGTGTCTGGTTATTTGGACGAAATAAGTTTGACAATGCATGTCGGAAAATAAATCCCGCCCGCTCAGGAAAATACTTTCGAACAAGGAATAGAAGAAGGCGGGCTACTAAAGCCAGACTCCCCAGCGCAGTTGCAAGTCCGGCTGAAAATAATAAACCTACAAGAAAGCTTTTTGTCTGATAGGCAGCTGCCAGAATCGGAAAAAGAACGATCAAAACAATAACAAAAAGTTTCGTTTTCGAAAAAGTTTTCCCCGGACTAAAATCGGCACGAAGAACAGTGAGTGGCGGCACAAACCTCACAGAAACAAGCGGCAAGACTGTAAAGAGAACAGCTACCATAGCTCCCAGGATAATACCTTCTACGACAGCTGCCCAGGAGATAGCAAACTCTAACTCCACAGGGATAAACTCCTTAAATGCAATAGGTATGATTTGCTGAATGCCAACGCCCAGCCCCGCACCCAACAGGCTTCCCACGAGTCCTAAAACAAAAACCTGAATAAAATATATGTTGAAGGCCTGCCAGCCAGAGGAACCGATACAACGAAGAACAGCTACATCTTCTCTTTTTTCTCTCGCGTAGATATGAACCGAGCTGGCAACTCCAATACATCCTAAAATCAGAGCAACAAAAGCCAACAGCGAAAAAAATCTATACACTGATTTAAATCCTTCACCAAGGCCATCTTTCCGCGCCTGAACAGTCTCGTAAGAATATCCAAATTTCTTAATCTGAGGATCTACCTTTTTTATCAAAGCATTTGCCTGCTCTTCTGAATTTGTCTTTATGAATAAGCTGTAGTTTACCCGGCTCCCAAACTGAACCAGTTCTGTGGAATCCAATGAGCTAAATGAAATATAAACTGCCGGTGCCAACGTTGCCGTAAGCCCACCACCACCCGGTATCTTTGATACCACACCAGCCACCTTAAACATGAGATTTCCAATCTTCAGCGAGTCGTCTGAGCTGATTTCATAATGTGTTGCAAGCGATTCATCCAACATGGCAAACCGACCTGTGCTCATTAACGCGTAGGCGTTGGTAGGTTTGGTTTCTAACTTTCCATAAAATGGAAAAGCTCCCTGTAAAGCGGTAAGTTTAACAAGGCGTGACTGGCGACTGTTCATAAACATGACCATCGAAGCCATATCCGCATCCTGAGCTCGTGCAATATTCCTGGTGGAGTCAATTACACTTAGTATCTCGCCATCAAACTTCTTGTTACTGTTAATAACGAGGTCAGCGCCCAACAATTCTTTAGCATTCTTATCCAGGTCCTTCTGTAAGGAATAGTTCAGTGAGCCGATAGCCACCACCGCGGCAATACCTGTAACTAATGAAGCTGTGAACAAAAAAAGACGCGAAAAATTATTTCGCGCATCGCGGTAAGCCATGGCCCACACCCATCGATCGCTGAAGATGTTCCTGGTCTTGTGTCTTAGTTTGATGATATATTCAATCATGCAGTGGTCGTGATCCTTTCGTTGATCAATTTGCCACCTTTCATCTGAAGAATTCGTTCGGTCTTCTGAGCCAGTTCAAGGTTGTGGGTAACCAAGACAAGCGTTGTCTTCTCTTCGCGATTCATTCCAAATAGCAAGTCGGTTATGTGTTTTGCATTCTCCTCATCGAGGTTTCCCGTTGGCTCATCTGCAAAAAGTATTTTCGGGGAAGTGATGAACGCCCTGGCCATGGCTACTCTCTGTTGTTCACCACCTGACAACTGCGATGGATAATGATGCATACGATCTCCCAAACCCACACGCTCTAACAATTCTTTTGCTTTCTTCTCACTATTCTTTTCGCCTCGTAGCTCGAGTGGAACCATAACGTTCTCCTTAGCCGTAAGCGTTGACAGCAATTGAAAATTCTGAAACACAAACCCTACATATTGATTGCGGATGTAGGCCCGGTCATCTTCGCTCATCACATTAAGCTTAAAACCCATGAGCGTAATGATTCCTCCAGAGGGCACATCAAGTCCTGCACAAAGGCCGAGCAGCGTTGTTTTTCCACTTCCGGAAGGTCCAATGATGGAGAGGCTCGTTCCCTGTTCTGCAGTAAACGAAACGTTGTCAAGTACCACCAATTCCTTTTCGGCAGATCGATAGGCCTTAGTGAGACCTTCAGCTTGTAATACAATGTCGGACATGTCTGGATATTAACTTATTTGGAGGTAAACGTTAATTGGATTAAAATGATCAAATTCAAATACACTTTAACAAATTTTATACAAATTGTGAGGCACAAATAAAGCCATTAACTTCCCAACATGGTAGTCGCTAAAACGTTATTTTTTATTGCATTGCTCATCGTGATGCAACCCAAGCCCCCTCAAACAGTATTGTTCTTTGGCGACAGCTTGACAGCCGGATACGGGCTGTCGTCAGAGGAAGCATTCCCCGCTTTGATTGAAAAAGAGTTAAATAAAAAAATGAGCAGGGTTAAAGTGATCAACGGTGGACTTAGCGGAGAAACTTCTGCTGGTGGAGTATCGAGAATTGATTGGCTCCTGCGCCAGCCAATACAGATTTTTGTGCTTGAATTGGGTGCCAATGACGGCCTCCGTGGGCTTCCTCTGAATCAGACTCGTAAAAACCTGCAAGCCATTATCGATAAAGTGAAAACCAAAAACCCGGGTGTGAAAATTGTACTGGCAGGCATGATGGTACCTCCGAACATGGGGAATCAATACACGAGTGAGTTCAGGGGTATCTATCCTGATCTGGCAAAAAAAAATAACGCTACACTGATTCCTTTTCTACTTGAGGGCGTGGGTGGGATTGAAAAGCTAAATCAAAGCGATGGTATTCATCCGAATGTAGAGGGGCACAAAATTATTGCAAGAAATATTGCGCCCGCTATAGAGAAGCTATTGTAGTAATCCTCTTGAATTATTTAATCAAAGCCTGAAGAATCCGCTCAACCCACATGGAATACATTTTTCCGGAAGGATGAAGGCCATCGTCAGCAACTAAATTCGGTTGATCCAGTCCGAGTCGCGAGATGTCAGTTATTGATATATACTTAATTCCCATCCTATTCGCTATACTCTCGTTGACTGCATTGAACTGGTCAATCGCCTTCGAGATTTCGGTCTGCTTAGGTTTACCGAAAGGCGTGTATCCATAATCTGGGATAGAGACAACAAAAACCTTCTCGTTCTTGCCTTTCGCTAATTTAATAGCTGTTAACAATAGCCCTTCAAATTCGGGGGCGTATTGCTCCACTGACCGTCCCTGATATTGATTATTCACACCAATCAACAACGAGACCAAGGAGTATTCATCCTTTAAGTCAGCGGCATGGATGGCATCGCTCAAATTATCGGTTCTCCAACCTGTGGTGGCAATAATTTTGGGTCTATCAATCTGAAATCCCTTTGCAGACAATGCATCGGAGAGTTGATTAGGCCAGCGAAGATTTTCTTCGACACTCTCCCCTATGGTATATGAATCACCGAGCGCTAAGAATTTAACTAGCTTAGAGGCTGACAGTGATTGACCCTTCATGCTGACAGAAAGAAGTAAGAAAAGCAGAAAGACAAAAGTCTTACGCTTCATTCTTAAATAGCAGTGAAAGTTAGCGTATATTTAATCTTGCTTGTAGTACCTATCGCTCTATTCATTTCAAGTGTAAGACCAGTCTCTGTTAGAGAGACAACAGATGCTGGATAGGGATAACCTATAATATAGGCATCAGTTAAATTTCCATCAGCATCACCTTCAAAAAGTACCTCGGTTGAAAAGAGTCCTTGAGCACTAATCGTTTCATCAACAACAATATTCACAATTAATCCATCAAGAGTAAACGCCCAGTTTCCCTTTTCAATTACATCTGGAGAGTCTGTGCCGCATTTTGAGGCTCCTTCAGAGGCTTGGTAATCTTGGCTCGAATTATTACTGAATGTGTAGATGTTATCGGCAAAACATCCAATCAGTGTTTGTGACTGGGCAGGGCTACTGCTAGTTGCAAAAGTGAGCCCAATTAATCTCCAACCTTTACTTGCATCTTTTTCACCCGCTAACAGCTTTCCCTTGACCTCTGCTTCCAATGGAGCCGGATCATCTTTTTTACAACCCGTGAGAACTAAAAGAGAACAAAGCACAATGGCGACAGGAACGTATCTAACTTTCATGAAATTCGGTTTATAGTTTTATAAAAATGGCGAAATAATTCTGCTTCTCTAATGCAACTCGCGAAAAAAAGTGAAGATTTTTGAAAGGCGCAACCAACACCCCCTTAGATTGGGTGATTTTACGGTCGCTTACAGGAAGTTGGCTCGTTAGCTCTAATTACTCAAATCGCAACGATTCTATAGGATCAAGTTTGGAGGCCTTGTGTGCCGGGTAATAACCAGAGAGCAGGCCCACCACAATACATACAACCAATCCAACAAACATCCATAGCCAAGGCACAATAAAGGCTTCAATACCCATCACTCGCGATATTAGATTTCCGATGACTATACCCAAAATGATTCCGGTGATGCCTCCCAAAATACAAACTACTATCGCTTCAATAACAAATTGCTGACGAATTCTGAGTGGAGTGGCTCCCAACGCCTTTCTAATTCCAACTTCTCTTGTTCTCTCTGTCACGGACACTAGCATAATATTCATTAACGCAATGGCCGCCCCCAGGAGGGTAATAAACCCAACTCCAAATCCACCTGCCCTTAAGGCTCCTGTAATGCTCTCCAGGTTTTCAGCAAGGGTTTCACTTTTTTCAAGTAAAAAAGAATTTTCATCTCCAATTTGATCGTGTCTGATCAAACGCATAAGACCGGTGGCCTCACCCATTGCCAAATCCATTTGTGTAAGGTCATTGATCCCCACTGTCAAACTGTAATCGAGGCCGCGGCCGCTAGCCATTTGATTGGCGACAATGATGGGAATAAAAACCATATTATCGTAGTTATCCTCGGCCAGCTCTCCTTTCTCCTTCAATACACCGATCACTCTAAATTGCGTTCCCTTAAAGGAAATCTCAGTGCCAAGTATATTGTTTTTGTCTTCGATATAGAGAGCATCAACAATCTTCTTACCGATGATGGCAACTTTTGTTCCGTATTGAATTTCAATGATTGAGAAATTTCTACCCTTATCAATGTTTAATCCTTTAATAGCTAAAAATTCCTCATTGATACCCGTAACACCCACGTTGGGATTTGTTTTATTTGACAGGTGTTTTATTTCTGTTGCAAAACTCAAGTCTGCCGACAGGCTGATGCTGGAAGGAAAAGTATATCTATCGATAAAAGCCTGCGCCTCGTTTAATTGAACTGGCGCATACACCTTTTCTTTTAGTCCTTGCTGGCTTCCTCCGCGGTTCTTCTTTGAAGAGATATCAAAAGTGTTAACACCAAGGGAAGAGAGGCTCTCCGAAACCGAAAATTCAATCCCATCGATGGCCGTTAATATTCCCACCAGTGAGGTAATGCCAATGGCGACAATGAGCGCAGTTAAAACTGATCGTAGCAGGTTTGCCTTAATTGATCTCAGTCCTTCTTTTATGTTTTCAACTAAATTCATTTTACTTATTTGAGAATCTAAAGATCAAAATTATCCCCGGTTACGTTGTTAGTATAGACTTTTATTTAATAAAATTGTTACAACTTGACCTCCAATAGACACCTCTAACGATGCGATTTGTTATTTTGTTTGTGCTTTTAGGCCTATTTAGGGTGGCTTCCGCCAATTATATCTTCATTCCAATGGATGAAAAGCAGGCGAACCACCTTAAGGCGTACGGCATAGCTTACTGGATATTGAAGTCAGATAATGAAGTGGATTGGCTCCTGAACTACCGTGGCGGGAGCTTTATGTGTAAATACCAACCAAAGTTTCAAAATGAGCTCGTTGTCCGTGGCGTCAGCTATGAAATAATTTCAGATGCGCAGGCCAACTCAATAATCACAGAGATTGCAAGTCCTGCTGTCAATTACGATATTATGAAATTGGAGAAATATCCACGCATTGCTGTGTATTCGCCAAAGTCAAAGCAACCTTGGGACGATGCGGTGACTTTAGTGCTTACATATGCTGAAATACCCTATGATGTCATCTTCGATGATGAGGTTATGGATGGCTCTCTGCCAAAATACGATTGGCTTCACTTACACCACGAAGATTTTACAGGTCAATACGGGAAATTTTTCGGGGTGTATCAAAACATGCCTTGGTATCTCGATCAACAGAAAGAAGCGGAAGGGCTTGCCAGAAAATATGGCTTTGGCAAAGTCTCACAATTGAAATTAGCGGCAGCAAAGCGAATAAAAGAATTTGTGGCAGGTGGCGGATTTCTATTTGCCATGTGCTCTGCCACTGATTCCTACGACATAGCACTCTCTGCAGAAGGAATTGATATCTGTGAGAAAATGTATGATGGCGACCCGGCTGAACCCAGAGCGCAGGAAAAACTAAACTTTGAAAATACTTTCGCTTTTAAAGACTTTATTATCTCACGTGATCCATATCAGTATGAATTCTCAGACATTGACAACAATGCTCCCGAGCGCGGACTTCGTCAGGATAACGACTACTTTTCTATTTTCGAATTTTCTGCCAAATGGGATCCAATACCAACCATGTTAACCCAGGATCATACCCGCGTTATCAAAGGGTTTTACGGACAAACAACCGGTTTCAAAAAACATCTTATCAAACCTGATGTGGTGATCATGGGAGAAAACAAGGAAATACGAGAGGCAAAATATCTCCATGGCGTATTTGGCAAAGGCTTTTGGACATTCTATGGTGGCCATGACCCGGAGGACTATCAACACACGGTTGGAGAAGAGCCAACTGATTTGGCATTGCATCCAAATTCACCAGGTTTTCGCTTGATCCTGAATAATATTTTATTTCCTGCAGCTAAGAAGAAGAAACAAAAAACCTAGGCCAAAGTCAGTGCATTCTGTCACCGCGGATTTTAATCCCCGCCACTATTTTTGCTTCCTGAACTAAAATCTCACGCCAACGAGCTTCTACTAAACCCGGTTCCATGTATTCCTTGGCCAGTGCTAGGAAATTTTTGTAGTGACCCGCTTCTGATACCATAAGTTCATAGTAAAATTGGCTTAGTTCAGGGTCCTGTATTTCCTTCCACAACAGTCTGAAACGCTCACAGCTGCGTGCTTCGATCAGCGCATTTATCAAAAGCTTTTCAACCAAAAACTGTTCACGACTGCCCCCTTTTAAAATAATTTTATTGAGCTCTTCAACATACTCATCATTGCGTGCCGGCCCTAAACTTAACCCCCGCTTTTTCAATTGTTCAAGTACACGTTCAAAATGACTCCACTCTTCCGCCACTATCGGAGTGAGTGCCTCAACGAGTTTATTACGATCAAAAAACTGAATTATTAAAGAGATACAGGAGCTTGCAGCCTTTTGCTCACAGTAAGCATGATCAACTAATATGTCATGAACACTCTTTTGCGCAATATTTACCCAACGTGGATCTGTGGGTAGCTGAAGCCCAAGAACATGCTTTTCCATTAATCAAATAGCAATAAGTCAAAACCGAAATCCATAATAGTTCGCTGACCAGGATATCCTGGTGTCGGCAAATAACCGGATTGAGTAAATCGCTGAACGAGGTTATGATATTTAATGAAGAATCTTCCTTGCTTGAATTTACCCGCAAAAAATACATCCGCTAGTAAGAATGACGGAACTGTGGTCGTATTTTGATTATAGAATTGCTGAATGGCCGGATCATAACCAAGCGCTTTGTAAGCCGATTTCCAATGCGCGTCAAGGCCCATTTGTACGACAAGATTTCCCTTAAAAAGTTTGCCTTCATAGGCTAACTGAGAGTTCACAAACAGTTGTGGAATCTGAAATGCATCATCGTCATTTTGAAGAAACTGAGTATAAATTATCTGAGGGCGGAAATAAATGTGCTTTAGAAATTGCAAGGTCATCTTCACTTCGGGAGAAAAAATTGTTTGCACCCCGCCTGATTGATAAGGAAGAACGCGTTGGGTTGAAGGGCTTGTTGGTTGTATCTCTCTAAAAAACACATAGTTCTTGTAGGTGGAGAATGTAGCTCCCGGAGAAATCATCATTGGGCCTACCTTTACTTTTAGGAAACCGGTAAGTTGGTTAATAAACACATCTGAGAATGAATTATTCCAATAATCATGTCCACCTGAATAGGAGGTTTGCATAAGACCGGGCTTGGCAAGTAAGCTTCTCGCAGAGGCATCTAACCAAGGGCTTTTAAATTCGCCCTCAACCCGATAATTACCATCCAATAAATACTCTGCATTACCTGTCAATTCAGTAAGCGAGTCAATTGTTAGCGCAATCCGTCCACCAACATAGTGTTCAACAGCGATTGGCTTTAAGGTTAGTTCGTCAATCTCTAATTTTTGATTTGTATATCGGTACGATCGGCTCTTGTAATAGAAGTTGTAGAATAAAAAAGCGGCATTTCCTTTTATACCAACTTCATTTTGAAAAACCTTGAGCGAAGAATTATCCGAAATCGTATCTGGTGCTAACGAGGTAGAATCATAAAAATCTTTGGGCTCCTGGCTCGTTATGTTAGAAAATTTATTGACTTGCTTTCCCAAGTCACCAGCATGATAGACCTGGAGCGGTTTGGCTAATTGATACTGATGGAATACATGAAGGTTGTTCCTCAGGTCTTCGGTTTTTGTTGATGCAAGAAGCTGACGTCCCTCTGGGTTAAAATTCTCAATGAATGGATCGTTGGGTGTTATTGCTATTCCGCCAGCCTCCGTTACCCGATGGCGCATTCGTCTATAATTCACCAGCAAAAAGTATTTGTCATTCGTTGATTTATAGGTCGTAAAGAGGTCATAGTAATGGCTAATCGTTTGCCTCAATCCTTTTTGACGTTGCAGCTGCCTGTCTACTAAAATGGGTCTGTAGTTAAATCCAAAATTCCAGCGCGGATTAATGTTACGGCTAAACTCCACACGAGTCATCGCCCTTCCATTACCACCCCACACTAAGAACATTCTCGTGTATGGCGATTTGGTGTCATAATACTTTGGCTCTTCCGTTTCAAAATAAGGGTTGTAGGCATTAAATCCGGAAGAGGCACCAATAGTTGATGAGAACGTTGGGAAAATCGGATTCAGGGCAGTGCCCAAATTTCCCAAATCCTTATAAAAATTATTAAACTGCTGAACATACGTCCATCGGTGATAATTATTAATCGATGTATCGATCGTGTAATATGCTTTTTTATTATAAAAGAGGTTCGCCTCTGTCGTCCAGCGAGTTGTTTTCGGTCCGTAAATATTTTTTGTTGTGTCATCCACAATCTGAGACCCTGTTCTCTTCCCGTCTGCTTTCTTTTGCGCTAATAGGCTGGTTGGAGTAAGCAAGTAGATGAATATTAAACAAGTAAAACACCTTGCCAAAAAGTGCATTTTGGATCCATCCATGCCTGAACTGCTGATCTTACTTATATAATAAGTGTTCACTGATGTTCTAATCTAAATTTCTCAATTGCCTGATTCACTCTCCTATCAAAATCTGCTCCATTTTTCAAAAAAGTAGTTGAGACAGGAAGAAAAAACCAGGGAAACCCATCGATAGCGTCCCTAAATTTATCGTCAATCAATTTCACCATATCCTTTTCTGTTGTAAGGATAAAGAGAGGCCTCTTTTGTTGGTTATAAAATTCAACAATATTTTTTAGTTCTGGCAATGAATAATCATGATGATCTGAAAACTTAAAGTGTTTAACAATCTTAAATTTCGATGTAACATATTTTTCAAAAAGTGTTGTGCTGGCTATCCCTGAAACCATTATCACGTCATCGGCAAGCGGCAGAGAGTGCGCGCCAATGGGAACAGGTTCACCATACACAAGGCCTGAAAAGAAAATCGGCTTCTCCCCCGAAAACCTTCTCACTTTTGTTGATATCTCAGAACAATTCAGGTCACTGATATCTTGATTGCACTTTGTAATCACAACGAGGTCAGAGCGGGATGCTCCCTGCCGCGCTTCGCGCAGTCTACCCAAAGGAAGTAAATGATCATCGTAAAACGGTTTCTTATACTCACTAAGCAAAATACTTAACTGAGGTCGAACGGATCGATGCTGAAAGGCATCATCCATAAGGATAATATCAGTTTCAGGATACTGCTGAAGAATGTGCGGGATAGCAAAGGCCCTGTCTTCACAAACTACTACAGCTATATCATTAAATTTTTGAAACAGTTGAAATGGTTCATCGCCCACTGTGGTAGCGCTTTCTTTTTCCGTAATAAAGCGAAGGCCTCTTGTTCGCCTTCCATATCCTCTGCTCAATACGGCTATCTTATGCTTTGACTTTAAAAGACGAATGAGGTACTCAATCATTGGCGTTTTTCCAGAGCCACCAAGATTAAGGTTACCCACACTGATGACCATTGTTTCAAACTGGAAAGATTTTTTATGGCCAATCGTGTAAAGATGATTTCTGAGTCGGGTAACCGCGTTGTAGATGACGGCAAATGGAAAGAGAAGAATTCTTAAAATAAACATACGGTGGGCCGGGCTATCTCATTTTTTCTGCGTCAATAACAGAAATATCCTTTATTTACCATCTGGAAAATCCAATAATTACTTAAAAATTGTAAGGCAATTGGTGCAAATTTCACCATTCTTATCGATCTCCACCTATTTTTGAGCAAAAGTATTTAATCCATGGAATCTATTCTGATAAAAGACGTCACAAATTATCTTGAAAGTCTTGCTCCCAAATCACTCCAGGAAGGATATGACAATTGCGGATTATTAACAGGAAGTTTTGATGACCGAGTCACTGGCATCCTTGTAACATTGGATTGCACAGAAGGTATAGTGGATGAGGCTATAAAGTTGAAATGCAATCTTATCGTAGCTCACCATCCCATTATTTTCAAAGGGCTAAAAAAATTAACTGGTCAAAATTATGTTGAACGAACAATCATTAAAGCAGTAAAGAATGACATTGCCATCTATGCCATCCATACCAATCTTGACCATGTTCGTAGTGGAGTGAATAAAAAAATCGCTGAAAAAATCGGGCTCCTCGATACAAAAATTTTGGTACCGCGAAAAAATACACTTTGCAAACTCGTAACCTTTGTTCCTTTGAACCAAGAAGCATCAATTCTTGAAGCGCTTCACAATGCCGGTGCCGGTCAAATTGGAAACTATACAAACTGCAGCTTCCGTGTAGCAGGAACCGGAACATTTCTCCCAACAGATCGTGCCATTCCACACGTTGGTGAACCCGGCAAAATAGAAGAGACCGCGGAAGCCAGAATCGAAGTTATTTTTCCCGAACATCTAACAAACGAGCTTGTAGGCAGCTTGAAAAAAGCACACCCATATGAAGAAGTAGCCTATTATACAAGTCGCTTGGAAAATGACAATGAGGAGGTTGGTGCCGGCATGATTGGAAATCTTCCTATTGAAGAGGAACCGAAAGCCTTTCTGGAGCGTTTGAAACTCGTGATGAATGCAAAGTGTGTACGCTATACCCCTCTAATTAAAAGACCCATAAAAAAAGTAGCAGTTTGCGGAGGTTCCGGAAGTTTCCTCTTGCCCAATGCGATTCAGGCGGGGGCCGATGCCTTCGTTTCTGCCGACTTTAAGTACCATGAATTTTTTGATGCAGATGGACGCATTTTAGTGGCTGATATCGGCCATTTTGAAAGTGAACAGTACACGAAAGACCTTTTAAAAGAGGTTTTAGAAGAAAAATTTCCTAGTTTTGCGATCAATTTTTCAAACACGGTTACCAATCCCATAAGTTATCTATAAGTAATGGAAAATCAATCAGTTGCACAGAAATTAGAAGCCCTCGTTAAGCTACAATCTATCGATTCTAAAATTGACGAACTCAGAAAACTTCGTGGAGACCTGCCAGATGAAGTTCAGGATCTGGAAGATGAAATGGAAGGTTACAAAACCCGTCAGGGAAAATTTGAGGTCGATTTGAAGGAGTTAGAAGAGACGATAAAGAAAAATAAGGAAGGCATAAAAGAAGCTGAGAAGCTGATAAAAAAATATAACGAGCAGCAAAAGAACGTTAAGAACAATCGTGAATTTGACGCCATTACAAAAGAGGTTGAGCTGCAGGAACTGGAAGTTCAGATTTGCGAAAAGCGAATAAAAGAAGCCAAAGAAAAGATTGAGAATAAAAAAGCAGAGATCAACACCATCGAAAGCTTTATAAAAGAAAGAACAGAAGATCTTGAAAATAAGAAGAACGAATTAAATGACATCCTGGGCGAAAGTCAGGAAGAAGAGAAGAAATTCTTGAGTGATCGGGAAAAGGCTTCCAAGAAGATTGATGACAAGCTTCTCAAATATTATGAACGACTTCGCGGAAGTTTGTCTAACGGCCTTGCTGTTGTGCGTGTTGTACGTGGCGCGGCAGAAGGTTGTAACATTATCATCCCTCCTCAGAAAATTGCTGAGATCAGAGAGAAGAAAAAAATTGTTATTGATGAGCACTCCGGAAGAATATTAGCCGATGTGGACATGGGCTCTATGGAAGAAGAACCTAAGCCTAAAAAAGCCGCACCTGCAAAAAGGAAAAAAGTTGGCTAAGTCACTCAAATGGTTTACAAAAAAAGCAGGTATCCTCACCTGCTTTTTTTTGTTTCCTTTTTTTTTAAGCCGTGCTGCGGATAATACATGGCAGTTCGATGCCGAGCTCCAAAAGGCCTATAACCTTATACTCAATTTAAAGACAGATCAGGCATACGCAATACTGACGAAAAACACGAAGTCGTATGAGTTGCATAGACTATACCTTCTCACGTTCTGCGAAACCGTTGATGTTCTTATAACCGAGGACGGCAAAAAATTCGAAAGTGTTGAACTCAAATTCCGTGACAGGCTAACGCGCCTCGAAGAACTTCCAGAAAGTGCGGAAACACTTTTCATCCAGGCCGAGATCAACTTGCAAAAAGGATTCAACTTTCTCAATTTGAATCAAGAGCTAAATGCCGTTATCTCTATTCGGAGAGCCTACAATTTTACACAAGAGTGCCTCAGGAAGTACCCAAACTTCATTCCCATTAAGAAGACCAGCGGTGTTATACAAGTTATGGTTGGGTCAGTGCCGGACAAATTTCATTGGTTCATGAGTTTGTTAGGAATGAAAGGCTCCGTAACGAAAGGCCAACAACAACTGGAAGAACTTCGGCTTTCAAAATCTTCACTTAAAGACGAAGCAACAGTTCTTTTCTTTACGATTAAGGGATTTATTAGCCAGCAATTTGATGAAGCTGGTAAAGGGATTCAGGAGTGTCTGAAATCCGATCCCGATAATCGATTGCTACTCTTTCTTGGTATTAACATGCTTGTCAAAAATTCTCAAAGTGAGGAAGCATTGCGACTTATTCAAAACCTCGATTTACACCCACAGGGATTGCAAATGCACTACATTGAATACCTGAGAGGAGAAATTCTTTTGCAACGCGGAGACTATACACAAGCTATACAGGCGTACCAAAAATTTATCGCAGGGTACAGAAGTCAGAGTTTTAAAAAAGATTCCTACTTTAAGATAGCGCTTTGCTACTGGCTCCAGAACAAATCCGAACTTGCGTGGCAAAATTTCGAAAAGGCCAAGAAAACTGGAAAAGATGTGGCTGAACCCGACCGCTATGCTGCACGTCAACTTGAGGAGGGGAAGTTCCCCAACACTAAAATTCTTAAAGTAAGATTCTACACGGATGGTGGCTACTACAAAGACGCCAAAGAGACCCTTCATACCATACTTCCTGCTGACCTAACCACTCTCAAGGATCAAACTGAATTCTATTATCGCAAGGCAAGACTAAGTCACAAGACAGGTGAAATCTCAGCGGCCAAACTATTCTATGCTCAAACTATAGATATGTCAAACGACAATCCCTGGTATTTTGCACCCAATTCTGCGCTAAACCTGGGTTACATTGCGCAAAGCCAAAGAGACAACGCAGCCGCTAAACGCTATTTTGAAAAAGCTCTTAGCTACAAAAAGCACGAATACAAAAACTCAATTGATAGTAAAGCAAAATCTGCTTTAGAACAGGTCCATTAGCTCGGCCTGACAAATTCCTTCCTGATTGAAGTAGGTGGTAATGATTGCAAATGTGTTAGAACATTGTATTGCTCTATGCTAAACAATGTTCCGGTAAAATTTAAAACATAAAGACACAAATTCTGATGCTCAAATAGATCCATACTTTTCAGAGGATAACGCAAAAGATGGCAAAGTAAAATTCGAATGGCGCGGCCGTGCATACAGATAAGAATCGTTGACTCTTTCTTATTCCCCATGATATAATCGACTGCTGGTTTCTGCCGAATTATTACATCTTCGGGAGACTCTCCCCCTGCAATTCGCTCATTAGTTTTTCCTAACCGCCATTGCGCAAGCATCCAGTGATAATATTGGTCTTCCTCGGGAGTAATTCTCTGACCTTCTTTTTCTCCCCAGCTAATCTCATTCAGACCGCTCAACGATTCATGAGGAACACCTGATTTGATAAATTCAGTTACGGATTCTGTTGTCCTCCTGAGCTTTGAAGTGTAAACTTTATCGAACTTTACGTTCTTATAATTGTTATAGAAAGCAAGGGCTTGAGCTCGGCCTTTTTCATTCAATGACGAATCAATACCACTGCCCTGAACAATACCCTGAAGATTGAAGTCAGTTTCACCATGACGGATAATGTAGATTTTTTTGCAGTTCAATTTCCCCTAATTTGGCGCCAAAAATAAGGAAATTGAGTATTACAATTCATTTAAATACGCAGAATGGCATTGTTTAATTCAGGAATTACACTTGAAAGGCTAAATCAGCTTTCCGATAACACACTTGTTGCACATCTGGGCATTGAAATCATTGCTATCGGTGAAGATTTTATTGAAGCAAAAATGCCTGTCGACCATAGAACCCATCAACCCCTTGGAATGTTACACGGAGGTGCTTCCGTTGCCCTGGCTGAGACTCTAGGAAGCATTGCTGCCACGTGTTGCGTTGATATCAACACGCAATATTGCGTAGGACTTGAAATCAATGCCAATCATATTAAGAGTGTGCGCGATGGTTTTGTCTATGGAGTTACCCGGCCTATCCATATCGGAAAAAAAACGCAAGTATGGGAGATCAAAATTACAGATGAAAAAAAACAACTCACCTGCATTAGCAGGATCACCATGGCTGTAATTGACAAACGATAATTTCCTCTCATGCAAATCGCCAATTCTTCTGTAACCAACCTTAGCGCTGAAAGCCAACTGCTACCTATGATCATAGCCGCTGCGCTGGGTGAAGGAAATGCGTTGGCCATGTGGAAGATGCCGAACAGCAATGAAAAACATTTATTAGTATGTACGAATGGAGTCAAACAAATAGCTGACATCTCATTAGAGGAAACGGCCACTGGGTTTGTCTTCTCTCCTTTTGACAACACCAAAGAGAAATTATTCTTTAATGGTAACATCATTCACACATTCAAAGATGGCTTCCTCGAAGCCAATTCATTAACGGACAGCTACCTCAAAGTCCATTCAAAAAATTCTGATCATCAAGTAGAGCACAATTCTTTTTATGTAAAAAAAATCAGTTCCTCAGGTTTTATTGAACACGACTATTTACAATTAGTAAAAAAAGGTATCGATGAAATTTCAAAAGGCAGTTTCGAAAAAATTGTTCCTTCGAGATTCAAAAAAATAGATTTAGCATCAGAATTTGATCTTCTAAAAACTTTCCAGAGCCTCTGTGTCCGCTATCCAAATGCGCTTGTCTCACTCGTCTCCTCACCCGAAACCGGAACTTGGTTGGGTGCAACACCTGAGTTGCTTGTAAGCATCGATAGACAGTCACGCTTTAAAACGGTGGCGTTGGCTGGTACAAAACGTTTTTCACCGGACATGGATATAAAATCAGTCGCATGGACAGAAAAGGAAATTGAAGAACAAGCGATGGTTTCCCGGTATATCATCAATTGCTTCAAAAAAATAAGGTTGAGGGAATATGAAGAACATGGCCCGCGAACTGCAGTTGCAGGAAATCTTTTACATTTAAAAACCGAATACGAAGTAGATATGAAAGCAACCAATTTTCCGCAATTGGGTTCCGTCATGTTAAAACTTCTTCATCCTACCTCGGCAGTATGCGGCATGCCGTTAGATTCTGCTCTGACATTCTTAACTAACAATGAAGGCTATGATCGCCAATTTTATAGTGGTTACCTTGGCCCTGTAAATTTTAGAAATGAAAGTCACATCTTTGTCAACCTTCGCTGCATGCAAATTCACGATCAGCAAGCCACGCTCTATGCCGGAGCCGGAGTTACTATTGACTCAATTCCAGAGAAGGAGTTGGAAGAGACTGAAATAAAAATGGAAACACTTCAGCAAGTACTGACAAATGTCAGCCAATCAAAATAAATACATGGCAAACTACCAGCCAATCTATGATATCGCTGAACTGTGTTCACAAAAAGGTGTGAGCAATGCAATTCTGTGTCCAGGCTCGCGTTGCGCTCCACTAACTATCGCCTTTTCCCGCCACGAAAATATCACCACACGATCTGTAAGTGATGAGCGAAGCGCGGGGTTCATAGCACTTGGCATTGCTCATCAAACAAGAGTGCCTGTTGTCTTACTTTGCACGTCAGGGTCTGCCGCCTACAACTTTGCTCCGTCTGTTGCTGAAGCCTTCTATCAACAAATTCCCATTCTTGTTATCACTGCCGATCGCCCGAAAGAATGGATCGATCAGTTGGACGGCCAAACCATCAATCAAACGGGAATTTACGGCTCGCATTGTAAAAAATCATTTGAACTCCCCCAAGAATATGAGCATCTGGATGCTCACTGGCATATCAACCGGATCGTTAATGAGGCAATCAATCTAGCCAATGAATTTCCTCAGGGACCAGTTCACATCAATGCGCCATTTAGAGAACCGCTATATCCATCGTCATCAGAAGCAATTACCTTTTCAAAGTCTCCAAGAATAATTGAAAGTCTGGATGCCAGTAAAAAAATAGCAGACAAAGAACTTGAGGAAGTTAAAAATGACATCGCTTCGTTAAGGAAAATTCTTATCGTTGTCGGGCAAGATGATTTTAATGAGAGCCTTGTAAAAGCTGTCGACAAATTTGCAAAGCAACATCATGCGGTTATTGTGGGTGATATCATTTCAAACTTTCATTCTCTCTCTCAAACCATTCGCCATGCCGACTCGTTCCTGGCCCACTGTGGTGAAAGCGTAAAACAATCACTGCAGCCAGAACTCCTCATTACGTTTGGCAAATCGGTTATATCTAAAAATCTAAAATTATTTATACGACAGCATCGCCCTCAACAACACTGGCATATTCAAACTAACGGACCGGTAGCGGATACATTTCAGACGTTAACTAAAGTAATACGTGTTTCCCCCAAACATTTCTTTAGCCGCCTTGTGCCGGAAAGTAGCGCCTCAGATTTTGAGACTCAAAAGAAAGCTAACTTTGTTAGTCTTTGGGAAGCAGAGGATCATAGAACTGAACGGTCTGCTGGTAATTTTTTCGCCTCGCCTGCTCTAACTGAATTGGGCCTTGTTCGGGAACTGATAAAAGCTTTACCTCAGCGATGCAATTTGCATTTGGCAAATAGCATGACTGTTCGCTATGCAAATTTTATTGGATTAGAGGCAGGCAAAAAAGGGATTCATGTTTTTGCAAACAGGGGCACAAGTGGTATTGACGGTTGCACCAGCACAGCCGTTGGCCATGCGCTGACGAGCGATGTTCCAAATTTCCTTATCACCGGTGACATGGCTTTCTTTTATGACCGCAATGCTTTCTGGAACAATTATCCAATTCCCAATCTCCGCGTAGTAGTATTAAATAATCATGGGGGAATTATTTTTTCTATGATTGATGGGCCAGGCAATTTGCCGGAGCGAAAAGAATATTTTGTGACCGAACAAAAGCTAACTGCCAAAAATTTGTGTGAAGAATTCGGATTTACCTATCTCAAATTAGATAGCATCAAAAAGTTAAAAAACATAATGAACGATTTTATGGATTTTGATGGCAAAACTAAGATCCTGGAAGTCGAGAGTGATCAAGATCTAACTATTGAACAGTTTGTAAAATTTAAACAGGAAATCAAAAAAGGATATGAAGCTTAAGTACAATTGGAAACCGATCAAAGAGTATAAAGAAATTCTATTTCATAAATATGAAGGGATAGCACGAATCAGTATAAACCGACCTGAAGTCCACAACGCATTTACGCCTTTAACTGTGAATGAAATGATTGATGCCATGTATCATTGTCGGGAGGATGCTGACATAGGCGTAGTTATTCTGACAGGAGAAGGTGGTAAAGCTTTTTGCAGCGGAGGCGATCAGAGCGTGAGAGGGCATGGAGGCTATGTCGGTACTGATACTGTACCACGACTCAATGTACTTGATCTTCAAAAACTTATTCGATCTATTCCCAAACCCGTGATTGCTGCGGTGGCCGGATGGGCTATCGGTGGTGGTCATGTTTTGCATGTCGTTTGTGATTTAACTATCGCGGCAGAAAATGCTCGCTTCGGGCAAACTGGTCCAAAAGTAGGAAGCTTTGACGGTGGCTTCGGAGCATCGTACCTAGCCCGCATTGTTGGCCAGAAAAAAGCACGCGAAATCTGGTATCTCTGCGATCAGTACGATGCAAAAGAGGCTATTGAAATGGGCCTGGTAAATAAAGTGGTGCCACTCGAACAATTGGAAGAAACGTACGTTGGGTGGGCAAAAAAAATACTGCAAAAAAGCCCGTTATCAATTCGTATGCTTAAAAGTTCATTCAATGCCGAGCTTGATGGGCAAGCTGGAATTCAGGAGCTAGCAGGAAATGCA